>Ga0209100_1002176_pt1 | contig 12503 bp, 12 predicted proteins | sample lystaG_FD_185480 | JGI IMG/M metagenome (GOLD analysis project Ga0209100, IMG submission 185480) | Glacier valley bacterial and archeal communities from Borup Fiord, Nunavut, Canada, to study Microbial Dark Matter (Phase II) -... | ecosystem: Environmental > Aquatic > Freshwater > Ice > Glacier ...
GAGTGAATGTACCCTCGAGGCCAAATCCTCCCGATGATTTGCGCTGGCTCAACTTCCGCTGAACCCGAGCACATCCTCTGACCCACTCGAGCGCCCATAGTGAGGGTGTAAGCGATTGGGAGGGCACATGAACAAATTTTTGACGCTGGGAGTTTTACTTGGCTCGAGCTTTTTGGGAAACGTATCGGCACAGGGCGGCGGGGCACGGGTTTACGTGGCCTACTGTCAGGGCTGCCATCAGGCGGCGGGGCAGGGCAATAAGGGCATCTTTCCGCCGCTGGTCAAGCACATTCCAGATATTCTGGCCGCCAAAGGCGGGCGCGAATACCTTGCCAGCATGATGATTGGCGGCTTGCAAGGCCCTATTCAGGTTTACGGGGTCAAATATAACCAGGTGATGCCCGCCTTTGCTGAGGTCAACGACGCCGATTTAGCCGGGATACTCAACTACATCAGCACTGCGTGGGGCAACAAGTTCCCGGCGGGTCAGAAGACCTTCACCGCTGACGACCTCAAAGCCGCTCGAGCCAAAAAGCCTAACGCGCAGACGAATTACAAATTGCGTCCCAAAACGCTTAAGTAGGTTCCAAGTGACAGGGAAATGGCGCTCTGGTGGAGGCTCGAGCGCTTTTCTCGTGTTCTTTGAGTGTTCTCTGTTCCCTCAAACCCGTCACCTGTCACCCAAGCCCTGTAACCTATCCCCATGAAATGCCCCTACTGCGACGCTCCCGACACGAAAGTCATCAACTCGAGACCCTCGGACGAGGGCGGGGCGATACGGCGGCGGCGCGAATGTCCGCTGTGCAGCCGCCGCTTTACCACCTATGAGCGTGCCCAGCTCGAGCCGTTGATGGTGGTTAAACGGGGGGGCCGCAAGGAAGCCTTTAACCCCGATAAATTACTGCGCGGTCTGCAACTGGCTGCCGAAAAACGTCCGGTGGCGCTCGAGCAGATGCGTCGCTTCGCTTACAGCTTCGAGGACGAGCACTCCGGTTTGGACATTCCCACCGAGGACATCGGGCGGCGGGCGATGGCTTTTCTCAAGCCGCTCGACGAGGTGGCCTACATCCGCTTCGCCAGCGTGTACCGCGAGTTCGATTCGCTCGAGCGCTTCATAGAAGAGATTCGCGGCTTTCAGGAAGATGGTGCCAAAGAACCCTGAACTCGAGCGCTGAAGATGAAAACTCGAGATTCACAGCACCCCATCTCCCCATGTCTTGGACAAAGCGGCACGTCTTGAGCAGAACGGCACCTGACGGGCCTGCCCGCCTATCGGGCCTGTTCGCCTCCCCACGCTCGAGCGATACTTCCCCACTGACCCATCAAGACGGAGAGAACTCAATTTTGTGAAGTTACTACATTTCGTTTTTCTTTGTTCTCGAGCGTTAAAACCGCTTGCAATTTTTGAAAAGTCCCCTTATACTTTCAAAGCTGCTCACTCGAGCACCACTTTCTCAGGTGGTTTTATCCGAGTTTGAGCTTCGTTCCAAGTCGGCTCAAGCCCCACCCTCGAGTCCACAGCGGTCTCGAGCATTTTGTGTGCTGTAAGCACGCCTTCAAGGATGTGATTTTTTCTGCCTACTACCCAACAACTGCTCCGCAAAGGTCGGGTCACGCTGACCAAAAAGAGCAAGGTTCCCGCGCTCAAAGGCAGCCCCTTTCGCCGGGGCGTCTGCACTGTGGTCAAGACCACCACCCCCAAAAAGCCCAACTCGGCGTTGCGTAAAATTGCCCGTGTGCGCCTCTCGAGCGGATTTGAGGTTACGGCTTACATTCCTGGAGAAGGCCACAACCTGCAAGAGCACAGCGTGGTCCTCATTCGCGGCGGACGCGTCAAAGACTTGCCCGGTGTGCGCTACCACATTGTGCGCGGTTCGCTCGACACCCAGGGCGTGAAGGGTCGCCTCCAGAGCCGTTCCAAGTACGGAGCCAAGAAGCCCAAAGCTGGTGCCGCCGCCGCAGGTGCGAAAGGCGCACCTGCTAAGGGCGCGCCCAAGAAGAAGTAATGGGGTTCCGCTCGAGTTCTGGATTAGAACTCGAGCGCCCTGAAGAAACTCGAGCTTTCAGAATTCTCGAGTACATTTTTCGCAAACCCGAAGTTTCCGCTCGAGTATTGAGCGCGTTTGAAGATTTGAAGGTGCTCGAGATGTGCTCGAGTTCAGAGCCTTAAATCCGTGCAGAGGTCAACATGGCAAGACGTAGAAGAGCAGAAGTGCGTGAGCAGTCTCCCGACTTGGTGTTTCAGGATTTGGTGGTCAGCTCACTCATCAATCGGGTGATGCGCTCGGGCAACAAGAACCTGGCCAGCCGTATCGTGTACCGCGCGTTTTCGCTGGTGCAGGAGCGCACCGGACAAGAACCCATCAAGGTGTTCCGTCAGGCTTACGACAACATCAAGCCCCGCGTGGAAGTGCGCTCGAGGCGGGTAGGCGGTAGCACCTACCAGGTGCCAGTCGAGGTCAACACTCGCCGCACCCAGAGCTTAGCCTTGCGCTGGATGATTAACGCCGCAGGCAACCGCCCCGAGAAAACCGCCATCGAGCGCCTGGCCGGTGAAATCATGGACGCAGCCCAGAACCGGGGCGGCGGCGTGAAGAAAAAAGACGACGTGGAGCGCATGGCCGAGGCCAACCGCGCTTACGCGCACTATCGCTGGTAATTTGGTCACTTGAGCTTAGTTCTCAAAGGAGTCGCCAGCGTATAGTAGACGGCTGGCGGCTTTTTTAGGGTTTGAGTCCACGAGTTTAGAACAAGTAAATTCTCGAGCAGCCATTCCCGAGCAGCCATTTTCGAGCAGGGAGGTGAGGCCCATGAATCAGGACGCAGAGACCGAAGACACTTATTTACCGTCTTTTGTCTTGAAATCATCCGCAGGCTCGAGCACCACAACACCCTGCTCGAGAATTCGAGTTTGAGTTGTTCTCGAGCTACACCAACCGCTGCTGAGCGCCACGCTGCTGACGCTCCAGGACTACAAAGTTGGCACGCGTCGCACTTTTGAAACCTAGCCAAACCAGGGGAAACTATGTCTAATGAGTACCTGAACCGCTTCCGCAACATCGGAATCGCCGCGCACATCGACGCGGGTAAAACCACCACCACCGAGCGCATCCTGTACTACACCGGACGCACCCACAACATCGGCGAAGTCCACGACGGGGCCGCCACCATGGACTGGATGGAGCAGGAGCGCGAACGCGGCATCACCATCACCGCCGCCGCCACCACCGCCCACTGGGTTCGCAACGGCCAGGACTACACCGTCAACATTATTGACACCCCCGGTCACGTCGATTTCACCATCGAAGTGGAGCGGAGTATGCGGGTGCTCGACGGCGCAGTGGCTGTGTTCGACTCGAGCCAGGGTGTAGAGCCGCAGTCAGAGACGGTGTGGCGTCAAGCCGACCGTTACGGCGTGCCACGCATCGCCTTTGCCAACAAAATGGACAAAACTGGGGCCAGCTTCGAGCTGGTGCTGGGTGACATCCGCGAGCGTCTGGGCGCGATTCCGGCCCCTATTCAGTACCCTATGGGCGAAGAAGCCGAATTCAAGGGCATCATTGACCTGGTGCGGATGCGCGCTCACACCTACACCAACGACCTCGGCACCGATATCGTCGAGAGCGACATTCCCGAGCAGTACATGGCCAAAGTCGCCGAGATGCGAATCCTGCTCATCGAAGCCGCCGCCGAAGTGGATGAAGGTGTGATGGGCAAGTACCTCGAGGGCGAAGAACCTTCGGTGGAGGACATCGTGCGGGCGCTGCGTTACGGCACCGTGACCCAGAAGATTTTCCCGGTGCTGTGCGGCAGTGCGCTCAAGAACAAGGGCGTGCAATTGCTGCTCGACGCGGTGGTAGACTACCTGCCCAACCCGCTCGAGGTTCCGGCTATTCGCGGCAAGTCCGAGGACGGCAGCGAGACCGAGTTTCCCGCCGACGACGCGGGCAGCCTGGCCGCGCTGGCCTTCAAAATCATGTCCGACCCCTACGTGGGCCGCTTGACCTTCGTGCGCGTGTACTCGGGTACGCTGCGGAGCGGAACTTACGTGCAGAACACGAGCAAGGGCAAGCGTGAGCGCGTGGGCCGTCTGCTCAAAATGCACGCCAACAACCGCGAGGAAGTGAGTGAGCTGCGCGCCGGGGAACTGGGTGCGGTCATCGGCCTCAAGGATTCGGGCACTGGTAATACTCTAGTGGGCGACGACGACGCCGTGGTCAAGCTCGAGAGCATCGAAGTTCCCGAGCCAGTGATTACCCTGGCCGTGGAACCCAAGACCAAAGCCGACCAGGAAAAACTGGGCATTGGCCTGGGCAAGCTGGCCGAAGAAGACCCCACCTTCCGGGTGGCCAGTGACCAGGAAAGCGGTCAAACCACCATAGCCGGAATGGGTGAGCTTCACCTCGAGATTCTGGTGGACCGCTTGCGCCGGGAGCACAAGGTGGAGGTGAACGTGGGCGCGCCGCAGGTGGCCTACCGTGAAACCATCACCAAAAACACCCAGGTGGACATGAAGTACGCCAAGCAGACCGGGGGCCGGGGTCAGTTCGCGCACATCAAGATTCGCGCCGAGCCGTTGCCTGCCGGAAGTGGCTTTCAGTTCGAGAACGACGTGGTGGGCGGAACCATCCCCCGTGAATTCATTCCTGCGGCGCAAAAGGGCATTGAGAACGCTCTGACCGCCGGACCGCTGCTGGGCTTCCCGGTGGTGGACATGAAGGTCAGCATTTACGACGGCAGCTACCACGAGGTGGACTCCTCGCAGATGACCTTTGAAATCGCGGGCAGCATGGCGCTCAAGGAAGCGGTTCGCACCGCCGGACCCCAACTGCTCGAGCCGATTATGCGGGTCGAAGTGACCGTGCCCGAGGACTTCATGGGCGACATCATCGGCGACCTCAACTCGAGGCGCGGACAGATTCAGGGCATGGACGCCAAGGGCAACGCCCAAATCGTCAAGGCTTTCGTGCCGCTTTCCGAGATGTTTGGTTACGCCACGGGGATGCGTTCACTGACCCAGGGCCGCGCCAGCTACAGCATGTTCTTCGACCACTATGAACCCGTTCCCAACAACGTGGCTCAAGCGCTGATGAAGAAGTAAGACGCTGGACTTTGAAAACCCCCGCTCGAGAGAGTGGGGGTTTTTCTATACTTGTCTACTGATTTTTAATCTTTTTGAGTGCCCGTTCGAGCAACACATCACGCCCCGTCTGGGACAGAGTTTTCAAATCTTCGCTCAGTTCGAGGTCGGGTTGGATAGAGTAAGGTAGTAATTTCCCTTGAGGGGTAAAACTCGAGGCGAGGGTTATGTATAAATATCCTCCTCCGAATAGTTCTTGCGAACGTGTAGCTCCATTTGTAATACCCAGAGTTTTTTCGCCAAACACCCGAATATTTCCTATTTTCTGTAAAAAGTAGGAAAAAAGTTCGGCGCAGGACGCGGTGTTATGGTTGGTGAGGACCAGAGTTCGTCCCTTCCAGGGTCGGTAAGGCTCGATGAAATCAGCAGTGTAGGTTTCATAAGCAGCGTTGCTTTTCAGTTCGCGGTGGCCTTGAGACCACACTCCTTGAGCAGAACTAAGTAAATACTCGGCCTGTACAGTCCGCTCCATCATCTGGACCGGATTGACAAAGGTGTTTGCGGCAGACATGCATTCTCTCGAGAAACCGCCTCCGTTATCGCGCACATCCAGAATCATCTCAGAGTAGCCTTGCTGCTGCGCGGCACGGACCAATTGCTGAACACGCAAGCCAACGCCCTGCTGAAAAAAGGTGGGAATACGCAGGTATTTCACGCCCTGAAAGGTCTGCATGAAGGGCATATAGTTTTCCGGCTCGAGCGGGGCTGTTTTGATTTTTTGCGTGGTTAGCTTGCCGTGATGGAAGAATTTGATGGCGATTCTTGCAGCGGACGGTTTAGAGAAATCGTAGTCCTGCCAAAGAACCTTGTCGGCAGAAAGCAGGATATCGCCGCGCTGAAGACCGGCTCGAGCGGCAGGAGTCAGCGGCAGCACCTCGAGCACCAGTCCAGGCTGCGAGTCCCGGTCTGCAACCACACCCAGACTGTCGAGACGCACGGATGAGGCTCGCGTGGGGTCGTTTACAGGCCATACCAAGCCAGTGTGAGCATCCTTAAGTTCTGCGAGCATCGCCTCGATGATGGGGTACGAAACCTCTTTGGCGCAGTCAGCCTTTTGTCCGCACTCGCGCTCGAGTTGTACACGGTACTTGGCGGTCAGGGTGGGCCGATTCAGCGTCGAAGGACCAGCGTAAAAGCGCTCGAGCTGAAATTCCACCTGATTAAACGCCAGAAACGCGGGTGAATCTCCAGTTTGCGCTCGGGAAGAAGCTCCCAAGAGGGCGGCTAAGAACAAAACTTTCGCTGATTTCATGACACTCCTTTTCAGGTCTCGAGTATGCCCCAAATTAGGGGCGCGAGTGTCTCTAAATTTAACCTACAAGCTAGGTAAAAGATGGTTCGAGCGGCTTTGAACTCACTCGAAGTCGAAACGGTATAATCTGACTCGAGGTCATAACATGAATATTCCTAAGCGCTTGCAGCAACTGCTGCCGCTGATTTTGATACTCGTTATAGCGCTGTATTACCTGCTGAACTTTCTGGTGCGGCCCAGCTCGAGCGCCCCGCCCGGAAACGCCCGCACCGACGGCACCTGTGGCAACCAATTCGCGTTTGGCAAACCCAGTTACAGCGGTCCAGACCGCACCCAGACGGTGTGTCATGGGGCGTTTGCCGCCCTCTCGAGCCTGGATAAAAAGGTTCCGCTCTACAGCGCTGAGCACATCGTGGGGCGTAACACCGTGGGCAGTGAGACGCGCACCAACGATTTCAGGCCCGACGAGACCCTGCCGCCCGGACAGCGCGCCGAAGTCCGCGATTACCTCCGCAGCGGCTATGACCGGGGGCATATGAGTCCGGCGGCGGACTTCAAGAAGGAACCCAAGAAGATGTCCGAGAGCTTTTACCTGTCCAACATGGTGCCACAAAACCATGTGCTCAACGCCGAAGCCTGGGCAGGCCTCGAGAGCGCCACCCGTGACTGCGCGCGCACGCTGGGTGAGGTGTACGTGGTTTCAGGACCCATCTTCTCGGGCCGCTTCAAAACCATCGGGTCGAACAAGGTGGCGGTGCCCGACGCGGTTTACAAAATCGTGGTGGACCCCAAAGGCTCGAGCCGCGCCTTCGTGTTCGCAAACAAACCCGCTTCCAAGCAGAGTAACTACCTGGACCGAGCGGTGAGCATCGAATCCATCGAACGTCAGACCGGACTCACTTTCTTCCCGCAGGGCGGGGTGGACAAGAAGGGTTCAGGACAGCTCTGCACTCGAGAATTCAGCAGTTGAACTCGAGCAGGAAAACGCATACCCGCTCGAGAAGGCGGGTTTTTCTATGGGTTTGGGAAGTGGCCTGCCTGAGGGTTAAAATTTGTCCATGACGAACCCAGAATCTATCCAGGGAACCGTGCAGGCCGTGAGTTGCGACGAATCGCACCAATTCAGCAAAGTGTCTCAAGGCCAGATTCGGCTGCTCGCGGGTCTGGGCGTTGAGGGCGACGCTCACCAGGGCGTGACCGTGCAGCACCGTTCAAGGGTGGCCGTAGACCCCACCCAGCCCAATCTGCGCCAGGTTCACCCGATTTCTTTTGAACTACTCGAGGAGTTGCACGCCAAAGGTTTCGAGGTCGCGCCCGGTGAGATGGGGGAGAACATCACCACGCAGGGCCTCGAGTTGCTTGGTCTACCCAGAGATACGCTGCTTCACATCGGTTCAGCGGTGGTACAGGTCACGGGACTGCGAAATCCTTGCGCTCAGATTGATAATTTCCAGAAAGGTCTGCTGGCGGCGGTGCTCGAGCACGACGAGCAGGGCAACCTCATTCGCAAGGCGGGCATCATGAGCATTGTGCTCAAGGGTGGGTCCGTGAAACCGGGAGACGCTATTGGGGTGGAGCTGCCTCCAGAGCCTCACTTGGTCCTCGAGCGGGTGTAAAAAATGTTCTCGAGCACGCCTGGGAGGACGCTCGAGGATCGGATGAACCAAGATTCAAATTTTAATCTGCCCAATCAAAATCACGCCCAGCAGCACGGTCAGTACCGCTTCGTAAGCGATGCGGCGCGGCTCCTTCTCGAGCCACGCACTGTAAGCCCGGACCGCGAGGCGCGTGAGCAGCAAAACCAGCACGACCCAGGCCGGCGGTAGTCCCAGCCCCAGCAAGGGCATGAACAGCAAAAAAGCCAGAATCAGCAGGAGGATGAGGTTAGCTCGAGCAAGGGTTTGTCGGGTCATGAGTGGGGATGGTGCTCGAGGTACAGAACATTCGCCTCCGGCTGTCTTGAGCAACACGGCACCTAACGGGCCTGCTCGCGGGTTTTTAGTTATTGGTTCTTGGTTGGTTTGATTTAGGGCGCTCAAAGGCAGACCAACTAATGACCAAAAACCAATGACCCGCCGGAGGCGCAAAACGGGTAACTTAGAACTCAAAACTCAAAACTTCTCTCAATCAAACAGCACCGAAACCGAGCGTCCCGAGTGAATGCGTTGAATCGCGTCGGCAAACAGTGGGGCCACGGTCAGCACCTGAAGCTTGCGGGCCTGGGCCAGTTTCCACTCGGGGACATCCACGGTGTTGGTCGAGACCACTTCCTTGACCTCCAAGTTCTTGATGCGCTCGAGGGCCGGACCCACGTAAACGCCGTGGGTGCAGGCCACGTAAATATCGGTGGCCCCGGCGTGCCTTGCGGTGTTGACCGCTTCCACGATACTTCCAGCGGTCGAGATTTCGTCGTCCACCAGAAATACCTTTCTACCGTCCACATCACCGATGAGCGAGCGGGCTTCCACTTTGGTGTCCGATACCCGGCGCTTGTCTATGAACGCGAGCTGGGTGCCCAGCCGCCGCGCCAGCGCGCTGGCCCGCTTCATGTCGCCTGCGTCGGGAGCCAGCACCACACCGCTGCTCACGTCGTCCACGGTTCGCATCAGGTGCTCGGCGATGATGACCTCGGCGGAGAGGTGGTCCACCGGAATCTTGAAAAAGCCGTGAACCTGCGGGCTGTGCAGGGTCATGGTCAGCACCCGGTCCGCGCCCGCCGCCTGAATCAGGTCGGCCACCAAGCGTCCAGCGATGGGAATGCGCGGCGCGTCTTTCTTGTCGCTGCGGGCGTAGGAGTAGTACGGAATCACGGCGGTCACTCGGGCCGCGCTCGAGGTTTTGGCCGCGTCAATCAGCAGCAGCAGTTCCATGATGCTGTCCGAGGTCGGACTCGAGAGCGGCTGCACAATGTAGGTATCGGCTTCACGCAAACTTTCCTGATAACTGACCATCAGGCAGTCGTTAGAAAATTTCTGAGTTTCACTTTTGCCCAAATGAATGCCGAGGTGCTGACAGATTTCTTCGGCGAGGTGCGGGTTGGCCTGACCCGAAAAGACCATGAGCGGGTGGTCGGTGCTGTTCAAGGAAATACCTCCGACGCTGCGACAATGTGACGGTCAATGCAACAATGTGGCGGTGCGTCGCGGTTCAGTTTAGCCCTATTTTTGGGGTCGGGTGCTCGAGCGGTGAGGCCCTCGAGCCACTGTGTTCAACACTGTGCTTACCCTTGTGCTCAGGCCAGTTCCAAATCGTCTTCTTCCTCGATGAGCAGCGGAATACCAAAGGTGAAGCGCGTGCCCACGCCCCGCGTGCTCGAGACGGTGATGGCTCCGCCGTGCTGTTCCACCGCCAGTTTGCAAAAAGCCAGCCCCATGCCCGAATCAAAGCGTCCGCGCACGGTGGTGCGGGCCTGCTCGAAAGGTCTGAACAGTTTGGGTAAGTCCTCGGCGGGAATGCCCTCACCGTTGTCCTGCACGTCGAACTCGAGCGCGGTTTCGGTGGGGCGCAGCCGAATGGTGATAGTGCCGCCTGGCTTGGTGTGCTTGACCGCGTTGGAAATCAGGTTGGTCAAAATGCGCCGCAGGATGGTCAAATCTGCTGAAATGCGGGGCAGAATCGGCGGCACGTCGGTCAGGAAGCGGCGCTGGTCCATCTCGTTGCCGCTGTCGCGTTTGCTGCCCTGAATCAGATTGACCAGTTCAGTGCGGTCGAGAACGCTGCGCCGCAGCACCATCTTGCCGCCCTGCATTTTACGAACGTCCAAAATATTAGCGGCCATGTAGAGCACATGGCTGGCTTCCTCGTGCGCGGTTTTGAGCAGCTCGACCACCTCGCGGGTGAGCAGCTTTTCTTCCTCCATCGCCAAGTCAATAAGTCCCATGACCGCGCCCACCGGGTTTTTGAGGTCGTGAACCAACATGTTGGTGAGCTGCTCTTTGGCCTGTTCCTCGCGCTGAAGCTCGCGCACCCGTTCCTCGAGCGACTCTATCCGGCCTCGCAGCCCCGCGCCGCGCTCCAGGCTCGAGAGCTTGGCCTGAATCACGGTGAGCAGCAGCACGCTGGGCACGCTGACCGGTAGCACCGAATCCACGCCTGCGCGGGCGCACTCGAGCAGCACTTTGGCCCCGCCCAGCACAATCCAGTGCGTGTTGACCAAATCGGGGCGGCGACCCAGCAGCCCGATGACTTCGGGCAATGGCAAATCGCTGGGCAGGTCCTCAAAAATCACCACCACATCGGGCGGAAAAGCGTGGCTCTCGAGAATCAGGCTTTCGGCTTTTATATAGCAGCGCAGTTCCACGCCCTCGAGATAGGGCTTCAGCGCCTCAGCTCTCGAGGGGTCGGAGGACGCGAAGACCACGTTTTTCATAAATTCCGTTCGAGCCACTCGAGAACGCCCAGATGTTCGGGACCGGGAACGTGCTGGTCTATCACGCCCGCGACCCCATCTTGGAGCGACCCCACGCCCACCGCGAGTCCGGCCCACTCGAGCATGGAGATGTCGTTTTCACCATCTCCGAAGGCCACTACTTCGCTTTGAGGCACGCCCAGCCTGGAGGCGATGGACGCGAGTGCCCGACTTTTGCGTCCGCCACTGGACACCACCTCGAGATACCAGCCGCCCCAGCCGTAGTAGTTGAGCTGGGGAAAGCGGGCCTGCACCTCGAGCCGCAGCTCTGTCACCTTATCCAGCACGTCCGAGAACAGCAGCGCTTTGTGAGCGGCCTCGCCGGTGTAATGCTCGATGTCCTTGACCACCTGACCCTCGCCCCTGGCCCGGTCCCAGCGGTCTCGCGCGGGCTGGCGCACGTATACGCCGTCAGCGGTGGAGAGAAAGATTTCGGTGTGTGAGTCGGGCAAAAAGCGCTCGAGTAAAAACTCTACCGCCTCGTTCTCCAGGTGAAACTCCTCGAGTAGAGTCGCGTCGAGAGCGTGCAGCCGCGCGCCCTGGCAAGTGCCATAGGGAACGTTTGGCGCGATGGCTTCGATGAAGCGCCTTGCGCTGCGGTAGTTGCGCCCGGTCAGCACGGTGACGTGATGCCGTACTGAGGCAGCTAAAACAGCCCTCCGCAGAGGTTCGGGCAAGACCCCCTCGGCGGTGACTAAGGTTCCATCCAGGTCAAAGGCAAGCAACACTGCTGTGACTATACCATGAGCTTTCTAAAGGGAGTTTAAACGATAATACACCGGAGGAAAACGCGCTCGAGCACCCCTACGCTTGTCCCCGCGCTTCTTTCACCGCGTGGGTCGAGAAGCCGAACTGAGGTCCGCTCGAGGCGACACTCGACGCGCTCAGCTCTCCGACAATCACTCGAGCCAGCTCACCGAGGGTGGAACCGCCTGAGCGCACGGTCATGCCCAGTTCGCTCGAGAGTTCGGTCAGGGAAACATCGTCCAGGAGAAGTTCGGTGCCGTAACGCAGCACGGTGGGCGGCACGATGAGCAGGTCGGCTTCACCGGGCTTTATGGTGTGCCGAAAGCAGCGCCCGGTCAGCAGGCCCGCCACAGTGGTCGCGTCGCCAAAAGTTTTGTTGGAAATGGCCCGCACCTCGAGCGACAGGTTTGGGTAAGCGGCGCGCAGCGGCTTGATGGATAGCTCGAGCGTGGGCGCGAACAGGGTTCCAGTGGCCAGAATGACCTTTTTGATGGGTGTGATGGGAGCCTCGAGCGCAACTAAATCGAGCGCCGCTGGGTCCAGTTCTTCACTCAAAAAGTCCCGAATCATGCCCACCCCGTTCTCGAGCATGGGAAAGCCCTCGTACTCCTCCTCACTCGGCAAGGGTTCGCCCGCGAGCAAGTAGAACTCATCGGAGGGAAAGATGAAGCGGGTTCCACGTTCCTCGAGCAGCTTTTTACGCCATTTGTTGGCCCGCCTTAGCACGTCCCGCGCTCCTTCGCGGTCAAAGGTCTCGACTTTGGCCAGATTGTCGCGGAACCCCGTGAGGCCCACCGGAACCGCCGCCACCGAAATCACGTTGGGCTTGGAACTTAAGAACTCGAGGGTTTCCTCGAACATCTCGCCGTCGTTGCGTCCGGGCAGCAGCACAATCTGGGTGTACAGGTCAATGCTGCTCAGGCGGTCAATCATGGTCTGAATGTCGGTTGCACCCT
>Ga0209100_1002179_pt1 | contig 12488 bp, 5 predicted proteins | sample lystaG_FD_185480 | JGI IMG/M metagenome (GOLD analysis project Ga0209100, IMG submission 185480) | Glacier valley bacterial and archeal communities from Borup Fiord, Nunavut, Canada, to study Microbial Dark Matter (Phase II) -... | ecosystem: Environmental > Aquatic > Freshwater > Ice > Glacier ...
AGATGCGCTGGCGCAATTTGAGGGCTGGGCGCAAGCAGTACATCTCGAATTCTCCCGCACTCAGCTCACCGTGCGGGAACTGAAGCTTCATCAGTCCGCTGGCGATAGCACGCACCGATTCCTCGTTGCGCCTGAAGGGCTTTTCTCCGCTAAGTTGTACCCGTTGGGCGCAGTATCCATCGGCCTCAAGGTCATTGCGGAGCGCGATGAGCGCGTCTCCGAAGAAGTCAGATTTCAAACCCACCGTATGTGGCGACTGATTGCTCACCAAGTAGCGACCGCTGAGTTTGGGCAGCTCCCAGCCAGGAATTAGCCCTTTGAGTCGGTCCAAAAAAGCGGTTTCCTGCAAGAACTTAGGCAGCTCACTCACCAAGAGGTCGCGCAGAGGTCGCTGCTCGTCATCGAGGGCAATATTGGCCAGGATCACAAAGCCGTAGTCGCTGCTAGTTTCGTGCAGTCCCCCACGAGTCAGCTTGCCGTTCGCTAGGTAGCCTTTGAGACCGCCCACAATCTCTTCAGGCTTCTCAAACTTGGCCGTTTGTACCTCATCGAGTACCACCACCTTGAAGCGGGCCAGTAAGCCCCATTGTCCGCTCGCATTGTTCACGAACAGCACCGCTGGGCTGATATTGCCCCCGCTGATCAAGCGCACCTGGGGACTGATGTTTTCATAGGTGAAGCTTTTGCCGGTTCCTTTGGGCGCGAGTTCCATCAGGTGCATGTTTTTCTGAACCAAAGGCAGCAGTCTGCACAGCAGCAGGGTGCGCTCTTCGTCGGTAAATGCCTCGGCGTCATACCCCAACGAGGTGAGCAACAGAATGCGCCATTCTTTGAGAGTAAACGCTGCTCGAGCCTGTTTGTAAAGGGGGAGGTTCACCGCTGCCTGCATCGGTTTGAAGGACAGCACAGCGACCCCATCTTTGAGCGCGCCCACCTCAACTACCCCCCACAGCCCCTGACGCAACAGGTCGGGGAACTGCTCGAGCAGTTGATCCCCGATGTAAGCGTCTTCGATGCCCAACAGGGGAAGTCGGGCCACTCGCTCGGAGTCCTTTCCTCGCTTGAGACGGACTTCCGCTTGAAGTGGGGTGAGCACCTTGAGCGTCTGCCCTTGAGCCAGTCGGTGTTTGAGAATGTTCTGATCCGCCGCGCCGGGGATGACTTTCTCAGTCCAGTCTTGAACTTTCTGTATCTCCGCAGCGGTCATCGCCCCAATTCCAGGCACCACACTCTCGAGTACCCATTCGGCCACATAAGCGGGAATTCCTCGCTTTTGTAGCTGGCTCATCGGCAAGCGACGTTTATCGATGGCCAAAGAGCCAAAAATTTGCACGGTCTTGTCGTCCAAACTGCTTTTTACTTGTTCACTCATAGGCCCAGGTCCCCTAAAATGTCCTCGCCTCGAGCATACATTTCTTGGGTCTCTAAAAGATTTTGTACGGTGAGGCGCTCGACGGCGCGGCTTCCCCAGCGCACCCCTACTTCCAAGGTAGCTCCATCCAACTGTGCTTGCGAAGGCCAGTGTGTCCAGGGACAGACTACGCTTTTGGAGCTGAGAGGAGAAATAGTTTCCCGCAAGGTCCACTCCTCTGGCCAGAGCGAGCAGCGTACCCACTCGAGCGTGAGCGGGATTGCGTTGGGGTTGGTCAGCTCGAGCACGAAGGTGCCCGGCTGTCCAGCGGTGCCTGAGCCGGTGGCCTGTAATTTGGGAGAAACAAGCTCTAGGTCGCGGTGAACCACCGTCCAGGGAATCAGCACTTCTTCAGGGCTGATTCCCCCGTGGGGACAGATGAGTTCCCCTCCCTTACCGTCGCTGGTTTTGAACGAGGACCCCGAGAGGGAGACCACCATATCTTCTGCAACACCAAAACGGGCACCGCTGAGGCGGGCCAATTCCCCTTCGAGCAGATAGCCGCTGGCGGGAAAGGGTATGTCGCTTTGTCCCAGACAAGCCCGACCCTCGGGCTTGAATCCGGGGGGACACGTTAGAGTGCGGTGGGAAGAGCTAAGCAAGCGACCGTGATCTGTGGTGATCACCAAGCTCAAAGCCCTGTCTTGGGGCACCACGTCTATCCACTCGAGCAAGCGCTCTGCAATGTGTCCGAGTTGGCCACGGGCTTTACTGCGGGCCTGTTTCACGCTCTGGGCATCGTGGTAGGTTTTGTCGGGTTCGGGAACGTTCCAGAACACCAGGTCCCCTGGCAGAGCACCGGTTAAGGCGGTCTCGAGTTGGCCTTCCTGGGTGAAGGTGGGTCCCAAATCGGGCGTGTCCTCGAGGTGCTGCGGGGCAACCCCTTTGAACAGGGCGTACTTAGCGCGGCGGGTGAGGGTGGGTAGGGGCGCAAAGGTCAACTCTGGCTCGAGCAAGGTGAGCCGCCCTTTGAAGTCGTTTTCCTCGAGCAGCCGCATAAGTACTTGGTGGTCCGCCCAACTCAGACCATCGCACACCACGATCAGCGTAATGTGCTGTGCACGCGGCTGCTGGGCTGAGCGGTTCCACAGCAAGCGTTCCTTCCCAACACCTTGATTCATCGCGGCACTGTAGTGGCTCAGGAAACGCTCTGCGAAATGCGAAAATTGTGCCTCGAGGGGTGCTTGGTCGGCGTGTAAAGAGGTGCGGTAAGGAAGGTAAACGTCGGTCAGCCAATCTTGCCAGTCAGAAACCGCGTCTGGAAGTGGCGTGGGCACCGGGGGCGGCAGATGTCCACGCACACGTTCATAGGCTTTGTGCTCCAGGTGAGGCTTGAGGGCTTGCAGCAGTGACTGGTTGAGGCCTTGAGGATGCTCAGCAAGATAAGCCTCGGTTAGAACAGCAGCTTGCTTGAGTACTTCTTGAGCCGCCCCGTGGTGACATAGCTCGAGAAAGCAAGCCGAACCCTCGGCGGCGACACGCGCTTTGAGCAACCGGCCCAGGTGCTGGCGCGAAGTGCTCGAGAGGGGCGGAGCAACTGCTAAGCGGGAACCCTGCACGAGTCCCAGGGTCTGCTCCCAAAGCGTCCAGGCTTGCTCAGGAGCGCTTATGTCGTACACGACCCGTTCCATCCCTGGTGCTTTCATGAGTAAGGTATGGCCCCAGGTCATGGCCACCCTTTGAGCCGCGACCGTGCTCGGCTCGAGCCACCAGGCCAGCAGATAAGCCGCGTGAGCCGCATCCGGTGGCGCGGGCCAGGGTCCGCTTCCCAGAACTACGGTGGCGATTTCCTCGAGCGTCCCAAGCGCATTGGGGTGATGGCGAAACAGCGGACGCAAAACGTCTATGTCCCCTTCAGTGAGGGTCGGGATATGCAGGCGCAGAGCGTCGGAGATGGCCGACAGCACCTGGACCGACTGGCTGCGGCCTCTAAAAAACGTTTCGCCCCAACTGCACAGGTGCTGACCTTGCAGCACCATATCCGCGTCGCTCAAAGCTCGGCGAAAAAAGTCCACCTCGCTCAGGACGACCGGTACACCGATGGGCAGTTCCGCATCTCGGGCGCGGTCGAGGTACAGGGTCGGCTTCATGTCAGTTCCTGCACCATCATTTGGGTCAGCCGCTCGAGGCACTCGCGCCGCTTGGCCGCGCTGCGAATCTCGCAGAACAGCATTTCAATGCGTGTGACCTCATCGTCCTCAATCGCCGCTTGCACGGCGTGTCCTAACACCTCCAGCGCCGTTCGGTCGGACTGAGTTAGAAAGGGGGGTGGCTTGGACAGACTGGCGCTCAGTGCCGATAGTTTGGAGCCGTTCCCCGGTTGGAGCCGCTCAAACTGGGCTTGAAGCGCGCCGAGCCAAGCCGAAGCATGTTTCTCTTGCTCAAGACGATGCTCTTCCAGACGGGTTCGGTAGCTCTCGAGGGCCTGGATGGCTCCCTGAAATCCCGACAGAATCTGTGCATGGGCCGCGAGCGCATTCTGGTGCTCGAGCAGGGCTGCCGGGGTCGCAGGCAAGGTGCCCCCCCCGCGCTCGAGCACCTCCAGCACCTCGAGCACGCTCTGAGACCGCTGCTCGAGGTGCTGGAGGTGCTCTTGGTGCTTGACGCCCAAGAAGGTGCGCGAGGGTGAACGACCCCGTTGCTCACGCAGGGCTTTGGCGGTGTTTTGACCGGTCAGCGCCGTTTCCCAGTCGCATAGCCGCGTCTGACTGTCCCTAACCTTCTCGGAGAGCTGCTCGCGGGCCACCTGCGTACTAAGACCAAACCATGCGCGCTGGGCTTCTGAAAGCCTAGACGTTTTTTCCAGCTCTCCCAGCTTTTGTAGGCGGTCCGTAGCGCCTTCCAGAGAGTTGGGAACCTGTTTGATGAGCACTTCAGCTTGTGCGAACAATGATTCTGTCGCCTGGACCTGTTCGAGCCACGCCTGAATCGGCTCGGCATACTCGCTGTCCAGATAATCGCGCTGAGCACGGGTCAACTCGGTGCCCAGGCCGCGCAAGGCTGCTACACTGCTCGCTGCTTCCAAACGCGCGGCGAAGCCCTGGATTTGTACAATGAGCTGCTGCACCGATTTCTCGAGCCTGTGCCGGGTCGCTTCAAGCTTTTTAGCAATCTGAGGGGAACTGGGGGGAATGCTGCTCAGCTCCTCCAAACGGGCGCGCAGCTCAACGAGGGCACCTCGGTCTGAAAAGCGCTCAACACGCTCTAGCACCTGCGTTTCGTTCTCGAGCGCTTGTTGGTGCTCCCGTACTCGAGCGCGCAGGGCTACGAGCAGCGAGTGCTTTTCATCTGGCAAAAATGGAGGAGGTGAATCGAGTTCACGGGTCCGCTTGTCGAGTCCATCGCCTGTTTCTACCAGCGCGATCATTTGCTCGAGCCAGTCCAGCGCGCTCTGCACCTGAACCTTCATTTGCTCCTTCACCCGGTCGAGCGCGAGGTTCAGGCGCTCCTGTTGGGCGTCCGAAAGTGACGCTGCATGATCGCGTCCCAGACGCTCAAGGCGCTCGAGCAGCTCATTTCCTTCACCAGGCGTCTTGATCTCCCGGATGGCCTCGAGTTGCATAAAGAACTCGAGCAAGTGTTCAACCCGCTTCAGTACCCCCTCGAGTGTGTCTGCTTCAGGGGTGTCAAGGTAGCGGTGCTTGTCCTCGAACAAACTTTTTTGTAGTGCTCGGGTTGCTTTGAGATCGGTCAGGGAGTCGGCTCGAGCGGGCAGGCCTTGCAGGTCTTGTTCGAGCTGAGCGATGCCTGCTTTAACTTGAACGTACTTCTCGTCTACCAATAGGTTGGCTGCATCAGTCTGGGGGTCTACCTTTTGCAAGGTGGCCAGGCTCTGACGAAGACCTCGAAGCGTGCCCTGGGTCGGAATGGCTTTGAGGACGCTCAACTCCCGTGCTTCCTGCTCTCGTTGTCGAAGCTGTCGAAGATTTTTTTCCAATGTATCGAGGGCCTGATCCACCCTCTCGAGCGTTGCGGGAAAGCTAAGCGTTATTAGCTCTCGTCGCATCTGCTCAAGTTGGCTTTTCTTCAAGCTGTGATCGCCTTCTTGACTTAGTTTCTCGAGCTGTATGCACAGCGATTGGGTGAGTGCAAGAGTTTTTTCGACCAACCGCGCCTGCAACGCCGTCTTCTCTGGCTTGCTCGAGGCCACCACAGTGAGGGTAGGTAGACTGACCAGCTTTTTGCCTGCCGTGACCAAGCTGGAAATCGTTTTGGCCTGCTCGAGCGCTTGTGTAAATTCAGTTACACCCTTCTCATAAGCCTGCTGAAACCTCAACCCACTCTCTAGCTTATCCAAGCTGAGGCGTACATCATCCAAAAAGTCGGCTTCTTCTTGGGAATAGTTTTCGAGAAAGGCAGTGAGCACCAGCAAGTCATTTTTAGCTACGCCTTCGGTCACGCCGCCCTGGGCCAAGCGCTCCTGGACCTCCTTGATCTTTTGACGCTCAGCCCCCATGTCCTTGCGTCCGATCTCTGTGCTGCTCATTTCGAGAAGAAAATCTATGGGTTTGAGGAATGGTTTCGCCCCATCATCCCCACCTGTAAATTTGCTTAATCCAGCGACGATTTTGATGTTCTGACGGTTACGCCCAACCCAGGCAGCGAAAAGCAGGCTTAAGGTGTTTTGATCATAGCCGTACGGTGGATTGAGCAGTTCTCTTAAAACCTCTCGAGGAGAAATGCGCCCCGCTTTGGGGTGAAACGTGTTGTCAAGACGTTGCCAAGCGTATCGCACACGAGATTCACTGGGTTCGCGCAGTTGTTTGCCGGAACCAGTCAATTTCCACTCCTTCTCTACATACTTGCTAATAAGATCATTTTCTACGTTACCTACAGAAGTAGTATCTAGTTTGTTTTTAAGCAATACAGGAATAACATTTGTGACTGCGCTTTTTAGCCTGGGAGCAGCAGCTTTATACTGGTCAAAAAACCCATCCAGATGCTGAGCGTAAGCGACCTCGTAAACGATGGCCATTGCCAATGGCAGGCGGTTTGCTGTTCGGGGTGTGATATTTCTCGAAAGCAGGGTGCTCCGCGCTTGTAGCGGCACTTCAAGGGACGCGCTGTTCCGCAGCTTCTCCAGACCTCTAAAAGCTTGTTGATTGAGTCGTAGTCGCTCTTCCTCGAATACCTGCGACCCCACGGCCTTTTCGTGTGTGCTTTTGAAAACGGCGTCCTGGAGCAAGGCCAGTTTAAGCAGGAAGGTATGTAGCTCTGGGGTCGGCTCGAGCGGGCAGAGGACCATGAGCGGAGCCGCTTGGAAGTCTTGTGCCGCGTCCATCAGTGTCCTAATTCTTTCAGGAACCTGACTCACCTCGTCTTCATTACAAGCTATCAGGGTTAGTATAACACCCCGACCATTGGGGAGTTTTTCAAGCGACGCGCTATAAAGCGCTTTGAGTGAGGTCAAGGTAGCAGCTTTGAGGGCGTGGACCGGCAACAGAACTTCTTGAGCGCACCAATCGTCTTGATGTCCCCATGTTACGGAGACGGGAACTGGCTGCGCCAAATCCAGACTGTTAACCGGATTCTTGCCATGCTCGAGCTGGTCAAAAAGCAGGTGAAGTCTTCCTGCCTTATCGCGCTCCTCGAGCGCCTTAGTCAACGCGCGGTCGAGTTCGACCGCTCCATTAGACCCTGCCCAGAACGAGTAGGTCTTGTTGCCAGGGTCAAAGCGGACGTAACGGCTCTCCTCGAGCAGTTTGAGTTGAGCAAACGCCACCTTTTCCGGCAGGCCCGCGAGTTGCCCGATCACCGCAGCGTAGCCTATCCTTGTCGGCAATCCGCTAACGGTTTGCAGCAACATGGCTTTGAGGACTGACGTTTGTTCGAGACTCAAGTCAGGATTAGCAACCTGCTTATAGTTTTTGAAAGCATCCTCGCCCAGCATGTCTGAAAAGTAGTCCACCAACCGGATGGGTAACACCCAGTTAGGACGCCCCTCAAGCAGAGCGTCCTGATTGAAGTGCATTTGTACAGCCCCGCCTTGTTGGGTGATGAACCCTAGTACCGAGCGCACGCTGGCGGCCTGCTCGAGGTTCAAACTTGAGAGCAGCGCCGTAGTCAGCGGGTGTAGTGGAAAGCACTCCTTAGCCACGCGCTCTTGAAAGACCTCGCTCGACCAGCCGATCTGCTTCTGATAGCGTTCAGCGTAGGTGGCGAGTGCCACCTCGCTGGCCTCGGCAATGTGCATTCCCATTCCTGGCTGATGCATAAAGCTTTTCCAGGCTTCAGAGTCCACCTTGAAGTAGGCACCGAGCACATCCTCGAGCAGGGTAAACATCACATGGCGGTTGGCTTTGGGAATACGGGTCAGCTCTTTGAGCAGGTTTTCCTGGTCTTGGGTGTTACCCCTGGCGATGCGCTCGGGTTCGTGTTGCGATAGGGCGACATAGAGCACCACACCCCGGTGTTTGTCCACCCCGTTCATCAGCTCTTGCAGCGGGGCACCGACCGGGTTAAAGGCCCCGAAATCTCGCACGAACATGCTGAACTCGTCGTGCAAAATCAAGACGCCCCCAAACGGCTTATCCGGGCCACACCAGTTTGCCACGGCCCAGTCGAGCGCGTCACTGAGGCTAGTTTCGCCCCCGAACTGGGGGGTGATGGAGGTCACGGCCTTGACCACCTCGATGCACAGGGCGTAGGTAGCAGACTTTTTACCCCGCACGTCCAGCAGCAAACTGTTCAGGTCATAGCGGTGCGGCTCGAGAAAGGCGTCGGCCTTGCGGGCTTGATCTGGGTCTTTTTGAAAGTGCTCGAGCGCCCGCTCTGCTTCGGTAAACCAAAACGGAGGCTTCACGCCTCTACTCTCAGGGTGATCGTTCAGAGCGTCCTCAAGCGCTCGAAAAAACCCGTCCCGCAGGCTACCTACCACGTCGCCACGCAAGAGCAGCACCAGAGAGGGAGCGCGGCCCTGTCGAAAGTCCACGAAGTTTTGGGCGCGGTCTGCGGGCAGGACGTGGGCCAGCTTACTCAGTACCGCCCCAAGCTCGAGGCTTCCCACGGCCTTGCCGAAATAGTTGGCCACCGCGAGGCCAAAGTGACTCTTGCCGTGGCCGTAGGTGGCCTGGAACAAAAATCGGTTCTCCCGCATGCTCGAGAGTGCTGCTTGCCGCAGCAAGTCCAGCAACTCGGCGGTTCCCTTCGGTCCGTTGTCCTTGCCCTGCCCCCGTGTGAACATGAACCGCTGAACCAGGTCTGCATTCTGCGGCGCGCGGTAATAAGCGAGCTGCACATCGTTGCGGTGTTCAGCGGTGGCGTCGGGGGTGGATAGATCACGGACGGATAGGGGCATGCGCGTCTCCTGAATCGGTGAATCCAAAGCGGTGAAGTTCGGGGCGATACAGCGAAAGGCGGCCACCTTCGTTCCAGCGCTGAAGATCAGCCGCCGGGGGCAGCAGCATGTCAGCATCCTGAGGCATGGTCAGCAGCAGCCCTCGAGCCTTCTTTCGGAAACCGTCTCGCAGAAAGCGCCACACTTGGGCGCGTTCGGTGGAGTTGAGTGCGGAGAGGGCAAGATCGAAATTGCTGACTAGTACGGTATCCAGAGGGTGCGGCTCGAGGCACAGAGCGTGCAGTTCCCCCAGCAGAGACTCGGGGGAGAAGCGCAAAAACCGTTCACCAGGACCGATGCGCTCGAGCTTCCAGGCGTGGTAATCCACCGGAGACACTCCCAGCGTGACCGCCAGATCGGCGGCTTTGCCCAGCAGCTCGAGCGGCAACAGCAAGAGTCCGGTGCGGCAGTCCAGCACCCCGCTACGAAGGTGGGCCACCATCAGGTCAGGACTCAGCTCAGGACTCAGGTTCATAAAGCCTCGGGAGCAGCTCCAGACACGCCACAGGCCGGGTCACTTGGTGAGGGGGGGCTACCTGCCACATCTCGAGCACCCCGGCTGCGGCCAGCCTTCTGAGCCGCCGCTTGAAGCTGAACTCGCCCAGGCCGAACAAGCGGGCAAAAGCTCCCCCTTCCCACAGGTCCGCGAGGGCGGTGACGTTGCGCTCTGAGAAATTTTGGGTCCAGTGGTGTGACAAGGCGTAGGCCAAAGCCCACAGGGGAACCTCGTCGGGTTCCTCGAGCGAGTACAGCCCACCGTCTTCACGCAGCAAGCCTAGTGGCCCCAGCGCGTCGGATTTGGTGTAGCTACCCAGGAAAATGGTGGCGCTCGAGTCCACGCTGCGCTTGGCCAGCACCTGACCCGAGTCGGCCTCGGTGCTGAGCCGAATTTGGGCAATCACATCGTCTCGGGTAAAGGTTCGGTTCAGCAGCGCTTCGCTCGAGAACAGCGCGTGCCAGAACTGCAGCCCTGGCCCCTGTCCGGCGCACAGGTGATAGTGCATCAACCAGAGCGTGACCGGATGGCTTAGGTTGGGGTCATGCTCGAGCTAAAAACGAGGTGCATTTCTAGCGTCTGAGATGGCATAAACCATAGCTACAACAGACTTAGACAAATCTAAAGCAGAGATGTTTGAAAGCGAATTGAAACGCGTAAAGGTATCTCGTTCGAGAGATTGACTCAAAGCGATTGACTTACGATATAGGGTATAAACCTTCTCGAGTTCAGCTAGGACATGAGCTTTTCGGCCCACGTCAGGCATCTTATGAGCCTTGACATGTGAATTAAAATTGGGTTCCGAAGGCACAAGGTTCCAAGTTTCATTAATAGGAAATAGGGATATTGGAATGATGTGGTCCATATCGAATGGTTGATTATTCAGGGTTCTCCCCGTCCACATGCAAGTAACTTGGTGGCCCTCGAGCATCAAAAGTTCAACTTGGTTACGCTCCCATGTCAATGGGCGGCGGCTGTCCGGCCTATCAGTGACCATCTGATAAACTTCGCCTCGAGTAACGGTGCGTGCTTCCTGGCGCACAGTTTCAATAAACAAGCTCCATTCGTGGATACACAGCGCCTCAATCCATAGCGAGAACGTTTTAAAGCCCTCCCACATTGGCAATGGAATAACTACACATTTCTCGGTTTGTGACGTGCCTGGAAGTGCAGACACGTTTCCTAAATTACTTAGGAGTGCAGCGGGTTTGAAAATATTGAATTCCCTGTTCCCCAAACCAGCGTATTGAATGGGATACTCAACCGAACTTGCAACAATTTTTCTAGTTCTCAAATAAGATTGAAAAAATTCTGGAGAGTGACTCGAGCGCAAATGCTCACTTTGCATCTCCGCCACCAGAACCATACCGTCTGATGGGCGGTCAGAGCCAAACGCCGTTACCTGCCATTGTTCCTTAAGCAAAGTCAAAGATTCACGGAAGGCCATGTCTGACCGTAGAACGCCATCCCGGAGCACTCTTGGCCCTTGCAAAACAGGCATGATTCGGCTCATAAAAGGCCAATAGTAGCCTATCCAAAAATCAGCCAGAAGGCGCAGTGGGACAGCTACATCTTTTTCTTGAGGCTCGAATCCTGCGTAAGCTAGGGCCACATCATTAATACCTCGAATTAAGGCCAGTTTGTAATTATTTAGTTTTTTGTCATGACGCAGGATGCTCGACAGTATCTTTTGAACTTCTATTAAGTCATTCATTCTTGGTCTATTTAAGCAGCTACCAGAGAGTTTAGCTCGAGTCCTTGCCCATATCGCTCGCCCATAGCCTGTGCCTGGGCTGGAAAGCGTTCGCGGTCGGCATCCTGCCAGGTACGGGGGGCGCGCCCGGCTATGAGGGCCAGAGCACTCTCGAGCGCGCTGGCGTCATCCGGGGCGCTTTGCAGACGGCTGATGAGGGGAACGAGGTTTTGATTGAGGGATTTTGGCTCGAGTTGGGCTACCTTTTCACGCAGGGTTTGCCAGCCTTCTGACGTGGGAGGCAAGTCGCACGCGTTCAGAAACAGGTCACGCGCCCAGAGGATTTGGTCGGGAGCAAAACGGGACCAAGCCCCTATTGTGGCGTTGAGACGCTCAAAAAATGGCTCGAGGGTCTGGGGAGCGTCCTCCGAGCTGCCAAAAGGAGGCAGCTCGAGTGCGCCAGGTAAGTCTACAAACAGCAGCTTCTCCGGGGATTTGGCTCGCTCAAACACTTCTCGCACCCGCACGATGTCGGGGGACATGTCCTTGACCCGCCAAGCGGTGTCCGGCAGGGAGCGCACCATCCTGACCAGGGCGCGGACCACTGAAACCAGCGATGAGGGGACGTTAAGACTCTGACCTAGCCGCTCGAGCACCGCCGCACGTTCTCCGCTCAACTCGCTGCCTGCCACCGCGAACAGTTCGGGACGGCGCATCAGGACCTCGAGGTCAGCCATGCCCGGCTCTGGAATAAAGGCTCCCTCGCGGTAAAGGCTCACCTCCTGGGCGTGGGCCAGCCAGAAAGCGGTGAACAGCACCGGCATGACGCCCGGTAGCACCCCGTAGGGCGACGTGGAGAGTTCGGCAAACAAGTGCTCAAGCGAAATGGGTTCAGCCATCGCCGCAAAGACTCGGCTAGAGAGGGCGTTCCAAGCGGGAGTCAGGCGGGCGCTTCCAGCAGGGTCGGGAGCGGCAAATCCCCAGCCGTCCTCGCGCTCAGCGTGAATCCTGGTCGAGTGCAGCACCGACTCGTACATGCTGCGCTCCGGGGGAAAGCCCTCGATGCCCAGCGAAGGGCTGTCGTGTTGGGTCAACATGCGCTCGAGCAGGGTGCGCCGGGCCGCCGCTGCCGCACTCGATAAGACGCGGCGGTTGAGCAGTTCGTTGAGCAAATGCGGCGCTTGGGAATACACCTGGTCCATCGCGCTCGAGAGCAACTCGGTGGCCACACGGGGGGTAGGCGTGTTCTGCACTTCTCCCCGGTAGAGGTACAGGGTGCCTGAACCGCGAGGCTCGGGGCGGGGGTCCAGAAGCTGCGTCACCGAGCGCTCGAGGGTATTTTCCAGGTAGGCGAGGCGTTCGTTGAGTTCGCGGCGGGCCACCCGGTCATCGCGCAGCTCGGACACGTTCTCACGCACCCAGTGCAGCGCCCTCAGCTCGAGTGCGGCTTCTCGCAGGGAGCGCAGGTGCTGTGGCACGGCGACAATCAGGTCAAAGCGACCCGCACAGGCGGAGGAACGCGCCAGCTCGAGAAAGCGAGCGGCTCCCTCAG
>Ga0209100_1002180_pt1 | contig 12478 bp, 9 predicted proteins | sample lystaG_FD_185480 | JGI IMG/M metagenome (GOLD analysis project Ga0209100, IMG submission 185480) | Glacier valley bacterial and archeal communities from Borup Fiord, Nunavut, Canada, to study Microbial Dark Matter (Phase II) -... | ecosystem: Environmental > Aquatic > Freshwater > Ice > Glacier ...
GAGGGAAAATGGATAAACCAATCGTGTCGGTCATCGTATTGACCTATAAGAAGTTTGATTATTTCAAGGAATGTATCGATTCAATCCTGACGCAAACCTATAGTCGGATTGAATTGATGATCAGCGATGACGGCTCCGAGAATTTTGATCAAGATTTAATTGAAGGATATATTAACGATCATAAGAAAAGCAACATTGTCAATGTTCAGATCATTCATCATCCGAATCTGGGGACAGTGAAAAATTATAACCAAGCAATCAAAGCGAGCCAAGGCAAATACATTGTGAATTTGGCTATTGATGATTGCTTTTATGATGGATTTGCGGTATCGAATATCGCAGAATTTTTTGAGGAAACAAAAGCAATGATTGTTACCGCTTATCGTGAAGTGTATGATGAAAAATTCGAGAAAAAAATAGAAAGGCTCCCGTACCGAAAATACGTAAAGACACTAAGAACCAACAAGAAGATCTATCGGATCTTATGCAAAGGAAATTTTTTCTCAGGGGCATGTACTTATTATAGTAAAGCCTTTTTTGAACAATATGGCCTATTCCATGAGTCATACATATTACTTGAAGATTATCCTAAATACCTGCAAGCGACGAGGATGGGCTGTCCAATTGGATTTCTTGAGAAAACGACGTTGAAGTATCGCATGGGTGGGATCAGTACCTCGGGAAACATGCATCCCATACTTCAAAAAGACTACGAGACGGCCATTGAAAGAGAAATCTTGCCTTATCCAAAGGAAACAGGCTGGTTCATGCATCGGTATAGCACCTATGATTATTTAGGAATGCAAGGCAAGCAGTCAATCCTGACGAAATTCCGTTATGTAGATGTTCTTATCTACAAGATTGCGGAAGCGCTCAAGAATCGAATGATCCGGAAGGTTGTAGGTAGCTTGTAGGTTGAAAGTGATATTTTTCAAGAGAAGTAAAGATTACTCGTCCAAATGAATTTTGGAAAGAATGGATAATTCTATAGTTGCACATCTAGCTTTGCTAGAAAATCCTAGTGATGAAGGAGAGAGTCATATGATGAGCAAGACAGCGAAAATCGGTAAGAATGTCGTGATCAAAGAAGGAGCGATCATCGGAGAAAATGTCATCCTGGAGGATGATGTCTATATCGATTATGGTTGTATCATTCGAGACAACGTTCATATTAAAGAGGGGAGCTTCATTGGAGCCAGAAGTATTCTGGGGGAATACCTGATGGACTTCTACAAGGACAAGATCAACATGGTGCACCCACTGGTTATCGGGAAAAATGCCTTGATCAGGACAGAAGCGGTGATCTATGGGGATAATGTCATAGGAGATAATTTTCAATGTGGTCATAAGGTCACGATTAGAGAAAGCAATGTGATTGGAGACCGTGTCCGGGTGGGTACCTTGTCAGATATCCAGCATCACTGTGAGATTGGGAACTATGTGAACATCCACAGCAATGTCTTTATAGGAGAAGAAAGCATCATTAAAGATTACGTTTGGATATTTCCCCATGTGGTTTTGACGAATGATCCCACACCGCCTTCTGATGTTCTCCTCGGCGTTGTAATCGAATCTTTCGCAGCCATATCTGCGAAAAGTGTGATTTTACCTGGGGTACATATTCATGAGGATGCCTTAGTCGGTGCCGGATCTGTCGTGACGAAAGATGTTCCAAAAGAAACCTTAGTTATCGGAAATCCTGCCAAGGCTGTTTGTTGGGTAAGAGACATTAAAAACAAGCTCACAGGGGTTTCCATCTATCCGTGGAAACTGACGTTTAAGCGAGGAATGCCTTGGGAAGACTCAGATTATGACACGTGGTCGCTGCAAATAAAAAATAAGGAAGAATAGGTGAAATTTATGTATAACACGGCATTGATTAAATTTAATGATGTTACAGACAAATATGGCCATCTGACGCCTATAGAAGGGAATATTGATATTCCCTTTGGAATTAAGAGGGTCTACTATATCACCAGAGTGGAAGAGGGAACAATACGGGGCTACCATTCTCATCGAAAACTCCATCAGGTCCTCATTTGTCTCAATGGATCGATCAAAATTAGACTTAAAAATCCAAATGAGGAAGAGATTGTTGAACTGAACGACCCTTCTGTGGGACTATATATCGGGCCTTATATCTGGAGGGAAATGTTTGATTTCACAGAAGGAAGCGTCCTTCTCATTCTAGCCTCAGAGAACTACGACGAAACGGATTATATCCGAAATTATGATTTTTATCTTGAAGAAGCAAAGAAAAGATTTTAAAGGAAGTGCCATATGAATATTCCATTTGTTAGTTTTGAACCCATGCACCAGGAAATCGAAGCCGAGATTCTTAGTAAATTCAAAGCGGTTTTCGAAAAAAATTCCTTTATCCAAGGAACAGAAGTCAAGCAGTTTGAAGAGGAATTTGCTGCTTATTGCGGTGCAAAATATTGTATTGGTTGTGGTAACGGGCTGGATGCACTCTATCTTGTCCTGAGAGCTTACGGAATTGGGACTGGAGACGAAGTCATCATCCCATCGAACACTTATATCGCCACCGCTTTAGCGGTAACCTATGCAGGTGCTATGCCGATATTCGTTGAACCGGACCTCGCCACTTACAATATCGATCCAAAGCTCATTGAAAGCGCGATTACGGAGAAGACCAAGGCGATTATGGCTGTCCACTTATACGGACAGACCGCTGACATGGACCCTATCCTTGCACTGGCGAAGAAGTATAACCTTAAAGTCATTGAAGATTCTGCCCAGGCACATGGAGCGATGTATAATGGCGTTAGAGCCGGAAACCTCGGCGACGCCGCGGGATTCAGTTTTTACCCAGGGAAGAATCTTGGAGCCCTCGGAGACGGCGGAGCTGTGGTGACGAATAACAAGGAACTGGCAGATAAAATCAGAGCCATAGCAAATTATGGTTCAGATCGTAAATATCATCACCTTTATAAAGGGACAAACTCAAGACTTGATGAAGTGCAGGCGGCCTTCCTCAGAATTAAGCTGAAGAACCTTGAAAAATGGAACCAAAGCCGAAGACAGACGGCAAAAAAATATCTCGAGGGGATAACGAATCCACTTGTCGTTAAACCAGTGGTTGCTGATTATGCAGAGCATGTCTGGCATCTCTTTGTCCTAAGAGCAGAGAACAGAGATCGTTTTGTCGAATATCTAAATAACAACGGTATCGGCACGACCATCCATTACCCGATTCCCATGCACATGCAAGGGGCATACGAAGACTTAGGTCTTAAGGAAGGAGCGCTTCCACTGGCAGAAAAAATCTGCAGCGAAGTTGTCAGCATCCCGATGTGGTATGGCATTAGCGAAGAGATGATTCAGTTTGTGATTAAGAAAATTAATGAGTGGCAAGGCTGATAATAAACCACATCAGGCACGTGGTCAAGAGTAGATGTTATGGAGGAATTTGAACTGTGTTGAACAATTTGAGGGAAAAGCTGTATAAGACCTATTATGACGAACAAGATGACAATCACAAGGTATTTAAGACAATCTTTGGGATGGTCTTAAATCGTCCTAAAAAAGCGGACTTTGAAGCGACAATGAATTTGGTGAACATAAAGAAGAAGGCCAAGCTTCAGAATAAAGATGCTGAAACTAAAATTCGTCTCGTGTTTTTATGCCAGTTGCCAGAAATCTGGAACAAAATTGAACCGGTATTTTTAGAGGCTCTTCGATCAGGAAGATTTCACGTGACGATTCTTGTGGTTCCAACGATGAAGACCAATCCAGAAAATGGGATTGAAGACTGGGACAATTCTGCACTTTCGTTTTTTAGTACGCTACCATGTGAGGTCATTGATGCCTATTACGGAGTAAACCAATGGGTCAGCTTGGAAGAGCTCAGACCTGATTATGTTTTCTTTCAAAGGCCCTATGACCATTATCTTCCAGAACTTTATCGAAGCAGCGTTGTCTCGAAGTATACCAAAATATGCTATATCCCGTACGGATATTTAGAGACCTCTGGAATGGTATTTGATATCTGCTTGGATAAGAATTTCTATCGATATGTGTATTTGTTTTTTGCAGAGAATCCCTATATTGGAAAAGCCTCAAGTAAAAGGTTCAAAATCAGCCATAATTTCAGGCTGAGAAAAACCTTGTCTTTAGGTTATCCTAGTTTGGATACCATGGCATCCCTAAAAGATACAGCTAAAGGGAACAATAACTTTATTGATGAGGACGATAAGTTAAAAATTGTCTGGACGCCGAGATGGACTGTTGACCCGGATATCGGGGGCAGCAACTTCTTTAAATATAAAGATAAATTTGTTGATTTTGCGAAGAAGAATCAAAACAGCTATGTCCTCTTAAGGCCGCATCCTCTGGCTTTTGAAAATTTCCTCAATACGGGATTGATGACTTCCCAAGAATTAGATGCATATAAAGATAGCTATAAGCAGTCAATCAATGCCTCTATTGATGAGGAAAAAGATTACCTGAGCACATTTTGGAAATCGGATGTCTTGGTGTCTGATATCTCCTCAATTCTTGTCGAGTATTTTATGACCGGGAAGCCGATTATTTACTGTGTGGGGTCCTCTGGATTCAATAAATTCACGAGCCAGATGGCAAAGAGTTTTTATTGGGCTAATAACTGGGAAGACATCGAAGGGATTCTCAAAGAACTGAGTCAAGGCAATGATCCCTTGAAGAAAAAGAGGGAAGAGCTGAAACAACAGTTGTTTGGAGATGATTTTGGTGCAGCATCTTCTAAAATTGTTGGGGCAATCATTGAAGATTTCATGAAAGCTTAGAGCAAACTCATAGAACGTGGAAAGACTACTTATTTCTTTAAAATGAAATTGAACCAAACTGAATATTCTTGTCGAGAAGAATGAATTGTTCTTTCAATTCGGTTGACCGCCTAAACATTTTGATATACGATGAATACCATAGAGTAAACTAGAGTCTTAAGAATTTCCGGCGATGGAACACCTTCAGACTCTATTTTTTGGTTAAGTATTATTAATTGAGGGTGAGAAACAAATGAAAGAACGGGATTCGAATTTTGAATTAATGAGGTGTGTAGCCATGCTGATGGTTATCGTCCTGCATTTCAATAACGCTTCAATGGGCGGAGCATTGAGATTTATTGAGCCAAACAGCAGTGGCTATTATATCCTTCATTTCTTTGAGAGTATAACCATACCCGCAGTCAATGCTTTCATTATCCTGTATGGTTATTTTGATTCACGGAAGAATACACGAGTCATCAGAAAGCCAGTTCTTTTGATTCTTTTCGTGGTTGGATATAACCTGTTGTTTTACTTCTTTGGACTCGCATCCGGGATCTACATCTTCAGTCTGAGGTCTTTTGTTAGCCAATTGATTCCCGCGAATTACTATGTCATCCTCTATGCAACCTTGTTTTTGGTTTCACCCTATCTCAATGTGATTTTATCGAAGCTTTCAAAAATCAGGTTCGAGCAAATGTTGGGGTTGTTCATCATTCTTTTTTCACTGCTACCTACATTGACAGACGCAGCCTTTGATCTCGTTAATATCAATGGAATTATAGGGATAAGTCCTGTAGGCCTTCATGGAGCTGATGCTGGATATACCATTATCAATTTTATGCTTCTTTATCTCATTGGAGGATACATTTCCAGGTACTATGAGTCAAAAAAATCTTTCTTTTTTTACTTTGGGCTTTACTTAATTTCTGGTACTTTAATTTTTAGTATGAGTCTGTTTACAGAAACAGCGTGGAATTACAGCAACATCCTTGTAATCTTTGAAGCTGTAGCCTTATTTCTTGCTTTTCAAAAGTTAAACCTTGGCTCAATCAAATGGATCAATGTGATTTCAAAGACGACTTTTGGAATCTATCTTATTCATACTAACCACATCATGTTAGCTAATTTTTGGGAGTTGTTCAATATTTCCAGAATCTCAACAAGTGGAGTCCCAGAGATGATTTTTATCCTAACGATATCAGTTCTTTCTATGTTTGCTGTTAGTTCAGTAATGGCATACATCGTCAGTTTGCTTGCGAGACCTCTGGTGAAATGCTTCAGTCGCATTTCTCTACTTAATTACACAATTTCAACTGATGAAGAAGTGAAATTGACTAAAAAAGCTTAAAATCATAAATCTGTTAAAATCCTGCGGATGATCACTTGATGGTTTAATTGAATATATAACATGATTTATTAGCAATTCTAATAATGAAAAATGAAGTGAATAGTTAATATAAGTTAACCAAATGGTAAAGCCACTCTTGAACGGAGTGGTTTTTTCATTTGGTAGTTTCTGGATTCGCACAGAAGTATTTTAATTAGCGAATTGGGGATATTGAAAGCTAATCGTTTGAAAAAAATAGGAATAGAACTATTAGATAAAATTAGAATATAAATCATAGTAGTTAACTGTTGACAGTTGTTCATTGTTCAAATATAATTAACAAAGAATTAACATTGAACGAAACAGTGGGGGAGTATTTTATGAATAAAAATCAATTTGATGTTCTATACGCATTAGTTAAGAACAAGATAACATCACAGCGTGAGCTGTCAGCAATTACAGACTTATCACTTGGCACGATCAACAGTATCCTGGCGTTTCTTAAGGATAAGAAATATATCGATGCATTTCAAGTAACTGCCTTAGGTCAAAAGACACTCGATAATTATAAAGTCGACAATGCCGTCATCATGGCAGCGGGGATGTCTAGCAGATTTGCTCCGATTTCCTATGAACTTCCCAAGGGACTCCTGGAGGTTAGAGGAGAAAAACTCATTGAAAGGCAAATCAAGCAGCTTAGAGAAAGCGGCATTGATGAAATCATCGTAGTTCTTGGCTATATGAAGGAAAAATTCTTCTACTTGGAGGATAAGTATGGCGTAAAGCTACTCATCAACGAAGAGTATCACATAAGGAATAATAACTCTACTTTATTCGTGGCAAGAGATTATATCAAAAATTCCTATATTTGTTCAAGCGATAATTATTTTTCGGAAAATATCTTTGAACCTTATGTTTATGATTCTTTCTATTCTTCAGTTTACAATGCAGGAGAAACCGACGAGTATTGTATGAGGACAAATTTAAAAGGTAGGATTACCAAGGTAACTGTCGGAGGAGAAAACGAATGGATCATGCTTGGACATGTCTATTTTTCAAAAGCCTTCTCGACTAAATTTCTTGGTTTTCTCGTCGACGAATACAATGAAGTCGGCGTTGACAAGATGCTATGGGAAGATTTGTATGTCAAGCATATCAAGGACTTAGACATGGAAATCAAGAAGTATGAAACCACTCAGATTTATGAGTTTGATTCTCTGGATGATTTAAGGCTCTTTGACCCCAAATATGTCAATAATACGGGTTCCAAAATTTTAGGGAATATCTGTCAGGTGCTAAAATGCGAGGAACAGGATATTAAAGACATAGAACCGATTAAAAAAGGATTAACGAATATCTCGTTTTTATTTTCACACCAAGGAAAGAAGTATGTTTATCGCCATCCTGGTGCAGGTACAGAAGAAATTATCAATCGAGTAAGCGAAGCGACTTCGCAAAACCTGGCTAAAAAATTGGGCCTGGATAACACGCTGATTTTTATCAGTGCAGAAGAAGGGTGGAAGATCTCCCATTATATCGATAACTGTATGGATTTCGATTACCACAATGAAGAACAGGTCATAAAGGGACTAGCCTTGGTGAAAAAACTTCACGATGCTGAAATCAGCTCTGAATGGGATTTCAATATTTTTAACGAAGCGGAAAAACTGGTTACCCTCACAAATAATAAGTCGAATAATTCTTTTGATGATTTTGAAGAGTTAAGAAAAACAATTACAGATTTATACACCAATGTCGAGAATGATGGGATTAAGAAACGGATCTGTCATAATGATTGTTACAGTCCTAATTTCTTAACCAATGGAGATGTCATGTATCTGATCGACTGGGAGTACTCAGGGAATTCAGATCCTGCCAGCGACTTGGGAACCTTTCTTTGCTGCTCCGATTATACGACAGAAGAGGCTTTGAATGTTTTAGAAATATATTTTGGACGTCCACTTATTGAAATGGAGAAACGTCATTATCTGGCCTATGTAGGCATATCAGGATATTACTGGTTCGTTTGGGCACTATACAAGGAGAGTGTTGGAGAAATCATAGGAGAGTACACTTATATCTGGTATAAGTATGCCAAAACATACGGCAATATGGCCATGAAAATGTATCAATAAGACGGGGGGAAATTATTATGGAATTATTTGGCAAGGTTGTAGTATATATCATCATGGCTTGCGCATTGGCAGGGGCGATTGCCTCAATTAGAAAAGAAGAAAGCGAGCTCGGTAATCAATTCATGGAAGGAATCAACTCTATCGGTGCAATTTTTTTACCGGTTGCAGGGATTATGGCGTCGATTCCTTTTCTTAAGCTTTTCGTGGCAAGTCTTATAGGTCCGCTGTTTAACAGTATCGGAGCGGACCCGGCTATGGCTGCAACAACGCTCATTGCCGTGGACATGGGTGGCTATCAATTGGCAGAATCTTTGGCAGCAACCAAAGAAAGTTGGATTATGGCCATGATTACAGGGTACATGGCTGGAGCGACGATTGTCTTTAGTATCCCAGTGGGACTCAAGATGATCCGAAAAGAAGACCATCAGTATATGGCTTTAGGCATGATGTCAGGATTCCTGACAATTCCTGTTGGAGTCTTTGTTTCCAGCTTAATCATTGCCCTCAGCAATCCTGCGATTCGGGAATCTGTTAGTACGAATTCGGCTGCAACTTATGTTTTAGCCCTTGGATTCGGACAAATTCTACTGAATCTTATTCCACTCATTGTCATTTGCGGATTATTTGCATTGGGACTTCTATTCATCCCGGATAAGATGATTAAGGGATTTATCGGATTTGGAAAAGTGGTAGATACCGCTCTTAAGATTGTATTTGTCATCTGTGTCATTGAATACTTCACAGGTGCCTTCACATCCCTATTTGGGGGATTCGGGTTTGATGCAATCATCGCAGATAAAGAAGATCAGGTAAGAGCTCTTGAAGTTGCCGGAGCCATTGGAATGATGCTATGCGGGGCTTTCCCCATGGTTTATCTCATCAAGAAGTATCTGTCTGCTCCGCTGAATCTGATCGGAGAGAAAATTGGACTTAGCAGTAATGTGACGACGGGTATACTGGCTTGCTCTGCAAATGTCCTGGCACTTTTTGCCATGATTAAGGACATGACTGCAGAGGATAAGGTAAAAACCATTGCGTTTTCGGTTTGTGGTGCGTTCCTTATTGGAGATCATCTGGCCTTTACGGCCAATTTCCAGCCTACGCTCATCCTGCCAGTTTTGACAGGAAAGCTTGTGGCAGGAGTGGTTGCAGTAATCATCGCAACCAAGATTGCTGTTCCAAAGGCAATTAAACTCGAAAGTGATGCCTTGGAGCTTTCAGCTGTCGGAATAAAATAGTAGATGCTTCATCGCTAATGTTTATGAAATTGAGATGAATTTCGAAGGCGCTAGCGCTATGTTCGAATGAAAAAATGAACCATACAAGAAAGATTTTTCTTACTTGTATGGTTCATTTGAATTTCTAAAAAATATTTTTATTTTTTCTTCTAGTTTGTTTCTGGAGGGATATTTCCAAAAATAAAGTTATGGAGCTCTGAAATCGTGTCTTCTTTATCATAGACCAGGTACCATCGATCATTGATGATTTTTCCACCAGAAGATTGATCGGTAGGAAAACGTGACTGGATGATATCGCTGATTCCTGAATTTAAAACACTGACTGCAATTTTCAGTAGATAGGTTGAAGTAATGTTGGTTTCGACAAATGGGGCAAAGGTATTGATCAGGGTTGGGACCTGTGTCACATTCATTTTAGTTACTTTGTTTAGTACTGCGCTTAGAACTGTTCTTTGCCTCTCTGTTCGTTCGTAATCCCCATCGCCAGCCTTGCGTATTCTTGAGTATCCAACGGCTTGCTGGCCGTTTAGAAGCTGCATGCCAGCTTTGGTTACTGGAGTATTTTCGGTACCGTTAAGCTTGGCGATATCTGTAATGCAGATATTTGCCCATTCGAGTTCATAATCTTTGACATCGATCATCACACCACCTACGGAATCGATGATATTGAGTAGACCAATATAGTCGTTAGTTGCATAGTAGGTGAGGTTCATGTCAAAATTCTTATTTACTGTTTTAAGGGCAAGTGCAGGGCCGCCATAAGCAAATGCATGACCCAGTTTGTCTTTGCCATGTCCTTCGATATCAACCCTGGTGTCCCTCATGAGGGAAGCAAGCTTGATATTCCCATTGACCGGATCAATGGAAGCGATCATGATCGAATCAGAGCGTGATGCGGTATCTGCTTCTCTTTGATCAGTTCCAAGCAGAAGAACATTAATGATGTTTTTGCTGTCTTTGAAGATATTGATTTTTTCTTCTGTTTCTTTGGTAATGTTAAGTTCTTCTTTGTTTTCGACAATAGGGATGTAGTTGATTTTGCTATACGTATTGAAATAATAATATACGGCACTTCCTGCAAGAAGAAGTATGATCCCAATTATTGATAGAAAGCTTATGATCAGGCGTCTCTTCGTTTTAAATTTTTTAGGTATTTCATTATTTTCCACCGTTTCACATCCCAAGAAGTTTCTTAATAGATATTATAGTATATTTGTTATGATAAAAATATATATTTTAAGGATAATATCTCTTTATTATGGCATCTGTTACTTTTTCCCGGATGAATATCCACTTCTTGCCACTTGAATATGATGAAAGAAATAAGACTAATTTTATTTAGAGTTGTTGTATATGTTGAAAACCTTATTTACAAGAATGCAATAAAACAAAACTAATCATTCTATTTTTGAGCTTATATATCAGAAGCTGTTTAACTATATTGTTGAGTTTTCAAGTCTTGAAAATATATCAAATCAGATACAAAAGGATAAGAAAGTCTAACTTCAATTACGACAGAGATAATGGTGCATCTTAAGATGCACCATTTTATTATGGACTTTAGTCTGTTGAGCTCGCGAAGCGTGCGAAACATTAAACCACCCGCTGTGCGGGTGCGGCAACGGACGTTATACAAAAAAATCACCATTCACGTATATAATAGGAGTGTTCAAGCTACCTAGAATACATATTGGAAAGGTGATTTTATGGCAAATAAAACAAATAGTTTAGCTCACACAAAATGGATGTGTAAGTATCATATTGTATTTACACCTAAGTATAGACGAAAGATAATCTATAATCAATACAAAAAAAGCATTGTGGAAATCCTGCAACAGCTCTGCAAATACAAAGGTGTAGAGATTATCGAAGGGCACATGATGCCGGATCATGTCCATATGCTGGTAAGCATTCCCCCAAAGATGAGCGTGTCGAGCTTCATGGGATACCTCAAAGGGAAAAGTGCACTCATGATCTTTGACAAGCACGCAAACTTGAAATACAAGTTTGGGAACAGGCATTTTTGGGCGGAAGGATACTATGTAAGTACAGTGGGACTCAACGAGGCAACCATCAAGAAATATATCCAAGACCAAGAGAAAGATGATATTATGCAAGACAAGTTAAGTGTAAAAGAGTATGAGGACCCTTTTAAGGGTAGCCAGCAATAACTAGACCCTTCAGGGTCTAGCGAAAGTGGCAAGGGCAATGTAGCTTGAACGAAGTGAAAGCCAGCGTCTTTAGGCGCTGGCCGGTAACAACCCCTTACAGGGGTAAGACAAACCACCCGTTTTACGGGTGGTCCTGATTCGAAGAATGTTCTTACTAAAGTAAAGTAAATGAGAAGAAAGGATATTATTTAAATCCAGATTTTTTTCTTAATATGTAGATGAGGATCTAGCATTAAGATTACTAACGCTGGATTTAAGTCATTTTTTTTTAAAAATGCATTGGTCTATCATATTCATTTTGGTACAGGTTTCAAAGTTCTTATTTTAAGAATATTGGTTAGGGTGTCAAAACTTGCGACATTGGCAGGTTAAAGAATTTGGTCCAACCTTATGGCCTTCTTACGTGATATGATTATAGTAACAATCGATAGGTGGGTGTTTGAAATGTCATTTTCTCCAAATCAATCTCAACAATTAAGTGTAGACGACAAGGTCAATTTCTTGAGCGATAGAGAAAAGAGATTCCTGAAAAATTCCTGGGCAAAGGATTTTGCGGAGAACATTTTTCCTGCAATCAATGAAGAGCGGTTTGCAGTGCTCTATAGCAGCAACGGCTTTAGCTGTCCAAACACGCAAGTAAATGTTGTGATTTCCGCACTTCTCATGAAGGAGATGTGTGCGTTGACGGATGGCGAGCTTCTTTCAAGCATCCTCTTTGATACAAGGTTTCAATACGCCCTCCATACACCACGAGCTTCAACGAACAGCCTTTCAGTGACAGGACGCTCAGCCGTTTTCGCGAAAAGTTTTATCGGTATGAGCTCGAAACGGGGATTGACCT
>Ga0209100_1002182_pt1 | contig 12473 bp, 12 predicted proteins | sample lystaG_FD_185480 | JGI IMG/M metagenome (GOLD analysis project Ga0209100, IMG submission 185480) | Glacier valley bacterial and archeal communities from Borup Fiord, Nunavut, Canada, to study Microbial Dark Matter (Phase II) -... | ecosystem: Environmental > Aquatic > Freshwater > Ice > Glacier ...
TGGCTCCTAACCCGGGGGTGAGTTTCGCTCCTTACAACTCCGAAAGCGTAACTGTAGACGGCAGTGACCCGGTCACGGGATGGACACCTTATAGTGGCAGTATCTACAAGGCCAGCATCACGCTCAATCCAGGTCTGCTGGCCAATCAGGTGTTTGTGGGCGGGACTATGGCTGAGGAAGCGCGCTGGCCCAACACGGGTGCGGATTTGCTCAGTCCCACCTGGGCTACGATGGGGACAGGTACCACCACCACCACGGTGCTTGACTCGAGCATCCCTTCTATCTCGGGAGGCTGGGCAGGCGCAACCATCCACCTCTGGGCAGGAAGCAACCCCTTTGCCCACCAAACGGGAACTGTTACCTCGTCGGGGGGGGGAAGCGTGAGTTTCTCGGCCATCAATGGAACACTATGTCCCTACCTGTGCGCCCAGAGCGGGGGAAAGTATTATCTGGTCGGCAAACTCGCTGCACTGGATTCGGCTAACGAGTGGTTTTACGATGCCGCAAGCCATCAACTCTACCTGTGGGCACCCGGAGGGGGAAGTCCGAGTAATGTGTCAGCCAAGCAGCGTGACCTAGCGTTTGACCTGCGCGGCAAGAGCAACGTGGGGATTCAGGGCTTGAAACTGTTCTCGAGCATGGTGTTTATGGACAACGCGTCCATCGGAAACATTATTGACGGCCTGGACGCCCGTTACCTCTCTCACTACACGACCCTGCCCAAACCCACCAATCTGGCTTACTCTGACGGTGATTTCGATGTGGTGGCTTCGCACGGCAACGACAGTGGAATCGTGGTGCTGGGAAGCAACAACACCGTTAAGAACAGCACCCTGGTTTACAGCGCGGGCAACGGCATTCGGTTGGGAGGTACGAATAACACCGCCACCAACAATTTGATTCACGACGTCGGGTATATGGGGAGTTACGCCACCGGGGTCAACATCTCGGGCAGTGGTCAGAAAGTAGACCACAACACCATCTACAGCACCGGGCGCGACGCGATTACCGTAGACTGGCATGTCAACGGTCTCGAGTTCAAAAACAACGATATTTCCTATAACAATGCCTATGCTTCATCCAAAATCGCGCCTGATTCAGGCGTGATTTACGTATGCTGTCAGCTTGATGGCTCCGGAACCCATATTCACCACAATTGGGTACACGACGCGACCCAAACCAGTGTGGACAGTCCCACTGCTGGAATTTACATTGACAACTCCTCGGGAGGCTTCGAGATTGATCAAAACGTATCGTGGAACAACAAAACTGCTGGGATTTACCTGCATGGTAATGGCAGCTCGAGCAGGAACAACCTTGTTCATAATAACGATTTACTTTCTGGACAGTCAAAGAGCGTCTGGCTACTCAACCTTAATGACGCCAGTGGCACGATCATTCAGAACAACAAAATCCCGTCAGCCGTGGTCGTCGAAGGGGGTGCGTCTGGACTGACCCTCGGCAGCAATAGCGAAGATGCGATAGGGGCTAACGAAGGCTATTATGCGACCGTGGGCTGTGCCTTCACGGGTTGTACCTCCGGCGGACTCCCCTCCCGCCCCGGCAATGCGGGAGTCCGCAGCGCTACGTCGGTGATCGAAGCCGAGAGCTATAACGCACAGAGTGGCGTTAGCAACTACGGTACTTCTATCGGCAGTCTGGACAGCGGAGACTGGGTCAGATACTCGAGCGTGGACTTTGGCGCTGGGGTCAGCCAATTCATAGCGAACATCGGCGTGGACAACCCTTATGCCGGCAAGACCCTCCAGATTCGCCTAGACAGCACCACGGGAACCTTGTTAGGCACGCTGACCGTGGCGGGCACGGGAGGCTGGAGCAGTTTCACCGACCAAACGACCAGCGTATCTGGAGCGGCGGGGGTTCACGACCTGTATCTGGTGGCCCAGGGAGGTGCTGGAGTGGGCGATTTGAATTCGTTCCGTTTCACCTCGAGCAGCCTTGCACCCGTGAGTGTCGTGGATGACGCCGTACAGGGAACAGGCAACCAGCAGATGAGCTTTACGGGTTCGGGGTGGAATCACTGTTCTGGAGGATGTGGAAACACGACCTATTACAACAACACGGTGAGTTATACGGACGCGGCCAATAGCGCCGTGCAGGTCGCCTTTACCGGTGCGAGGTTCGTGTTTTACGGGTCCAACTGGGGTACGGTGGGTGGGATTGGAGCCGTATCCATTGACGGCGGCGCGGAGGCCATTGTGGATTTCAGCACCTCGAGCGTCATCTGGACCAGCCCAGTCCTGAGCGCTGGAAACCACAGCTTCAAACTGCGCGCCACGGGTAGCAGATGTGCGGCGTGCAGCGCGTCTTACGTCAATATTGATAAAGTCGAGATCACGCCCTGAGAGTTGGATTGAGGATGCCAGAGTGATGTTTGTTACCTATGGATGCTTCTTGATATACACGGATTCGGGACCCAGGCTCTCGAGGCGGTGCGAGTTTCACCCTCTAGCTTTAGCACCCTAACTCGAGGAGAATTCATGAACTTTGGCGTGGCGTGGTACCCCGAACACTGGCCCGAGGAGAGGTGGGCGCGGGACCTGGAGCTGATGACCGCTGCGGGCATCAACACCGTGCGTCTGGCCGAGTTCGTCTGGAGCACGCTCGAGCCGTTTGAGGGACACTTTGAACTCGACTGGCTCGAGCGGGCAGTCGCTCTGGCCGCCGCGCACGGGATGGCGGTGGTGCTGGGAACGCCCAGGTCCTATGGACCGACTCGATGTCCGTGAGCGCTACGCGGGCTACCATGCCGCTCTGCGTGCCAGTGGGCATTTACCTGACGAGAACTTGGAAATCACCGGAAAATGGGCCTGGGTTAAGGAGATAGAAGGAGGCTGCGTATGCTGTCGTACTTGGGCACCGCGCTGATGTTGACCACCCTATGTCCTCCTCGGCCCCCATTGTTGGCGAAGTCGCTGTTAAACGCTCCCCCTTCGGGATTCACTGAAAATTGAACTTGCGACCATCGACCCGTCGATCTCGATTTGATCCACGTTCCGACATTTCTGATCTGGACGCGGGTATTTGAGGCGTCGGGATGGTAACCTTCTTCTGCGTATACCTGTCCCCAATTTGTCAAAGCAAACCAGTCGAGGGGAGGATTATTCATCCAGCCTGGCTGCGCCGCATTGCGATACCAACTGTAGTATGACGGTACGCCCTCGGGAAATGCTTCATTGGCTGTCAACCACGAATCGCTGAACGCTGGATCAAGCGGCGCTGCTTCCACAGGAGGTCGCACTGGGGGGAGTATCGGGTCTGGTGTTGGAGAGGATACGGGCGGTGCTATTGGGGTTGGTGGGGTCGTCGGGACGGGTGTTGGAACCGGAGTCGAGTTTGAACCCTCTAGGGGTACAAGTTTCCACTGCTGATTTCCTCCTCCCCAGTACGTCCACTGGTGAACCCTCGCGCCATCGTTGGTCCCGTAACCCTCGACATCGAGCACCTTGCCGCTGTTGATACTCTCAATCTTGAAATTCCCCCCGCCCAGATCGCCGAACTTCCACTTCTGGTTCGCTCCACCCCAGTAGGTCCATTGCAAGACATCCGCTCCGTCACTCTGACTCGCACCGCCTACATCGAGGGCCTTACCACTGTTGACGCTCTGAATCTCGAAGCTGTCATCGCCTTGATAGGTGAGTTTCCAGTGCTGATTGGTGTTGCCGGTGCGCGTCCATTGATGCACCCGCGCGCCATCGTCCCGGCTGATTCCAGACACGTCCAGAAGCTTTCCACTGTTGACGTTGACGATTTCGTAAGTCCCGTTGCTCACCGAAAGCGTTTTGAGGGTGGCGAGCTTGTTAGAAATTGGCAATGCGCTTTGACCGCAAGCAGCAAGGACAAGGCTCAGCGTGAGCGCAATGGGAACCAGGCGGGGTGGAGCTAGACGCATAGAAATCTCCTCAGGCAAAGCCTGGTCGGGTCGCTCGAAACGATGCCCGCTGATGAGGTGATGCCTTGAAGTGAAATGTGATTAGGGATCGCGTTGGAGCTGAACGAACTCGATCCGTCCACTCGAGTTGTACAGAAGGTATAAGAAGTTAAGTTTTCTCCTTCAGGCTTGGGGATAAATAGTGAGTGTGAAAAGCCCTTGAGTTGCAAAACCCCTCGTGTGATTACCGCTCCACAGGGCCACAACCTGACTTGCTGGAGGGCCAGTCGGGAAAGGTTGCTGAAGGTGCGCCTGCGATCACCAGGGTGGAGCAGCAAAATTGGTTGAAAAAGCAGCGCGAGTGAAGCAGGATTTAACAACGAACTGAAGATAAAATACACGGGTTTATGGATGGAGGTGTCAGATAAATCTCGAGTTTGTTCTTGACCGCTTGAGGTTCGGGTGCTCGAGGGCAGTGTCGTTAGTGGACGCCCGCGTGTGGACCTACTTGTGAAAGCTTATGAAGCGACAGCGTTTGTACAGGTTTTTCTGGATCGCATCCATACTTTCAGCACGTCTGCTGAAGTCACTCGGCTCCCGCTTTGAAGGTTAACTCCAAAACTGTTATCCAGGCATCCCGCAAATACGGGATGCCTGGATAGATGAACCCAATATGTGAGAATCTGCCCCAAGTAGATTATGTAGTGAAAAAAAATTCATTGTCTCAGGAGATTATTCTAGCCACTTTGAGCGAAGGAATAGGAATGAGCCAGAAGGTCAAACACGAGCTATACCCCAGTACATTATTGGGTTGGAAAACCTGAAAAGCGGTTATCGAGGCTGGTGAATCATTAGACATGATTAAAGTAATGATTAAAGTCAGGCAGCGTCGCACAATTGAATGGGGACACGTTCGCGGTTGCGAGATAGGGTGAAGATATTGAGGCGGTAAAAATGCGTCCCCTCGCACTTCGAGAATGAAAAGGTTTTGCGAATAAACCGTCCTAGCCGCTGTCATGGCTTCTATAAAGGTCAAAAGATGGGAAAAATGAAATGGTTGCATAAAATGGTGGGAGGTGGGTACTGTGATGGTGGGCACATCTGTTCAGGGCCAAATACCAGGTCGTAACCGGTGTTTCGAGTAACCCTTTCCTCTCCAAGATTTAAAGGGGGTTTGCACAGGTCGAAGCATTTAGGGGATTCGCGCCCAGTCAAGCCCTGTGCGACGACGCGGAAGCGATTCACACCGGGAGAGCGACGAAATGAGGCACGTCGTCTGAGGGGGAAGCAGCCTGTGTGGACGCTCAAAAAAGCCTTTTGTTGTGTACAAAATGCTGTGTTTGTCGAGGAAATCTGCCCACCACCATCGCAGCGCTTATATTCAACTGCATACGCCACAAAAGCGCCTGTGGGAGTTGTCAATGCGGGTTCAGGCTGGGTTGCGTGCCCCTGCGGGGAAACGCCTTTACCAGACCCTGCCCCTTTGCACGCCGCAGACCCTGTTAGAGCGCACCGCCACCCGCACCTTGGCGGACCTCGCTGCTCTGATCTCCGCTCCTTTGACTCGAGGTGACGCGTTGTGGGTGCAGGATCGGCGGGTAAGCGGGTTTCCTCAGACACCCGATGGAGGTACCCTGTGACCGCGTGGGATGTGGTGCACTGGCTCGAGGATGCAGAACCCCTGTTTGAAGAAGTTGCGCGCCGTCTGCGGCGAAAGATGCGGCAGGCTGGGTGGGCCTTTCTCCCCTGCGGTGAGCAAAATCTCTACGTCTGGCTCGAGCGGGCAGTCGTCAGTGATGGGGCAGTGCAGGAAACATACCCCCTCAGAGTAGGGTGCCCGCAGTTACAGGCTTAACTTCCTCAGGTTCACCATCTGCGCCAGGGTGGCCCTCAAGCTATCGACCTCGCTGGGGAAGCGGGACGGTGGCTTGGGGCAAGGAACGCAGTGCTGGACGTCCTGCACCGACTGTGGCGGGACCGTGTCACCATCGCGTCATCTCCAGAAAAGAGCGCGTGGGTGTTGAGCGTGCTGGACCCAGTGAAGGTGGGTGACCTATCCGAACCTGTGGCTCGAGCCTGTGACGCGGTGCGGTACGTAGAATCGTGATGCGGGAATTAGCGGCCAGGATGACCGACCTGCCCCCTGAAACGCCGGGGCACGTTCCAGGGCTGCTACGAAACCCAGCAGCTCAAGACTTTTACTGAAGAACATCCAAAATCAGGTCTTACAGCTATAGATTTGATAAATCGGACGATGTTCTGTGTTTCATCGGCCCGGTCGCCGGTATTTGACGCCGAGCGTGATGTTGGCCGCTGCGACCTTTCGCTGCCAGAGCGTGAACTCCGCTTGTTCGTCGGCCGTGGTCGGCACTCGAGCGAACAGTTCCATGTTGTTGTACACCTCTTGCGGCGTGGCGCTCGAGTAGAAGATGGGCGGTGGTGGGGCTGGAAACGGCGGCGTCACCGCCTGTGACGCGAGTGGAGTCGTAGTGGGCGGGGACGCTGGCGGTGGAGACGCGGGTGGCGGCGGCGCGATGACCGCGACCGTGCTGGACTTGCTCAAATCACAAGCGCTCAGCGCGACGAGGCACAGCAGCAGTTCAGCCACAGCCAACGGAACGCGCCACGAGAACCCTCGAGTCATGCCGATCACTATAGAAAACAGTGACCAGAGAAGATGTGGAATTTGGCACGCTGCAGTGGCTCGAGCCGTTACAACATCGGCAGTAAATCGCTGGGTGGCACGATAAACCTCCTGCATAGCGGAATCTCAGTCGCGAACTTCCAGTGCAGGCTACGCGCCTCAGCTTGAAGCGCTGGGTAGCGGTTAGAAGGTCACGCCTTGGCATGGGAGGGTCTGTAGATGCGGGCGACGCGCCTCGTCAACTCAATTTCCTCGAGCATCGGCGTAAAGGTCGCCTCGAGAGCGCTTGGGCGCGGGTTGGGGTTGAGTCGCAGATACGCGGTTTCGTGAACGCTGGCCACGCACACTTCCACTCCCCGAGGCGTTGATATGGGCGGTGATGGAGATAGAACGCGGGTTTGTTAAATTAGTATAATCGCCAACGAAATTAGATGTGGAAACCAGGTAAGGGTAGGCTCTCGGCGATCCACCACTGCACATTTCGGTATAAGACGGCTGTTTCGAGAGTTAATGGCTATCAGCGCTGTGATCAGAGCGGGGTGCATCCCTCGAAACTGGGAAACGGATCGCGACCGCTTGTGGCTTCGTCGGTCATCACGATTTTGTAAGAAGTTACAAATTTGTAATCGTAGAACACCTCTCCTTTATAGTCGTGCTCGCGGAATCTTCGATACCATTCTAATAACTTAATCGGACCTGTTGACCAAATGTCTTGACCAGTAATTGAGAACATTAATGTGTAATTTATTCCTAGCTCTGAGTAAGATTTGTCGTAATAGCTTCCCGTTGGCGATTCGTCTCTGTATAAGCCATTATTGTAAATACCTTCATTTATCGGGACTACCTTAACGCTATTCCCAGAAAATAAGGGTTTCGTGAATCTAGACTTGCAAATTGCATTGTCTGCGGGGTGAAACGTGTACGTTTTTTTAGTTACTCGTAAAATAGTCACGTATTTCCCATCACCGCCTAACCCGTTAACGCCATCCCCACCCGGACTGCCATCGGCATTGTTGCTGCACCCACCGAGACTCGTGGAATCCGCCTTTTCGCTCGAGACGCCGTACCCAGCGCAGATCACCTGCGGGTTGGCGTTATCAATCGCTGGATTGCCAGTGGGTGAAGAGCCGAGCTTGTCGAAATCGGAATCGCCTGTGGCTGGTATTGAATAATTACCAGCAGGTGGGTTACTGCAATTCTCTTTTGGAACTGCTGTGAACACCGCCTGCCTGACCACGCGTTGCGGCGCTAACCCAGATGATGGGTTCGAGATCATCGCCTCGATGATCAGCGTATGCTCACCTGCAGTCGTTGACACGCCCGACGGTGGGCTGAAACTGTAGGGTTTCGGCGTGGATAATACGATGTATTTCTGCCCTGTGCCGCGTGTGCCGCTGTCTGCAATCGTGCCCGAGATCAGCGTCCCATCGAGGAGTAGCTTCGCATCACTCGCATTTTGGTTCGCTTTGAACTCGAGGAACCCGGCGATGTCGATGCCCTCGACATAAGGCGCGATACCGCATGTTTTGCCGACGATGGCAATGTTCTGCCCCGTCTCGTCTGGAAAACTGATGGTGTTGACGGTGAACCCGTAGGCTGATCGGCAACCGCCGAAGACGAATTGCGCCACCGCGCAGGCCGGCCGAGAACCCTCTTCGATGTCGGTATCACCCAGGGCGTACCATGTCGCGTCGTGATCCTCACTCACATCGTTTTTCATTTGCCCTGCGCCTCCTTGAAACGCCGTGTGCGTGTAATCGGGCGCAGAGTAGGTCAAGTGAACGCCGGGCGCGCCCGAGGCGCTCAAAACAGGCACGATCCCGTCGGCGGTTGAGCCGAGTGTCAACCGTTTGCCCACGGTGCTGGCCTCGTCATCGATGCTCGAGTTCAGCGCCGTGAGGAAAGTACTGTTCGGCAGCATTTGATCGCATTGCTCACCGCAGACAAAGCTGATATGAAGCAATTGGCTCAGCAAGGCGTTGCTTTCTGATCCGCCGTGTGGTCCCGCCAAGGTCACGAGCGATTGCACGTTCAACGCATTGACTCCCCATTCGCTGAACATCCCGCGCGCCGCACCGCCAACAGCGTAGCGTGCGATCAGACCACCCATTGAGTGGGTCACAATCGCCACCGACTTCCCGCGCACTGTGTACGTCTCGTATATGTAGCGTGCGAGCCGCCAGCCGATGAGGTTGATCGGTGTGTTGGTGGTGATGTCGTCTCCGACGACCGTCCCGTCAAAGGGTTCACCTTGATAGCGCTTGGATAGATCTACGCCACAGTTCAAATTGTTCTGGTAGTACCCGACCGTCTGGATTCGGTCTCGTGGGTAACCCCAGCGTGCAAATGCGTCTTCCGTCTGAGACCACACCTGTTCGCAATCCGTTCCGCTCCAGCCTGACGCAGTGGTTGTCGGACTTCGCGCGAAGATGTCAATGCCGTGAATCAGCAGTACCGCATCAGGCATGGGTGCGGTGGCGCTCTGCGCGCGCACCGTCGCATTCGTTTGTGTTGATGTGTTCGCGCGAACTGGGGCAGTGGCAGGTGAGGGGAGCGGTCGTGTGGTCGCGCCGCACGCGGCGAGTCCAAAGGCGAGGCATCCCCAGACCAGCGCATTTCTGATCGTAAACATGTCGTTCTCCTAACTGGTGGCGGTAGGTCGATAGAAGCGGCGTAAAGGACAGCGAACAACGACTTGGGTTTCTGTACAACAGAAAAATATTTCTAATATAATCACATTTTGGATAGTAAATGTCAGTTGCAAGTCACCTCGAGCGATTTCACCTCAACCGCCCGGCCACCACACGCGCTAACATTCAACTCGAGGACCCCATGACCAGAACCACCCACGACCACATCAAATCCGTCACCAGCGCTCTCGAGCTGCTCGAACTGCTCTCAATCAATGAGGGCGCAAGGCTCAGCGACCTGGTCGCGCTGTCTGGGCTGAGCCTCAACCAAACCTTCCGATTATTGGAAACCTTTGAATACCTCGGTTTTGTGGTGCGAGACCGTGACAAAAGGTATCGCCTTGGCGCGAAACTCTACCTGCTCGGGCAGCGCGCCGCTCAACCCTCTGAACTCGTCGACGCCGCTTCACCAGAGATGGACGCGCTGAGCACGCTCAGTGGCGAGAACATCTTGCTGGCGGTGCGAGCCGGACTGGAACGCATGGTGGTCGCCGTGCGCCCGTCGCGTTTCTCCTTGCGCGTCGAGTGGCCGCTCGGCTCGAGGCTGCCCCTGCACGTCGGCGGTATGGGTTTGGCGCTGCTGGCGTTCTCTGAATCGGCGGTGATCAAGGAAGTGCTGGCAGACGCGGACGCCGGTGTGCTTGAAAAGTTCACTCCCCACAGCTTGACGACCCGAACGACTTTGGAGGCGGAACTCGAGCGCGTGCGCCAGAGTGGGGTGCGCGTCTCCAAAGACGATTACGCCGCAGGTGAGTTCTCGGTCGCCGCGCCGATTCTGGGCGCGGACGGATTTGCGCGGGGTGCCTTGACGATTGCGGGCTTCACCGCCCGGCTCGATGACGCGGCTCAGGCGCGTTACAGGATGGCGGTGCGAGATGCGGCGCACCGCGTCAGTCAGCGTATTAGCTAGCCATTGACTGAAAAACAGCCGGTGAATCGCCTCGAGCAGGGTGGACGCTTCCCTATAGACTTGAACTGTGCTTGGCTGCCGATCTGAGGTACAGGAAGTCGTTTTGTACCGAGTGGACGCGCCGAATTGTCAGCTCACGGGTGACGCTGAGCTGACAATTCTCTATTATCATTGTCGCATATCAGAAACATATTTCTGCTCTACAGAAACTAATAGACGACATTTCCCGCTCACTGCACCCTGTTCTACGCCTCTACGCTGAGCCAATTTCAGTCGTGGCGACGACACTCTCACCGAGGAGCTTCCCCATGAAGACTAAGATTCTGCTCGTGTCAGCGACACTGCTGTTCGTCGCGTGTGGACAAACCCCACCTGCGGCAACTACAACGACGAAACCCGCAGCGTCAACCGGTCAACCGCTGCACCCCGGCGGTGCCTCAAATGGGGTGCATGCACTGAGCTTCACGTCCGGTTCAATGCAGATCGTCGCGCACGACGGCGACAAAGAGGGGACGAGTTACACCAATTACATTTGGAATTACTCCAGCGCCTCGGCACAGTCTTCATTCGCCAAGGGGGTGCAATGGCTCGAGACGGATGTGATTCTCAACCGCTCGAGCGGCATTCTCTACATGGGACACGACGAGGAATGCATTGCGGACGATGGCAAAACCCTCAACTTATGGACGGATTATTCGGTTGATATTGACGCCTCCCATTGCGCCGAGCGGTTCACCACGCAACTCGACACCCTCGGCAACGAAGGCAAATGGATGATCGAACTCAAGGGTGACAAAACTTTTGGTTCCGAGATGACGCCCGAGTACCGCGAGGCGGTCGTCAACAGCGTTTACGAGACACTTAACGAGCGTGGCCGGCTCAGCTCGGAGATCGTCACTTCGATGGATCGCGAGGCGCTGCTGATGTTCAAAGCCCGCGCTGACCGCGAGGGTAAGACGGTGTATTTAGCGCACGTCTACCCGCTTAGCCTCAATCCGTTCACTACTAACCGACCAACCGAGACGCGTTTAAACCAGGATGTGGCGGATGGGTTCCAGTTTGCGAGCGCCGCTGTGAAAGATTGGAGTAACGACTTGATTGATTACGCCAGGGGCATCGGGTTGCAGACGATGGGCTGGGGCTGGGACGATGGGTACATCCAAGAGCGCGATCCGGTTGGAGACAACGGGCGCGGCATTGACCTGTGTGTGGATTACATGCTGACTGAGGCGATCACCGATCTCGTGAACCGCGATAAGACGTGCAAGCGACGCAACCCACCGACTGGTGACATTTCAATACCAGCGACGGGCGATTCCGATTTCGATAAGCTCGGCATTTCACCTACCGGTATTTCAGCGATTGACAATGCAAACCCACAGGTAATCTGCGGTGGGTACGGGGTCTCGAGTGAAAGCGCTGATTCCATGAATCTCGGGCGGTGCGGTAACAACGCCGATGGCAGCCCCGGCGGGGATGGTGCTTACTCGTCCCGTAGTCAAATGAAATTCGTAACCGTCGTACAAGTGATCAAGAAAACGTATGCGTATCACCCCCAAGACAACGAACTCTGTAAATACAGATTTACGAAGCCCCTGTTCTATGGAAATAGCGTTAAAGTAGTTCCAGTCAATGATGCTATTTACAAAAATGGCTTGTACAGAGACGAAATGCCAAACGGTGATTACTACAACGCATCTTATTCAAAGCTTGGAATCAACTATCTGCTCATGTTTTCAATTACTGGGCAAGATGTCTGGTCTACGTATGGCATTGCGCCGCTCAAGTGGAATCGCTATTGGCGTGGGAGCAACTATACAGGAGCGCAATTCGGAGATGATAAGGAAATAGCTTCGTACAAAATCGTAATCACCGACGAATCTGCTGGTGCCGATCCGTTTGCCGCTTTCTCAGGCTGCACACGCCTCTGACCGTAGCGCTGACGATCAGCGACCCTCGAGATAGCCGTCAAGTGAGATCAAACGAGGAGCGGCGATGCGCCTCCCCGCGCATCACCCACCGCTGCCCTCGAGCCGCTCGCTCACTGTTTTCCCTTAAACCTTTAACTAACAGCTCCAGCTCTCTTTCAATCATTTTTGTCGCATACGGAGGTTCCTATGAAAAGTAAACACACATGGCTGGTCTCGAGCCTGCTCCTCACCAGCGCACTGACCCTCAGCGGGGTCGCCAACGGCCAGACTCAAGCCCCCGTCACCATTTCCTACTGGAACATCAACACCGAGAATTTCGGTGGACCAGCGGTGCGGGAGTTGATCGGGCGCTTCGAGGCGAAGAACCCCGGCATCAAGATCGAATCACGCTCCTTTCAGAACGCCT
>Ga0209100_1002184_pt1 | contig 12471 bp, 14 predicted proteins | sample lystaG_FD_185480 | JGI IMG/M metagenome (GOLD analysis project Ga0209100, IMG submission 185480) | Glacier valley bacterial and archeal communities from Borup Fiord, Nunavut, Canada, to study Microbial Dark Matter (Phase II) -... | ecosystem: Environmental > Aquatic > Freshwater > Ice > Glacier ...
ACGCTGAAAAAAAAAGCACGCTAACTGAAGCGAGTGTGCTCGAGCCTGTGCAGCAGCCCATTCAGCACTTCAGTGAACCCCGGCTCGAGGGTGTGGTGTTCGACACCGGAATGGTGTGTCCGGTGTGCTCGAGCAAGGCTCTGGTGAAAGAAGAGGGCTGTGTGAAGTGCATGGCCTGTGGATACAGCAAGTGCGGTTGAAGTAAGAATTTAAAGGGGAAGGTCTCTGGGACCTTCCCCTTCGCTCGAGGGGTAAAATTGTACGTATTTTTAGACGAAAGCGGAGATGCGGGGTTCAAGCTCGAGCAAGGTTCCTCGACTTTTTTTATCATCGTTTTGATTATTTTCGATTCTGCCGAAGATGCTCAACAAACCGAGAAAAAAATTCGAGACCTGCGTGTCAGCTTGAAAGTACGTGACAACTTCGAGTTCAAGTTCAACAAAATGGACGATTTCCGACGGCTCCAATTTTTAGAAGCGGTTCGAGGATGTCCGTTCCGTATTCGTGCAATGGTGGTGGACAAACGCCTCATCCACAGCGATACGTTGCGAAAGGATAAGAACAAGTTTTACAACTATTTTGTAGAAAAAGTGCTCGAGCACAACCAGGGCCGTATCCGCCAAGCAAAATTGAGGGTAGACGGTTCAGGAGGGCGCGAGTTCAAAGACGCCTTCAAAACGTACCTTCGCCAGCAGCTCCCCAGCGGCACGCTTGCAGATTGCAAGTTCAAAGATTCGGCGTCTGACTCGCTTATTCAACTGGCAGATATGGTTGCAGGTGCTCTAAGACGGCACTTCGACCCCAGCAAACTGGAAGGCCAGTTTCGGGACCGTATCGCGCACAAGCTCGAGGATGAATGGAAGTTTCGATAAAAAAATCGACCCAGCTCCTATCCCTTTTGGGGCACGCACACCATACGGTGACAGTTCGGAAGCTGGGTCTATTGCTCCATAACTATATCAAAATAGTGATACAAGTGTCAACCGAAAGTGAACGCTTTACAGAGTTTCAACCCATCGCCAAAAGTCCAAACCCCGCTCCCTAAAGCCCGTGTAGGAGCTATAATAACGCTCGAGGGGTGAAGGTGCTGACCGGAGAGCGTGCCTGGGCCAAGCTGCCGGGGTTGAGGGTTGAGGTGCAGTTGATTCGGGAATGACGCCTAAAAGCCTGAGTGTTACAAGTCGAGACTAAAATGTTGTATATTACAAATGTGATGGAATCCTCTGAAATAACAAAATCACTCGAGAAAACACTAGATTTACTGCGGGAAAGATTTAAGTATACAGAAGATTCTGTAAAACAAATAGAGGATAAGTCGAAAAGTCAAGCAATTCAAGTGTCGGCAATTTTTGCATTTAGTGTAGCCATAGTCAAACCTACGGACGTGATAAAGAAGTTTAGCGAAATGACGTTTCACCCAATTTGGAGTAACATATTTTTCATATTGATTCTTATTACTTTAGTGGTGATTATTATATCCTTAACTTTCGCATACTATACTTCTTCACAAACCACAAGTCCAACAGATTATAAATTACCAGCAGTCCTATGGATTGCGAGTTCTGTAAAAGAATGTGAGTCTTATGACCATTTTTTAGATACGCATGGTGATGCTTTAACAAAAACAATTAGTGCTATTCAGAAGTCTACGGATAAAAAGTCTGAGCTGATAAAATTGCAATATAAATATGGAACAACCTCTATAATATCTACCTGTGCTTACGTCCTGATGAGTGGAGTTTTTCTGATTTAGGAGGGGTAATGGCGAACGAAGATAACACACCCAAACAAGAGCCGACTTCTGGGAGCGGTGAGACAAAACCCACTCCCCCACCCTTACCCCCTGCTTGGGACAACATTACGAAGAATATCGAAATTACAGATAATGATAGAGGGTATGGAGACAAAAGTGGTGACATAAGAAGTTACCCTAAGTCTCCAAATTCAGAGGGAGACAGAAAAAAGTAGGCTCTTTAATAGCCCTTTCTTCAACTCTCAAGCTCACTCAGACTTATATCAATTAAAATAAAAAACCAGCGTATTTTATTGTTTGTATCTATCATTTTCCTAGCATTCAAGAACTCGAGTAACCCCACCCGTACTCAAGCCACCCTCCCCCGCTTCGGCTCGAGCCAGTGGGGACCGTTTGGCCCTCGAGCGCGAAATCGGGTGCATATGCTTGACGCATAATGTATACGGTGATACTTTATTTCTATCAGCGTCCCAAACGGGGCGCGTTTTTTATTTCCGCTCGAGGGTGGGTCACAAGAAACGCTTTGACGTTTTGGCGCTCGAGAAGCTGGGTTTCCCTTCACTTTTTGCGCCGTGTTAAACTCGAGCCATGACCGACGCCGCTCGAGAGTTGCCGTTCACCGAAACCGAATATCTGGCCTTTGACCGCGAATCCGAAGTGCGCTTCGAGTTCGAGGATGGCGTGCTGTGGGCCATGTCGGGCGGTAGAATCAAAAATAACGACATCACCTTCAATATCACGGCAGCGCTCAAGGAGGCGGCCCGCCCACGCGGTTGTCGGGTGACGATGGAGGACATTAAAGTGCGTGCCGGACGCGCCTACTTTTATCCCGATGTGGCCGTAACCTGCGAACCCCGTAGCGGGGACGACGACATTCTCGAGAGTCCTTGTGCGCTGTTCGAGGTGCTTTCTCCCAGTACCGAAACAAGGGACCGCACCCTCAAGCTCGAGGCGTATACCCAGACCATCGCCTCGCTCGAGCAGTACGCACTGGTCTCGAGCGAACGGCGCTACGTCGAGCTTTACACCCGTGCAGGCGGTGGCTTGTGGACCTATCAGAGATTCGGAGAAGGGCAGGAGTTCACCGTGTCCTGCCTGGAAACCGTGCTCTCGCTCGAGCAGATTTACCGCTTTGTGGACCTGAAGGGCGAACCCTCGCCGGATGAATAGGCTTGACGCATAATGAATACGGTGATACTTTATTTCTATCAGCGTCCCAAACGGGGCGCGTTTTTTATTTCTGCTCGCTTTTTATGTTCGCTCGAGGGTGCGCTATGCTACCCCTATGGCCCGTACCCCAGCCCGCGAACAAAAGAAGCTCGATAAAGCGCTCGAGCGCGAAGCCCGCAAAACCGAGATGCGCGAATTGCGCCGCGCCGGAATCACCCTCAACCCCGATAACCCCAAGAACTGGCCGCTGCACGAGTGCCTGATAACCGCCAACTGGCGCAACACCGAGGAAATTATTCAGGTGCTGATTGCCCGCCGCTCGAGCCGGGGTGAAATCGGCGCGGCCTTTATGCTCATTGATTTGGCCTGCCTGGGCCTCAAAAACGGCGCAACCCTGCGCCTGCCCACGCTCGAGGCTTTTGAGCTGGGCATCCGGGACCGCATGGCCGAAAATCAGGAACTGGTGGCCTGTTCACCAGATTTGGTGGCCCACATCGCCGGGGCCGCTCGAGAGTACGCGCAAAAACTGGGCTTCAAGCCGCACCCCGACGCGCTCAACGTGCTCGAGTATCTGGGCGAGGTCCACCCTGAAACCATCACCGAGAAAGTGCCACTGGGTGGCCCGGACGGCAAACCGCTGTTCATGAGTGGCCCGAATGACAACGTGGACCGGGTGGTTCGCACGCTCGAGGCCAGCGTGGGGGTGGGCAACTTCGAGATGGTGGTTCAGGGACCCCCATCCGGCCTGCCCGGGGGTATGGATGGGCTGACCGTGGAGGGTTTGGACCTGATGGCGCTGAAATCGACCAAACCGGGCGCATAAGCTTGACGCATAATGTATACGGTGGTGTCCTATTTTTATTAAAGCGCTCAAGAGAGCGCTTTTTCTTTTGCCTGTCCCTCTTCAGGGCTGAGCGTTGAAGTACAGCATGATGCGGTTGAGCAGCTCTACCTCGGTCTTGCTGAGCGCGTTGTCCTCCTGAGTGCGCTTGAGCGCCTGATTGTAAATTTCACGCCGCAGGCTTCTAACTTCCTCCACGCTCAGGCCCAATTTCACTCGAGCGTCACGCAGTCCTTTCATCTCGGTTCGGGTCAGTTGGTCGTCCTCGAGTGCTTCTAAAATCAGTTCTTTCATCTGCTCGAGTCTCTGCTCGGTGGGCGCGCTGAGCGGCAGGGTGGTTTCAAACAGGTCGGCCATGCTTTCAGGGTACAGGTTCTGTGAAGTCTGTTCTATGCGGCGAGCCTCATAATCCCGAGTGCGCTAAACTCGAGCCACATCCCATGTCCATCCCCATGTCCACCCTGACGCCAGACCCCTTCACCGCCCCGCTCGAGTACGCGCCCAGAACGCCCTGGAACCGCGAGTGTACCGCGTGTGGCGCGTGCTGTGCTGCGCCGGACATTGCCGCGCTCGAGAAGCCGCTGGGCGTTCCCTGCGTCCACCTCGGCGCGGGCTGTCTGTGCGTCATCTACTCGAGCAGGCCAAAGGTGTGCCGAAATTACCAGCCGGATTGGGTCTGCGGCGAGGTGGCCCCCATTCCCACGCTCGAGGGCCGGATTCATAGGTTTCTCGAGATTTACGGTCTACAAGATGAACTACTCGAGAACCGATTCAGGTCTTGATTCGACTTTTGAGCAGCTTCCAGTAAGTTCCCGGAAACAATCTGCCCACCACGTCAGCATCTCGAGCGTCCCGACCAATCAAAATACGGGGTGCATTTTTCTCGATGCCCTCGAGAATACTCTGTGCGGCGTCCATCGGTGAGGTGACTAAGTTCTGCTCGAAATTCAGGGTGGCCTGTTCCAGCTCGAGTGGGCTGCGTTTAGCGCGTGACCCGACCCGCGCGCTGCGGGCGATGGCGGTGCGGATGCCGCCGGGGTGAACGACGCTCAGACCCACCGGACCATTCTCGAGTTCGTGGCGCAGGCTCTCGGAGAAGCCGCGCACCGCGAATTTGGAGGCGCAGTAGGCGGTTTGCTCCGGCGGGGCCAGAAGGCCGAAGATGCTCGACACGTTGACGATGTGAGCTTGAGATTGCCCCTCGAGCAGCGGCAGGAAGCTGTAACAGCCGTACACCACGCCCCAGAAGTTAATATTCATCAGCCACTCGATGTCGCCCAGCGAATAATCCTCGAAACGCCCGCCCAGCGCCACGCCTGCGTTGTTGACCAGCAAGCTGACCCCGCCGTGCTCGAGCCGGACTGATTCGGCAAAGTCGGCCACCTGAACCTTGCTCGAGACATCGAGCACATGGGTCGAGACCGCAGCGTGACCGCACAGCACGCGGGTGGCCTCGAGCGAATCACTATTGAGGTCGGCCAGGGCCAGGGTTACGCCGCGCCCCGCCAGCAAAACCGCCAGGGCGCGGCCTATGCCCGAACCCGCTCCGGTGATGGCGGCGACGGTGTGTGCATCCACTTTCATGCTGTGACCTCGTTGAACGGTTCAGGAGCCTTATCGAGAGTAGGCTCGAGCGGATGCCGATTCAGAAACTCGAGCACCAGCGCGTTAAACTCCCTGGGTCGCTCGAGCTGGGGAAAGTGACCGCACGCCTCAAAAATCTTCAGTTCGGCGTGAGGTAGATGGGCCTGGGCCACTCGAGCATGTTTAACCGGAAGAATCTGGTCGCGGTCTCCCCACACGATGAGCGTGGGCATTTTGAGGTCGCCGCAGCGCCTGAGCACGCTCCAGACCCACTCGGCCCGAACCCCGCCCATAAAAGTGCCCAGCGCTCGAGCCACGCTCAGGTAGGCAGTTTGCGCCCCCGGTAGGCGGGCCAGCTCGAGTTCACGCGCCTCGCGCTCAGGCGTGACGTAGCTTTTGTCGAAGAATACCCCCTCGAGCGTGCCGCGAATCAGGAGCGGGGTGGGCTTACCCAACCCCTCGCCCACCCCGCGCAGGGTCAGAAGTCGCAGGCCCAGCGTCACCTCGCTGCCGAAGCCTGCGCTGTCCACCAACACCAGACGGCTCACCCGCTCGGGATGGGCAAAAGCGAACTCGAGCGCCACGCCGCCACCCAGCGAATTTCCCAGCAGTGTGACCCGCTCGAGCTTGAGCGCGTCCAGAAAACCCTCCAGAACCCCGGCGAAGTAGGCGAAAGAATAACCGCTCTGGGGCTTGTCCGAGCGCCCAAAACCGGGCAGGTCGAGCGCGTAGACCCGGTGACTCGCGCCCAGTGGCTCGAGGGTGCTTTCCCAATCCTCGAGCGAACGCCCGATGCCGTGCAGCAGAACTAAAACAGGTCCGCTCGAGCCTCGAGTGTGGTAGCGCAGGTTTAAGCCGTCCACCCCAATGTAGTGCTCGTTCATGGCCCTCCTTGATGCTCGAGTGAGACAGCGCGAAGCGCTGTGCAAACGTCAAACGTCGAACGCCAAAAACGCACCGGACGTTTGACGTTTGACGTCTTGGTCTAAACAGCACCTTCCGGGCTAGACCGCGTTTGCGGCCTCAAACGTATACGCCGCCGGGTCGAAGTGAGACAGGCGGCGCTTGAACTGATACGCAAATCTGGGCCACAGGGTCGAGTTGGTTCCGGTGGAATCGAGGTAAAAACTGGTGCAGCCGCCCTGAACCCACACCGAGCGCTCGAGGGTGGCCTGAATCTCGGTGTTGTAAGCCCTTTGTGCCTCGAGCCGCACATCGAACATCTTCTGACCCGAGCGCCGCATGTGCTCGAGACCCCCAATAATGTAGTTGAGCTGAGCCTCAATCATGTACACGATGGAGTTGTGGCCCAGCGCGGTGTTGGGGCCGACCAGCAGGAACAGGTTGGGAAAGCCGCTCACCGTGGTGCCCAGGTACGCCTTCGGACTCTGGCCCCACACCTCGGCCAGCGAACGACCTCCCACCCCTGTAAAGATGCGGGCGATGGGCGGCGGCGTGGCGACGTATCCGGTGCCGCAGATGAGCACGTCCACCTCGCGCAGCACGCCGTCTGCGGTGAGCACCCCCTCGGGGCGCAGCTCCACAATCTCGTCTGTCACGAGTTCCACGTTGGGCTTTAAGAGGGCCGGATAATACTCGCTCGAGACCAGAATACGTTTACAGCCCATGCGGTAATTCGGGGTCAATTTGGCGCGCAGCTCGAGGCTTTCCACCTGCTTTTCCAGATGGTCCCGCGCTACTTTCATGGCCACTTTCTCCATGCGGGGGTTGGTAAAGCCCAGGTAGTTGAGTTCGTTGGTAACAAATATGGACGCTCTCGAGGCCAGTTGGGTGAGCGGTCTGCGCCGGAACTTTTCCTGTTCAAAGTTGCTGAAGGCCCGGTCCGGGCGCGGCACCACCCACGGGGCCGAACGCTGGAACACGACCATCTGCCCCACCTGCTTTGCGATGGCCGGAACAAACTGAATGGCCGACGCGCCGGTCCCAATCACCGCGACCCGTTTTCCCTCGAGCGACACGCCGTGGTTCCAGCGGGCCGAGTGGAATTTGACGCCCTTAAAGCTATCCAGACCGGGTAAATCGGGCCATTTGGGGGTCACGAGTGGCCCGTGTCCAGAGATGAGGTACTGGGCGGTGAACGGTCCACTCGAGGTCTCGAGCTGCCAGACCTTCTCGAGTTCATTCCAGGTGGCGCTCGAAACCTCGGTCTCGAAGGCGATTCTGGGCAGCACCGCGAACTGGCGGGCGGTGCGGCGCAGGTACTCGAGAATCTCGGCTTGAGGCGCGTACATGCGGCTCCAGTGCGGGTTGGGCGCGAAGGAAAACGAGTACAGGTGAGACGGCACATCGCAGGCACAACCGGGATAGGTGTTGTCGCGCCAGGTTCCGCCCACCTCGGCGGCTTTTTCAAACACCAGATAGTCGGATATTCCGGCCCGCTCGAGACGGATGGCCGCGCCCAGACCGGCAAAACCCGAACCGATGATGGCCACTTTGAGATGGGGAACACTCGAGCGAACAGGCGAGACAAAGGAAGATTTTTCGGGAAGGGTGTGGGTCACGGGGTCCTCTAAACCGCTCCGCTCGAGGCATTCTCGAGCAAAATAGGGTCTGAATCGGGTGGATTGAGTCCGAATATACCCTTCCCTTGCCGGGTTGTGTTGATGTTTTCCTGAACTCGAGCGGCCCTCACCCCGCCGCCGTCGCGGCTCCCTTGCTGTCTTGGCCCAAAAACGCCACCTCACGGGGCAGGCCGCTCCGCACGACTTCGTACCCTCCCAGAACGGGAGAGGGTAAAACAATAAAAACCCTCTCCCGTTCTGGGAGAGGGACAGACCGAAGGTCAGGGTGAGGGCCGCTCGAGCGCCAAAAACATCCCAGACGTTAAGCGTCAGACGTTTGCGCGAAGCCACAGGGTGAGGGCGTTCCCGCTCGAGCGGTCTGGCCCGGAAGGTGCCGTTCAGACCAAGACAGCGCCACAAACACCCCAGGCGTTAAGCGTCAGACGTTTGCGCGAAGCCACAGGCAAGCAAACTCAAGCTATTTGCGCTCGAGCCGCCCCCGGAGCCGCTTTCCGCACCGACTCGAGGGTCTGCTCCAGCGCCACTTTATGCGGCGTGGGTTCAAAGCCAAAGGTCTGCGCGAAGCTCGAGCCGTCCACCGTAAACGGGCGCTCGTATTGGTACATCATCTCGAGAAATTCACGGATTTGTGGGTTGAACACGCCACCCAGCCACACCATTGGGCGCGGAAGCACGTTGATTTTGGCAGGCTTTCCGGCGATTTTGAAGGCCAGCTCGAGATACTGTCGCCCACTCAAAGCGGTGTCGGTAGGAACGGTCCAGACTTTGCCCAGAGCCTCGTCGCGCTCACCGAGTTTGGCCAGCGCTCGAGCGAAATCGGGCGTGTAGGTCAGCGCGTGGGGCACGTCAGCACGCCCGGTCCACATCACACTTTTACCCTCGAGCACGTTCCGAAAAGCTTTCTGGTCGAGCAGCGCGTTATCCACCCCTGGCCCGAAGAAATCGGCCCCGCGAGCTAGGGTGGCCCGCACCTCGCCCGCTCGGTGCGCCTCGAGCAGCCTTTTTCCCAGTCTAGCGCGCAGCACTCCCTTTCTCGAGTTAGGCTGCTCGGGCGTGTTGGGGTTCATGTTCTGGGTGTTCAGGCCGTACATGTACAGGTTATCCACATAAACCAGTCGCGCTCCGCTCGCCTTTCCCGCCGCAATAAAGCCCTCGAGCATGTTGGGCAGCACCTCCGGCCACTGTGCATAAGGCACGCCTGCGCTGTGGTAGAGCGCCGTCGCGCCGCGCAGGGCGTGGGTCAGCGAGGCTGGCTCGAGCAGATTTCCCTGCATCACCTCTATTTCTCGAGGCAAACGCGCCGTTCCGCTGCGGTTGACCACCCGCACCTGCTGGCCCTGCTTGTGCAACTCGAGCGCCAGGGCTTCGCCTGCACCACTGCGTCCACCGAAGATAATGTTCAAGTTCATGGTTTTTCTCCTTCCTCAATCAATGAGGTCCAGATGCCCCTTGGAGGTGGGCTGAGTTGGGGTCGGGGTTGTGGGACTTAGCGAATGTCGGTGATGATTTTGAGCGTGCTCGAGTACAGCAAAGGGAGATTGGCCCATCGCCCCTACAAACATTCAAGCTGAAACGCTGTCCAGAACAGTACCTGTCTGTCGTCTGAAATCTGAAATCTGTCGTCTGAAATCTGAAATCTCGACGCTCTACGAACCCAAATCCACCCCAATCAAGTGCGCGAACACCCGGCGATACGTCTCGAGAAAGCGCGGGTCGTCGTGAATGTAGCGCTGGGCAATCAGGCCGTTGCGAAGCGCGGTGAACGAGGTGACGAAATCGTCCACGCTCGAGGGTAATTCGAGATTCATATCGCTCACCTGACGCTCGACCAGTCGTGCAATCGCCTTGTGAATGTTCTCGAGCTGGCGTGACTGGACCTCGCGCACCAAAGGGTAGCGCAGGGCGCACATCCAGAACTCCTGGTGCAACAGCAGCGCCTCGAGCGGTAAATCCACGCTCACAAACTGCTCGAGGATGATTTGACCGCGCACTTTGGGGTCGGTCACGGTGTCGGTCACGCTTTCAATCTGGGCGATGTCGCGCTCGAAGCACCCTTCAATCAGCGCTATAAGCAGTTCCTCCTTGCCGCTGTAGTTGCTGTAAAGCGCCCCCCTCGAGTACCCAGCGTGCTCGGCTACGTCCTCGACGCTGGTGGCTTCAAAGCCTTTCTGGGCGAACAAAAACTTGGCCGACTCGAGCAGGTGCTCACGGGTTTGGGCGCGGCTTTCCTCACGGCTGAGGCGCTTGCGGGCGGGGGCAGCGGTCATGTCTTCAGTGTATCGCACAAGGTTGTCCAAACTCGCCTCCTTCATGCAGAGTATCATACAGATACACACCTGTATTTGCAAGTGGTTATGGTTTTGAGTTTGAGTACGTCTTCGAGAGTGGCTGTCTGGCTGAAATTTCCCCTCGAGCATCTCGCGTCTGTTTTTCAAGAAAATCCCGTGCCACACGATTTGGACATTCCACCCTGCCGCAGCGATAGGTGGGTCTCAATACCGCCCCAAACCAACTGCTACACTGCCCTCTTATGGCACGCGTGACCCTTAAAAACCCTAAAGAAATCGAAGGACTCAAGAAAGCCGGTGAACTGGTGGCTGAGACCTTTAAAATCCTATCTCCACACATGAAAGCCGGTATGAGCCTGCTCGAGCTAGACAAAATTGCCGAGGACTACATTCGTTCAAAGGGTGCTAAACCCGCCTACAAAGGCTACAAAGCCAAGTTTTCGCGCACCGCTTTTCCAGCCACACTGTGCATCTCGGTCAACGAGCAAATCTGTCACGGCATTCCCAGCGTCCGCAAATTGCGCGAGGGCGACATCGTAGGCGTGGACATCGGGGTGTTCCTGAACGGCTGGGCCGGAGACGCCTGCTTCACCTACGCGGTGGGTAACGTGACTCCCAAGGCTAGGGAGTTGCTCGAGACCACCAAAAAGGCCATGTACGCGGGCATCGAGCAGGTGAAGCCCGGAGCGCGTCTGGGCGATATTGGCGCGGCCATTCAGGGCGTGGCCGAGGGACAAGGTTTTTCGGTGGTGCGCGAACTGGGTGGACACGGCCTGGGCCGCAAGATTCACGAGGACGAGCCACACGTCAACCATTTCGGCAAGGCCGGAACGGGGATGAAGCTGCAAAAAGGCATGGTCTTCACCATCGAACCAATGATTAACGAAGGCCACGCCGCCATTCGCAATCTCCCCGACGGCTGGACCATCGTGACTGAGGACGGCAAGCTGAGCGCTCAGTTTGAGCATACCGTGGTGGTCACGAGCACGGGTTACGAGATTCTGACGCCCTGGGAGTGAGGGAAGGTTGTGCTGTCCTGAGAGCGTGTTTATGAAGGGTTCGGGCAGCGCAAGACAAGTTGAATTTTGGCCAGACCCATCCAGGATTTCGTCGTTCGAGACCGTCCCTCAAAGTCACGCACCACACGACGGCAGTGGGTAAAGCAGGCGAGTGAACGCCCTACCGTCTTGCACAGAACGGCACCTTCTTGGTCAAAACAGCGCCGATGACGACGCTTGACCGTTTCCGGGCCTGTCCACACCCAGCGTCGGGGCTTTACCACAAAGCCTTATGAAACGTGCTAAAATTACGGTTCAGCCCCCTGAGTTTCATATCCACCTCGAGCATTGCTGATCGTGTAGCCCCTGATTGAAGGAGGATCACCGTGGATCACCAACACATGCGTAACATCATCCGCCGGGAAAATGAAGAGATGTGGCACGCGAGCAATCCAGATGTTTTTGAGGATTCCTCGCACCCTCACCGCGTCACCCACACCTGGACGTTTGGAGATGTGGTGGGTCACGACGCTCACGGTCAAATGGTCCGGCAGTTCCACGATGCCTTCAGCGAGCACCGTATGCGGATAGACCATCTGGTGGTCGAGGGCGATCACGCCGCGTACCGCATCAACCATCAGGCCAAGCACACTGGAACCTTTCTCGGCATCGCGCCGACAGGCAAGGAAATAACCGTGGTCATGGCCAACTTTGCGCGTTTCGAGGGTGAAAAGATCGCGGAGCTGTGGACGGTGTGGGACAGCCTGGTCTTGTTCAGGCAACTCGGCGTCGAGGGACCACCGCAACGGGCTTAGGCGCGTGTTGATAAGGTTCTTTATAAGGTTCAAACGATGAAATGCTGACCAATATACAGCCAGCATTTCATCGTTTGTGACCATCCCTCAAAACTGCGTTCCACACAACGGCAGCGCGTAGACCCAGCGTCGGTGTTTCGCTGGATAAACTCGAGCGTCCATTGCAAAACCTCCCCCCATCCTTCACCTATCCCTCACATCCAAGTTCCCTGTAATCTGTCCCCATGACAGAACCCACCCGAACCCCAGAACGCTCCAGTCAAAGCTCGAGTTTACCGCTTCCGCTCGAGCAACTACTTCCGGTGCGGTCCTGGCTCGAGGTTTTAAAGCTGCCCCTGCTGCGCTGGACCCTGCTCTTCGGGCTGGCTCCGTTGGCGGTGGCCTACTTTTTTAGCGGCAGCATTGACGTGAATTTGGCCGCTCGAGTGGTGGGCTTTTACTTTGCGGTGCTGTGGGGCTACATTTTAATGAACCTGCTG
>Ga0209100_1002189_pt1 | contig 12462 bp, 16 predicted proteins | sample lystaG_FD_185480 | JGI IMG/M metagenome (GOLD analysis project Ga0209100, IMG submission 185480) | Glacier valley bacterial and archeal communities from Borup Fiord, Nunavut, Canada, to study Microbial Dark Matter (Phase II) -... | ecosystem: Environmental > Aquatic > Freshwater > Ice > Glacier ...
CACTCTCGCAGGACGAAATCAAATCTTTGATTGAGCGCGCACTCGCGGAGTCGCATGGGCTGCCGGGGCACAGCATCACCCCACAGGCGCTGGACCTGCTCTCGAGATTGGCCAATGGCGACGGCAGAAGTGCGCTGGTTACGCTCGAGGTGGCGGCTCAGTTGGCCGAACCCGTGAACGAGGACGTGGTGCTCGAGGCTCATGGACGACACGCGCCGAGCATGGATAAGGAAGGCGAGGCGTTTTACAACCTGATTTCGGCCTTGCACAAGTCGGTGCGGGCCTCGCACCCGGACGCGGCGCTGTACTGGCTGGCCCGGATGCTCGAGGGCGGCGCGGACCCGCTGTACGTGGCCCGCCGCGTGGTGCGGATGAGCGTGGAGGACATCGGGCTGGCCGACCCGCACGCGCTGCGGCTGTGTAACGACGCACGCGAGGCGCTCGAGTTTCTGGGCAGCCCCGAGGGCGACTTGGCGCTAGCCCAGGCGGTGGTTTACCTGGCGCTGGCCCCCAAGTCCAACAGCGTGTACAGGGCCTGGAAACGCGCTCGAGACGCGGCTTCGGAGTCGAGTTATCCGATTCCGCTGCACCTTCGCAACGCGCCCACCGCATTCATGAAAGCTCAGGGCTACGGCGTAGGGTACGCCTATTACTTCGACGACCCCGAGGGCAGCTTCGCTCAAAGTTATTTGCCAGAGGCGCTCGAGGGGACCGAGTTTTATCAGGCGAGTGGCGAGGGCTGGGAAGAGCGGGTGAAAGCGCGGCTCGAGGCGCTGCGGCGCTTACACGGTAAGGGCGAGGGTTAGCGAATTCCGGTATCGAAATGTAGTGTGACGGGGACAAAACCGCCCTGGGGTACGGTAACACCAATACGCTCCCCTCGAGGGTAGACGGAAGAGCTTTTTCCAGCCAGGACGTAGGAACCCGGCCTGACCCCCACTTTGAAGCGTCCCTCGGCGTCGGCCTGAACCTGAGCGACCACCATCCCTTCGAGCGTTTCCACCTGAGCCGAACCCACGTAGGGGCGGTCATCGCAGGCGGGGTCGTTCTCCCTTTGCACCGGACAGGTTGGACCCAGCCACATTTGGCCCTCGAGACCAGTCTCTAAATCCGTCTGAGTCAGGCTCGAGCAGGCCACTCCGCCCCCTAGCAGCACACCCACCAGCAACGCTCTGTACAGGGATTTCATGGATTCTCCTTTCTCGAGAAGGCTCTGGGCCAGTTTACACCCCGCCCTCGAGACCCGGTTAAACTGGAGCCATGCCCTCAGACACCTCTCGAGAAGTTGAAAACATCCAGCTCGAGCTGTTCCGTCAGGCCACACCCGCACGCCACTTCGCTTTGATGGATTCGTTCAGCAGCACACTGAAACGCGCTTCGATGGGGCGACATGAAGCCCGCCACGGCGTGGGCCGAACCGCTCAGCTTTCCTGGGTACGTGAACAGTACGGTGACGAGCTAGCCGACAAACTCGAGCGCTATTTAGAGACCCATGAATGATGAACTGAGGAGTGCGCTCGAGCCACTTATTACGGCACTCAAAGCGCTCAGTATTCCCAACCGAATCGTGGGTTCGGTGGCCAGTTCCGCGCAGGGAATGCTGCGGGCCACGTTGGCTGTGGATATGGTCGTGCAGCTCGATCGGATTCATATTGACCGCTTGGTCGCTCGATTGGGAAGCGAGTATTACGCCGACCCAGACGGCATGGAGGAAGCCCTGGCTCGAGGCTCGAGTTTCAACCTCATTCACCTGGAAACTATGATTAAACTGGACCTCTTTCCGCTCGGAAAGCGCGAATACGACCGGATTTCCTTCGCTCGAGTGCAAACCCTTGAATTGGGCGCAGAGTTTAGCGTGAACTTCAAAACGCCCGAGGATATCATCCTGGGCAAGCTCGAGTGGTTTGAGGCAGGAGAACGCAGCTCAGAGCGCCAGTGGCGAGATATTGTGGGTTTGCTCAAAGTGCAGGGTGAGCGGCTAGACCTCGAGTACATGCGCTGTTGGGCCGGAGAATTGAACTTGACCGAACTGCTCGAGCAGGCCATCAGCGAGGCGGGAATATGACCGAGTTCATCCCCTCGAGCGCGGTATAATCCCCTCATGACCCTGATGCACAGAGAAACCGCACCAGAGATGCCGGAGAAATTCCGCATCACGGCGGCGTTATACCATCAAATGTTCGAGCTGGGAGCTTTTGAAGGCAAGCGGGTGGAGCTGCTCGAGGGGGAGATTTTTGAAATGAGTCCGATGTTAGACCCACACATTGCCTGTCTAGCGCGGCTCACTCGAGAACTAGTTCTCAAACTGCCCCCACATGCAGGCGTCGTTTCGCAGGTTCCCATTGTGCTGGGCGAAAACGAAGGTGAACCCGAACCCGATTTCGTGGTCACTCGAGCGCCCATCACGGGTAAGGTCAAAGCGGTAGATATTGCGCTGCTGCTCGAGCTTTCGGACAGCACGTTAAGGCGAGACCGCACGGTAAAGGTGCGCCTTTACGCTCGAGCGAACATTCCCGAATACTGGATTATCAATTTAAACACCGACCCAAACACGCTCGAGGTGTACCGCGAACCAGATGGCGACGAATACCTCGAGCGCAAGGTTTACAAAGTGGGTCAGGACGTAGCCCCGCTCGAGTTTCCCGAGATTTCGATTCGTTGGTGGTGAGGAAGGCTCGAGCAAAAATACCCTCGAGCGCACGGTTCAAGGCTGTATGGAACGGAGCAAGGCTATGGTTTACGCTCCGGCTCTCGAGAAACCCAGTTTACAGGGCATCTTTTAAGTCGGGTTCGCCGTCCGGTAACTGGGCAAGCAGGGCCAAATACTCTTCTCTACTGATATTTTTACCCGCTTCCCTGCGTTGCTCGAGCGTCTTTTGACCCTGTCTAGCATGCATCAACAAAGCCACTTTTTCCGCTAGGGCTACGGCCACCAACTGGTTAACGCTCACACCCTCGAGTTCGGCGACGTGTTTGAGGTCCTTGTGCAAACTTTCTGGAAGACGAATGCTCATTGCGCCCATAGATTCCTCATCATAATGCTGCTTCCTGCTCGAGCAGTTGAAGAAATTGTCCTGGTGTGACGGCCTCAATCCCCAACTCGGCAATGCCGCGAAAGTCCTTGAGATTGAAAGTGACAATATGGCTACAGCGGGCATTGAAGGCCAACTCGAGCATCAAATCATCTTCGCGGTCTGGCAGAAAAGGACGCCATAGAAAGTGGATGTCTTGTAGAACGGAGTGACTGGCCCAGACATCCAAAATTCCAATCACACTCGAGGGGTCCACACCCAGCGGCGGCAACATACGGTGAAACAGCTCTTCATACTCGAGGAGCACTGGAGTGGAGAGGGCCAGCTCAAAGCGTCCCGTACCAATCTGCTCGAGAATGCGGCGTGAAGCCCCTCGAGCGGATTTGAGAGACGCGACGATGACGTTAGTGTCCAGCACAACCCTCACCCCTCGAGTATAGCACGGTGATACCACACTTGATACCGTATGGCCTACCAGGTGCTCTCGAGCGCACGGTTCAAGGCTGTACGGAACGGGGCAAGGCTATGGCCTACGCTCCGGCCCTCGAGCTGAGATTAAGTGTTCAGGGTTACTCGAGTTAGATTCCAAGCTCGAAGTAGATAGCGATGTTTTGAATAGTCCAGGTTGAAACACCCGTTCCAAAAAGGTCTTTGTCTTCAGTCAGTAAAGGGGCATCAAGCAGCAGTGCCAGCGCAACAAAATGCCAATCGTCTTCATCGCGGCCTCGGAGGCGTTGTCGTGCAGTTTCTTCCAGCGAAGCGTAGACCTCGAGCGGAACGGACGTGACCAATATTTCTAGCTGCTCGAGTGTTTCCAGAAAAGGGCTTGGGTCAGGCACTCCATGTTTCTCGAGCACACGTAGCGAGTGTTTGCGTGCATCCAGAAACGCTTCTTCAGGCGCGAGAAATTGATGTGTGGAAGCGTGTTGCTCGAGCAGTCGTGTAATTTTGCTGCCCAGCACGGCCCGAACCAGGATATTTGCGTCCAAAATGAGCTTACGCTTCATGCGGAGCGCTTATCCGCAGCTCGAGCGGCCTTAAATTCCTCCACAAACCTTTCTTCATCCAATCCCACGCCTTCGAGCAGCGTTTTCAGCCGTTCGGCGCTCGAGCGAAAGCGGACGTATTCTTCACGCAGTTTGCTGGGGTCTCTGGCCGGAACGTAGTAGCCCACCACCTCACCGTGCCGGGTGATGGCCAGGGTTTCGCTCGAGTCCAGAAAGCGGGCTAGTTCTGCGCGGAATTCCTGGGTGCTGATGGTGGGGATGGAAGATTGGCTCATGGTAGAAGACCTCGAGCCAAGTGTACAGGGCTGTACGGAACGGGGCAAGGCTATGGCTTACGCTCCGGCCCTCGAGTTGGGAAGAATTTGGGTATATGATTACTACAGTTACACTCTTTCAGACATTATAATCAGTATCTCTGGTGAGTAAGTGATAATTCTCTATGTGTCATTTAAATCGTGTTTTTAAACTATTATGTTGTTGAGCACAAATTATCGTAGTTCTCTGTACGATTTTATTGAACTGCAAATGATTGTTTCAACATCACGACTTTTAGTGAACTTTCTATTTTCGATAAATTCATATTTATATGATGCTGAGTTGGATATTGTATTCTCAGCAAAGGAAAAAGTAGTGTAGCTCTTTGACGCATATGGATTATCGTCGTAAAACGAATCAAACCAATCGTTCGGTATTTTTTCAGCTACGCTTAATAATTTTCCAAAGTGGTCATAGAACAATATATCCATTTCAAGATACCCATCATTGTAATCTTGCTCATCAAATAAAACTCCTGCAACATGTCGCGTTTTAGGTTGAGCAAAATGCGCGTTTATCTTCATATATTGCATCAACTCAATAACTCTTTGCTCAAGAGCATCGTTAGATTTTGACTCTATAATAAATTCATATATATAACTTTTGTCGAAATAATCATCCAGATATTTTTGTGCTATTGCAATCAAATCAGATTTCAAGGGTTCCACGTCGTTAATATATGATAAAATATATTTAATCATATATTGTAAAAAGTAGCACTCCGTCTCATCATTTATGATATGTATCGGCTTAAGTATTGGATTAGATATTGCTATGTTATTGTTACATAAGCATAACCACAAATGCTCATGTTCAATGTTACCTTCAAAAACTGTTGTATATTCTGCCCCATAATCCGTATCTTCTATAATCGTAAAATTCTCACTTATTACCTGTGTGTCATTGCTAACATAAAACCATACTTCTACATTGAATTCATCACTTATTCCATAAGGTATTTCTACTCTGCGTATATCCACTCTACAACATCCGTTGAAGTTACTGAACAATTTCTCAACTAATTCGTAGAGCATTCCGTAGGCTGCCACATGAGTGGCACTTTCACGGCAACTTTTTATATAGTCTTTATGTGTATTTGAATAGTCTACTTCAAGTAGATGAGGGTTATGTTTAATCGTCTGATTCATAAAAGGGTAATTATCTTCTATAAGTGCGACATGCAGTTGTCGAAGTATTTGTTTGAGATGGAAGTTCTTCTTAATATAAATACTCATCTATCCACCTTTAGGCATTTGAAGAACGAGTGCAGCAGATTCACTCTTCCAAACCTGCTGCACTCATTTAATCCGCTGCAATTCCCTTAGCTTCCGCCTCAGCTTCGGCCTCGAGCTTGGCTTTAATCTTCTTGAGTCTGAAGCTCTCCTCGCGTTCGCGCTGGTCCAGCACGCCACGAATAAAGCGGATGTCGTCAATAATGCCCGGAATCACGATTTGCTCGAGCGCATTGACCCGTCTCGAGGTCTTCTTGATTTCCTCGCCAATGCGCCTGAGCTTGGTCTCAGTGGCCGCCACTTTAATCAGGGCCGCCATGACCTTCTGAAACTCGCTGGCGGCGGTCAGGGTGCGAGCGCCCACGTTGATGGGCGAAAAAGCCAGCTCGGTACGCAGGTCCGGCAAGTTGATTTTGGGAACCTTAACGCCGTACACGCTCTCCACCTGCATGTCCACTTCCAGGCTCGAGGAGCGGGCCAGCGAAAGCGACTCGACGGCTTCGGGGCTGTCCCAGGCTTTGGCGGTGAACAGGCTCAGGTACGCGCCCTTGCTCACGCCGGTGAGTTCCTCTCGAGCGGCCAGCGCGTCCTTGACCAATGCAAAAAACTCACCAATCAGCGCGTCACGCTTGCGCTTGAGCAGTTCCGCGCCGCTGGTCGCCAGCTTCTGCTGCGCCTTGCTCGCCAGCATAGCGGTGCGGGTGGGGCTGATTTGTCCAGCCATTTTGTTTCTCCTTTGGAGAGGTTTTGAGTGATGAGTGGTGAGTTTTCAGTTTTTTCGAGGTTCGCTCAAGTCACTTCACCTGTAAGAAGGTTGGGGTTTCTCTAACAGACGTCTTTGACTCATCACTCAAAACTCGCACACAGGCCCGTTAGGCGGGCAAGCCCCATGGGGTGCCGTTTTGCCCAAGACAGTACCGTTCAGACCAAGACACCACTCAAAACTTTAAATCCCCATGCTCCTCGAGCCGCGCCACATGTCGTCAATCTTCTCGCCGTAGTACTTATCAATCGAATCTTTGCCGATTCGGGTCAATTCGCTTTTGGGCAGCTTGCTCAAAATGGCCCAGGCGATGGTCAGGCTATCGTCAATGCTGCGGTCCTGGTCGCCTTGATTGAGGAAGATATCCTCGAAATCGTCGGCAAAGCGCAGGTACAGCTTGTCGTTCTCGGTCAGCGCGTCTTCACCGGTAATCGCCACCAGTTTACGCAGGTCGAGTCCGTTGGAGTAGGCGGCAAAGAGCTGGTCCGAGACGTTCTTGTGGTCCGCTCGAGTTTTGCCTTTGCCAATGCCGTTACCCATCAATCTCGAGAGCGAAGGCAGTGGGTTGATGGGCGGGTACACGCCCTTACGGTTGAGGGTCCGGTCAATCACAATCTGACCCTCGGTGATGTATCCGGTCAGGTCAGGAATCGGGTGGGTGATGTCGTCGTCGGGCATACTCAAAATCGGGATTTGCGTGACGCTGCCCTTCTTGCCCTGAATCACGCCCGCACGCTCGTATAAGCCCGCCAAGTCGGTGTACATGTAGCCAGGAAAGCCGCGCCGTCCGGGAATCTCTTCTCGAGCGCCCCCGATTTCACGCAGCGCCTCGCAGTAGTTGGTCATGTCGGTCAGAATCACCAGAACGTGGTAATCGAGTTCGTAGGCCAGATACTCGGCGGCGGTCAACGCCATGCGCGGGGTCAGCAAACGCTCCACGGCGGGGTCGTCGGCTTTGTTGAGGAAGAGGATGCTGCGGGCCAGTGCGCCAGTGCGCTCGAACTCCTGGGTAAAAAACGAAACCTCGCGCTGGGTCAGACCCATGGCCGCAAAGACCACTGCGAAGTCGCCCTCGTGACCGGGGACCTTCGCCTGACGCGCAATCTGCGCGGCCAGTTCGTTGTGGGGCAGTCCCGACCCGGAAAAAATGGGAAGCTTCTGTCCACGAATGAGTGAGGTATTGGTGTCAATGGTCGAAATTCCGGTCTGAATAAATTCTTCCGGTTTCGCTCGAGCGGCGGGGTTCATCGCCTGACCGTTAATGGGCAAACGCTTGTCGGCCACCACCTGTGGCAACCCGTCAATGGGGCGACCCAGGCCGTTGAAGCGGCGTCCAATCATGTCCCTCGAGACGCCTAAGCGGGCCACGTCCTCCACCAATGAAACGCTAGCCGAAGCAAGGTCCAGACCCGAAGTTTCCTCAAAAATCTGAATGATGGTGGCGGACTCGCCTACCTCGATAACCTGACCACCGCGAATGCGGCCCACCGCGTCTTTGATTTCGACGATGGCCCCGTAGTTGAGGTCGGACGCCGACTGCACGAACAGCAGCGGTCCCGAGATGTATGAAACGTCGTTGTACTCTTTTTTTAGCAGGGTCATGGCTACTCCTTAGTACCCCATTTTTTTCATAACGGAGAGTTTCAAACTCACCTTGAAAGGCTCGAGCGCTTCTTAAGAATACCGCGTTTGAAAAGCAGTTCTCGAGTAACAAGAACGATGATAACCAACCAGTGAGTCAAGAAGACTACATTCCATACTTGTCTCCCCAACTTGTTAAATTGAGGAAAGGTATCATCGAACTTCGCACAGATGGCAAAGAAAATAGTGATGCACAGGAGCCAAATAAGCTTTCTTAAATGGTTTCTATTTTCAGGCATCAGCTTCATACTTTACTCCTGAGCAACCCGAGTAAACCTGGGCAGGCACGAGGCCCGCCCCTACAAGGGATTAAACGCTTACGGCCCTCGAGCCAAACGCCGTGTCCAACTCCTTAAGCACACCATCCCGGTAAACGGCAAACTCGCCTTCGGGCACGTAGCGCGCCCTCGAGAGTTTCTCAATCACCGGATTCTGGATGATTTCGTCAATGGTCGCGCCGCTCTTGAGACCTTCAAAGGCTTTGTCGTAGAACTTGAGCATCATCTTCATCAGGCCGTAGTTCTTGGGCATACTCGCACTTGCGTCCACCGGGTCAAAACCGTTCTGTTGCAGGAAATCCTGACGCAACATCCGGCCCGCCTCGATGATGAGGCGCTCGTTGTCCTGAAGCGCGTCGGGGCCGACCAATTGCACCACTTCCTGAAGGCTGGCTTCTTGCTGAAGCACGCTCGAGATGCGTTGGCGCAACTCGGGGAAGTCCTCGCCCACGTTGGCGCGGTACCACTTCTCGAGCACCGGGGTAAACAGCGAGTAGCTGCCGTTCCAGTTGATGGCCGGGAAGTGACGGCGGCGGGCTAGAGCCGCGTCCAAGCGCCAAAACGCACCGGTGATTCGCAATGTGGCCTGGGTCACGGGTTCGGACATGTCGCCACCCGCAGGCGAAACCGCACCGATGACCGACACCGAGCCGGACTCGCCGGATAGGGTTTCCACCACACCTGCACGCTCGTAAAACGCGGCAAGGCGGGCAGAGAGGTAAGGCGGGTAGCCTTCCTCGGCGGGCATCTCCTCGAGACGGCTCGAGATTTCGCGTAGCGCTTCGGCCCAGCGGCTGGTGGAATCCGCCATCAGGGACACGTCGTAGCCCTGGTCGCGGAAGTATTCAGCCAGGGTCACACCCGTGTAAACCGACGCTTCTCGAGCAGCCACAGGCATGTTCGAGGTGTTGGCAATCAAGATGGTGCGCTGCATCAGCGGATTTCCGGTCTTGGGGTCTTCGAGTTCGGGAAATTCCACAAGCACGTCGGTCATCTCGTTGCCGCGCTCACCGCAGCCCACGTAAACCACAATGTCGGCGTTGCCGTATTTGGCCACGCTCTGCTGGGTTACAGTTTTACCGCTCCCGAACGGGCCGGGAATAGCTGCCGCGCCGCCCATCACCAGCGGAAACAGCACGTCCAGAATCCGCATTCCGGTGAGGAACGGGAGGCTGGGGTCCTGCTTTTTGGTGTAGGGGCGGGCCTGACGAACCGGCCAGTAGTGCGCTAACCTAAGCTTGGTGCCGTCCTCGAGTTCACCGATGGTGTCGTCAATGGTGTACTCACCCTCGGCCACAAAGCTCTTGAGCTTGCCCTGCACGCGGGGCGGGGTCAGAATCTTGTGGGTGAAGGAAAACTCCGGTACGGTGCCCAGAATGCTCGAGCCGCTGATTTCATCTCCGGCGCTCACACGGGGCGTGAAGTGCCACTTCTGGGTACGGTTGAGCGCACTCACTTCGATTCCTCGAGCGATGAAATCTCCCGAAGCTTCGCGGATTTTGTCCAGCGGACGCTGAATGCCGTCGTAGATGCCGTTGAGCATCCCTGGACCCAGTTCTACACTCAGGGGCAAGTTGGTGCTGACCACAGGCTCGCCCACTGTAAGTCCGGCGGTGTCCTCGTAAACCTGCACAAAGGCAGTGTCGCCGTCCAGGCGGATGATTTCACCCACCAGACGCTCTTTTCCGACCCGCACGATGTCAAACATGCGTGCGCCCATCATGTTTTTGGCAATGACGGCGGGTCCGGCGATATTTTCGACCAAACCTTGAATGGTACTCATGCTGCCTCCAGAAGTTAGAATTAAGATGTCTTTCCCTGTTTGAACGCGGTCCTGCCTATTATCGTCGCTCGAGCGTTAAGCAAATTAGTCTGTGCTGCAAACCCTCTGGCTCGAGCGTTGGCTTTTGCTTGGGCGAACGAGGGCAGGCACAAGACCTGCCCCCACACCATACCTTTTGCGCTCGAGCACCTAGAGCTTGATATCAAAACCGATGGTGTCTCGCACTAGCTTGCCCATGTAGGCTTTAGCATCTGCATTCTCGGTAGAAAATGCGTCGGCCAGACTGGGAATGGGCAACAAAATCGGCAAATCGCGCCCCCGCATGGCCCGCTCCACACTTTTGGCCGGGTCGCTCAGCAGGCTCGAGTCCACCGCCACCAGGCCGTAACCGCCCTGTGTGACCAGCTTCTCGAGCGCGGCCTGCGCGGTTTCAGGGGTAGCTTGCACCACTTCTACTCCAGCCAAACGAAAGCCGGTTGCTGTTTCGGAATCGGCTAATACTGCAACTTTATACATAGCCCAACTCCCGGCGAATACCTTCGGGTGGCACGTTGTAGAACTTGCCCCGCGCAATCAGGCGCACGCTGGCGATTTCGGTTTCCTTTTTGCGAAGGAAGTCGGCTGCCAGACCTGGCCCCAGCGCGTCCGAGGTGGCCGCGCTCGAGGCCGCGTTGTCCAGCAAGCGGCGCGAAGCCAGGTCAGCTTCCTCGAGCGTCCCCGCCTCGAGCACCGGAGCGAGGTCGGCGCTCGACACGTTGGCGTCTCCTGTAGCTAGGCGGGCAAAATCGGCCTCGGTGAGCGAGCCACCGGGTACGAAGAAGCGGTTTGGGTTGGCTGCGCCCCGAAGCTGGCGGGCGCTGAGCGCGTTGCGAACATCAATCTCTCTCGAGAGGTAACGGCGCAATCCGGCAGTTTTAACGGTGCTCAGTGCGTAACGGTAAAAACCCTGGTCGAGTGCCACTTCAAAATCCATCGGGTCGTTGCTCGAGGCAAACGCTTGAGCCGCGTCCCGAAACACTCGAGCCAGCGGACCGCCGCCCACCGAGAGGGTTTGAGCCGCGCTCAAAACGTCAGTGGCAGTACTCGCGGCCTGAAGCAAGGGCAAGGCCAGCGTGCCACCGGGAATAAAAGCCGCCCCAATGGCCTCGCTCGAGCGCCCCTTCATCAAGCCGCGCCCCAGGGTCTTGAGGTTGGTAAGGTCCCACTTGGCCAGCAATACCCCGATTTCACCTTTCGGCTCGCCGTCGGTGAAGCCAAACACCTTGCGGGCGATGCGATGGAAGTTTCTCGAGAGTGCCGCGTCGAGTTCAGGTAAACCCGAACCCTGAGCGGTGGTTTCGCGCAAATCCTCGGACAGCGCGGTTTCACTGAGCTGACGCAGGAACTCGGGGTAGCTCGAGGCACCCATCAGTTCCTCGAGCGTGCGCTGGGGCAGCAGTTCGGTTCTCAAAATCCGAATTCTACCGTTGATATAGCCGTAGTCGTCGGCCATATCAGCTTCCGTTCAAAATCTGGGCCACCTGCGGGGCCAGACTTTCCCGCACCCGCTCGAGCCTTCCAAGCAAGGTGTTGGTGATGCCGCTCTTGCCGCCCTTGCCTACCAGACGAACCCCGGTTTCGATGCTGGGATTGCCGCGCACCGGCACGTTTAAATTCACGCTGGCAAAAGCTTGCTGCGCCATCTCGAGGTCGTCGGGGTGAACTTCGGCGGTTTCCACCTGTCCCAGCGCCTGGGCCGCTTCTACCGCTAGCTTGGCCAGCAGGTTTTTGTAGGCGTCGGGGTTGCCCTTGCCAAAAGCGCGCATCCGCTTCTGAGCCTCGGCAAAGGCGCGCACCATACCGCTGTCGGCGGTGCTCAGGCGCAGCGCGTTGGTCTCGAGGTGAGCCGAGCTGGTGGCCCGCACGATGCCGGACTGCATCTGGCTCTCGAGCGCGCGCCGCTTGCTGTCCATCATGCTGGCCGCCTGGTCTTTAGCCGCCTGCACGATGCGGGCGGCATCTTCTTGCGCCGCTTTCTCGAGCGCAGAAATCTCGGCTTGGGCCTCGTTTCTCAGTAATGTGGTTAGGTCAGCCATAGTTCTCCTTCGGAGAGGTTTCGAGTGGTGAGTGGTGGGTGATGAGTTGTCTCGGGGTTTGCTCAGAACACGCCACTTTGAGAGTTAAAACGTTGGAAGTGCTCGAGCAGAGGTCTTTTACTCAAAACTCGCGGACAGGCCCGATAGGTGCCGTTTTGTCCAAGACCAAACTCACCACTGAGAACCCTTACTTCAGCAGGAACAGACCCACGAAACCAAAGATGACCAGGGTTTCGGGAATCACGAACCAGATGAGCATCTGACCGAACTTCTCGGGGCGCTCGGCGGTAACTCCGGCAGCAGCAGCACCGATGCGGCCCTGGGCCAGACCGGTGC
>Ga0209100_1002190_pt1 | contig 12461 bp, 7 predicted proteins | sample lystaG_FD_185480 | JGI IMG/M metagenome (GOLD analysis project Ga0209100, IMG submission 185480) | Glacier valley bacterial and archeal communities from Borup Fiord, Nunavut, Canada, to study Microbial Dark Matter (Phase II) -... | ecosystem: Environmental > Aquatic > Freshwater > Ice > Glacier ...
TTCGCAATTGCTCTGGCAATTGATATTCTTTGCCTTTGTCCTCCAGATAAATTCTTACCGTTTTCCGTTAATTTATCTTCGATTCCACCCTTTTTCTCAGTTAGAATTGCATCTAATCCACAAACTTTCACTGCATAATCAATTTGATCCACCGGAATATCTTTATATAGGGTAATGTTATTTCTAATGGTATCCTCAAACAAAAATACATCTTGATAGATAAATGCAACCTTATCATGAAAAGATTTTTCTGATATTTCTCTATAATTTATTCCATCAACGGTAATCTCACCTTCAAAATCATCATAAATCATGGCGAGTAAATTCATAAGGGTGCTCTTTCCTGCTCCACTAACGCCTTTAATTAAATATTTTTTACCTTTTTCAATGCGAAAAGAGACATCCTTTAATATCTGTTTATTATCATAGGAAAAATCAACATGATCCACTTTAATCTGTTGATTAAATTGAAATTTTTCCATACCTTTTCCTATATTTATGGTGCTTTCCTCTGGCTTTGCGATCTTGTCATAAATGCTGATGGAAGCCTTTAACTGATTCCACATAGGAAATGCATCTATCAAAAAATTGCTGATTGATGTAGAAAGTTGAAAAATAAATCCCGCTTTTGCCAGATTAATATCCCCCTGCATTCCGAAGCTCAAATAGATCATTACCACAACGGAAACAACGAAGGCCAGAATTCGGATAACACTTCTCTGAAGTTCTGTAAATACATTTGCATCATACTTTCTTTTTTCCAATCGACTAATCGTCTTAATACTTTTTGTAAGAAATTTGTCTTCCATGTTATTTAACTTTAGTATCTCTATTCCATTAAACGTATTTGCTATATCCGTCGTGAAGGACTCGTTTGTTCTTGAGATTTCCTGCTCTAATGCAGCTGTTTTCTTAGAAAACAAGCTAGCTAGAATATATAATACTATGGAGAATATTAACATTCCGATTGCAAGCTTATAATCTAATACCATTAGGAAAAGTAGAGAAATCAAAAACATGCCAATATTTATAATGTAATTTAATAAACTAATAAAGAATTTTTTCTCAAAGGTATTAACATCATTGATAAGATTCGATATGTAAACTTCCTTGGATTTTCGTGAAAATTGCTTGAAGGGCATATGAATGATCTTATCAAATGCCTGTTTTCTTACGTCTAAAATAGTATCCCTCATATAACTAATTCGCAACAGTCTGGATATCAAGAAATTGATTGGTGAATACAGAATAAAAATTATTATAAGTATAATAATCGTTTTATAATAGTGTACATCCGCTTTTTCTATGGCACCCAGAATCAAAGCAAATAAACCCATCTCTAAGAAATGGCCTAATATAAACATTAAGGTCGCTAGTAAATATTGAATAAATTCTGCTTTTCGTTTTAATAATAGTTCCTTCATAAAGCCCCCTTTTTAGTACATGAATTACTGCTTCCCGGTTATTCTCGTACACTTTGGTGTGAATATATGTGATTTCAATAATATACTAAGAATTTATATTTTATATCACAAGCAATATAATGGCAACCATTTTCACTTCAAAAAACAGGAAGACAAACTTCTATATATACTCTTAATCTACGATTAATTAATTTTTACATATGTCTTAAATTAGATAATAATGTAGAAAAAACAAAAAAAATGTAGAACGTTGTTTATAAATTATCATATTTATAATATGTGAGGAAATAAATTCCTCATTCAAACTGAAAGGAGTTTTATATGAACATGAAAAAATTTTTTTTAGATTCGAAGACTAATCTTAGTGATTCGGCAAATAATGATGGTACAAAGGTTGAAGCTAATAGCTTAAATAATTCATGGAATTACTATCGTCCAGATAATTCGGGGAGGCCAGATGATTCTTGCAATCCAGATGATTCTTGCAAGCCAGATAATTCATGTTGTTGCCAAGGACCTCCAGGACCGCGAGGACCACAAGGGCCGCAAGGACCAATCGGACCGCAAGGACCACAGGGGCCAATCGGAGCCACCGGTGCGCCTGGAGCTACCGGACCTGCAGGTCCACAAGGAGAAGAAGGTCCAACTGGTGACACGGGAACTACTGGAGCTACCGGTCCACAAGGCCCACAAGGAATAGCAGGCCCAACCGGAACTACGGGAGCCACAGGAGCAACTGGCCCAACAGGCTCACCAGGATCTACAGGTCCAGCAGGCCCAGCAGGTGAACAAGGACCAGTTGGAGCTACGGGAGCCACAGGTCCAGCAGGAGCACCAGGAGCCACTGGTCCAGTTGGTCCAGCAGGTCCAATCGGTCTAACAGGTCCAATCGGTCCAACAGGTCCAGTCGGTCCAACAGGTCCAGTCGGTCTAACAGGTCCAATCGGTCCAGTCGGTCCAGCCGGGCCAGCGGGTCCAGTCGGTCCAGTCGGTCCAACAGGTCCAGTCGGTCCAGCAGGTCCAGTCGGTCCAGCAGGTCCAGTCGGTCCAGCAGGTCCAATCGGTCCAACAGGTCCAGTCGGTCCAGCCGGTCCAACAGGTCCAGTCGGTCCAGCAGGTCCTGGGGGACTAGAAAGTTTTGTATATCGATATAGTACTGATCCTACCATAGTAATTTTAGGTGGAAGAAACTTTAGCTTTGGTTCTGGCAGCATCCCTGCATTACCAAATGGAATTATATTAGCAAGTTCAACGAATACGGTACTCACAGAAGTTGGTTTTTATGAAGTGTCCTTTACAGGTTATGTTCTTGGAGCCCTAACTTCAATATCCATTAATTTGAATGGACTTCGAGTTCCAGGCGGAACGGCAGGCATTATCGCTTCTACCGATCAAATTATGATTTCAGCAATTGTTCAGGTAGTATCCGCAAATCTTCCAGCAACAATCACGGTATCGAACAATTCCGTGGCAACCATTGGTTTCCAAATTCTTTCCCAAGGAAGTGTTATAACGTCACTCACAATTAAGAAGTTATCATAATATAGTTTCAAGAACAATACCTCCGGCATTCATATCAGGAGGTATTGTTCTTACCCTATCGTTGAAAGGCAGACTTGAAGCAGATTTTTTTGTATCCTTGTCAAGGGAATTTTAATAAATTTATATTGCAATAGATAAACACAACGGAGGCTGACGAAACATGACAAAATCATGTCTTATCAACCTCCCCTTTTGTATTGGGCTCGTTGCAATAGCGTAACGGGCCCAGTACTGTTTTTGTGGGATGGCCTATTTATGAGGGTCCTGCTTTTCTGCCTTTGTATATAAGAAAAATTTTGTATCCATCATTAACATGTGTCCTATCACAACTTTTCCAACGAGGAAGGAAATTAAATCTGTTATATTGGATTTCCCATTCCGATAGTTCTCTATAATCACTCCTATTTCTGCAACAAGGTCTTTATGGCTTTGCATGTGTTCAGCTACCTCAGGATATGCTATTCGCTTTAATATCTGTTCTTCTTGCTCAAAGTGATGAACAATATGAGAAACAATCTGGTCGATTTGCTCTTTCACTACATCCACAGATATTTCCAAGAAGGTGGATTCGATTAATTTGTTCGATAATTCAACCAGAATACGATGATCATTGTCTATCACATCATTGCCAGAATTCCATTTCTCTATCCATTCTACTTTAACCAAAGCAATTGGCAATTGGTCAGATGAATTCCAGGTAACAACACAATTACGTCCTGAATTTTTTGCTCTATATAGTGCTAAATCTACACGTTTAAAGCACATATCCTGTGTTTCTGAATAGAAACGCTCTGCAACACCGAAGCTCGATGTCACATGACCAGCAGTATCATATAATTTTGAGGCAATTGCATTTCTTAACTTCTCTGCCAGTTTAACTGCATCCTCCTGCGATGTACCTAATGCTAGTATGAGGAATTCCTCTCCGCCCCATCGTATGACCTTGTCAGTTGTCCGGATCGTATCTTTGATTCTATTGACAGTACAAACTAGAACATCATCTCCTACTGCATGTCCATATCGATCATTCACCTCTTTGAAATGATCCAAATCTAAGAGAATAAAGACCATCGGTTTACCTAAACGATCCGATATTTCCATATACTCATCTATATTTAGGTCTAAGTAATGGCGATTATAAATCCCAGTCAGCTTGTCCGTCTGAGCCATCAAATCCAAGAGATTGTTTTTCTCTCTCATTTCTTCTAACAGTTTGAAACTATCTAATAATTGGAGCGCACTAACCCAGAAAATAAGACTAACAATACTCGCCATTAATGCCAAGCCTGAAAATTTATCATTTTTAATAAGTGTACATGAATCACCAGTTTTTATAAGTATTAAAATCAACCTAACTATGTATATACCCATATATCCAAATATAGTAATTTGAAATCCATTTCTAATGAGTCTAGGTATTTTAGCTAACTTTGTTCGAAGGTAAACGTATAATTCAGTCATAATTATAACCAAAAAAATAGTATACACTATTATTCGTAGGATAAAGGAATCGTGTACAAATGTCGCATAGACAAAAGCAAAAAAACAAACAATTAAATCTATCCAAAAATGTTTTGGCCAGATTATCAACTCATTATAAAATGCTCGAAACCCAGACACAAGCAGCAAATAGCTTAGTAGCATTATAATATTTCCCAAAATCAGACTGAGCCCAATATAAATTATTCCTTGTCCCGCAATCAACAATCCACCAACTGCTGAAGCCAAAAATGAAAAGGCAAATATTTTGAAATACTGCTCTTTATGATATATGGCAATCGTCAGACTCGTTAGGAATACTGCAACTGCTACTATAATATAAGTCAAAGCCAAAGTTTTATTATCCATATTCACCACTCCATAAGATTATTTTTGTTTATTTCATGTATTGTCACACTTATTCAATTTATATTGTACTAAATCGCTGCGCGGGGGCGCACGCCATTAAATTTTAGTGGATATAATTTTAATTTAACAAGTATATAATTTTATCATTCTTTTATTTAAAATACTATAACAAAATAAAGACGTTCCACCTATTTATGATTTATTCCCTATGTATCTCCTAACGCCTAACTATCTGGATTATAATGCATGCATTAAGTATTATTAGCTACATTATGTTAGGGTACAATTTTGATTTCCAATATTTGAAAATATTCATTTACATATACATCTCCTATGATATAATAATATTTATTAAGTAGTTTTTTGAATACTATATAGAATTTCATAGGAATGAAAGATACCCAAGAAGTGAGCAAAAGAATTACTAGAAGGGAAAGTTATAAGCATGAATTATAAAAGTATAGACGGTTTAATGCGTCACCTCAGGAATAGTGGTATTGCCATTTCTGGCAGGCAAAAACGACAATTAATAAATACTGGTTACTTTCACGGATATAAAGGATACCGTTTCTTTAATAATTCTTCAAGACGACTTTCTTTTACCTCTTATGATGAAATATATGCTACAATTCAATATGATACTAAAATAAAATCCTTATTGTATGCAAAAATCATGTTTATTGAAACGGCATTAAAAAACATAGCAATAAATTCTATTTTAAACGAAATCAAATCCAATAACATACATGATATGTACGATAAAGTTGTAAGCAGTTATAACAATTCTCCTACTAACACTTCCGAAGAATACAAAAAGAAAATGCAAAACAACAAACTTAATCTACAAGGTACAATTCAAAATTCCATTTCCCGTGCTTACAAAAAGGAAAACCCAAAAATTTCTCATTTCTATAATAATGTCAATTATAGCGAAGTCCCCTTATGGGCAATATTTGAAATTTTAACAATGGGTGATTTTGGTTACCTTTTATCATGCCTCACGATAGATATGCGCGGTAAAATTTCAAAAGAAATTGGATTAAATCTATCAAGTGATACGTATAGAGAATTATTATACAAATATGTATATGCATTAAAAGATTTACGTAATGCTATTGCTCATAACGATGTTATTTATGATACTCGTTTTAGAAAAATCGAGCCTTCTAGGCCAATGAAACAATGTTTGATTCAAGAAACTAAGCTCTCATACATAAACTTTAAAACGATTGGCGATTATATTGTTTTAATATGTTACTATCTGAAACTGCTAAAAGTATCCAAGACAGAGATAAAATCATTTATCAAGGAGTTTGAAAAAATTACAGATGAATATGTAAAATCTGTAAATCCCAAGGTCTCTGCAATTACTATTCATCCTGATTTACGTTCCAGAATGGTAACTCTTAAAACTTATATTTAAAACTTGCATATTTTTTCAATATATAGTATATTATATATAACAATTGGGGTATGCATTCGCGGATGCATACTTAGAAGAGTCGAAGAAATTCGGCTCTTCTTTAATTTCATAAATAAAAGTATCTCCGTCTATTATACCCTGCTGCATGACATGTTGAGGTCTCTTTTATGCCTTTATTAAAATTTACCTTTTTAATTCCAAACGCATATGGTCGTTTTATATATCCATATTAGCGCTCATTAATTCCGCTTGCTTTATAACAATATCAATTGCCCCCTGCGCCTTTTCTGGTGGATATTTGTACTTTCTAAGCAATCTCTTTACCATACTTCTCATTGCAGCTCTTGCGGACTCTTTCTTGTCCCAATCAACAGTACGATTTTTTCTTATCATCTCAGTTAGTTCATGTGCCATTTCAATCAAAACAGAATCTTTCATTTCTTCTAATACTTTCGGATCCGCTACCAATGCCTCATAAAAACCATATTCCTCCGCTGTAAGTCCTTTTTCATCACCTTCTGAATATGATTGCATCATCTCTTTCGATAGATTTAATAGTTCTTCAATTACCTCTGCACTTGTAATCAGTCGATTATTATATAGCTTCAATAATTTCTTCATCTTATCGGAAAATAATTCTGCTCGTACAACCCCTGTTCTACTCAGAACTTTTATATTATCCTCTAATAATTTTCTTAAAAGTTCAGCTGCAATATTCTTATGCTTCATATTTCGGATATTCTGCATATACTCATCCGAGAGTATTGATATTTCAGGGTTCTTTTTACCTGCATTAGCAAATATATTGAAAACTCCATCCTGTTGAATTGCTTGCTCAAGAATTGCTTCAATTCTTGAATTTACTTCGTTTGACGTTAAGCCTCTACCAGTAGTAACTTTACAAACACCAGCTTTAACACCCTTAAAGTATTCTATTTCTTTTTTCTCTTCGTCTGTTAATAGACTTCTACATAATGTTTCTGCCTGACTAAGAGCTGTAGCTTCACGAATAAATATTTTCTTTTCTTCCTCTTCATGTCCAAGAATGTAGTTAACTCCTTGTAATAAAGTATCTAGTCTGTCTCTGTTTGATTCTCCAAAGAATGGGGAATAGTCAAATCCATAGAAGAAATCTTTCATGATTTCTAATTTTTCTAATGCAATATTAAGTGCCAAGCTAAGATCTGGCACCTTATCTTTATCTCTATTTGTGTACTGATTTAATGCATTCTTAAGTTCAGCAGCCATTCCTATGTAATCCACAATCAGACCTGCTACTTTGTCTTTATACACACGATTAACCCTAGCAATTGCTTGCATTAAGTTATGACCTTTCATCGGTTTGTCAATATACATGGTCGCCATAGATGGTACATCAAACCCTGTGAGCCACATGTCTACAACAATTGCAATTTTAAAGTCACTGTTCTCTTCTTTGAATTCATAAGCAAGTTCCTTACGGTATTCTTTATTGCCCGTAATATCATGCCATTCTTCTTCATCTTTATTGCTTTCAGTTAGAACAACCTTAACCATCTTGTCCCAATTTGGTCTCTTTTCAAGTATAGTTTTATAAAGGTTGATTGCTATTCTTCTTGTCATACATACAATCATCGCTTTACCCGTAAGGACGTATTTTCTATCTTCATAATGCGTAATGATATCCTTGGCGAGCATATCAAGTCTTTGCTTTGATCCAATAATTGTTTCAATCCTTGATAAATCTTTCTTTGATTTATCAATAATCGTTTCTGCTGTCTCTTCGCTCATTTTACTGTATTCTTCATCGATTTGCTTGAGCACTGCTTCATCTAATTTTAACTTTGCAGTTCTATTTTCATAGTAGATAGGTACTGTTGCACCATCTTCTACCGCTTGAGTCATATCATATATATCTATGTAGTCACCAAAGATTTCAACGGTAGACTTATCATCCATGTCAATGGGGGTTCCTGTGAATCCTATAAATGTTGCATTGGGAAGCGCATCACGCATATTTTTAGCATAGCCATACTTCCATTCGCCAGTTACTCGATCTAGCTTTGCATCTAATCCATATTGGGAACGATGTGCTTCATCTGCTAGGAAGATAACATTTTTTCTATCTGTTAATACTTCTGCGCTTTCCTCAAACTTCTGAATGGTTGTAAATACAATTCCTCCTGCATTTACCTTAAGCAGTTCCTTTAAGTGACTTCTATCTTGCGCTTGCTTTGGCTCTTGACGTAATATCAATTTGGAGCAAGCTGTAAATGTATTGAAAAGCTGACTATCCAAATCATTACGGTCTGTAAGCACCACTATGGTTGGATTGTTGAACTCTGGATTGCTAACTACTAGTCCTGTGTAAAACACCATTGAGAAGCTTTTTCCACTTCCTTGGGTATGCCAAACAACACCAACTTTTTTATCGTTATTCTCAAGTGCTTGCTTTGTTCTCTCAACCGCCTTGGTTACGGCAAAATATTGATGATATCCAGCTACGATCTTAACCGTTTTCCCTTTAATATCCTGATATATAATATAGTTTCGGATAATATCTAATAAGCGTTCTTTCTTAAATACACCTTCCATCAATGTACTGATTGGATTAAAATCTTTCGCTGGTGCCTCACCATCTTTCGATTTCCACACCATGTATCTAGTAAAATCGGCTGTTATTGTGCCCATACTTGCATTTACTCCATCTGATAGGATGTTAAATGCATTATAATGAAATAGTGAAGGAATATCTAATTGATAATTCTTCACTTGGTTATATGCATATTCCATTGTTGCATCTTCTTTTACTGCACTTTTCAGTTCAAATAATACCATGGGAATGCCATTGATAAAAATTATAATGTCAGGACGTTTATTTTTATGCTCTATAATTGTATATTGGTTGATAACTTTGAAGTCATTCTTCTCTGCGCGTTCAAAGTCAATCACTTTTACTTGGTATGTTTTGTTCTCATTATCTTTTTTATATGGTACTGCAACACCCTCAATTAGGAATTTATGAAATGCCTGATTTATTTCAGCCAATTTAATAAGACCAATGTTTTTGATTTGTTTATAAGCCTCTTCTGCTATTTCTGCAGTTATTCCCTTATTAATTTTAAACATTGCATCGTAGAAATAATCTTGTAGAATTACTTCGTGATAATCACGCGCTATGTCTGGAGCATAAAGGTGTTCATAACCTTTTAACTCGAATTCTTCGATTAATGCTTGTTCAACTGTATCTTCTGTAAATGACATGGTGTAGCTCCCCTCTACTTATATATTGTTAAATCTCAATTTAGCCTACTATAAATCAAGTTCAAGATTGCTTAAATCAATTTTACCTGACATAAGCATTGGTAACAAAAGATCTCTTAAACCTATTAGTTTTCTGTTTTCTTTTTTGTTTTGGCTAATCATATCTTCCAATATCTTTGCCTTTTCATTATATTCATATATTATTTCCGTTAGTAACATCGGTACAGGTATCCTCTTCATATCTTTTATTGGTAGTTGTGGTTGAGCCGATCCAGATGAATATGTTTTTATTTTATTTGTCATATAATCAGATTTAAGTAATTCAAAAATATACTCCGGATACTCATGATTTCTAATAATAACCATCCCCGAATTAATTCTCATATGTTCAAACTCTACGCCACAATTATAATAAGATTTATTTCCAACAGTCCCTCTGGTCGTTAAAATAATGTCGTTTCTCTCTAATTTTCCTTTATTCAATAATGTGTCTTTTTCTACCGTGATAAAAGAATTATTTGAAAAATCAAATCCAGTATTTGTCACATTACCAGCATTTAAAAACAGGCAAAATCCTTCTTCTAACATCTCACCTTGCTTAGGATAATTTTTTCCTCTATCTCCATCAATGATTTCTGCAATATCACCCAACTCAATTGTTTTTTGGCATTCAAACTCATTTAATCTTTTGAAAAGAACGCTTAGTAGTTCTTCTAAATTATCATTTTACCTTCTATGTAGCTATTGTTAATTAAAGAGATCTCGTCACTTCAATTGTTATAAGCTTCTGATACTCCTATATATTATTCCCTTAATCGTGAAATGCCCATAGCTCTATCTATCCGATATATTTTCTATGTGCTATCTTAACATTTTGCTGGTTTACAATCGCATAATGCATAGTGGTATCTATTTTTACATGACCTAATAATTTTTGTACCTGCTCAATTGGCATTCCTTTGTCTATTGCTGCAGTTGCCATTGTTCGCCTAAATTTGTGTGGATGAACCTTACTAATATCAGTCAATCGTCCCAATCGGCTTAAGCAGCATTGTATTCCACCAATCTTCAACCTATTATGTGGTACTCTTATGCTTACGAACAACGCCGTATTAGTGTCTGTTCTGGAATTTATATAATTTAGTAAATGCACTTTCGTTTTTGCATCAAAGTAAACTGTTCTTTCCTTGTTTCCCTTGCCAAAGACAATACACTCTCTGTTATTAAAGTCAATATCTGCAATGTCTAATCGCACAAGTTCTCCGACTCTCATACCCGTTGAATTCAAAAGGTCTATTAATGCCAACTCTCTGGTATCAGTACAATTATCTCTTAGTACCTCAATATTCTCATCAGAATACGTTCCTTTAATTATCTTGTCTACTTTCACCTTATGTATCCTTCTGACCGGGCTCTTTACAATGTAATCCTCATCTTCTAACCATGCAAAAAAACTCGAAAAAATTCGTCTTACATTGTCTAATGTTACTTTACTAATTTTTCTAGTCGTCTGATAATTAGCTAAATAGCACCTTAAATCCTCCGTGTTAATTCCTTCAATATCTTTTTTTATATCTTTTAACAAAATAATAATGGTTGAATAGTAGTAGTTAATCGTTTTATCAGAGCAACCTTCGATTTTCTTAGCAGCTAAAAACATTTGTAAATATTTTTCTGATTTTATTTCCAGCTCTGCTTCCACTGTTGTCTTTTCCACTAAATCAAATTGACAAAAGCAAGTATACAAAGCCTCCTCTAAAAGCATCAACTGTTTATCTGCCAAAATTCCTATTAATTGTTTTTGAACCTTCTTAATAAAATCTTCTTTCATAAAAAATTCCCTCATTTCGTTTCTTTTAGAATAACCAAATGAGATAATATTTGATATCAGTTTTTTCTAATTAATCTCTTTTCCATATTTTCTAACACTTCAATATAATCCTTTTCTGCTTTTGAGAGATCATTTATGATGATTTGCTTATACCTATTAAACTCCTCCTTCGCTTTTAATTCAGCTGTTTTTGCACTAATTTTTCCGGCATGTGTTAGTATTTCATGCCTAGATAATTTCAAAAATCCATCCAATGTTTCAATCCATTCCTGCATATACATTGGTATTCGTCTTCTCGCTTGCATTTCTGCAAATTCCAAGTAAGCAGATACAACACTATTCAAAGCCTCCAACTCTTCAGCATTACAATAATTCTTAGCTATTAAGGCATCTGCTTGTGTGGGACGATCTCCTTTAAAGGAGTACAATCCCATGTTTTGTTTTGTGGCATCTGTACTATAATAAATTTTTTCTGCAGCTGTTTGACCATGTGCCGCCCAGTGCATTTTATTTTGCACAGTTTGAAAAAATGTTACCGAATTATCTGTTCTTGGATCATAATCCACGCTTGTTGCATATATATCAAGCACTTTTCGCCAGAACACTTTCTCCGTAGAGCGAATATCTCTAATTCTCTCTAATAACTCATCGAAATAAATGCCTCCGCCATTTTGCTTTAGCATATCATCATTCATTGCAAAGCCTTTGCGCATATATTCTTTTAAAATATTTGTAGCCCATATTCTAAACTGCGTTCCACGTACTGATTTTACTCTATACCCTACAGATATAATAACATCTAAGGAATATAGATTTATTGGTTTGTCAGAATTAGGAAATTGCATTTTTTGCAAATTGCTTTTTTCATTTAATTCTCCTTCGCCAAAAACATTTCTAATATGCCTACTGATAACACTTGTATCTCGCTGAAACAATTGAGACATTTGCTCTTGTGATATCCATACTGTCTCATTATCAAAAGTGACTTCTACTTTAGTAAGTCCATCTTCTGTTTGGTACATAATAACTTTTGATTGTTCCATCTTTTATCCTTTCTGAAGAATGAGTAGTAATTATAGTTTCAAATCTCAATTTAGCCTACTATAAATCAAGTTCAAGATTGCTTAAATCAATTTTACCTGACATAAGC
>Ga0209100_1002191_pt1 | contig 12450 bp, 8 predicted proteins | sample lystaG_FD_185480 | JGI IMG/M metagenome (GOLD analysis project Ga0209100, IMG submission 185480) | Glacier valley bacterial and archeal communities from Borup Fiord, Nunavut, Canada, to study Microbial Dark Matter (Phase II) -... | ecosystem: Environmental > Aquatic > Freshwater > Ice > Glacier ...
ATTTACTCGCACGTCGTTAATATCGGGTGAGAAAAATACGTTGCCGTTAGAGATTTTTGGCATGACTACAAACGTCACATCTCCATCGCTTTATGCATTAGGAACGTTAACGACTGCATTCTCTTTTTTACTAATCGGGGTAGCATTGACAGGAATTCAGTTTTTCTCTCGTCGTCAAAGTGAATAGCTAGGGGTTGAGGGTGAGGGCAATTCATAACTGGATTCAGCAACATCAAATTTGTTTGTCCTGATGTACCGAGATAAGTCATTATTAGACTGCAACGACCTTTAGAAAGAATCATAAAACTCAAAAATTGGGCGATCGCTGGCTTTTCGGCAATGGTGGCGATCGCGGTGTCTATCTCCTCAGTGCTGGCAGAAACGATAGAAGTCACTGTGAATGACCTGAAGGTGAGAAAGGGTCCCGGCATAACCTACCCTGTGTTGACCCAGTTTGACAAAGGTGTCCGTGCTAACAAAATTAAGCAAAGTGGCAGCTGGGCTTACATTGTCACTGGGCGCGTCGAGGGTTGGGTTTATGCACCCTACATTAAAGTTGCCTCGACAGAGACGGGTTCTAGTGGCAGTTTGACTCAGCTTTTTAGTCGAGTTTGGCGAGTGACAAAGGCACCTTCACAGCCTGCATCTGGCAGCATCTATGCCTTTCTGCCCAACGGGACGCTGATTCAAACGTCTTGTACCGAACCTTACCGCATTGCAAGCTGGACGATCGACAAAGCAGCCCCCCGCACCTTACGCGTTGTTGAAGATAGACAACTGGCTTACACAGCTACGATCGCTCAACTAACCGACACCACTCTGCAACTACAGCAAACCTTAGTTCGCAGTAACGAAAAACGAGCCATCACACTGACAGCCGTTCAACAAGAATTTGTTTGCCCTGATTTACCCAGATAAATTATCCCTCACTAGAGATGAGAGAAATAAGTAGGTGAGTAGAATTGAATAAAAGTAGCCGTAGGTTGGGTTGAGGCACGAAACCCAACGCCCATATGGGTTACGCTACGCTAACCCATCCTACAAATAATTGCACTTACCTACTTAGCACCGGAGAAATGATAAAAGCTATGAAAACGGAAACTAACCGGATTACAACGAGGTCTACTTCAACCATGCGCGGCTATGCAGCGATCGCCGGAACTCTAGTCTGGTTGTCATTGGGGTTACAGCTTTATTTAACGATGGCACTGGCGATCTCTAACGGTGTCGGTCTGTGGGTCGGCATTGCCCGCTATTTTGGCTACTTTACGATCTTGACTAACATTTTGGTAGCACTAGTTCTAACGGTGCCGTTGATACGATTGAGAAGCCATTGGGGACTATTCTTTTCTCAACCCGGTGTCAGGACGGCAACAGCCGTTTATATTGCGATCGTGGGCATTGGCTACTCACTGCTGCTCAGAAACATTTGGAATCCGCAAGGCTGGCAACTTCTGGCTGACAGAATGCTCCATGACTTTACCCCGATCGTGTATGTTGTGTTCTGGTTTGCGTTTGTTCCTAAAGGAACATTGCGATGGCGTGATCTACTTGCTTGGTTGATCTATCCCCTAGTGTATTTGATGGTCGCCCTGATTCGTGGCGCAATCTTTAACTGGTATCCTTACCCATTCTTGGAGGCTAACAAACTCGGCTATCCACAAGTATTGTTTAATATAGCAATGCTCTTTGTCGGGTTTTGTGTGGTCGGGCTGCTCTTTATTGGAATCGCGCGACTGATGCGCCGCAATTACGCCACTAGAGAGAGCCAATAGTCTTTAGCCTTTCATCTTTTCATCCTCGCGCTCAACCGGAATTTCAATCTCAAAGGTTGTGCCTTGCCCGATCGTCGATTTGCATAAGATTCGCCCCTGATGCTTCTCAACGATAATCTGATAACTGATCGACATTCTCATCCCTGTGCCTTTGCCCACAGATTTAGTGGTAAAGAACTAGTGGTAAAGAACGGGTCAAAGATGCGCTGCTGCACCTCTGATGACATACCCGATCCATTGTCGGCAATGCAGATCTTGACATTGCGCCATCCATCAGGCTTACCGATCGCTACCGCATACACATCACTAAACCGCAAAATCTCTGCCTTTAAGTAAGGTTTGGCGCTTGACCAGTCCACCTCAACCCGCTGGGACTCCTCGCTTTGAGCGTTGAGGGGAGCCGAAACGCGTCCGATCGTTCAAAGCATCTACCTATTTATTTAACGATTCCTAGTTTAATTGTGCCTAGCATTCTCACTAGAGGTTTTTGGCATAGCTGCAAATGTCATCTCTCTATCACTTTATGTGTTAGAAACGTTAGCGACTGCATTTTCTTTTCTACTAATTGGGATAGCATTAATAGGAATTCAGTTTTTCTCGTCGTCAAAGTGAATAGCTATGACTGTGATTACTGCGCCATCCATCAATCAAGATCGACTCAGCCAAACCATTGCTGAACTCGCCACGATCGGGAAACTCCCCAACGGCGGCGTGTGTCGCATTGCCTACAGTCCAGAGGTGATTTCGGCGCGTCAGCTTGTACAGCGATGGATGCAGGAAGCCGGAATGACCGTGCGAATTGATGCAGCCGGAAACATCATCGGCACCTATGCAGGGCAAAAAACGGATGCCCCTGCCCTGATGACGGGATCTCACATTGACACGGTTCCGACAGGCGGACGCTATGATGGAGCGCTAGGAGTCTTGGCAGGGATTGAAGTGGTCAGAGTGCTGCGCGAACACTCGATTCGACTCGACCATCCCGTCGAGGTGGTGGTCTTCACTGACGAAGAGGGCGGCATGATTGGTGCAAAAGCCATCTCAGGCACCGTTTTTAAAGAACCCGAATACTATCGGCGCGACGATGGCACTTCGATCGAGACCTGTCTTCAGCGAGTTGGCGGCGATTGGTCAAAACTCGCTACTGCTAAACGCAATGCTGCTGACATCGCTGCATTTGTTGAGCTACACGTCGAGCAGGGCGGCGTTTTAGAACACCACGGGAAGCAAATTGGAGTCGTCGAAGGAATCGTCGGACAACATCGCTATATCGTGACGGTGATTGGTCGATCGAACCATGCAGGCACTACGCCGATGAGCATGAGACAAGATGCACTCGTGACGGCTTCTCAAATCGTTTTAGCGGTGAACCATCTCGCAAAAAGTTCTTCAGGTTCCTCTGTAGCGACGGTCGGCGCGTTAAGCGTATTTCCCAACGCTGCTAATATCGTGCCGGGACAGGTTGAGTTAACGATCGATATGCGTGACGTGGATCAAGAACATCTGATCTTATTATCCGAGCAGCTTCAGCAGCAGCTACAGTCGATCGCCAAGTCGAACCAAACTGAAATCACGATCACGCCGATTCTGCAAACCGAAGCCGTTCTAGCGACTCCTCGCATTCAAACGGCGATCGAGCAAACCTGCAAAGAAATGGGCTTCAGTTATTGCCATCTGCCTAGCCGCGCCAGTCACGACGCTCAAGAAATGGGGCTAATCACCGACATGGGCATGATTTTCGTCCCCAGCCAGGCCGGAATTAGCCACGCCGAAGACGAATACACGTCGCCCGAAGAATGCGCTCAAGGGGTGAATATGCTGCTCCAGACCTTGATTCGGCTCGATCGACTCTATCCAGTTTAGAGATCAGGCAGGTTACTCAATTCTGTAAAGTTTATCGCTGACGATCAAGTCATAACGGGAACGATAGAACAGAATAGTTCCGTAGTGGTTGCATTCACTTTGTAGCCAATAGCGCTGAACTAACTGAGTATTGTTTACATTAATTTGTCTTGTGGGAGGTCAAACCTATGTCAAATCCTGTGTGGTCATCTGCGACTCGTCGCCCTTTACCGATCGTTTTGGTGCGCGGGTTTGGAGGAACGGATACTGGTGATGAACGCAAGATGACCTACCAAGGATTCACCGATGGCAGTGTCTATCCGCAAAAGCGAGGCGAAAATTATATTTATGAGGGACTGATTCTGCGATTCATGAAATCGGACTGGAGATTTCAGGATGCTACTAATGTCATCGGTTACTATGGCAAAGAACTGGCTGCCCCTCCCATCATTCCGGCAGAGCTTCAGGCGTTTGATCCGAGTTTCTTTCAAGGAAAAGTGATTATTGACCCAGCAATGGCACTGCGGTTATTGCAGTCTAAAGAAGACCCGTGTCATAGCTTGTGGGTGTTTCGCTATTATGATTTGCGCGATCGAGAGTTTGCAAAATATGGCGAAGCATTGACGCGGCTGATCGATTTCATTCAGGCATTGGCTGAAATCAAACACGGCAACAAACCCAAAGTGAATATCATTGCTCACTCAATGGGTGGGCTAATTGTCAGAGAAGCCATTCAGCGCACCTACCCCAAGCGGGGCATCACAGCAGCCGATGAAGCCATTAACAAAGTCGTCACATTAGGAACGCCTCACAAAGGGATTTCGTTTCAAGTGCTGCGAGATCTGCACTGGCTGGGTATTGAGTCGGCTGATGAACTAGAGCATTTTAATCCTGATCGTCAAGCAGATCCTAACAATGACGCGGGTTATCAAAATTTTGCCAAATGCTTTCCCCTCGATCGCTTACTCACCGTTGTTGGCACCAACTATAAGGCGTATAGCATGGGCGCTGCGTCTGCCCTCAATCGGATGTTTTCAGTAGCGGGAGAGTTTGGCATGAACTACAACCGCAGTGATGGATTGGTCAAACAAGACTTTGCTCAGATTCCAGGGGCACCTCGGACGTTTGTACATAAACCTCATGGGGGGTTTGATTCATTAGTGAGTGCTCGCGAGTCGTTTGAAGTGGCAACGCGATTCTTTTTTGGTGACGTTCATGTGCGGCTGCGTCAAGTTCGAGCACAGGTTAAACGCGGGTTTGACTTGTTTGGCAAAAGCGAGTTTTTCTTTGGCGTGTCGATTAAGCCGCGTGGCGTAGATTTTGAGTTGCTTCATCAAAGCAGAGATGCCGAAAACTGTTACGGTCCGTTTCGCACCGGAGACTTTAGCGATCGTGACCTCTCCTTTCCGTGGGCAGACGCAAACCAACTAATTTGGGAAGGCTATCTCAACAGTGGGGCAAGCATCACTCAAACCGATCTGGTAATGCGAATGGAGTTTTATATAGGCGAACGCGATTTGTTTGGGATTGGCTTCTCCGATAACATTGTGTTTACCAAGCAATATTATGTGCGGGCAATTTTGCAGCCGACGCTTCAGCTTTATCTCTACACAGGTGAAGAGTTTGCAGACGGCGATGACTCTCTTAAAAGTGCGACTCTGATGCGGCGGGTGGCAGACGGCTGGGAGTTTGATATCGTCGGCACGGGGTTTGCCGGAACGTATCGGCTGGAACTCGATCGGGTTCCTGAATAACAAAGACTATAGCAATCCTAATTAACTTGTGAGGGCAGGGACTTTTGCAAGAGGTCTATTGATGACACGCCCTAGAAGAACTGCCAGCGTTTAATTGTTTTATCTCGACTCCCGCTTATCAGGACAGCGTTTTCTAGCGGGTGGACGGTCATGTTGTTCATCGGTTCACCGAGTTGCAGTGCCAAGCTAGAAATCGAATCAGTGTGCCCCACCAATCTCGCGATTTCCTCGCCTGTGTCCCACTGCCACACTTTGATGGTTTGATCCCAACTCCCACTGATTAAGATGCGGTCTGTGGCAAACACTAGGGAAGAAATCGACCAAGAATGCCCCGGTAAAACTCGACAACATTGACCAGAGGCAACCTCCCAAAGGCAAATGGTTTTATCTTCACCGCCACTGGCAAGAAATTGACCCGTGGGGCTAAACGCGATCGCTCGTACTGCCTGAGTATGTCCTGTCAAGGTGCGATCGAGTTTACCGTCGAGATGCCAAAGACGAATCGTAGTATCTGCACTAGCGCTGGCGATCAGAGGCGCGACGGGGTGAAAGGCAACTGCGTTCACCGCTAGGCGATGCCCTAGAAGAGTAGAAATGATTTCACCGTCTAGAGTCCACACCTTTAGAGTCTTATCGGCACTGCCGCTGGCAATCAGCGTTCCATCAGGGCTGAAGGCGATCGCGTGAATTTGCTGGGTATGTCCTGCAAGGGTGCGGAGCTGCTGCTGAGTGATCCAATCCCAAAATTTGATTTGACGATCGCGCCCCGCACTGATTAGCCAATTTGACTGCTGCGGATGAAATGCTACGGCTTGCACAAATTGGCTGTGTCCTCGCAGTGCCAGAATTTGTTTGCCTGTATCTAGATTCCACAACCGCACGGTTTTATCTTCGCTGGCGCTAGCAATGTGGCGACGATCGGGCGAGATGGCAACGCCTGTGACGCTGGCAAACAGTCCTTCATGACCCGTTAATGTCGCCGTATTTTGCCAAGTGATCAGAGGTGCCGGAGTCGGAATCGGGATTTTTTTGCCTCGAATCTGCTCGATCGTCGCGATCGCTGCCGCAGCAGATGCAAATCGCTGATCGGGGTTGGGGGCAATTAAGCGATCGAGAATTTGAGCCAAGCGATCAGGATACTTCTCAGAAGATGCAGCGTCGGATAGCCAGTAGGTGCGCCACACCCAGCGATTTTCGGTTGTATCGAACAGGTGAAACGGCTGCACGCCCGTTAGTAGGTGAATGCAGATAACGCCCAAACTGTAGAGGTCGCTGGCAAATACCGCCTCGCCTCGAAGTTGTTCAGGTGCGGCATACTCGGCGCTGCCGATCGCAGATTGTGGAGTATCGGCGTTGAAAATCGCAGCGCCCACCAATCTGAATTCTGACTTGCTGTAAATAATATTTTCGGGTTTGAGATCGCGGTGAATCATCCCATGAGCGTGAATCCAATGCAGAATCGGCAGCATAGACTCCAAAACCTGCCATACCTGCGCTGGAGTGAACTGCCCTTTGGCGGCGATCGTTCTATCTAAACTCTCGCCGTCAATATAGTCTTGCACTAAATAGTGAATGCCATCTTGCTCAAAGTAATCTACTACCGTTGGCAGTTGGGGATGATGTCCAATTGTTCGCAGTTTAGCAATTAGGGCTGCATCAACGCGACTGCCCCAGTATTGTTGAATCACATACTGGGTTGCATCGTCGGACTTGTTCTCTTCAGAGCTTGCAGCGCAGATCGCCAGAAACGTGCGGCTAAATTTTCCCTGCCCCAATCGCTTGATGGCGTAGTAGCGTCCCAGTTGCAGCAGCGCACCACACTGCTGACAGTTTGTTGTTAGATGACTTGGTGCTGAACAACTGGGATTAAAGCAGTAGTAATCAGAGATTGGAGTCATGCTCTGATGAAGGCACGATCGCCGACACTGGATCGCTCGACTCTACTTTGCCGTTGCCATTGGGAATTGTCGTGATGGAGTTACCATTCGATTGATTCCACAGCATCATACTCATCAAACCATCTAACAAGCCAGAACTGTTGCTGCCGCTCACCGAGACATCAGGAACCACCCGCACATTGCGATCGCCAATCACCTGCATCAGTTGCAGTGCCGTATAAGCCTGTGCCCCCAGAGAACTCACCCCCGCCTGATAAGCATCGGCTTTGGCTTGTCCTGTGACGCGAATCGCTTCGGCTTCTCCGTTCGCCTGTTTGACTGCCGCAGACGCTTGCAGTTGAGCGATCGTTACGCCTTCTTGAGCGGTGATGATCTGGTCTTGGATGTTTGCCAACGCTGTTTCTCGCACCAATTCTTGCCGTTGAGTTTGAGCAACGCGCTGCACATCGTAGGTTTTCTGCTGCTCCTCGGCAATTTTGCGATCGGTGAGGGTTTGCATCAGTTCGCGGGGCGGCGTAATCAGTCCAATCAGCGTATCTACCGCTTGCACATCATAAGCGCGAAGTGCCTGCCGCACATATTCTGCGGCTTCGGCTTGTCGTTCACTTCGGGCAGTGAGAAAGTCTAGAATCGTATATTCTTGGGCAGAGTTGCGGAAGTAGTTGCCCACGATCGGACGCAGCACATGATCGACCAGGTTTTGCATCGAACCCAACCGCGAAATGACTTTGGGCGCATCGGCTGCACCAACATGAATAATCTGAAACACCTCTAGCTCAAACTCAAAGCCGTCAAACGACAGCAGCTTTAGCGCAATCAGCTTAGAATCATAGCCGTGTTCTCCACTAAAGCGGCTGGTGAAGTTCAGAACAATATTGGTGGTCGGCACAGGTTCCACCTTCATGATCTGGGTGTTGAGCGGATGCTTACCCGGATAGAGTGGCTCAACCCATACGCCTTTATCGCCTTTGTTCACCAAATTGCCGTGAGTGAAGGAATCGCCGCTGACATCTTGATGCGACTTGCCCACAAATGAAATCACGACCCCGACATAGCCGATCGGCACCTGAGTCATCGGCACCTGTTGGGTCTGCACAAACCACGGATTTAAATTCCACGAGCCAGACAGCATGACTTGCTCTTGCAGTCCGCGCCGTCCTCCATCTTGCACAAAGCGATCGGCTCTCTGAAAGTTGTCGTGGTCGGCGATGATCGGTCCGGCAATCTCACCCGCATCGATCGGGGCACCATCCAGCACAGTCACCACCCCTACGCTATCGGGCGCGATCGTATAGATCCGCAGTTGGTTGGGCTGCATATCGTGTTGGGCTGCATTCGCTGCCGTGATCACTTCAAATAAAGCTGTGTTGATCCGGTAAGTTCCCGATGTCAGGATGGCAAGCTGTCGTCCTTTTTCACCCCCGTTGGCGAAGAACTTGCGGGCATCTTGGTAGTTGTCGCAATCTACAACTCTGCCTAGGATACGATCGGGCGGAATGGCTGCGCCATCGTTTGCCACTAATAGCCCAATCTCGCCTTGAGGAATCGTAATCACAGACGTGTGGCTGACATTATATTGCCAGGGAAAATAACCAAAGTGCCAGCCAGGGGGCAGAGTATCGGCTTGCAGTCCGGCTTCGCCATTGGTAGCAATCAGTCGATTAGGCGGCAGACTTTTCGACGAGAATTTTTTGGTTACGATGCCCACTTCTCGCTCACCAATCACGATCAGCCCAGCAATCCAACCAATTTTTGGCAAAAAGATCAGCAGCAGAATTACGCCACCTACCGGATAAATCCAGACGGGCAAATCTACCCCTGGAATTTGCATCAACTGCACGTTCTGCGTCTGTACCGACTGTTCACGCGATTGCGAAGTAGTCGTTGGAGGAGTTGCAGCGATCGCTCCAGTCGTGGTTGCAGCCGCTAGCAAAGAGAGAGTCATGGGCAAAAGCTGACGCAGACCGATCGAGTTTTTCATAAGTTTAGCCCGGTGTAGAGAGAAGGCTCCTTTAACTACCATTCTAACAGCGGGTTTTCCGACATCAGCCAATCTTAATTAGACCTCTTGCAAAAGTCCCTGCCCTCACCCTAAATCCCTCTCCCAAGTGTGGGAGAGGGATTTTGAAATCTGGCTCCCCTTCTCCCAAACTTGGGAGAAGGGGTTGGGGGATGAGAGCATCTTCGGACTTTTGCAAGAAGTTTATTTTGTCGGTATGGCACTACGAAGTTGCATGAGGACGCTGAGTTGCTGTCGAAGCAACCAAGGGCTGAGAGAGTGTTAAAACACACCCTATACTTCCCCAGCAAGCTGTTGAGAGGTCATCTTATTCATTCCATCGCAGAGCCTATTTTTTGTCGGTCTCGTGAGATAAATTCTTTCGATTTCATCTGCTGCCAGAGGCTTGGAAAATAAATAGCCTTGCCCAAACTCACAGCCGAGATGTTGCAGCCACTCAAGCTGCTGAATCGTTTCAATTCCTTCTGCAATGACAGACAGACCCAACTTATTGCTGAGTGCAATAATAGTATCGACAACGTGATAGTTACGATTTTCTGATTGAGTTTGATTGACAAAAGAGCGATCGATTTTTAGGTTGTCTACTGGAAAGCGATGCAGATAACCGAGAGAAGAATATCCAGTACCAAAGTCATCAATGCTGATTTGAATGTGTCGCGATCGCAGTGCTTTAGTCAGAGCGATCGCCATTTCAGCGTTGCCCATAATCGCACTTTCGGTAATTTCTAGTTTGAGATGAGCCGAACTAACAGACGTTTCTGCTAACACACGATCGATATCAGCCAGCAGAGTCGAGCAAGCAAATTGCCGCACCGAGAGATTTACGCTCATCGTTAACTCCATCCAGCCCTGTTGCTGCCATGCACGAAGCTGCTGACATGCCTGCTTTAACACCATGATTCCGACTGGCACAATCAGCCCTGTTTCCTCCATGCAGGGGATAAATTCTCCGGGTGAAATCATGCCCCTACTGGGGTGTTGCCAGCGCACCAGTGCTTCAAACCCTACAACTTTCTGGGTTTGAAGATTGACGATCGGCTGGTAATAGAGGACAAACTCCTGCTGTTCTAGCGCTCGTTGCAGATCGTGTTCCAGCGTTAAACGGTTTACCATTGCTAGATGCATTTGGCGATCGAAGATTTGATAGCTGCCCCTACTACGCAACTTAGCTTGATACATCGCTGTATCAGCATTTTGCAGGAGTTCGTCAGGTTGTTGATCTGTGTCATTGCTCAAAGCAACCCCGATACAGACGGTCATGAAGATTTCACAATCGGCAACGAGAAACGGAGCATCAAAGCTCCGCAAAATGGTTTGGATAAATGGTTCAAGAACAGCCGCATCTTCGACCCGACGGAGCAAAAAACAAAACTCATCCCCACCCAGGCGGGCTAACACATCGCCAGAGCAGAGATACTGCTGTAACCGCTTGCTGATGGCAGTCAGCAATTGATTGCCGACAGCATGACCAAAGGAACCGTTGACCAGTTTAAACTGATCGCAGTCTAGAGATACTACAAAGAATGATTCTCTAGACTGTGATATCTCAGCTAGTTTTTGAAGTAAGAACGCCCGACTGGGCAACCCTGTAAGCGCATCCTGAAAAATCATTGTTTGCAACTGGGCGGTTCGCTGTTGCACAGTTGCTTCTAGTCTGGTGTTGAACGTGGCTAATCGCTGATATTGCTGACGGATGCGTAACATCGATCGCACTCTTGCCATTAGCTCTAAGCGATTGACAGGCTTACTGATAAAATCATCTGCCCCAGCAGCCAAACATTGGGCGAGGTCTCCCTTGGTTGTCAGAGCAGTAACCACAATAATTGGGACGGCTTCCCATCGCGGCATCGCTTTGATGCGCTGACAGACTTCGATGCCATCCATGCCGGGCATCATCACATCTAGCAAAATGAGATCGGGCTGAAACGTGTCCAGGGTCGCGATCGCCTCTTGACCACTGGCAGCATAGTGTAATTGATAATTTTGCTTACTCAAGAGAGCTTCAATAACATCAAAATTATCGGGTTGGTCGTCAATGACTAAGATAGATGGTTTCTTCATAAGCCAGATCTATGAGGCTAAAAGCTGTTGAATCGTGGTGACCAACTGCCTGAGCTGAATCGGTTTGCTGAGGTAGTCACTGGCTCCGGCGGCGAGACAACGCTCACGATCGCTCGTCATGGCAAGGGCGGTAAGAGCAATAATAGGCACATCGACCAAGGTTGGTTCACGGCGGATCTGCTGCATGGCTTCTAACCCATCCATCCCTGGCATTTGAATATCCATCAAAATCAAATCAGGGGTCTCAGACTGAGCTAGGGCGACTGCCTCCTGTCCGTTTTTTGCTAAAAGAACCTGATAGCCTTTTGCTTTTAGGTAGCCCAAAACTGTCATGGTATTGGCTTCGTTGTCTTCTGCGAGCAAGATTAAGGGGGATGCCACTGATCGCTGGCTCGGTGTAATGTTGGGTTCTAGCTGGGTTTCTAGCTCAGGAGAGAACGGCACCGCAGCGCAGGGAAGGTCGATCGTGAAGCAGCTTCCAATCCCCACCTCGCTGGTTAGCCCTACTTGCCCCCCGTGGAGTTCGACGATGCGTTTCACTAGGGCAAGCCCCAAGCCTGTTCCCTGATATTGGCGGTTGAGGGCGCTATCGATTTGGATAAAGGGCTGAAACAGTTTGTTGATATCTTCTGGGGCAATGCCAATGCCTGTATCAATGACCGCAATCCGTAGGAAGTTTTGGGGTGAGGAATCGGCGGATTCTGGGTCGGCAGGGGTCTGCTGATGGCTGACTTTTAGAGTGATGCGTCCTCCCTCTGGGGTAAACTTGACCGCATTGTTAACCAGGTTGATCAAAACTTGGCGGATGCGTCGTCCATCCACCGATAAGTTAGGTAGATTGGGGGGCAGTTTAATCTCTATCTGGATGCGTTTTTTTAGCGCTTGTTGGCTGACAAACGCCAAACTCGATTGGCAGAGTGAAATCACAGCGGTGGGAGTGCAGTCTAGCTCTAACTGACCCGACTCAATTTTGGCGATGTCAAGAATGTCATTAATTAGCTCTAGCAAATGGGAGCCGCTGCGCTCGATGGTTTGTAGGGCTTTGATCTGTCGCTCATTGATCGTGCCAAAGACGCGATCTTGCAGTCCCTCAGTCATGC
>Ga0209100_1002194_pt1 | contig 12449 bp, 7 predicted proteins | sample lystaG_FD_185480 | JGI IMG/M metagenome (GOLD analysis project Ga0209100, IMG submission 185480) | Glacier valley bacterial and archeal communities from Borup Fiord, Nunavut, Canada, to study Microbial Dark Matter (Phase II) -... | ecosystem: Environmental > Aquatic > Freshwater > Ice > Glacier ...
ATCGCTGGTCTCGATGTTCTCTGCGCCTTCCCTGATGTATTCAATTACCCTCATCTCTTCGTTCATAATGGTATATTCCTGGGAGAGGAATCCAATCTTTACCGTATCCCCGATATCAATTAAACCTTCATCGGGTTCCATATCCCCGGCGATCATCTTAAGCAGTGTGGATTTCCCAATGCCATTATTCCCGACGATTCCAATGCGATCATCCTTTTGAACATTGTAGCTGAAATTCTTCAAGAGGATCTCATCGCCAAACCTCTTGCTCAGATTCTTAATGTCGATGATCTTTTTCCCCAGCCTTGTAGAAATCGCCTTGATTTCCATCTCTTCGCCGCTCTTGTAGGAATCCTGATCCCTTAAATTCTCGTATCGGTCAATCCTTGCTTTTTGCTTTGTAGATCTGGCCTTAGCGCCTTTTCTAATCCAGGCTAATTCGCTTTCCAGCATTTTTTCTCTTTTTCTCTCTGAAACCTCCAGCAATTCTTCTCTTAATGCTTTCATCTCCAGGAAATTGGAGTAGTTTGCCTGATAATTGTAGATCGATCCTTTATCAATTTCAAGAATCCGATTGGCGACCCTTTCGAGGAAATACCGGTCATGCGTGACCATAAGAAGTGCCCCGCGACGATCTGCAAGGTATTTTTCGAGCCACGCCACGGTTTCATTGTCGATATGATTGGTAGGCTCATCAAGGATTAGGAGGTCGCAAGGCGTAATCAGTGAAGCGGCCATAGCCACTCTTTTCCTCTGCCCCCCTGAAAGCTCACTGATCTTTTTATGGAATTCAGTAATCCCCAGTTTTGTCAGGATGCTTTTCGCTTCGGACTCCATCCCCCAGGCATCGAGATTATCCATTTTCTGGGATAACCTGACCAGGTTCTTCTGCTCACTCAAATCGCTTGGGTTCAATTCATTTAGCCTTAAGGACTCTTCATATTCCCTTATGGTTTCGAAGGCCTTAGAAGAGCCATTAAACACTTGCATGAGCACTGTGCTTTCTCCATCGAACTCTGGTTCTTGTGGAAGATACTCCAGCTTGATTCCGTTCATATATAAAACCCTACCGCTATCTGTAGGTTCAATTCCTGCAAGTACCTTCAGTAGGCTTGATTTTCCTGTTCCATTTATTCCAATGATTCCAATCTTGTCTGTCTCTGTGATGCTGAACGAGACATCCTTGAACAGCATTTTTTCACTAAAGCTCTTGGTAATCATTTCTGCCGTTAATATATTCAAAAGTCATTCCCCTCTCTAAAAATCTACTCTTCATTTTACACTATTATCCTCTATTTTCATAGAAGCAGGAATTTAGCCTTCTCCTTCTCCTTGTTGCCTAGATATAAAATAGAGCCTGTGCTTATACGAATGCATGCTAGAAAACATGAAATTTCAAATCATATGTGTTGTTACATCTTGCAATAACAGATGATCTCCGAGTCAGATTGAAGACTTGTCAGTAGCGATTCGGATATGTTACGATGAGCATAAATAACCAAGCGGGGATGATGGAAATGTTTCTTTTTAACCGGGAAGAACTTTATATCGGATTTTCAATGAATGATGCCCACAATGTGATGACGATTTTGAAAGATCATGGAATCAAGTATCAATATAAGGTCAATAACCTGACACAAAAATGGACAGGACGAGGAATCGATAGGAATGGTTCGGCAATCCTCGGAATTAACCGAGATTTTAGCACAGAGTACATCGTCTATGTGAAGAAAGAGAATGTTGAGGAAGCGGAGTATCTCCTCAAAACCCATTTCAGAAAATCATAATTTCGGTTCAATTTATAAAGACTCCTTACTGGAGAATCTCATATTTGAGGTTCTCCAGCAGGAGTCTTTTCATGCTTCAACTAAAATGTCCGACTAGTGTGAATTCACTTTTTTGCGATCCAATAATAATCACATGTAGCAATCCAGATTTACTTGTTTCTGTTAAGTAAAACCCACAGGATGTAGTTGTTCAGTGATCTTGATTCTTTTTCTGCCTCTTTTAACAGTTCTTCTTTAAGGTCTACTGGCATTGTAAATAGTATCTTTGTTTTTTCTTCTGTATTTCTCATTGATGTTTCTCCTTCAAATTTAGATTTTATTAGTTTTTTTCATATTGAAATCTGCTAATCATTTCTTATCCGCTTTAACCAAATCCGTTCGGCTGAATAATTTACAATTCTGCAATAACAAGTAGTGGTGTATTAGTTTAAAAGATATCTTATTTAGTCCCAGTCTTGTCTTTACTCACCTTGCGATTCATCATCTATAGCAGCCCGAAATTAGACATTGGTTAAAGTCTTAAATATACACATAATGTTATATCATAATAGTTCTTACTTGTCATTAAGGTTTTACAAATTTTTTCTACTATAATTGTGAATAATAAGAGTTGTATTCAAAAGAATACTAAATAAATATATATGATATCACTGGAGTACCCGACAGTGTGCGGAATTTGCAGGGATGAGCAAAATTATTCTATTCAGCGCTATTTCCTGTAAAATATGTACGATATTCGGAAGAAATCAAATTTTTTATGCCCTGATTTCAATACCCTAGCCATACCCAATGATGTAAGCTATGGAATTATTTATATTATATATTTAATTATATTCTATATTTAAAATTTGTCAATATTATATCTTTACTAATCAGTTAAGGAATAAGGACCTTATCTACTATAGAATATCATTGGTAACGTTATTATAAATATGATTATGCCATCTTTAGCCGTTATATTGACATAATCACATAATTAATCATTACATTCTGATTGACATATCTATGGATAGCATAAATCAAGGCATCTCTATGAGATGCCTTGATTTATGCCTATTGACGGAGTGTTTCCCATTCCTGTTCTTTGAATCCAACCAGGATCTCGTTGTCATTGATAAGTATCGGCCTTTTTACGAGCATGGGATTTTCAGAAAGGAGCTGAAGTATTTCTTCATCCCTCAGCACTTTAACCTGCTCTTTCATGTTCAGCTCTCGATAAACTCCACCACTGGTATTTAATAACTTTTGAATGGGAAGTCCACTTTTTTCATAAATCCTCGTAATTTCTTCGATGGATAATGGATTTTCTGTGATTTCACGGAATTCAAAGTCAAAGCCTTTTTGAACTAAATATTTCTTGACTTTCTGACAAGTTCCACATTTTTTATAACCGATGAATTGCATGGCCTATCTTCCTCCATTTACACTGACTACACTTCCACGCCCTGGGATATTCCTGACATCGATTTTACCTGGAATCCTGTCCTTAAGTTCTGTAACGTGGGATATAATCCCGACAATCCTGCCTGAAAGATTCAGTTCCAACAGACATTCCAGGGCATTGTCCAGTGAATCCTGATCCAGGGAACCGAAACCTTCATCGATGAAGATGGTTTCCAAATTGATGCTTCCTTTATGGCTCTCTATGAAATCAGACAACCCTAAAGCCAGAGATAACGAAGCTTTAAAGCTTTCTCCACCCGAAAGGCTTTGCACATCCCTTTCTTTACCGGTGTATTCATCATATACATTCAGTCCCAAGCCAATCTTCTCACGCCTATTTTCGGTTTCATTTCTTCTTTTAAGCTGATATCTTCCTTCGGACATTTTTCTTAACCGTTCATTTGCCCTGATGAGGATTCCTTCAAAATAGTAAGACTGTACAAAAGTCTCAAATCCCATTCCGAGGTTCGCCGTATCATAAAGGTCTTGGAGGACATAGAGGGATTTTTTATTTCCCATGTACTTCTCATAAATCCCCTTAAGCTTAGTATGTGCATTTCGAAGACTTAAGATCAAGACCTTTTTCTCTCCAACTTCATTCTCTTTTAGGCCAAGCTTCCCTTTTACTTCTTCGAGCCTCTCCCGAAGTGGGCTTAAATCTCTATAGCTGAGCTTTTCGCCGTGTTCCCTAAGATTCTCAAAGGCTCCCTTCGATGCATTGTAGCTCTTATAGAAGTTGATGATCTCTTGATCAATTTCCTCAATGAATTCCACTTTTTGCTTGTTGTATTCATAGGTCTCTCTTGTCACTTCTGCCTTTTCCAGTTCGCTTAAGAACTGAACCTGAAGGTCCTTCGCATTTTCCAGCGAATCAACCAAGCTTCCATTTAACGCGCTTTCTTTTCCGCTTAGCCTGTTGTCTTCATTTTGCGACTCTTCATAAGCCTTCTTGGCTTTTTCATGATTTTCAGTAACCAAAAGGATCTGCCTTTCAAGATCCTTGATTTTCATTCCAATGTTAATGGATTCTTTGGGCACCCCTTGAGCAACTAGTGTTCGAAGCTCTCCCTTAAGGTCATTGATTTTCGCTTTGTTTTCATCAGATTCTGCTGTGATTTTTTCAAAGACTTCCAGTTCTTTTTTAAGCAAATCAATCTTTGTATTTTGATCTCCAATCTTTACCTTCAGTTTATTGATCGAAGATAAGCATTCACTGAGCTTATTCTCCGTTCTTCTGTATTGATCTTTTTCATCACTTCCGATAATTCTGAGTTCATCTACCTTATAGGTCTTTACCATGCTTTCATCAGAGAGTTCGAGAATTTCTTCGTACAATGCCGTATGGTTATCCAGATGATTCCTGATTTCAGACTTTTTCTCTGTAACATCTTTTTCAAGCAGCTTGATCGATGTTTCTAAATCCTTTAGTTTCTTTTCATCAAAGTTATGGGTTTCTCTCGTAACCAAGGGATGTTCCAGAGAGCCACATACCGGGCAGGGTTCGTTTACGCTTAGTTCTTGTCTTAATAGGGATGCATAAGTCTGATTTCTTTTCTTTTGTTCCGATTCAAAGGCATTCAGGGTAACCTGGAGATTTCTCTCGAAGTTCTCTTCTTCCTTTTTGAGAAGGATGAGTTTCTCCTCCATCTCAACACGTTTCTGGTTCTTGTTATATAGATCTCTAAGGACCTTGAGCCTTGCTGTTCCCTCCTGAAGCTTCATCTTGATTTGAATTTCCCTGACCTCTTCTTCATGGAGTTCTTTAGACGTATCTCTTTCCTCGTTTGTAAGGTTTATTAGCATTTCCTCGCGTTTTTTCAAAAGCTGAAGTTGCCTCGTAAACTCCCCTTCGTCACGCATGAGTTTCTCCAGGATCTTTGAGCCTTCATTCAAACGAAGAGATTTCGTGAGTAGTTCTTCAAGCTTTGATTTTTCTGTCTTCTTTTCATCTAAAACCGCAAACTGACTATGGGTTTGTTCAAAATTCTTTTTATTCTTTTCTATGATGAATGAAAGCCTTCTTCTTCCTTCCGTAATTTCTGCCAGATTTTCCTTAAGCTTCCTGATTTCCAGGTCTTTTTGCATCAACTGCTTTTCTGTAGGCGTGATGCTGCTGATTTTCCTTAGGAGCTTCAGCTCTTCTGACTTATCCTCGAAAACTCTCTTTTGATTTCGTTTTTTGAGATACTCATCCCTTACCTTTTGGAAATCTTCCAGGTCCGCATTGCTCTTCTCTGTATCCCGTATATTTTTTTCTTCCGTTTGACTGGCATCGCTTAGCACTTTGATCTCCTCTAAAAGGAGATCAAGTTCACGCTCTTCCTTCGTCAGGATTTCAAGCAGGGCATCCGGTCCCATTTCAATATCTCTGTCGGTAATGCCGGATTCTTTGACGATTTCGTTAAATTTAAGAATCAGGCTTTTATCTAAAGCCTTGCTTTCATCATATTTTGCTTTAAGGATCCATTGCAGCTGCTCATATTTTTCAGTTGAAAACAGCTTTTTAAGGATATCCGATTTATCCTTTGTACCCGCAGTTAGAAATTCTCTGAATTCTCCCTGGGGAATCATCACAATCTTTTTAAACTGATCAAGATTAAGCCCGATGATCTTTTCGATTTCTTCATTGACTTCCCTGATCTTAACGAACAATTTTTCCGGGTCGGCTTCGCTGGAGAAATAAGCCTTATTGAGGCCTTTCGCCGTCTCAACTCTTCTGACATGGAAAAGCTCCCCTCTTACTTCAAAATCAAGGGAGACTTCCATTTCACCCTTATCATCTGCAAGCTGACTTCTGAAACATTTTGCCTTCGTTCGATCTTCTCCGCTGCCTTCACCATAAAGTGCATAGGAAACCGCGTCAAAAATAGAGGTTTTTCCGGCACCTGTTGCTCCAGTGATCAGAAAGATCTTGTCTTCGTACAGTGGCCTGAAATCTATCACGGTTTCTTCCTTAAACCCCAAAAATGCTTTCATGGTTAGTTTTAAAGGTTTCATTGGACATTTCCCCCTTCCATGGATTTCACGGTCTCGTCGATGACCTTAAGGCCATCCTCATCAATTTCCCTGTCATTCTTCAGGGCATAGAAATCAGAAAAAAGTTTGGTGATATCCTTATCCTGGATAATGCTGTAATCGACAAAATTGTTCTTCATGGTTTCATTGTCACGGATCCTCTGCATTTCAAGAATGTTAGGGAACTTCACCCTAAGTCTCATCATCGGTTCCAGGATTTCTTCCTTGTCTAGTAGAATGACCCGGATATAGTCTTCTACATTTCCTTTATAATCACCATTCATAATCTCGTTAAAGTATCCTTCAATCGTCACAACTTCCTTTTTAGGAACCAAAGGAATTTCTTTAAGGGTTACGACGCCTTCCCCATCAAGGTCCAGAATGCTGATACTTTTCTTGTGCTTTTCTTCTGAAAAGGAGTATTTGATTGGAGAACCGGAATACCTGATTTTGCCTTCAACTACCCACTGCGGATTGTGAAGATGTCCAAGGGCAACATAATTAAAGGGAGCGAATACATCAGTCTTGATGAAGTCGTGCCCTCCTACGGAAATAATTCTTTCTGAATCACTTTCCTCCACTTCTTCTCTGCTGCTTCCTGCAACAAATCCATGATAGACAAGAATTTTCCTGTTTGTATTTTTTCTCACGCTTTCATGGAAAATCCGGTCATAGACCAAAGTATCATCCCGGAAACTTTCCAGATCATAGATAGTCTTGAGGTTTGCAGTGTCCCTATAAGGGAAGAGATAGATTTCAACCAGACCAAACTCATCCTGAAGGGTAATGCATCTTAACGGTCTTTTGACATTTCCTTCAATAATCAGCCCTTTGTCTTCCAGTAAGGTGTTTAAAAACCCTACCCGTTCATGGGAATCATGATTGCCTGTAATCAAAATGTTTTTCTTTCCAAGCGTGACAAGTTTTGTCAGGAACTCATCATACACCCTGACTGCATCTTCTCTTGGAACAGAGCGATCATAAATATCCCCTGCAATGAGGATCACATCTGGATTTTCTTCTTTGATGACATTGATGATCTTTTTTAGCATATCCCTTTGGTCTTCTAAAAGTGACATACCATTAAAATATCTTCCGATGTGCAAGTCTGCCAAATGAAGTATTCGCATGTAAACAACTCCTTTTCTTTCTATATAAAGTTTAGCTGAAATATTTTCAAAATTCAATGTACGCTTTGATGAAATATAGTAAAATATCCTTAAGAGGTGATTGTATGCCAAAAAGGATAAGAATGAGCCTGAGACTTCAAGATAAAGTCAATGATTTTCCCTTTGAACTCATACCGGTTAAGGAAACGCAGATCATGGAAATCGCTGAAGCGATGCTTGATGCCTATAAAGGCACCATCGATTATGAAGGAGAAAACCTATCCCAGACTGTAGATGAACTTAAGCGCCTTTTTGCTGGGTCTTATGGACCTTTAATGGAAGAGGCCTCCTATCTGGTCATGGAGGATAAAAAAGTGATGGCAGCCCTGCTCACCTGCCTTTATCGGGGTGAACCGACCATTACCTATACTTTTACAAGGAAGGAAGCTCAGCGCCTTGGATATGCAACGGTCCTTATTGCCAAAGCTGAACAAGAGCTCTACAAGAATGGTTATCATTCCTTGTTCCTTTACGTTACCCTGGAGAACACCCCAGCGGTTCGTCTCTATGAATCTCTGGGTTTCATTAAAGTTCCCTTAACCACGGTGAACGAAATCCATATCGATTAGGCAGTATGCTAAATGCATTGCCCGTCTATTTATTCTATAGAAAGATCCATTAAACAATGGACCTTAAATCCTATGGTACCACTTTAGACCAATTTGAGGAAATCTTCTCTCCTTACTCGCTAACGGATCAGGACGATAAATGATGACAAGCTTTGGTTTCTTTCCATTTATCAGCAAAATGCGAATATTGGTCATTTGATTAAGCGGCGAATTTTTGTAAATAAAAGGATTAGGCTAACGGGTTAAGCATAGAATAATTCAAATCTACTCAATAAATGAGGTAACCGTTAGGCTACCTCATTCGTTTGCACTTATTCTATTTTGTTGTTACTTATACAATCTTATTTTCTAACACCTATACCTTATGGAACCATCGCTCCACCCACTAAGGCACTAAATGATTTCTATAAGAAAAACTTATATTGTTGCAAAAAATGTGTAAAGTTTACTATAAGTCGAAAATCATGCTAAATATAAATCAATCAGCTTTCGGATCTCCTGAGAATCAATACTTCCGTTGGCTTTGTCATAAGACACAATCAAATTCTTACCCTCAACAATGTCATGTTTTTCGTAAACCATCCGTTTACATTCCCAACGGTGTCGATAGGTTTCATTGGACATCATACCACAATGCTCCCAATAAAACTTACGACCACTCTCTGCATCTTCGATCGTGAAGTCGGGGCTTTTTATGCCATCCTCATTAAGATGCAGTTCTTTTTCATATTCATAATCAATCCCTTTATTAAAAAGAGCATCAGCAATGATTACTTCCGATTTTGAACGCACAAGCTCACCACGAGCTGTTCTATGGATCAATCCCGCCTCGTAGAAGTTTTTCTTATACTCAATGATTTCAGGCTTATCAAACAGGTTAGTGAATCGACGAGCAATATCTGAATACTCCATAGAGGAATAATTCCTAAGACGATAAGCTTCCGCATTGTATAATATCACGAGTCGCTGCTTTTGGCGGGTGATCGCTGTATAGAGCAGTTCTTTTGAGAGCAGTATGCCTGGCTCACCCAGAACAAGAATAACCTTTCCAAATTCGCTTCCTTGCGCTTTGTGAATGGTTAATGCAAAAGCAAGCTCCAAATCTGAAGCACCTTCGTCACTAATTGCTGAGTTCCATTTGTAACTATGCTTGGGCTGAGAACTGAACCGAATATGATGCATATTCGTCTTATCTTTTGGTTTTTGCCATATACGCTCGACAACCCCCACTTCTCCATTTGCAACATAGTTCTGGCAATCAGGCTCTGGATATCCTTCGTTTGCCTGATTTCGAACACAGATAACCTTATCTCCAAACAAAATCCCATCTGTTCCAAGAATATGCTTTGTTCTTTGTTTCTTATACGCGCTTTCAGGGTGTTCTTCCACACGATAGCGCTGATGAATATAACGGTTAATCGTCGCAGTTCCTATTTCTGGATTGTTACGATAGGCTGATAGTATTTGCCAATCTTCAATCATTTGAGGTTTAGAACCAAAGTTCATCCACTGTCCATTAGGAATCCCGCCCAACGATAAATCAAAGCCATCTACATCATTAACATCTTTCATTCCTACTTCTTGGGCAACCGTTTCAAGTATGAGTTGCTCTAATTCCTCTGCCGTACTCCAAGACTTGAACGCAATATTATCTCCGCATGAATTTGACTGCAATTTTGTGAAAATTTCGCTATCAAGCTCGTTGTCGGTGTCTGAATACCACTCTGCAAGCATGGAATCAAACCGTTCTGATCCATCGTCATTCTGTTGGCGCCGTGTAATAGTAAGTCCCCCGAAGCTCTTGCCAACACGTGGGAAGATATGAATGTCTGTCTGCAAGTAGTTTACTAGGTCTACAAACGGACGTCCAGCTCCAATGGGCGGCAACTGGTTGGGGTCACCAACAAAAATAATGCGCTGTGCTTTTTTTAATGCCTGCATTAATGCGCCAAACATTTCCTCTGTGAGCATAGAACACTCATCAATAATAACTGTATTTGGTACATCTATTGATTCCAGTGTAGATAACTGGTAGCGCATAGTTCTATAATCAAATCGTCCATTCTGAATCAAAAATTGCGCAACAGTTCTTGCGTTGAACCTTATGCCTTGAAGCTGCATAGCCTGACTCATTCTAACGCGAGCTTTTCCTGTTGGTGCAAGCAGTAAAACTCCACCGTTCTGTACTTGTGGTGATTTGCATAATAGCGCAAGCAGAGTAGTCTTACCCGTTCCAGCACCACCAACGAGAACAGAAAGCCTAGCCTCAGCAAGCTCTTTGAGGATAGCAGTTTTTTCCTGCCGCGCCTTTGTCTCACGTTCACGTTCATTACTGTCAGTTATCGTCTGCAATGATTTAATTTTATCGAAGGCTTCATTAACGATTCTATCCCAATCCTCTGTCACCTGATGTCTGTTAGGAGAATTGACACGTTTATTAACAGACTGCCGAATGATGTCATCAAACTCTTTCAAACGTGCAAGCTGGTATGCAGTTTCGCCGTTTTTCATTTCAATCGGAACAAGCTCTGCACTTAAGAAATCATTCAAGCTGTTCAGAATATCCGAATTTATCGAGCAATAAGGGTCAAGGGGAAGCTCGTTGATGTCGGAAATCAGCTTATTTTGAGGATAAACAGTATGTCCGTAACCTGTTTGTAATTCAATTATATTGACAGCAATAGCACGTATTCTTCGTTCATCGTTTACTGCTGCAACAAAGGACGGTTCAGGAAGAGGGTCTTGATTTTGCATGTGTTTTGGGGGAAATACAGCCATATCTACACTGCGAAGAGGTACTTGGAAATCGGGTTCCAAAAGCCGGGATTTCTCAAAAATCAAGTAGGGATTTTCAAGCATTTCCGCATCAGAGCATCTAAATAGAACATCCCGATAACGTTCTCTACCTTTGTAATCATTATATCGATAACCGCGGTTAAAAATTGCTAATGCTTGCGTAAGCGTCAGTGAAAATCGCGATAGCAACCAAAACAAAGATTTGCGTTCTCTGCTAAGTTTCATAAAAGCATTTTGTTCTGTCTTTCCTATGGACGAGGCCAACTCCGAAGAAAGGAATTTCTTCGGTTCAGAGATTGTTTGTTCAAGCATGGTAATAAAGCTATCACTCTGTATTTGTGAATCCTTTACTTCTTCGGCGATCAATATACCGTGCTTAAATCCCATGGCATAAAGCATTATACCTGCTCCAGGGAAAGCGCCGCGATCTTTCCACACCTCAGCAAGGCGAGTGTTCGCCCAAGTAATACATTCATCCCAGTTTCCCGGTATACACTGCTTGACGATACCTAATACTTTAACCGTTTGTAGTAAAACACTTATTACAGCATCATAAGATAACTGTTCAGAAGCAAACGAAAACTCATCAAAGTAATCATCTTCAGCGAAAACCGTAACTGAACGCATATCAAAGTCTGGGTGTTCAATGGCATATTCCATCATCTCACGGTAAGGTAAAAGAAACCCATCCTTTCGCTCATTTCGAATGCTATGTCTAATCATTGTTTCCCATAAGATTGAACGCAATTCTCCTTCATTTGTATGATTGTGCTCTGGTGGTGGTACTACATTCTCTACGAAGCCAATTCCCATAACCACACGCTTCGCATCTTCAATGAACGGCACTTGTTTAGCATATGGGATCACTAGGGATTTTTTAGAAGACACATTACGGTAAAACTGCTTAAATATGGCACGCTGATTAACCGCATCTTGAACCCAGTTAGTAGCAAACCCTAAATCCGGCTCCCTATTCTGATCATACTCAATGTTATACATTTCAGCTAAACAACTGATGTTGTAATTATTTAGTTCACCTCCCTTACGCAGCATCGTCCAGCCGAATGGACGTGCAGGAAGCGAAAAAGGCGGATAAACCAACTCAGTTTCAAGGAAATGGCCATGTGATTTTGGATTACTTCTTTTATATGGATGAACAGTTATTTTTGAGTGGCTTACCGTAGACATAAATGCACCTCCTTCAGAAATGCAGGGCAATTCTGCCTCATGACCTTTCATTGGACATCCGGCAAACTCCATTTCCAGTGTGTCATTCCTGCTACCTGCAATATTTGCAAGACGTAAACAAGCATTGTTATAGCAAGGCTTATCACAGACTAGGCCGTCATACCCGTTGTCTTTCCACGGTACACGAATTGAAAGATGTTGTGCCATTCTTTATCCCCCCTTACATTATTCATGATTGTCTATGCTTTCCCTTTTCTAAAATCAAACTTTGGCTTACTAAGGCCAGCAGCTTCCGTTGCTTTTACTTCTACCGCCTTTGGTTTTTCTTTTATTTGGTTCACGGTCTTTTGTCTCCCCCGAAAGTCAAAAGGCGGTGCTGGTTCACTTTTTTCTACCGTTCGCTCAACTTCATTTTTAACAACATTTTGATCGATCAAAATGTTGTTAAAAATGAAGTTGAGCGAACGGTAGAAAAAAGTGAA
>Ga0209100_1002201_pt1 | contig 12421 bp, 9 predicted proteins | sample lystaG_FD_185480 | JGI IMG/M metagenome (GOLD analysis project Ga0209100, IMG submission 185480) | Glacier valley bacterial and archeal communities from Borup Fiord, Nunavut, Canada, to study Microbial Dark Matter (Phase II) -... | ecosystem: Environmental > Aquatic > Freshwater > Ice > Glacier ...
TTATTACAAAAGTGATGGTAAAAGCTATCCTTATTATCTGAAAAATGACATGGTAGCCCAAATACCTATGCTAAGAAAGAAGTTTCCAAAACATGCGGACTATGCGGGCAAAACCATTGAAGAGATTTTCGATAAAGCGCAATTGGAATCGGCAACATTGAAAAATGCCTTTGAATTCCGGTCATGTATGTTCATCAATAAGGGAGATGGAAAATTCGAAAAGCAGCAATTACCAGTCGAGGCTCAGTTATCACCAATATTTGCAATTCTTGTCGACGATTTTGATAAAGATGGTTGGAAAGATATTCTGTTTGCAGGTAATTTATATGGCTTAAAACCGGAATTGGGCAGGTATGATGCCAACTATGGTGTTTATTATAAAGGACTTCCTAAGCACAAACTTGAATATCAATCTCCATCAATTACCGGATTTTTTTATAAAGGGGAAGCCAGAGATATGGTAAGCATTAAGAATGGAGCGAATAAAGAATTGATATTGCTTGGCTTAAATAATGATTCCCTTAAGATATTTAAAAACAATGCTGATAAAGTGTTGAAATAGAAAAGTATGAAATGAGCATGATGGATCAAACATCAATCAGAATGAACATCAACTTCATGCGAGTTCAATGTGGTCTTTAAATAACAAATTATATTAACGTGAAAAAAATACTATTTATTGCTTTTTCAATATTTTGCCTGATTTTTCTGTTTGTTTTAAATCCAGCCTTATCGCAGGAAGTAAAGAAAAATAATTTCGAAGACTGGTCAAGAAAACCGGCAATCGTTAGTCCAGCTGTAGTGTCAGCCGCACCGTCTGATGCGATTGTTCTTTTCGATAAAAGTAATCTAAACAAGTGGGAAAGTCTTCAGAAAAAAGGGAGACCGCCTCAGTGGAAAGTGAATGGTGATTCATTTACTGTTGCTCCAGCAACAGGTGACATCGTTACTAAACAATCGTTTGGCGACTGTCAGGTTCATGTGGAATGGAGTATTCCCGAAAATGAAGTTCAAACTGAATTAAACTATGGTAACTCAGGCGTATATCTGATGGGTTTGTATGAAGTGCAAATTTATTCTTCTCATAAGGATGAACACAAAATCTATTATAACGGCCAAGCCGGTAGTATTTATAAACAACATACTCCTTTGGTCAATGCCTGCTTACCAGTCGGAACATGGCAAACTTATGACATCGTGTTTACCGCGCCACATTTCAAGTCAGATTTATCACTCGATTCGCCGGCAACTATTACTGTATTTCACAATGGTATTTTGGTTCAGTATAATTTTCCATTAACGGGACCAACCACCCATACCGATTTTACAGAATACCAGGCTCACGCTTCAAAGCTTCCTCTATTGCTACAGGAACACGGGAGCAAAGTGAGTTACCGAAATATTTGGATCAGGGAGTTATGAAAGAGGATGAGTTTTAAATAATTTTGAAACAAGGTTAAAGCGGTGTGATTTCAGAATTCAATCGTGTATTGGGAAACTTTGAAGAGTCATCAAATAGTTTTTGATAGTGTTTTTTAATATAATTAAAGAAAAAAATTATGGACAGAAGAACTTTTATTAGAAATTCCGGCTTTGTAGTTGCTGGTGCATCAATTATTCCGCTAAATTTCAGTTGTAAAAAACCAAATGATTTGATCACCATTGGAATGATTGGTGTTGGCTCCCAAGGAGTAGAGCGCAATTTGCGATTTTATCTTAAATATCCTGAATTGTGCCGCGTTGTTGCTGTCTGTGATGTCAGTATGTCGCGGGCGACAAGTGCCATGAATCTGGTTAATAATACCTATAAGTCAAAAGATTGCAAAGCGTGTCAGGATTTCAGAGAGATTCTTGAAGAAAAATCGATCGACGCTGTCCAGATCTCAACGCCAGATCATTGGCATGTCCCCATTACTATTATGGCAGCCTTAAAAGGAAAGCATGTTTGTTGCGAAAAGCCAACATTGACAATCGATGAAGGTCGTTTGTTATCAGAGGTAATCAGTAAAACAGGTGTAGTTTATCAGGTTTCGATGGAGGACCGGTTTTTGCCAACCTATCATAAAATGGCGGAGGTGGCTTTAAACGGAAGGTTAGGCGCATTGAAGCACATCGAGATTTCACTTCCCACACCGCAGATGCCGACCGAAGGTCTTGAGGTAACAAAACCGCCGAAGGATCTTGATTTCGATTTGTTTTTGGGTCCAGCCACTGAGATTCCGTATATATATGCCCGGACTTTTTACAATTTCAGGTGGTACGACGCCTTTTCGGGTGGTACATTAACTGATTGGGGCGCCCACTATTGCGACACCGCACAATTGGTATCAGGTAATGATCTAAGTGGTCCGACTGAAGTTACACCAACAGGTGAAACGCTTTATTATAATGACGGGATTTTCAACACGGCTTATCAATTTGATTTGAGCTATAAATATGCAAATAATCTGACAATGCGGGTTAAAAGTGGGGACGCCTCTATCCGGCTTGAAGGGGAGGATGCATGGGTGGAATCGATAGGATGGAACAGTAAATTGACAGCGAGTGACGAAAAAATATTGGATCTGACTTCGAAGAAAATTTCATTGCCAACGGCAGATGATGAAATTCTCGATTTTTTGCAAAGCATCAAAGTGGGAAGAAAAGCAATATATACCGCGGAGATAGGGCATCGGACCAGCACACTTTTGCATTGCGGAAATATCGCATTAAAACTCAATCGCAAAATAGACTGGAATCCTCAGAACGAACTTTTTTCTCATGATCCGGAAGCTGAAAAGCTCAGGAAAAGGGTAATGAGGGAGAAATGGAGTTATTCCAAAATTTGTCCTGAATATAAATATTAGTTAGCACTTATTCAATGAAAATCAGAACATTTGTCATTTGTGGTTTGATTCTGATGACCTTTCCTGTCGCGGCACAAAAAAAGATTCGCAACATCTTTTATGCCCAAAACACATTAGACGCCTTCGATAATGCGCCTAAAACTTCCATGGAAAAGGCAAGGTTGTTGAAATCAATTGGGTACGATGGATTGGAAGGATTTGGGGACCAGGATTTTATGGGACTCAAACGCGCCCTCGAACAGCAAGGGCTTCAAATGCCAGTAAATTATGTGCCACTAAATTTTGAAGACAATACAAAACCTCAGAACCCGACATTGGATGAAATTAAGGCAATTATTAAAGCTTCATCAAAGGGGACTGTTGTTTATTTCCATTTGCATAGCAAAACCTTCATAAATAATAAAGAAAAAGGTGATCAGGTAGTTACTTTTATATTACGCGAACTGTCTGATTATGCTGCTGCCTTCAGTGTAAAATTGTGTGCTTATCCTCACGTTGGATTCTATTGTGAAACAACAGCCCATAGCTTTCAACTCGCGGAACTGGTTGATCGTAAGAATTATGGTGCAGCAATGAACCTTTGTCATATGCTTAAAGTTGAAGGATCCGTAGGAATTGAAAGTAAGATTAAGCAGTATGCACCAAGATTATTTGCAGTCAATATCTGTGGAGCAGATGACGGAGATACCCAAAATATGGACTGGGATCATTTGATTCAACCTTTAGGAAAGGGTTCATTTGATACTTATGGATTTGTTAAAACGTTGATAAATAATGGTTATGTGGGTCCAATAGGTTTGCAATGCTATAACCTTAAAGGCGATGCCTTTGAAGTACTTTCTAAATCGTTTCAAACCTGGAAAGGATACAAAAAGCGATTTTCGGAAGAAAAATAATATAGAATTTTAATAATCAATTATCAGCAATATGGAAATTGATCAAATTAATTATTTCATCGATCCGGAAATGCCTCGCAGGCGTGATTTCCGGATTGGCTGTATTGGCGCCGGATTTATTATGCGGGATTGCCATCTTGTGGCCTATAAGGATGCGGGTTTTAATCCTCATGCAATTACATCGTTAAGCCTTGAAGACTCAAACACAATTGCAGCGCGCCATCCAATTCAAAAAGTTTATGAGACCTGGCAGGAATTAATCAGAGATCCTGAAATTGAGATTGTTGATATTGCCATACCTCCTGATGCACAATTGGAGGTGATCAAGGAGTTAGTCACACAAAATGATCATATCAAAGGGGTACTTTGTCAAAAACCTCTTGCGATGAATTATCACGAAGCCAGACAGATTGTTGAGTTATGTGACGCGGCCGGCATCAAATTAGGCGTCAATTCTAATATGCGTTACGATCAATCGATCAGGGCATTAAAGAGTATTCTGAATCAGGGTTTTTTGGGTGAACCCGTATTGGCAACCATCGAGATGAGAGCGATACCTCACTGGCAGGAATTTCTTAAAAAATATGATCGTCTGGAGATCCTCAATATGGGAATTCATCACATTGATTCATTTCGATATCTTTTTGGAAACCCCGAGCGAATTACGGCTCTTACCAGAACCGATCCGCGAACAAAATTCAATCACATAGACGGCATATCGCAGTACACTTTTCAATATGCCAATGGATTTATGGCTACAAGTCTTGATGATGTTTGGGCATGGCCGGGTGAAGGGACGGAAAAGGATATTTACATTAAATGGCGTGTTGAGGGAACCGGTGGAATGGCGCAGGGGACAATTGGCTGGCCAAAATATCCTGAACGGACTCCCAGCACTTTAGAATTTACAACAATGCAATTTCCCGGGAAATGGATTCGTCCCAAATGGGATAAAGTCTGGTTTCCTGATGCATTTCAGGGCACAATGGCTCAATTACTGATTGCCGTAGAGAATAATACGGTACCTGAAATTAACGGAAAGGATAATTTAACAACAATGGCTGTCATAGATGCCTGTTATCAATCGATCAAAGAGCAAAAAACAATTTATTTACAAGATTTAATTAATTCATTATGATATCAGTCGGAATTTTCAATGGTTATTTTCCCTATACATTAGAGGAATCGATCAAAAGAATTAAAGGACTCGGATTTACAGCTGTCCAACTTGACCTTTCATTTAAAGGGATGGATCTTTCACTTGAGTCGCTCAGTCGCGAAAAGTGTCATATTATCAGGGATGCATTTCGCGATGCCAATTTGCCAATTGTTGCAATTTCCGGTTATACCAACCTTGTTCATCCCAATCTAAAAAAAAGAGATGAAAACATCAAAGGTCTTAAAACGTTGCTGCAATTTGCACGCGACCTCGGCTCACCTTATGTAATCAGCGAAACGGGAACTTTTGATCAGGAGAGCGACTGGGTTTATAATGAAAAGAACGGGACTGAGGAGGCCTATGAAACGATCTGCGAAACTGTAACCGACCTTGTCAAATTCGCGTATGATCATGGTGCTGTTTTTTTGGTAGAGAACTACGTTAATAATATCATTGGAACTGTCAATCAGGTGTTAAGACTATTTTCAGACATCAGGCACCCTTCTTTAGGACTACTGATGGATCCTACCAATTATTTTTCGGAAGTCAACATTGAAGATGTGGATGGAGAGCTCAATCGCATATTCAACGCATTGGGAGAGAGGATAAAAGTTGCACATGCAAAAGATTGCAAGAGAGCAGAGAATACAGCCGAAAAACATGCGGCCATTGATGCTGATGAAGCCCATACTTTCAGGGGCGCTGGCAGTATTGAACTTCCGGCTCCCGGAGTGGGAATTTTAAATTATGATCTTTATCTTAAACGGTTGTCTGCCATCCATCCAAATATTCCGCTAATCATTGAACACCTTGATGAAAATGATATTCCAAGGGCAAAAAGATTTATTGACGATAAGCTTAAAAAAGGGGGATTCTAAAATTAATTCATTTTTTATCTGAAACGAAATAAAGCATTGTATTTGGTAAAGACATGAAGGTTATAATGGTTACTTTTAATTACGCCAAAGTTTTCAGGTGTATTTCACACAAACGATAAAGTTTTGTTTGTCAGACTTTTATCTATTTCGGCAAAAAAATTCCAAAAAAGTCTGTGTTTAAATCTTATCTTTAAACCTTAATAGTTTCAGCCAACTGGTCAAAATTTTCCTGTTGGCTTTAGATTTCTGTAATATTTTACCTGAGTATTAACAAGGAGTTATTTTTTATAAATGAAAAAAATGAAGATATTAATTGTGGAAGATGAACCCAAGGTTGCTTCATTTATAAAAATGGGTCTTGAAGAACACAACTATGAGGCTGAAATCGTACACGACGGATTATCGGCGGAAAAACTTGCTCAACACTGCAAATACAACCTTTTCATACTTGATATTATCATTCCCGGAATTGGTGGACTGGAATTATGCAGAAGATTGAAAAAGTTAAATTCAAATGTTCCGGTTTTAATGCTCTCAGCGCTCGGAACGACTGATGATAAAATATTTGGCTTTGACGCCGGGACTGATGACTATCTTGTCAAACCATTTGAATTCAGGGAACTACTTTGCAGGGTTAAGGTTTTACTGAAGAAACCCATTCAATCGCATGATTCGTTTAATAATCTCATTGTCAATGACCTGGAACTCGACATGGATAAAAAGGTTGCCCGTAGAGGGAATTCTTGTATTGATCTGACAGCCAAAGAATTTTCTTTGTTGGAATACTTTATGCGCAATTCCGGGCGAGTTTTATCCCGAAATGATATCGCCGAAAAAGTTTGGGATATCAGTTTTGATTTTGGCACAAATGTCGTTGATGTTTATGTTAATTTTTTACGAAAGAAAATAGATAAAGGATTTGATAAAACACTGATCCATACCAAGGTGGGATTTGGATACGTTTTTGGAGATTTATAGCATGCAGATCAGGGCCAGATTAACACTGCAGTTTCTGCTTTCAGGAGGAATAATTATGATGGTTGCATCGGCTGCAATCTACTTTTCCACGGCCAGTTTTCGCAAGGTTGATTTTAATAGCCGACTTAAAAATAATGCTCTGAATACCGCTAATTTGCTTTTTAAGGAATATGAAGTTGATGTAGCACGAGTCCTGAGAATTGAAAAGGAAAATCCGGTTAGTCTTCAAAATGAAAAGATCATAATTATTAATTTAAAAAATAATGTAATATTCAGTTCAGACCAACATTCTGAAATAAAAATAGGAAAGTCCGAGATTGAGAGGGTAAGATCGGGGAATCCACTTAGCTATAAGCAGGGCTTGTACGATGTAGTAGGCAGCTTGTATTTTACAAACTATGATCAGTTTGTGATTTTGGCTGCTGCAACAGATCTGGATGGTTCTTTACAACTTCGGAAACTAATGAATGTTTTGATAATTGTTTGTTTGATAAGTCTTTTGTTGTTTTTTATAATTGGCTGGTATTCTTCGGGCAGGGCAATTAAGCCAATTTCGGATTTGGTTAAAAAAGTTGAAGAGATTTCTATAACCAGCTTAAATCTTAGAGTATACGAGGGAATTGGGAATGATGAAATTGGAAGACTCGCAAAAACTTTCAATAAAATGCTTGAACGTCTTGAGATATCATTTGGTATTCAAAAGAATTTTATCGCCAGCGCATCACATGAACTGAGAACACCTCTTACCTCAATAAATGGTCAATTAGAAGTTTTGATGATGAAAGATCGGTCAACTGTAGAATATAGGTCCGCACTTGGATCTGTTCTTGAAGATATTAAATCATTGATCGGATTGTCAAACAGGCTGTTATTAATCGCCAGCACCAGTGCTGAGGGTTCAAAAAGTTTTAGTAAAAAAATCAGGATTGACGAAACAATTTGGCAGGTTCAGGAGGAGATGAAAAAATTCAACGATGATTACCATATCGGTATCATAATTGATGATTCACTAACTGATTCTTCCCAGATGACTGTTTTGGGGGATGAGTATCTATTGAAAATAGCGGTTTCGAACATCATCGATAATGCCTGCAAATATTCGAATGATCATTCAGTAGTCATAATGTTTCACCATGTGTCCAAATGTATTGAAATACTTTTTGAAGATAATGGTTTTGGCATTTCAGGTGAAGATCTCAACCGGGTTTTTGAACCATTTTATCGCGGAACCAATACATTTTCAATCTCTGGTTATGGGATAGGGCTTGCTTTAACTGATCAGATCATTAAAAATCATAATGGGGAAATAAAAATTTCCTCGCAAATTGGCATTGGAACAAAAATCGTTATATCTCTTCCTGCAATATCCTGATATCTTTGTCCCAATTACCTCTTTATTATAATAGCCTTCTTTTATACTTACTTGTTGAAAATTTAATCACTTTTTAATCCTATTTTAATCCATTTTTAACTTCAGAAGTTTACTTTTACTATGGAGTTGTCGGTAATTAACTCAAAGTTTCAAATGATTTTTTTTGAAACATAACTAACAAATAACTAGACAGATGGATTTATCACTTGGGCCCTTTGGAAGAATTCCATGATTTGCAGACTTCATTGAGGCAATTACCAGGTTAACTAACGAAGGCGAATTAAAAGTACTTTCTAAAAAGCATGTAAATATTTGCTGGAATGGTTTCAATGAATTATTTCACCTTTTGCATTCTCAATAGCCTTCTTAAAGTTGATTTTGCTTTCATTCATCAGTTATTTTTTGCATTCGAAATTGATGAATTTTATTTTCAATTGGCAACGAATCAGATACAAATCGGTTTATAAGCCCAATTGAAAGATATGAAATCTAATCAATTGGTATTTTTGATGTGACTGTTGTCATTAACAGAATTGGATCGCAAATTGACAGAAAGAAACCGAGAAAGATTAAAACTTAACAAAATAGAACCAGTACAATGACTTTAAAAAAGAAATTTTACCGCATTATAAATGGAGGCAGGTTTTTATTCCCCATTTTTATCTTTCTTCTGATCTTTTCAGGATGCCAAACCAATAGTAACTCCAACTTAAAATCGAAGAAATCAGCTTTAATACCTCCGGTCGCAAATGATGATTATTTTCAGGAAATTGGCAAAGTGATTGGATTGGATTTTGTTCATTCTATTGGAGATAATGAGTTAAGCAATATTGTCGAATCTAGTGGGTCTGGAGCTGCATTTCTCGATTATGATCAGGATGGGTTCATTGATCTGTATGTCTGTAACGGTACATGGCTCAAAGGGATCAGCAGTGGCGAAAAATCTGATGAAATGCCACATAACCATCTTTATCACAATCTCGGTAATGGCACTTACGAAGATGTTACGCAAAAAGCAGAGTTAGCAGAACCATTCTATAGCATGGGGGTAACTATTGGTGATTTTAACAACGACGGCTATCCTGATTTGTATGTAAGTAACTATGGTAAAAATGTTTTGTACAAAAATAATGGTGATGGTACTTTTTCCGATGTTACCAAACGTGCAAAAGTTGGAGGTACAGATACGAAATTCAGCACCGGTGCGGTGTGGTTGGATTATGATAATGACGGCTTTCTTGACCTTTATGTGGGGAATTACCTCAATTTTGATCCAAATTACAAATACTTTTATGCTCCTGATGGCTTTCCTGGCCCAATGGCCTATGACAGTCAGCCAGATATTTTGTATCATAACAATGGGGATGGTACGTTTGAGGATGTGACTAAAAAAATGGGAATCCCTGATATCGATGGCCGGGCAATGGGCGTTGGAGCAGCCGATTACGACGATGATGGTTTCGTGGATATCTTTGTGTCAAATGATCATTCACACAATTATCTATGGCACAACGACGGAGGAAAAGGGTTTACAGACAGGGGTATTATGTCAGGTGTTGCTTTCAGTCAGGCAGGTGAGTCAACGGTAAGCATGTCAGTCGACTTTGCTGATTTCAAAGGCGATGGAAAACTGGGACTTTTTGTCTCGGATGACAAGTATTGCTCTCTTTATGAAAATCAGGGAAATGGAATTTTCAAAGATCAATCGTATCCGGCAGGTATTGCGATGCCGGCAGGGCAATTTGTTGGTTGGTCTTCGTCGTTCATCGATTACAATAATGACGGGTTAGTCGATATATATAAAGCAAACGGTGCATTAAAACATTTATACGGACAAGAAGATCAATTGTTTGAAAACTTAGGGGATGGAAAATTCAAAGATGTTTCAACAAGTTTGGGGAAATATTTCATGAGGAAATTAGTTGGACGGGGAGCATGTTTTGGCGATTATGATAATGACGGTGATATTGATGCATATATCGTAAATCTGAATGATCGGGGTGCTTTCCTTCGTAACAATAAGGGGAATCAGAATAACTGGATCTCGCTTAAACTGGAAGGGACAACCAGCAACCGTGATGGAATTGGAGCCCGAATAAAACTGACGTCCGCAGGAAAAATTCAGACCACACAGAAAAAAAGCACAACAGGCTACCTTTCTCAAAATGATCCACGAATACATTTCGGTCTTACCAAGAATTCTGTTGTTGACAAAATAGAGATAAAATGGCCTTCTGGAAAACTTCAGGTTTTAGATAATGTAAAAATCAACCAGATTCTAACTGTCAAAGAACCTTAATAATACCTCGTAATGAATAAATTAAGACCGACTATAATTCTTCTGTCAGTTACTACATTTCTTTGCTGCTTTGTTGCTCTGTTCTTTTCATCCTGCATCCAAAAGTCGATGACTGGGATGGTGATATTTACACGATCTGCAGTTAAAATGCAAAGCATAAATTATATAACAGGTGAGTCGTGGAGATATAGCCCCCAAGCTCAAATCGTTGCAATTGATCCAAATAAGAAGGATAGTACAGTACATATTTTAACAGCGGATTTCTTTTCGGCGCGCAATCCACAAATTTCTTACGATGGAAATTTTTTGCTGTTTACTGCTCAGCTTAAACCAAGCGATCCGTGGCAGATATGGGAGATGAATCTCAAAAATCTCAGATCAAGAAAAGTCATTTCATCTAATGATAATTGCATTGATCCTGCCTACCTGTCAGGCGATAGGTTGGTATTTAGTAAATTAGACTTAAATGACAAATTGAAGGGCGGTTATTCCCTCTATACTTGTCACCTTGATGGCTCAAATATTAGTCGAATTACTTTTAATCCGCACACCTATTTTGCTTCCAACCAACTAAAAGATGGTCGCATTTTAACAATTTCCAGGCAATTATATCCAGAAAATGGCGTTCAGAAGTTGATGATTTTAAGACCAGACGGTACTAAATGCGAGATTTTCTATGAACTGACTGAAGGATCCACCCTTCTAAGCCAGGCGATAGAGACAGCCAATGGCCATGTCATTTTCATTGAAAAAACCAAGTCTCTTTCTACTGGTGGAACGCTAGTTTCAATAAGGTATAACCGACCGTTACATTCGCGCGACAATCTTTCATCTGCAATAGAAGGTGATTTTTTGGCAGTTTCGAAACAAAGTTCGGGTAAACTTTTAGTCTCATATCGTAAGAGTGATGCTGAACGCTTTGCTCTCTATGAATTCGATCCTGAAAAAAAGATGATAGGGAATGTTATCTATAAAAATCGAGGATTCGATGTATTGGAATCCGTTGTAGTTGGGCTAAATGAAATGCCCAAAAAACTTCCAAGTGAAGTAGATACCGGCGTGAAGACCGGGCAACTGCTATGTCAGGATATAAACGTTATAAAAGATCAATTTCAAAGCAATTCTATTGCTTCACAACTGTACAGAATTGAGGTAGCTGGGATTGACTCAATTCTTGGAGTGGTTCAGGTTGAGCAAGATGGCTCATTTTACTTAAAAATAATGGCCGATAAGCCATTTAAAATTAAGACTATTGATATCAACGGAAAGTTAATACAAGGTCCAGGCGATTGGATTTGGTTACGACCTAACGAACGACGTGGATGTATAGGTTGTCATGAGGATCATGAGCTGGCTCCAGAGAACAGAGTTCCTTTAGCGGTAAAAAAAACGCCGGTTAGTTTGCCGATACATGTTATGAAAATTGTCGAAAAAAAGATTTCATTGGAATAAATATGAAGAAGACAAAAATATACGCAATTATTGGAGTTCTATTTGCACTCATACTCGTCATTTATTTTCCGGGAAGAAAATTGGCGAGAGAACATGTAAATATCAAAACGGCTGTATCAGATCATCCGCTGTTATGCACTAATTGTCACCTTTACACCTCCAAAAACACTTTGGTTTCGAAATTACTAAATGCCGATTATTACTCTCCTTTTAATATGGCTGTCTCTAAGGATGGAAGCCGTTTGTACGTTGTTGCCCAAGACGCTAACGCCCTGTTGGTTGTAGATATTGAAAAGCAGCAAGTAATAAACAATATTAAAGTTGGAAATCAACCGCATACTGTCATTCTCAGTATGAATGGTCAAAAGGCATATGTGAGCAATCAGTGGTCGGATAATGTGTCAGTCGTTGATTTAGCTGCAGCAAAAGTGGTTGATACATTGAAAACAGGCAACGGCCCGGCCGGACTTTCGCTCAGTGCTGATGGACAATTTTTGTATGTAGTCAATTCGTATTCATCAACAATCTCTCTTATTGAACT
>Ga0209100_1002203_pt1 | contig 12404 bp, 12 predicted proteins | sample lystaG_FD_185480 | JGI IMG/M metagenome (GOLD analysis project Ga0209100, IMG submission 185480) | Glacier valley bacterial and archeal communities from Borup Fiord, Nunavut, Canada, to study Microbial Dark Matter (Phase II) -... | ecosystem: Environmental > Aquatic > Freshwater > Ice > Glacier ...
ATTACGAATATCGCAAAGGCTGGAAACTGGTATAGTTTAGCCTTTCTCAAAATAATCAAAGAGGATGTCTCATCTATTGGGACATCCTCTTTTTTTGCGCTATAAAGACAGGTTTGGATTTAGTGAATAATGACGGAATTGATCAACAAATCTATATTATCGCTGCATAACAACGCTTAATATCTTTCTGAAAACAGATTTTCTTGCTCATCGAAAAGGAAAGTGTATATTTGGATTCTATGAAAAGAAAAATCGAACTACTGGCGCCCGGAGGAGATATTGACTCGATAAAAGCTGCAATTCTTGCGGGTGCCGATGCTGTATACTGTGGTCTCGAGAAATTCAATGCCAGAAACAGGGCAACCAATATCAGCTTTGATGATTTACAGGGGATTTTAAGACTTGCACATCAGAACAAATGTGAAATCTTCCTGACACTTAATATCATTATTGTTGAAAACGAAATACCGGCACTGATCGGTATCCTGAACAAACTGGTCAATACAAGTATCGATGGTATAATTGTTCAGGATCTGGGCCTGTTTTATCTCCTCTCCCACTATTATAAAGGTCTTAAAATACATGCTTCGACCCAGCTAACCACGCACAATGAAGGTCAGATACTGTTTTTAAATAAACTGAATGCAAACAGGATCAACCTCTCACGAGAGTTAAATATTCGTGAGATAAAAGCGCTGACTTTGGTCGCCCATCAAAATAAGATATTGACGGAAGTGTTTGTCCATGGCTCCTATTGCCTCTCCTATTCGGGCATTTGCTACATGAGTTCTGTTCACGGAGGTAAGTCGGGGAACCGCGGCCGATGCAGCCAGCCCTGCAGGGATCAGTATTTAACAACTCCTGCGGGTAAAGATTTCCCCTTGAATCTGAAAGATAATTCAGCGTGGTTCGATCTCCGGGAACTGTCGGATGCGGGGGTTGACGCGCTCAAGATTGAAGGAAGGATAAAAAAGTACGATTACGTTTATACGGTGGTAAACAACTGGAGAAAACAGCTCCTTATCTTTTATATTCAGAACCAGCTAAACAAAGACAATAGCGTTCTTTTTAAGGTATTTAACCGGGCGTTTTCAAATGCATTTCTGAAAGGAGTTATTGATAAAGGTATGTTTATCGACAATCCCCGCGATCATTCCATTCAGCATCTTTCGGAGATTAATGATTATTCTACCACTGATGCAATGGAAAAAAGTCATTTAGAACTCTATGATGAAAAAGAAGCGATCAAAACGACGATTGAAAATAAGATCAGGCAGACAAGCATTGCAAAAGCCCCTTTAATCATCCATATTTCAGGAGAATGTGGCTCACCATTGCGGGTTACCGTAAAGACGGCGGAAACTTCATTCGAGGTGCTTTCCGAAATGAATCTTGTAAATACCGGGACAGAGGCCATCAGTTACGCGATGGTATTAAAACGACTGAAGGCGATCAACGATACGGAATATCACATCGAAAAACTGACGCTGGAGAATCTTCAGGGGGATGTTTACATACCATTTAAAGCGCTTACTTCCATTAAAAAACAAATCCTGTTCATCCTGAATGGTTCTAAAGAATTTGTGGACCCCATTGATGTTCCTGTACTTAAAAAGCACATCCGTCAGCAAGAGAAACCCACGCTTTCCGTATTAATATCCTCCCCACAGGACGTGCATCTTTGTGATGAAACCACAGCTACACTCTTTTATCGGTTACCTGAATCGTTTAAGAATGAATCTGCTGAGTTGACCATGCTTTTTAAAGAGAACAGGAACCTGGTTCCGTGGTTCCCGCCTGTTTTAGAAGGTGAAGACTACCAGTCGGCGGTTGAATTTCTTCAGCAGGTGCAGCCTCAGTTCATTGTAACTAACAATACAGGAATTGCATATGAAGCTTTTAAAAAAGGAATCCGTTGGATCGCCGGTCCTTATTTGAACATTGTTAATTCATTTAGCCTGGTCTGTTTAAAAGAGACCTTCAACTGTTCGGGCGCATTTATTTCGAACGAAATAAGTAAGGTTCAGATGCACCGTATTCAAATACCCGACGATTTCAAACTGTACTACAGCATCTATCACCCGATCGTGCTGATGACAAGCCGGCAATGCCTGCTTCACCAGGTGACGGGATGCGAAAAAGAGGTGATGGATGATGACTGTATTCAGCACTGTGTGAAATCATCTTCAATTACAAACCTTAAAAAGGAAACCTTCTTTATTGAAAAGACAAGGGGAAACTATCACCGGATCTATAATGAGACCAATTATTTGAATACGGCTGTTGTGACAGAAGTGGCCGAACTCTTTTCAGGATTTTTCATCGATTTAACAGAACTGAAAACCGAAACAAAGATAGAGATAGACAAGCCTGGCGTCATTCAGCTATTTGAAAATCTGTTGAACGGAGATCCTGATTCAGAAAAGGAACTCAGGCAGGTTATTCATCCCACAACTGACGCTCAGTATCACAAGGGAATCTGATAAACACAATCCGATATTAGACAAAGCATAAAATGCTTGAAAACTAATACTTATATCGAACTTAGGTCAATGACATACCAATGACTAAAATACGAAACCATGTCAGATAAAAAGGAGTATAAACGGACAAAAACTTTCAAAAGCGATGAACACCTTAATTAACTCCATCGATGAATACATAGGTACTTTTCCGCAAGAGATTCAGACATTACTTGAACAAGTCCGGACAACGATCAGGCAAGCTGCACCCGAAGCAGAAGAAGCGATAAAATATGCAATGCCGACGTTCGTTTTCAACGGAAACCTGGTTCATTTTGCAGCCTTTAAGCATCATATTGGTTTCTATCCTGTCCCATCAGGCATTGAAGCGTTTAAAAAGGAACTGTCTGTTTACAAAGGGGCAAAAGGCTCCGTACAGTTTCCGCTCGATCAGCCAATGCCATTGGAATTGATTTCGAAAATAGTAAAATTCAGGGTGTCTGAAAACCTGAAAAAGGCGAAAGCGAAAAAGAAGTAAATACAAAAACGTATCATTCACTCCGGATTGTGCCGATCCAAAATCACAAAACATCGAAATGGATTTGATTTATGCCTAATCAGATTTGCAAAACCACGTTTTGATGACCAATTATGCCCAAACCGAAATCCAAAACCACGTTCTGATGACCAATTATGCCCAAACCGAAATCCAAAACCACGTTTCGATGATCAATTATGCCCAAACCGATTTGCAAAACCACGTTTCGATGATCAATTATGCCCAAACCGATTTGTAAAACCACGTTTCGATGATCAATTATGCCCAAACCGATTTGTAAAACCACGTTTTGATAGTCGATTATGCCTAAACCGAAAGTCAAAATCATCTTTTAACATTGATTTTGGATGGAATAATTGTTTTGAGAAAAATAAATTAGTTTTTTTTCAATTTTCTTAAAAATATTTACAAAACAGACTTCTTTTTTTGCTTTGAATGTTTTAACTTAGTTGAATAATTCAATCGAAATCAACTAAAAATAATTAAAATGGAAAAATTAATTATTCCTTCTCTGCTATCAGTCAGTGATGGTGTCCTGATGGCTGAGCGATTTGAAAAGACCACACAACCGCTGGCTGAAAAAGATCCAAAAATCAAGAATCTTCACACCCGTGTATCCTCCGTTTATAAACGGTTAGTGAAAAATCAGAAAAATGCGAGCAAGAGTCGTTTAACCGGAGAATTGCGTCAACTTGGTAAGCGTCGCAACCGGGCGCGCATCGCATTTCGTGATATTTTGTATGGCATTTCGGTTTCATTGATCGAGGAAACCAGCGCGAAAGCATTAAAACTATATGCCATTTTTGAAGAATATGGTGCAGCGGGTTATAAACCAGGCTATAAAAAAGGAACAACGATATTAATATCGTTAGTCTCGGAATTCGATTTGCCTGCAAATCAGATTTTATTGAAAGAATTGAATCTTTTACCTTTTTATGAGTCGCTGAAAACCGCGCATCAGATTTTCGATTCAGTCAGTAAACAGAAATCGGATGAAAAAACGACCCTGGCCGCAGATTCGGAACCTGCTACCGCTATTTTGGAAGAATTGATTGCGGCAATGGAAGATTTACTGGCCATGATCCAGCTCAATAATCAAATGGACAAAGCTACTTATGGTGAAGCCTATAATCAGTTGGTGACCTATATCAACGAAATTAATACAACGGCCCGCGCACGCAAAACCCGCAAACAAAACAGCAACGAACCGGAACCAAAATCGGAGCCGGTTTAATAATAATGAATAATTCTTTAAAACGGGGACTGTTCCATAATTCCGGAATCGTCCCCTTTTATTTGGGTTAAACTTAAAAAACATAAAATATTCTTTCTTTGATATATTGATTCAGACAATCTGTATATTTGTTAGTAATATTCAATGGGAGTTATCAGACATATATATGTTATGAGTCATGCTAAGGTGGCACAGAGCTGACTGAAACTGACTGAAAGAAATAAAACGACAAACAACAACGAATAAGAAAATCTGTATCTACTTTTTCAAGGACTTCAAAGTGAAAACATCTCTAACAGAAATTAGCTGAGGGTGTTTAATGGCAAATATAATGAACTAACAATCAAACTATGATAATACAAGAATTCATCAACAGCAGAAACAAGTATAAGGTAGATTGTACTTATCAAAGACCAGACGACGCATGGTCAAAAGAAGACAAACAATGTCTAATCGACACCATTTTAAAGGGGGAACCGCTTCCGATATTTTTTATGAATTATAAATCGGACAATAAACATTTTTACATTGTTGACGGGCAACAACGCTTAAGTTGCATTTCTCTTTTCTATGAAAATAAAATCAAGCTAAATGAAAGATTTTCAGGCAAGTTAAATGGAGGTAAAACGTTTAATGGCGAAAACCCTTTAAACGATGATGATAAAAATAATTTCTTGAACTATAGTTTGAATTTTCATGTAATGGAGGATTACGATGATGAAAGAGTTAGATTAATATTTTCAAGACTACAAAGAGGTAAGCCATTGGCATTGGGTGAAAGACTTAATGCAGAGCCAGGAACAATTGTAGAATGTATGCGAGAATTAGCAAATCATCAATTTTTGACTAAATCCGTTGGCGTACCTAAAAATCGTTATGGAATTTATCCCGACTCTGCTCGAATTCTTTTCTACGAAAAGTTTGGAGCAAAACAGTGTGGTTCACTAGAATTATATACATTCTTTGACAATAATAGAGACCTTGACAAAAAATCAAGGGAATTCAAGAATGCACTTACCATATTAAACTACTTGGAAAAATGTTTTCCTGCAATCCCGGGTAATTACAAACATTTAGAAAAACACGCTTGGGTTTTGGCTGTCTATACAATGATCAGAGAATTAAAACTTAGTTATTCATTGATTGGACAAGAGGCAAAAATCAGAGAATTCATCATCGACTTTCATAGCAAGATTTACAACGCAGATTTTCGGAAATCGAAGGCTAACTATCAGCGATTTTACGATAATGTGCGAGGAGGTTGGTCAGAAAGAATTATTGTGCTGCGGAGAGATATTCTAATGAAAGAGTTTCTTGGAAAAAATCCAATTCCCGAACTTGACGAAAAACGACAAGTTCCAGACGAAGATAAAATAGCAATTTTCGCAACAAGAAAAACTTGTGAACTTTGTGGATGTAGTTTTAAAGACTATAAAGAAGCAGAATATCACCACAAAGACAGGTATGCAGATGGTGGTAAAAGTATCCTTGAAAACATTATGATACTATGCACAATGTGCCACGACAAAATACATGGTGGAGTTGAAATAGAAAAACCAAGTAAAGAAGAACCTGAACAATTAATTAAAACTTCAGAAAAACGTTTGACTATGCCAAAGAATGAAATCAAATTTAAAAAAGAAGAAATAAGAGAATCTAAAACTGTTGAGCAACATTTAGAAGAATCTTCTGACGAAATAAAGGAATTATTTCAAGTCTTTAATGAAAGAATTCTTAATCTAAGTACTGAAATAGAAAGATACACAACTTGGCAAAATATTCTTTATAAAACTTCAGTAATTATTGTAGAACTAAACGTTCAAAAAAATAGATTGCGCCTTTTATTGAAAACAGAAAATGGTGAGATAAAAGATCCAAAACATTTAACTGTAATAGTACCGAAAAGCCATGGTTGGGGTAAGCTTACACACATTGTTTATTTATATCCAAGACAAAACATAGACGATATAATGGTCTTAGTAATTCAATCATTTGAATCAACACAATAAACTGCTGCCAATAGCAAACTACCCATCGGTTTCGGCACTTCGATGTCAGGAAATTAAAATAAAGAAAAGTAACTCTTCGTAGGAAGTTTATCGGATAAATCCCGCTCTATTTATAGTTGCGGAATATTAGACAGCATTAAAAATAGCTCCTTGGGAAGCTAACAAGTGCGATTAATGATTGGATATAGATTATAATGTCATAAACTATTAACAATTTCAAAAACATCAAATTATGAGCAAGATCAAAGAAGAATTTGTTGTTCAACACAGGTGGAATTATTATGGAATATCAAAATTAGAAGATGTAAACCTAAATCCGGAGAAATTTATTATTGACCTGCAAAAACTTGATAAAATCCAATATGATTTAATTAGATCGATTGGTGACATTAAAGGGAAAACCGTTCTTGAGTTCGGTTCAGGATGTGGTGAATTCTCAGTTGCTTTAGCGAAGCTTGGTGCAAGGGTTACCGGGATTGATATCGGCAGTGATTTAGTAAAATTATCAAACCTTGTAGCAGAATTAAATGATGTTAGATGTGAATTTGTTACAGGCAGTATTGATAAACTTGATTTTGAAAATGAAATATTTGATTTCGTAATTGGTATGGATATTCTACATCATTTACCTAAGCATATGGTTATTGATTCTTTACATGAAGCATACAGAGTAATTAAACCGGAGGGTAAAGCATTCTTCATAGAACCAATTGAAAATAGTAAACTGTTTGATTTCATACAGAACTTATTTCCCTTAGGTTCTGACTCAAACCAGTATCGTCCGTCAATATTACAAAGAGAAAAATGGAAAAAATATATTAATGAAGCTGATGATCGATCACTTTCTACCAATGAATTGATCAATGCAAAAAATGGTTTTAGTAAGGTCGAATGCAAATATTATGGTTTATTTATACGTTTAACCAGAATATTTCATGGGAAAATATTTAGGAGAATATTAAATAACATTGACAGTTTACTAACGAAAAAGTACTCCCCTATAAAAAAACTTAGTCAACAAATTTTGGTAATATATGAAAAATAAACCTTGCAATAAAAATTAACGTTATCTAACTCAGGGTATACATTATGCGGTTTTAAACGAAGTTTTGAGTTCACGACTAGTTATGTTGTCAGTCGTTTGTAACGACAAATACCGTTTTTCGGTAGACGAGATTATATAATCAATTCATAAAATAAACAACCGCATAAACCACTTTAAAAACCAAACAACAATGACAATCAGAACCTTTTGGAACCTCTTTATTAAGATTTTAGGAATTTGGTTAGTGCTGAGCGCACTGACTGTTATTCCGCAATTCGCGAGACTATTAACTTTTTTCGGGACGACCAGCAATGACAGACTTTTAGGTATTGGTATTACCGTCGCTTTATTCCTTTTAACGATAGGAATTTATGCACTCATTCTGCGGCTTTTCGTTTTTAAGACAGACTGGCTCATTGACAATCTGCATCTTGACAAAGGCTATACGGAAGAAAAATTAGAACTAAATATTCAACGCACAACTGTGTTTACGATTGCCGCCATTGTAATTGGCGGACTTGTATTCGTTGATAGTTTCCCGCTATTTTGTCAGCAGGTATTACTGTTTATTCAACAAGGTCACCCGTTTAATGAAAGTCCCACATCCGGATGGATTCTGTTTTATTTGGTAAAAACCATTCTTGGTTATCTGTTAATGACAAACAGCCAATTCGTTGTCAGGTTTTTAGATAAACAAAACCACATAGTGGAATAATGGTTAAATCCCTCCCAGTGTGTATTTGAATACATTTTAAAAAAGACAACCTCAATGATAAAAACATTTCTAATGCTAATGATGCTACTTCCTTCCATCTTATTTGGGCAGGAAACCAAAAGAATTGCATCCAAAGAAACCAATGAGACTTTCTTTGTTCTTAAATCAGATAAAAGCACAAGACATGGGGAATACAATAAGTTCAGTTATAGAAATAAACTATTAATCAAAGGCTTCTATAAACAAGGTCTTAAGGACAGTATTTGGGAATGCTACAATTTTGACGGCCAAATTTCCCTTAAATATGATTATTCCCAAAATGAACTTCTGTTTTACAAACCTAGTGACAAGGTCAAGAAGTATAAATTCATCAATGAAACAGTCAATGCCGATACGACTTTAAACCGACCTCCAATATTCTTAGGAGGTGATGACGCTTTTACTTCTGATATTGTAAGGAATCTGCGGTATCCGGTTGAAGCACTTCAAAATGGAATTTCAGGTAAAGTGTTTGTTTCGTTTGTGGTTGACAAAAGTGGAAAAACGAGTAATTATAAAGTTGAAAAACCACTTGGTTATGGCTTAGATTTGGAGGCACTCAGCGTATTAAAACTGCAACCTGACAATTGGCTGCCAGCGTTACAAAATGGACAAGCTGTTGACATTGAAGTTATCTATCCGGTTGCATTCCAGTTGCGATAATTCAAAATAAAACAACCATTAACATCAAGTTATCAGCCAGTTTCGGTGCTTTGTTGTAAGGAAATTTGTATATTTGAAGTACAGCACTTCTTAGGAGGTTCAGAGGTTAAAAATTCCTCCCTGCGTTTAGTTTAAGAACGAAATAAAATTCTTCTGAAAATGAGACATATATTGTATATCGTTGTCGTTGCCTGGAGTTTAATCCTGATTGGTTGCACCAGTACAGTAGGAACTGTTGAAATCGCAGGAAAGGTATTGGATGAATTTACAAAAGAAGGTATTCCAAAAAGAGCGGTGATTCTGCAAGCCATGACTTATTCTGATTCTGAATTAATACCGACAAAAGACATTGGTCACTTTTACACAGATAGCTCCGGGCATTTTAGGTATACCATCAATAAGATCAAGGGAGCATATTGGTATAATTTTATCTTTGTAGGTGATTCAACCTACGCCTACTCCACCCGAATGGTCAGTCTTGAAGAACTTAACCAAAATTCAAAATTTCAATCTTTTTATCTCAACAAATTCGCCGATCTCACCATTAAGATTGAGCGGATTAACAAATCGGAGTTCACGGATACACTTTTCCTTTCATGGAAAACAAATGGCAGTGATGGAAGAATGTTCCCCTACAAAGTGATCAATAATGGTACAGCCCACGACCTGGAATTCAGGTGGATTGGCAAGAATATTAAATCGGTTATCGAAGCAAAAACATTCGCGAATAAAAACACGATCGTTAACATGTATTTGTTCAGGAACAGGGGCGCAATGGAGATGTCAGACACTATCTTTTGCATTAGAGATGTGAAGAATTCGCTTACATTTAAGTATTAACAAACTGTCACCCGGGCTACAACCTGAAAGGAGCGCATTCGTCAAAACGGTACTTTTCAAAATAACAACAATTGGAAATATTTTAATTGGTTGCAAAAGTTGTGATGAATAAATATTGTTTGTAATTTCAATCATCAAAAACATTTAATGATGAAGAAGAAAATTCTGGGAATACTGATGCTCTATCCTTTATTCATTTGTGTGTTTTTATTCCTTCCGTCCGGGTCATTTAAGTTTTGGGAAGCATGGATGTATTCAATAACACTCTTTATTCCGATGCTTACAACTGTATTATACCTGGTACATAAAGACCCGGCATTGCTGGAACGCAGAATGAAAATAAAGGAAAAAGAAGAAAAACAGAAAATGATTACCCGTCTGTTCCGGTTACCTTTTATACTTGGTTTTTTGATCCCCGGCTTTGACGATCGTTTTAATTGGTCGGATGTATCGCCGGCCCTGGTTATAATTGGAAATCTAATGGTTTTCTTCGCATACTTCTGGATATTTTTTGTATTCAGGGAGAATACCTATACTTCAAGGATCATCGAAGTTGAGAAAGAACAAAAAGTGATATCAACCGGACCCTATTCAATCGTTCGTCACCCGATGTATTCAGGAATGATCGTGATGTTCTTGTTTACACCACTGGCGCTTGGCTCATGGTGGGCATTCATTGCATTTGCTTTCATCCCGTTGGTCCTTGTATTCAGGATTTTTGATGAAGAGCGCGTTTTAATAAAAGAACTGCCCGGATATAAGGAGTATTGTCAGAAGATCCGTTACCGCTTGATCCCATCTATCTGGTAAGATTTAATGAAGTATACCAATTTCAATTTTATCAACGGACAAGAACTCAATGACCAAAAATACAGAAACAGGTAATGAAGGGTTAGAGAATCCGATGAAAATCGAAACAGAAAAGCTATCTGAAGAAAGTAATTCTATAAATGTATCTGAAATAAAAGAAACCAATCAGGAAACTGAAAATATGGAAGTACATCATCACCCTCAGTTGCATCACGATCCAAAGCCATGGAAGGAATATTTCCTGGAGTTTATCATGATCACTTTCGCCGTAACGCTTGGCTTTTTCGCCGAAAATATCCGTGAAAATATTGTTGAAGAGGAGCGGGCGAAAGAATATGCCCAATCGCTGTATGACGATCTGAAAATAGATACGGCTTTAATACAGCGTACCTATGATGAAAAAGAGTGGATAATGGCAAAATTCGACAGTGTCGGGAAAATGCTCGAATCACAAGATTTAAGCAAATACAATGAATTCATTTACTATGCTGAAAGGTACATCGTATTTAACGACGTATTTACATCACAGGATGTTACCTACCAGCAATTGCGAGGTTCGGGCAATTTCAGGTACATTAAAAATTTAGCCCTTTATAAAAATATTGCGGAGTATTATAGTTTTTATAACCGTTATCAATCGATCGACGGAAGTTTCGGATTCGTTGGGAAAGAGAATCTGTCAGAACTGGAGTCGAAAGTCTTTAATCCAATAGACTTAACCAACCTTGACAATGAATTTTCTTCAACTTTTTATGATCTGGTCCAAAGACCAACCGGGAAATTGACACCCATAACAACAGATAACCAAAGTTTGAAATTGCTCTATATCAAATTTGCCAATGCAAACAACCGGACATACGGGGCCAAATTATTTTTAGGATGGCTTAAAGTAAAAGCAACCGATCTGATCAATGACCTTAAAAAGGAATATGAACTTGAATGAGAGATCACGGTAAAAATTGGTATCAGGCAGATATATTCAAATAAAAGCTTAAACAAATGACAAGTTTTAAAAGCAGACTATTCAACTTGTTGATACGAAACAGGCATCTATTTCAAGGAAAACTGAGAAAAGAAGTTTTTAGTCTTAACACTTCCATCCCAAAATTCAGGGAACAATGTGAAAAGGGAGCAAGCAGATACGCCAGAATTCCGAAAGGGATTACAATCAGAGATGAGACCATTGATGGAATGAAATCTGAATGGCTGATACCGGATGGAGCAGATCCCCTGAAAATTATTTTATATGTGCATGGAGGAGGATATGTGTCTGGTTCCTGTAGTGATCATCGGGGATTTGTTTCAAAATTTGCAAAGAACACCGGTATTATCTGTTTAGTTTACGAATACAGACTTGCCCCGGAGAATCCCTTTCCGGCGGCACTAAACGATTCCGTTAAAATCTACAAATGGATGCTTTTTTCCGGCTTTAAACCGGAAAACATACTGATCGCAGGAGAATCTGCCGGCGGGGGATTATGCCTGGCAATCCTCCTTGCATTGAAAGCGTATAATATTGCTTTGCCTGTTGCCGCTGTTGCCATTTCGCCGTGGACAGACTTAACCTGCTCAAGTGATTCGTACCGGACAAAAAACAAAGTATCATTGGCCCCGTTAAACTCATGGACAGTGTTTAGTAAGTACTATGTTGGCGAAAATACTGCAAATCTTCCGCTTATATCACCTTTGTTTGGCGATTTAAAAGGGCTCCCCCCGATTTTAATAAATTCAGGTGTTGATGATGAATTGTATGAAGATGGCGAAAAGTTTTATCTGAAAGCAAAGGAGGCCGGAGTTGACATCACATTCAGACCAGGGATTGGAATGGTTCATTGTTATCCTTTATTGGCTCCGATGTTTAAGGAAGCGACAGAAGCAATGAATGAAATTGTTGATTTTATCAAAACACACTTAAGGACGAAGTAAATAACAGGCTGATAAATATCCTCAACTAATTCCGCCAGGATCCTGTTATGGCCCGGATGACATCTGTTTCAGTGCAGACCAGATTTTTGAACTTAAACAATA
>Ga0209100_1002206_pt1 | contig 12387 bp, 5 predicted proteins | sample lystaG_FD_185480 | JGI IMG/M metagenome (GOLD analysis project Ga0209100, IMG submission 185480) | Glacier valley bacterial and archeal communities from Borup Fiord, Nunavut, Canada, to study Microbial Dark Matter (Phase II) -... | ecosystem: Environmental > Aquatic > Freshwater > Ice > Glacier ...
TACAGAGCGCACAACCTAAACGCATACAAGATCTAAAATGAAACAAAAAGAACTTTACCTCAAAGACATATTTCGCAAAATAGAAGGTGTTATCAAAGCCAACGATGACAGGTACCTTTTACAAGAATTGGAAGAATATGTACTGACCAATGAACTGCTGGGTATTTCGAATAAAAATAGGATGCTTCCCGGGTTGTTCGAAGACCTGGCAAAAGCAAATTTTGATTCCAGTATTTGGATTTCGGGTTATTTTGGATCAGGTAAATCCCATTTACTGAAAATGCTTTCACTGGTCCTTGAGAACAAAGAAATAAATGGGGTTAAATGTGCTGATCTATTTGCAGCTAAAGCAACCGATGATTTCGAAATGGAGCGTAATATCAAAAACGTTTCCGGCATCCCCACACAAACGATACTATTCAATATTGCAGCCAAATCAGATGGAATAACAAGTCTGGGATCAACAATTGACCCTGTATTAAGCATTTTCCTTAAGGTGTTCAACGAGCAGTTGGGTTACGACCCCCTGAATCCGGAGATTGCAGAAATTGAAAGACATCTGGACTCCATCGGCCAGTATCACTATTTCAAAACTGAATACCAGAAACGGTTTGATAAGAGTTGGGAAAAAGGAAGAGAGTCTATTTTCCTGAATCAACATGAGTTGGCAGAAATTTATGCAGAGATTAAGTCGATCAGTGTTGACGAAGCCAATCGTTACATCGACAATTTGATCAACAATTACAGGTTGGATATTGAAGGCTTTTGTGAACTGGTATCCAGGTATGTCAAATCTAAACACAATGGATTCCGGCTTGTTTTCTGTGTTGATGAAGTAGGACAGTTTATTGCAGAAAATGTGGGTTTGATGTTAAGTCTTCAAACCATTGCCGAAACCCTTTCGACCAAAACACAAGGACAATCTTTTATGATTGTTACTTCGCAAAATGATCTGAATGCCACCATTGGTGATCTGACTGCCAATCAGGCGCACGATTTCTCCCGTATTCAAGGTCGGTTTACTTTGAAAATTCCATTGACCAGCGCCAATGCTGATGAAGTTATTCAGAAACGTTTACTCAGGAAAAAAGATTCTTCACAGGAGTTACTGATTGCTCTTTATGAGAAAGAGCAAAACAATGTCCGCACCTTGTTGAAGTTTAATGATGGATCGCGCCAGTACCAGACTTATAAAGATGCAACGCATTTTATCAATACCTATCCGTTCATACCCTATCAATTCGATCTTTTTCAGGCTTCCATCAAAGCATTAAACGATCACAATGCCTTTATCGGCAGTCAGCAATCTGTTGGGGAACGTTCGATGTTGGGAGTATTTCAACAGGTGGCCAAGTCGAATGCTGAAAAAGAGATGGATTGCATTGTCACTTTTTCGCAAATGTATGAAGGTATAAAAGATGTGTTACAGAGCAATATACAGGCTGATATACTTCAGGCGAATAAAAGCATTGATTCAGTGCTCGCTGAAGATGTGCTGAAAGCCTTATTCCTGGTGAAATACGTGAAAGGGTTTCATGCTTCCGTTGGTAATATCGCCACCCTTTTGCTTCCCAAATTTGATATTGACCTGACTGCATTCAGAAAACAGATTCAGGAAGCGCTTAATAAGTTGGAAAATCAAACCTACATTCAACGCACTTCGGGTGATTTATATGAATACCTTACCAATCTGGAAAAGGATGTTGAAAATGAAATTAAAAGCACAGATATTGGGTCAACGGCAGCAGGTGAATTGTTGGCAAAATGTTTGTTTGATGATATTTTGAGAGATTCAAAAGTCAAACTGGATTCGAACAATCAACCTTATGAATTTGGCAAGAAGCTGGATGATGATATCATTGCAAGGGAAAAGGATTTTTATGTGAATTTTATCACTCCATTGAATGCCAACTCGGTAACCACCTCCAATGTGAATATGTTTTCGATTGGGCGACCGAACGATTTGGTTATTTTTCTGCCTGAAGACAAGCGGCTATTTGATGAATTACGATTGATTAAAAAGACAGAAAAGTACATTCAAAACACCAGCTCTCCGGCCTTGGATACCATCAAGATGAGGATCTTATCGGAGAAAGCGCAACTCAATAAAGACAGGGAACGAACTGTTTTAAATCAACTAAAGGAGAGTATTGGCGATGCTAGGATGTATATCAATGGCTCTGAACTGACCGATATTGGCAGTAAAGACCCCAAGACAAAAATCACTATGGGTGTTCAGCAGTTGATCAAGATGATTTACACCAATCTGAAGATGCTGACCTTTGATTTTACCGAAGCACATTTACCCAAAATCATCCAGAGTCAGGATACCCTTTTGTTTACTGATAATTTGCATGAGATAGAGCTTGAAGTTTTAAATCGCCTGCAACGTAACAAGGTGAACCATGAACGAACTACTATAAAGAGTTTGGTTGACAGCTTTAATGTCCGGCCTTATGGTTGGCCACTGATCGCAGTTCTTTGTATTACCGCCAAGTTGTATAAACGAAACAAAGTAAGCCTCAAACAGGATAGTTACCCCCTGGAGGACAGAACAGTATTAGAAGCATTGCAACGAAACAACCAGTACGCAAACACCATTATTGACCTGGAAGAGGAAATACAAAGCACGCAGATTCAGAAGCTAAAGAATTTTTATCAGGAATACTTTAATGAGCCTAACCTGGGCAATGAACCCAAAGAAATATCGCGGCTATTTAAACAACGGCTGGATAAGGAAGTAAAAGAGTTATCCGAAATTTATTCACTTCGGAGCCGTATAAAATTTCTTGAATCAATGGGTGAACCCATCGACCGGCTTAGGCTATTGACAGAAAAAAAGCATCCCTATTTCTTCAATGCGTTGGATCAGTATCAGGATGACTTATTGGATGATAAAGAGAATGTACTGGATTCAGTAAAGAAATTCATGAATGGAACACAGCGCTCTATCTTCGAAAATGTATTGCTTTATCTCGAAAGCAACAATGCCAATTTCGATTATATAGGCAGCGAAAGCCTGGATAAGCTGCAAATAGTTTCCGAAAGTACTACACCCTACAAAGGTTCACTAATGCAGGAAGCAAAAGCAGCATTGGAGCTTATTCACGATGAAGTTACAGCGCAACAAAATACTGAGAGGGAAATAGCAAAGGAGGCCATCCAACAAAGCATCCAAAAACTAAAGTCCTTTGATGATTTTCTAAAACTTGACGCCAGACAACAAACTGATATCATTGTTCCTTTTGAACGGATAATCAACGACATTGAACACGAACGGTTTATTGGTAATATCCGAACGAAGGCCAACAATGCTTTGACCGACATGTATCAGCGACAATTGGAACAAATATCGCGTTGGGCCACTCCACCCGCTAAACCCACGCCGCCGGGAGCAGATCCTGAACCGCCGAAACCAAAGATCGTTTATGTGAGAAAAGACAATGTAAAAGTCAACTTCTCAAAACTTGTATTGGAAAACAAACAGGATGTGGAAGATTACCTGGCAGCATTAAGAGTTCAGCTTTTAAGAATAATTGCTGAAGATAAACGTATATCTTTGTAATTACGATTTCATGACAAACGAGGAGCTCAAACAGCTTATAAATCTGGGTGAATCGCTCACTGTTGAATTTAAAAAATGTCAGCACGAATTGAGCGACAATATCTTTGAAACGATATGTGCCTTTCTTAACCGATCGGGGGGAACTATTTTTTTAGGGGTAAATGACAGTGGCGATATTATTGGAGTGAATGAATCTTCAATAGAAATTATATTGAAAAATCTGGCCAATACTATTAATAATCCCCAGCAGCTTAGCCCAACGGCTTACTTTTCGCCCGAAATTATTGATGTGGACGGAAAGAAGGTGATCAGCATTTATGTACCGGAGAGTTCGCAGGTGCATCGTTTTAAAAATCGCATTTACGACCGAACGGGTGATGCCGACAATGATATTACGCTGAACCATGCGCTGGTTGATTCTATTTATTTACGAAAACGGAATGAATTTACCGAAAATGAGGTTTGTCCTTTTCTGACAATCAATGATTTAAATAGAAGTACATTCGAAAAAGCAAGGCATTTGGCCGCTTCATCCAATCCGTCTCATCCCTGGTTAAGCCTAAGCAACGAGGAAATTCTTCATTCTGCAGGATTTTGGCGCAAAGACCGGGCAACAGGCAAAGAGGGTTACATATTGGCCGTTGCCTTGTTGTTTGGTGCGGAAGTTACCGTTCTGACTTATTGCCCGGCCTACCGAACCGATGCCATTTATCGGAATATGAGCTATCAGCGCTTTTTACACCCAAAAATCAATGACCCTGATATTCGATACGACGACCGTGACGATGTACGGGAGAACCTGATTGAGGCCTATTTACGGCTCACAAGCTTTGTACAGAAACATTTGCCTGACCGGTTTATGCTAGACGAAACCGGGATTCAGCGGATTGATATTCGAAGTAAAATTTTTAGGGAAATTATTGCCAATCTTTTGACGCACAGGGAATACAGCAGTAGTTTTCCTGCCAAGTTGTTGATATTCTCCGATATTGTGCTTACCGAAAACTGGACAAAACCACAGCAAACAGGTACGATTACCCTCGCAAATTTGGAAACTCATCCTAAAAATCCAATGATTGCAAAAATTTTTAGAGAATTGGGATGGGTTGAAGAGTTGGGTTCGGGTAGGAAGAACATTCAAAAATACGCACCCATCTATTATCCCGAATACAAGGTGGAAATTCAGAATCATGAAAAGTTCGTGTTGTCTATTTCTTATGCCAATTTGGAAACTGACTTAACACCTGACTTAACACCTGACTTAACACCTGACTTCGCACCTGACTTAACACCTGACTTAACACCTGACTTAACACCTCTGGAAAAGTTACAGCCCCAGTTACAGCCCCAGTTGCAGCCCCAGTTACGGCCCCAGTTACAGCCCCAGTTACAGCCGGAGTTACAGCCCCAGTTACAGCCGGAGTTACAGCCGGAGTTACAATACGAGTTACAACAAGAGTTGAAACAGGAATTACAGCACGAGTCTTTGTACAGTTTTATATTGAAGGCATTAGAAAATAGAGCTTTGACAACTAAAGAACTATCAGAAAAGCTGGGACAAAAGGGAAAATCAGGACAATTTAAAAAGGTAATTCGCAAATTACTCAAAGACAATTTAATAGAAAGAACGATTCCTGATAATCTTAACAATCCTGCTCAAAGACAAAAATTAACCGAAAGAGGTAAATTGTTTTTAAAAATGATTGCAAAATAAAATCAATAATTTCACAATAAGGGAATCAAGTAGGCACCAAGTTGGGAATAAGTCAGCACTAAGTCTTATTTCCGTAATTCGTAATTGTTTTGTTAATTCGTAATTTTTAATTGTTTTGTATCCGTAATTCGTAATTTGTAATTGTTTTGTATCCGTAATTCGTAATTTTTAATTCGTAATTGTTTTACTCATGAATACCAACCAACTCAAACGCTTTGCCAAAGATGCCCGTATCAAATTGCTTGACCAGGTAGGCCGTAAACTGGAATTTGTATTGAACAACTCCAGCCAGATTTTTACGGATACTTATGCAGCACAAATTCAAAGTCTTAAAGATAAGATACAGCAAACAGGCCGGGAGCAGGTGATTGAAATGGTGGCCTACACCTGGTTTAACCGCCTGATGGCATTGCGCTTTATGGATACCAACGGATATACGATACCAAAGGTTGTTACACCACTGTCGGGGATGACCAATCCCGAGATTCTGCAGAATGCTTTGGGGGGTAACATTGAATCCGATTTAATCCTTGACCGCCAACGCATCAATGACTTGTTAGATGGACGCACCTCCTCCACCGATGCCCATACTGAAGCCTATAAAATGCTTTTGGTGGCAGTTTGCAACCAGTGGCACAAGGCCATGCCATTTATGTTTGAGCGAATCAGCGACTATACCGAACTGTTATTGCCTGATGACCTGTTGAGCGATTACAGCATTGTGGCCGACTTGCGAAACGGCATGAGCGATGATGATTGCCAACAAGAAGAAGTGATTGGCTGGCTTTACCAGTTTTATATCTCTGACAAGAAGGATACTGTTTTTGAAGGGTTGAAAAAGAATATTAAAATAACACCGGAAAATATACCTGCTGCCACCCAATTGTTTACTCCTCGCTGGATCGTACGATACATGGTTGAAAACACCTTGGGCAAACTGTGGCTTTCCTTTAAACCCGGCAGTAAGTTGCGGGAGCATATGCCTTATTTCATTGAAGCCCCAGAAGGCAATTCGCCGGCACCAATGCCGGAAGGCATTAAAGGCATAACAGACATTACGTTTTTAGATCCCTGCCAGGGCAGCGGACACATATTGGTATATGCCTTTGACCTGTTGACTAAAATCTACGAAGAAGAAGGCTACAACACCAACGAAATACCTGCACTTATTCTGCAGCACAATCTTTTTGGAATTGACATTGACCCACGTGCAGCACAGTTGGCAGCTTTTGCCCTGACCATGAAAGCCCGGAGTTATTACAGTCGTTTTCTGCGCAAACCTGTACAACCCCATGTAATTGCCTTGGAAAATGTAAGCGAGGAAACCATCCAACAATCTGTTAGGTTACCTTTGACCATAAAAGGCAAGAAAATTGAAAAGTACAGCGACTTAAATCTAAGCCTTTTACTTCAAGCTGACAACCTGGGTTCATTGATACAAATAACTCCGGAAGAAGTAAATGCGATACAAATACAAGAAGGAAGCATCTGGCAAACTCAACAGAAAATACTAAAACTACAAGCAGAATTTCTATGCAACCAATATCATTGTGTAGTAACGAATCCACCTTATATGGGAAGTGGAGGAATGAATACAGCCATCAAAGTATTTGTTGAAAAGAATTACCCAAAAAGTAAGTCAGATTTAATGGCATGCTTTATGGAAAGATGCCTGTTGTTTAATCCAACAAATGGTAAGACAGGAATGATTAACCAACATAGTTGGATGTTTCTGAGTAGTTATGCGACTTTACGCCCTTTCCTGATTGACAGTATTCAGTTTGAAAGCATGTTGCACCTGGGACCTCGCACTTTCCCTGAAATAGGAGGTGAAGTAGTACAAAACGCAGCTTTTGTACTGGGTAATTATGTACCATTAAATAAAGGAACATTTATACGGTTAACTGATTTTGGCAACTCTCAGCTGAAAGATGACAAAACCAAAGAAGCCATTCAAAATCCAAACTGTGGATGGTTTTATACCGCCAACCAAAAGGACTTTGAGAAAATACCGGGGAATCCTGTTGGATATTGGGTTTCTATGAATGTATTAAAAATCTATGAAAATCCGTTGACATTAAAAGATGTTGCGTATCCAAGGCAAGGACTAGCAACTACAAATAATGATTTGTTTTTGCGCCAATGGTTTGAAATTTCAAAATCAAAAACAGGTTACAATCTCTCAAAAGTAGACGCCTTAAGTTCAAGCTTAAAGTGGTTTCCAGTAAATAAAGGTGGTTCATTTCGAAGATGGTATGGTAACAGATTTTATGTTATAAATTTCGAAAATGAAGGTCAATCAATTTGTGATTATATTGATAATACACCAAATGTAAAAGTTAAATCAAACGGCCGCGTTATTAATCGAGATAAGTATTTTTTAGAAGGATTAACATGGTCTACAATTTCAAGTGGTTCTTTGGCAATGCGATTTTCACCAGCTGGAAGTATATTTGAAACAAAAGGAGGAATGTGTTTTTGCGAAAATAAAAACTTATTATTCTCTACGTTAGGTTATTTGAATTCAAAAATTGCTGAGCATCTTTTAAAGACAACAAGCCCAACACTTGATTTTCATGAAGGTCCATTAGGCCGTTTGCCAATTATTATAAATAAAGTTTCAAACGATTCATTGATAAATGAATTGGTAACAAAATCAATCAATATAAGTATGATTGATTGGGATGCTCACGAAACCTCTTGGGATTTCAATCTAAACGAACTTTTTAAACAGCAAACCGGATACATAAAATCTGACTTCGAAAACTATAAAAAAGAATGGTCAGCAAAGTTTTATGAGCTACATCAAAACGAAGAAGAACTAAACCGCCAGTTTATAGAAATCTATGGATTGCAAAATGAATTAACTCCAGATGTACCGCTGCAAGAAATCACTATTTTGCAGGAAGAAGCCAAGATTGTAGATAATCAATTGGAGATTCAAGCTGTGCCAGTGTTGCTACAATTACTTAGCTATTCCATCGGTTGCATGTTTGGTCGTTACAGTCTCGATAAACCCGGTCTAATCCTTGCCAATCAGGGAGAAACCTTGCAGGATTATTTAAAGCAAATACCAATCTATAGCTTCATGCCAGATGAGGATAATATTATCCCGGTATTGGATGGTGAATGGTTTACCGATGATATTGCCGGAAGGTTCAATGAGTTTTTAAAAGTTGCATTTGGTGCAGAACATTTCGAAGAAAACCTGCGGTTTATTGAAGGTACTTTGGGTAAAGATATCCGCAAATACTTTGTCAGAGATTTTTACAACGACCACATCAAACGCTACAAAAAGCGTCCTATTTACTGGATGTTCAGCAGCCCCAAAGGACATTTCAAGGCGCTTATTTATATGCACAGATATCAGCCCGATACATGCAGCAGAATGCTTAACGAATATTTGCAAACCTTTATTGGCAAGCTCGAATCGGCAAAAAACACACAAACGATGTTTAGCTTGCGCGAGGATATCTCAGGTCGTGAGAAAACCCTGGCATCCAAAGAAATATTACGGCTGGAAGATATGCTGAAAGATTGCCGTAAATACGAAAGCATCCTGTTCATCGTTGCCACTCAAAAGATAGTCATTGATCTGGATGATGGGGTAAAGGTGAATTATCAGAAGTTTAAAGAAGTGTTGGTGACGATTAAAGGATTGGAAGTTGAAGAGAATTAAAAATTACGAATTAAAAATTACGAATTACGGGAGCAATTACGAATTACGGTTATGAAATTATAACTTTACAGATATGAAAAGTGAGAATGTAGTGCAGCAAAAATCATTTGCCTTTGCCATTCGGATTGTAAATATCTATAAACACCTTGTTGCAGATAAGAAGGAATATGTATTGTCAAAGCAATTGCTTCGTTCGGGCACTTCGATAGGTGCAAATATTGAAGAATCTATTGGAGGTCAATCGGTTAAAGATTTTTTGTCGAAAATTTCTATATCGTATAAAGAGGCAAGGGAAACAATTTACTGGTTAAAGTTGCTTCAAGCAACCGATTACCTTAATAATCATGAAGCAGAAAGCATAGATGAAGAGGTGCGGAAGTTTTACAAGATTTATTATAAAGAGGAATCGAAGAATTTAAAAGTCAAAGAAATTATGAATAGTAAGATAAATATGGTTAACTTCGAATGATTAAAAATATTTGCGCCTGAGCCATCCTCTGCTAATTTATGGAAAGAGAATTTGATGTATCAGGGTTACTATAATGAAGATGATAACGTACCGTATGGGTAAAGAGGAGTTGGAGAAGGGGGAAGAGGAATAATAATAATATTGAATACATTTTAAATCATTAGATAATGGCAGACATGAAAGATGCTCGTAAAGATCCAAAGGAATATATGAAACTGGCGGTTGAGGTTATGAAGTTTTCAATTCATGAGCGGGAAAAGAAAGACCCTAGTCCATACGTAGGAGCCGTATTGGTTTTTCCTGATGGTACAGTTGAAACAGCCTATCGGGGCGAGTTTAGGGAAGGTGATCATGCCGAATATACGGTACTTGATAAAAAAAATCGCCATAAGGAATTATCTGGGTGCTGGCTATTCGCAACACTTGAACCCTGTGCCCCAGGAGCACGAAATGCACCTAAAATTAGCTGTGCTGAACGAATTGTAAATGCGCGCATTTCCGAATTATGGTTTGGCATTGAAGATAAAAACCCCAAAGTTGATCACGGTGGAATTGACCATTTGACAGAACATGGAGTAACGGTTCATCAATTTTCACCTGAGTTTCATAGAGAGATCGAAGAAGTCAATGAAGAGTTCATGAAATGGGCTAATATGAAGAACAACCAGGCCAAAACAGAGAAACAAAAACATCAGGATCACCTTGATGAGAAAGCTGTTTCAACTAACTTAGATAGTCTTTCTGATATTGCCCTACAAAAGTTTATAACAGAATCGAAAAGAAATTACGAACCAAAATCGGATGAGTTTTTACAGGAGCTTAAGGAAATGGAATTGTTGGAGTTTAATGAAAAAACGAGAACCTATCTTCCGACAGGAAACTCTATACTTTTGTTTGGAAAAACTCCCAGAAATAAATTTCCACAAGCAGCGATAAAAGCAAAAGTAAATTTTGGAGATGGTAAAACCGGAGCGGAGACTTTCAATGACGCATTGGTTCTTATTCCCGATAAAGTAGAAGATTGGCTTAGGAAGGTGCTTCCAGCGAGTATTGACCGGACCCAATTTAAAGCCCAACAGGTTCCTTCTTTTCCAATTGAAGTTATCAGGGAAGCTGTAATTAATGCCATTACTCATCGGAATTATGCATTGGATGGTGCAAAAGTACAACTAGAGGTCTATCCTGACCGAATTGTCGTTAAAAGCCCAGGTGAACCATTTTCGCCCATAACCATAGAAGCATTAAAGAATTATACTGCGACCTCCTATAGTCGGAATAAGAAAATCACCTTTGTTTTTAATGAAATGGGATATATGGAAGAATCTGCTGTAGGTATGGATACTTTCAAGTCGATGCGTGAAAAATACAAACTTCCATTACCTGTTTTTGAATTTGATGGCATTAATACAGTTGTTACTTTTCCAAGAATTATTGAAGCTTTAAGAGGAATAATTAATAATGAACCTCTGAATGAATTGAACAAAGAAGAATTGTCTGCATTTGATATCTTTAGGGAACATCAGCAGATTTCAAAAGCAGATTTTGTAACAAAAACGGGCTTAACTAACAGAACAGCAGAAAGGTTATTAAAGAAATTTACTGATATGAATCTTATTAAAAGACAGGGTTCTGGTCCCAAAATAAACTATTTAATTAATGAATAAGTACTTCGCCAATTATTCGCCAATTTGGCGAGATAACTGTTTCTGTTTCATTAAGAGAAATATATCTCGCCAATATCTCGCCATTTTGGCGAGATAAAAAAAGTAGAAAACTAAATTCGAGGTTTCTATTGAAAAGAAATAATAATTAAACTGATTGAAAATAATCCTGAAATTACCATTGACGAACTTGCTGATCAGCTTTGCAGATCAACACGATCTGTTGAATTGCAATTACAGAATCTTAAAGAACAAAAGAAAATAAAAAGGAATGAATGATATTTTCACTGTAAATAATAGGGTACAAGGTTCTTTGGAAAAGAAGTTCCGGGAGCACAGAATCATATTTTGGTACGACGACAAAGCCGAATTTACTGGTTTGCTTGAAAGCCTTCAAATTCCGGAAGTAGAAAAACTCCTGATCGAAAACAATGAGTTTACCCTGAAACATCGTTTGTTGATCACCCAACCCCATCAGCGGTTTTTGGTTTATCAACCCAAGCCCAAACCCATTGATAATGAAAACTGGCTATTGGATATCCTTTTATCCAATTCTGAATTTCATACGGCACCTTCTTCGCTCTATTTGCAAGATTTAGAATTGCCACCTGAATTTAAACCAATGATTCAGCAACATGAAGGATTTTTCACCAACGAAAAACGCATTTCAGAATTAAAAGCATTGCTTGAACCGGAAGACCGTGAAAGCAAAATCAGGTTAAAGATGATTTCGATTCTCTGCAGTTGTGAAGCCGATTGGGAAAAGATATTGTATAGCCTGTTTGCCGAAATTCTGAAAGAAAAACAAGACAAATTCAAATCCATTGAAAAGTTAGATCTTCATGTCTTCTTTTGGGAAGTTATCGAAAGAAAATTCAATTACAAGGCTGCAACTCCCGGAATTAAAGATTTTTTGCTACAGCTGATCAACGATAATTTCCAGCGGAGTATTCCAAACGGGAAAGCGACATTATCAAAAGATGCTTACCTGTTTGTAAACCGCTGGAAGGAGAATACCAAAGCCAGGCAAATTTTCGAAGATTGGAGTTTGCAATTGGAAGAGGATTTGGGTATCGAGCCATTTATTCAAAACATGTCGGGTGAGTTATTACTCGAAGCTGATACATTTGCTGTTATTGATCAAAAGATTATTGTTGTCCTTAAAGATTTTGTACAAAATGAAGCATTGGCCAATTTGATTGTTCAGGAATGGATTGAAAAACGAAAGTTGAAATTCTTTTACGATCAATTCAAAAACATCTATGAGGCCTTGAGTTACGGATCATCTTTACTGGACGA
>Ga0209100_1002207_pt1 | contig 12386 bp, 12 predicted proteins | sample lystaG_FD_185480 | JGI IMG/M metagenome (GOLD analysis project Ga0209100, IMG submission 185480) | Glacier valley bacterial and archeal communities from Borup Fiord, Nunavut, Canada, to study Microbial Dark Matter (Phase II) -... | ecosystem: Environmental > Aquatic > Freshwater > Ice > Glacier ...
ACAATAGAATATGTTTAGAGCTTCGATTTTGACCACAATCCACCACAGTTTTACCTCAATTCTTCTCCAATTTTCCGGGTTTAGGCAATATTCTGTAAAAAACAGAATTATCCCGAACTCAGGTTATTTTATAGGTGGGTACTCTAAAAGCTCGAGTCACACAGTCTTTGGTTCCGTGCTTCGCAATCCTCCGGGAACCCTGTAAGACAGGGGGGATATTCTCGAAAGCGGAGTGAGATGGCCCGATAGGCGGGCAGGCCCCACGGGGTGCCGTTCTGCCCAAGACAGTGCCGCTTATCTCAAGACAGCGCTCGAGAGCAGGGGGGTCGTTCAAGGCGGAATACACGCCCCCCGCACACTTGCGCTACACCCCGCGCATCCGCACACAATCTCCCTGACCACATCTGATACACTCTTACATTCGGAGGATGTCCGTTTATGCCGCTCACCGCAGAAAATCCCGCCCTAAATTACAGCGAAGTTTACCCCGCACGCATCAAAGAAGTGATGGTGGGAGGTCCTGCCCAGCTCGCCGGGGTGACTGCGGGCGACGATTTGCTGACCCTGGACGGCGAAAGTGTAACCGACATCCTGGCCTACAGACACAAGCTCGAGCGCGGAAAAGTCACCTTGAGCGTCGAAAAACCCGGCGGCGAGCGTCTCGAGTTCACGGTGAATTGGGAAGACCCCGGCCTCGAGTTCGAGGAAGTGCTGTTCGACGGCATCAAGAAGTGCGCCAACAAGTGCGATTTCTGCTACATCCACCAGATGCCGCGCGGCTTTCGCAAGAGTCTATACGTGATGGACGACGATTACAGATTGTCCTTCCTATACGGCTCGTTTGTGACTTTAACCAATCTGAGCGAGTTTGATGTGAACCGGATTCTCGAGGAAAACCTTTCGCCTCTGTACGTGTCGGTGCATACCACCGACCAGGCGGCGCGGCAGGACATGATGAAGTGGTGGAAGCTCAAGGTCAAGCAGGAAGGCGCAACCGACATTCAGACCATGATTGACCGCCTGAGCAGCATAGATTTGTACACCCAGATTGTGCTGCTGCCGGGACGCAACGACGGCGATATGTTCGAGGAAACCCTCGAGTACCTGAGTTCCAAGCCCAACGTTATTTCGGTGGCGGCGGTTCCGGTGGGCCTGACGGGGTTCCGCGACAACCTTGCCAAAGTCGAAACCTTTGACCGCGAAGGTGCCAGAGACGTTTTGCGCCGTGCCAACAAATGGCGTAAAAAGCTGCTCGAGGAGCGTGGAACCCGCTTTATCTTTCCCTCGGACGAGTTCTACCTGTTAGCCGGTGAATCCCTGCCGGGTGAGGAGGAATACGAGGGCTTTCCCATGCTCGAGAACGGCGTAGGCATGATTCGGGATTTTCTGAGTGAAGAACTGGACCCAGCGTCGCTCAATTTGGCGGCGCTCGAGGCCCCCATCACGCCCGTGAGGAAGGTGATTCTGGCCACCGGAACCCTGTTTGCGCCCACGCTCGAGCTATCCGTGGAGCCGCTGCGGGCCGCCTATCCCGACCTTTCGCTCGAGGTGCGGGCCATTCCTAACAAGACCTTCGGGGACGCGACCACCGTGGCCGGACTGCTGACCGGGCGCTGCTTTCGGCACGGTATCAAACCCGGCGAAGCCGACCTGCTCATCGTGCCGCCCACCGTGCTGCGTTACGGCACCGAACTCTTACTAGACGATGTTTCGCTGACCGAACTCTCGAGCGAGTTGGGCATGACCGTGCGCTCGGGCGGCTCCACGCTGGGTGAGCTGGCTCGAGTGATTGCCGGAGAGCTAGGCGCGTTGAGCATTCCCTCGAGCGGACCTCAGTTCGGCTTCTCGACCCACGCGGTGAAAGAAGCACGGGGACAAGCGTAGGCTCGAGCGATTCACAAATGCGTGACCCTCTCGAGCAAGCTGAAAGGACCCCCCTTGCGTAGTCACGCAAGACCCGTGCTTTCTTGGGCCAACTACAGCACGTCTTGGACAAAGCGGCACCTATCGGGCCTGTCCGCCTCACGGGCTGGCCCGCTCCGCAACACTTCGTGAACCTGTAAAACATGGGGGAACTTAAAAAGCTCGAGTGCAGCAGTCTTTTAAGTTCCCCCCTATACAATAGGGGGGATATTTGTGAAAGCGCAGCGCTCACAAGAAGGTTCCCGAAGGATTGCGAAGCACGGGTCGTTCCAGGCCGAATGGACGCTCCTCCGCAAACTTGAATTTCCCTCCTGTGTATTATCGTTTAAACTCCCCTTAGAAAGCTCATGGTATAGTCAAAACAGTGTTGCTTGCCTTTGACCTGGATGGAACCTTAGTCACCGCCGAGGGAGTCTTGCCCGAACCTCTGCGTCAGGCGGTCATTTCGGCTCGAGCACAGCATCATGTCACCATACTGACCGGGCGCAACTACCGCAGTGCAAGCCGCTTTATTGACGCTATCGCACCGAACGTCGCCTTCGGCACCTGTCAGGGCGCGCGGCTTCACGCCCCCGACGCGACCCTGCTCGAGGAGTTTTTTCTCGAGCGCGAGGCTGTGGACTTTCTGCTCGAGCGATTCCTGCCCGACCCACACACCGAAATCTTTCTGTCTACCGCTGAGGGCGTATACGTGCGCCAGCCCGCGCGCGAACGCTGGGACCGGGCCAGAGGCGAGGGTCAGATTGTCAAAGACATCGAGCATTACACGGGCGAGGCCGCTCATAAGGCGCTGCTGTTCTCGGACGCGGTGAGTGAGTTACGGCTCGAGGTAGAGGCCCAATTTCCCCAGCTCAATTACTACGGCTGGAGTGGCTGGGCGCTCGAGGTGGTGGCGCAAGGTGGACAGAAGGGGCGCGCGCTCGAGGTCATCGCGCGGAATCTGGGTGTGCCGCGTGAAGAGGTGGTGGCCTTCGGAGACGGCGACAACGACCTCTCGATGTTCGCCTACGCGGGCCGCGCGGTGGGTGTGGGCAGCCTTCAACACGGGGTAGCCGAGGCCATAGACGAGCACGTTCCTGGCCCGGACGAGTTGGGCATTGCCTTGTGGCTCGAGCATAATTTATGAAGAACGTGGTTTTCGCCTCAAGTGACCCCTCGAAAGCTGAGGCGTTGAGGCCCTATCTCGAGGACGTGGAGCTGCGCTGCTACTCGAGAGCCGATAGCCTGATTCTCGAGAGCCACGCTTTCCCCCCCGACGTGGTGGTGGTCTTCGAGGACCTGCCCAGCGACCTGCCGCTGCCCGAGGTCATCGGCCTGCTGGGTCGCCGCCCCGATTTGGTCAACACCCACTGGATTGTGCTAGGCGGCGTGAAAATGCTGCTCGAGTGCGCTCGGGTGGGCGTGGATTCGGTGCTGCCGGTCAGCGTGCCCAGCGTGCTGCTGCTCACCGTAATTCAGGCCAAACTCTCGAGCCTGGAGCGCGGCGCGGGTCTGAGGGGCCGCATCGAGACGCTCGAGGAAAGGGTGCGCGAGCTTCAGCGCGAGGAGCAGGCCAAGGAACAGCTTACCAACATGTTGGTTCACGACCTCAAAAACCCAGTGGGCGCGGTGATGGGCTTAATTGATTTGGCGATGGAGGAAGAAAAGCTGCTCACCAGGGAAGTGGTCGAGCTGCTCAAAACCGCGCACGAGGAGGCCAGCCATGTGCTCTACATGGCCGCCAATATTTTAGATGTTCGCAAGATGCAAGGTGGCAAGATGGTGCTGCGGCGCACAGTTTTGGACCGTCAGGAACTGGTTGACCTGATTCAGGGCAGCAAGCGCGACAGCGGCAACGAGATGGACCATCGCCGCTTCGTGCCCGATGTACCACCGCTGCTTCCGCGCATTTCAGCGGATTTGACCATTCTGCGGCGCATTTTGACCAATCTGATTTCTAACGCGGTCAAGCACACCAAACAAGGCGGCACCATCACCATCCGTCTGCGCCCCACCGAAACCTCGCTCGAGTTCGACGTTCAGGACAACGGTGAGGGCATTCCCGCCGAGGACTTGCCCAAGCTATTTAGGCCCTTTGAGCAGGCCCGCACCACCGTGCGCGGACGCTTCGATTCGGGCATGGGGCTGGCATTCTGCAAACTGGCGGTGGAACAACACGGCGGAGCCATCACCGTCTCGAGCACCAGGGGCGTGGGAACGCGCTTCACCTTTGGTATTCCGCTGCTGATTGAGGAAGAAGACGATCTAGAATTGGCCTGAATGGACAGGCTCAAGGAATGCTCCTCCGGCTGTCTTGACCTAAGCAGCACCTATCGGGCCAGGTCGCGGGTCGTTAGTAGTTGGTTCTTGGTTGGTCTGCTCTTGAGCGGTCTGGCCCGATAGGCGGCGAGGCCCGATAGCTACCGTTCTGCTCAAGACGCGGCGAGGCCCGCTAGGCGGGATGGCCCGATAGGCGAGCAGGCCCGCTAGGTGCCGTTCTGCTCAAGACAGTGCCGCTTATCCCAAGACGTGCCGTTCTGCTCAAGACAGCGCCCAAAATCAAACCGACCAATGACCAAGAACCAATGACCAGCCGCATAGCACACCGCTCGAGCACCCAACCCCGCAAATGCGGCTAAACTGAACCTCGACACATCGTCGGAGGTATTTCCTTGAACAGCACCGACCACCCTCTCATGGTCTTCTCGGGACAGGCCAACCCGCACCTTGCTGAAGAAATCTGTCAGCATCTCGGCATTCATCTGGGCAAGAGTGAAACTCAGAAATTTTCTAACGACTGCCTGATGGTCAGTTATCAGGAAAGTCTGCGCGAAGCCGATACATATATTGTGCAGCCGCTCTCGAGTCCGACCTCGGACAGCATTATGGAACTGCTACTGATGATTGACGCGGCCAAGACCTCGAGTGCGGCTCGAGTGACCGCCGTGATTCCGTATTACTCTTACGCCCGCAGCGACAAAAAGGACGCGCCGCGCATTCCCATCGCAGGTCGCCTGGTGGCCGACCTGATTCAGGCCGCAGGTGCGGACCGGGTGCTGACCATGACCCTGCACAGCCCCCAGGTGCACGGCTTTTTCAAGATTCCAGTGGACCACCTCTCCGCCGAGGTCATCATCGCCGAGCACCTGATGCGAACCGTGGACGACGTGAGCAGCGGCGTGGTGTTGGCCCCCGACGCGGGCGACATGAAGCGGGCCAGTGCGCTGGCGCGCCGACTGGGGACCCAGCTTGCCTTTATTGACAAGCGCCGGGTCTCGGATACCAAGGTGGAGGCCCGTTCGCTCATCGGTGATGTGGACGGCAGAAAGGTGTTTTTGGTAGACGACGAAATCTCGACCGCTGGAAGCATTGTAGAAGCGGTCAACACTGCAAGGCACGCCGGAGCCACCGACATTTACGTGGCCTGCACCCACGGCGTTTACGTAGGTCCGGCCCTCGAGCGCATCAAGAATTTGGACGTCAAGGAAGTGGTTTCGACCAACACCGTAGATGTCCCAGAATGGAAACTGGCCCAGGCCCGCAAGCTCGAGGTGCTGACCGTGGCCCCGCTGTTTGCAGACGCGATTCAGCGGATTCACTCGGGACGCTCGGTTTCGGTTCTGTTTGATTGAGTGCAGTTTAGCGCCTCCGGCGGGTTTTTAGTTATTGGTATTTGGTTGGTTTGTCCTCGAGCGCCCTAAATCAAACCGACCAAGAACCAATAACTAAAAACCCGCGTCCTGGCCCAATAGGCGGACAGGCCCGATAGGTGCCGCTTTGTCCAAGACAGTGCCGCTCAGGACAAGACAGCCGGAGGCGAATGTTCTCCACCTCGAGCACCAACACTACTCATGACCCGACAAACCCTTGCTCGAGCTAATCTCATCATCCTGCTGATTCTGGCTTTTTTGCTGTTCATGCCCTTGCTCAAGCTGGGTTTACCCCCCGCTTGGCTGGTGCTGGTTTTGCTGCTCATACGCCTCGCCATTCGGGCTTATAGCGCGTGGCTCGAGAAGGAGCCGCGCCGCATCGCTTATGAAGCGGTGCTCACCGTGCTGCTGGGCGTGATTCTGATTGGTCAGATTAAAATTTGACGCTTTGCTCGAGCGTCTCTCCAAAGATACTCGAGATTTTTTACACCCGCTCGAGAGCCAAGTGAGGCTTTAGGGGCAGTTCCACTCGAATAGCGTCTCCCGGTTTCACGGCTCCACTCATCAGCACAATGCCCATGATGCCCGCCTTGCGAATGAGTTGGTCGTGCTCATCGTGCTCGAGGACTGCATCCAGAAGACCTTTCTGAAAATTCTCAATCTGGGCGCATGGGTTTCGCAGTCCCGTCACCTCTATCACCGCACCCAGACCGATGTGAAGTAGGGTTCCTCGGGGCAAACTCAGCAGCTCGAGGCCGTGCGTGGTAATATTTTCGCCCATATTCCCCGGCGCAACCTCGAAACCTTTAGCTTGCAACTCCTCGAGCAGTTCCGCCGAAATCAGGTGAACCTGGCGCAGATTGGGCTGGGTGGGGTCCGCTGCCACCCTCGAGCGGTGTTGCACGGTCACGCCCTGATGCGCGTCGCCCTCGACGCCCAGACCCTCGAGCAGCCGAATGTGGTCTCGAGACACTTTGCTGAACTGGTGCGATTCGTCGCGGCTCACGGCCTGCACGGTTCCCCGAATATCATCACGCTTCAACATCAGCATTTCTCTCATCTTCAAACAGTATAATCAGTTCATGCCTACAAGTTACAGCCTAGATTTACGGACTCGAATTGCTCATGACTTTAACGATAACGGTAATGCCGAACAAGTGGCGTTGAGTTATAACGTTAGCCCTTCCTCCGTTTTTAAATTTGCCCGATTATATCGTGAAAATGACTTAGCTCCTAAGTCCACCGACCCCAAACGCCTCCCCTTGATTCTAGATAGTCAACTCGAGGATTTACGAGTCTTAGTCAAAGAGTTTTCGGATTATAAATTGACTCAATATTGTGACCTCTGGTTTGAGCGTCACGGCATCCAGGTCAGTCGGAGTGTGATGGATCGAGCCATGAGTCGAGCTAGAATCACACTAAAAAAAAGACTCGCGTGGCGATCGAAAAAGAAAATCCAAAAAACCTAATTAAACTACTTGAATTTCGCCAGCGGATTGGGGCAATTGATCTGAACAAGTTAGCTTTTCTGGATGAATTCCGAGTGGAATTAAGTGATGACAAAAAGTATGCAAGGAGTCATCTGAGTCGCGTGCACTCAAAAGTTTACAAGGCGCGTCGCAGACGGGCTTGGAGCGTGATTACCTTCCTGCATTCTCGAGGGATGGACCTAGGGTTGGCGGTGGAGGGAAGTGTAAATCGCTTTGTGATGCGTGCTTATCTACTCGAGATTGTGATCAAAGAATTTAAAGCATTGGGAATTAAATATGTAATCATGGACAATTTGAGTGTACATAAGACAAAAGAAGTAAGAGAAGTATTGGAAGAATTTGGGATAGAAGCGATCTATACACCACCGTACTCGCCGGAGTGCAATGCGATTGAAGAAGCGATATCGAAAGTCAAAAATGAGATTCGGTCAAACCGAGAAAAAACCCCAGAGAATATGATAAATTTGATTGGAGAGGCTTTAGACCACATTACCGAAAGCAATGCTCAAGGATTTATAAGACACTGGCAAGAAATGACGGCATAAAGTTGAGGGAAATGCTGTAGACAAAGTTTAACCCTCGAGCAAGCCACTTCCCAAACCTATAGAAAAACCCGCCCTCTCGAGCGGGTATGGTTTGTGCTGCTCGAGTTCAACTGCTAAATTCTCGAGTGCAGAGCTGGCCTGAACCCTTCTTGTCTACCCCACCCTGCGGGAAAAAGGTCAGTCCGGTCTGACGTTCGACGGATTCGATGCTCACCGCTCGGTCCAGATAGTTCTGCTGCTTGGAAGCGGGTTTGTTGGCAAATACGAAGGCGCGGCTCGAGCCTTTGGGGTCCACCACGATTTTGTAAACCGCGTCGGGCACCGCCACCTTGTTCGGCCCGATGGTCTTGAAGCGGCCCGTGAAGATGGGTCCTGAAACCACGTACACTTCGCCCAGCGTGCGCGCGCAGTCGCGGGTGGCGCTCTCGAGGCCCGCCCAGGCTTCGGCGTTGAGCACATGGTTTTGCGGCACCATGTTGGACAGGTAAAAGCTCTCGGACATCTTTTTGGGTTCCTTTTTGAAGTCCGCTGCCGGACTCATGTGGCCCCGGTCGTAGCCACTGCGGAGGTAATCTTTGATTTCGGCGCGCTGTCCCGGCGGCAGGGTCTCGTCAGGCCGAAAATCGTTGGTGCGCGTCTCGCTGCCCACGGTGTTACGGCCCACGATGTGCTCGGCGCTGTAAAGCGGAACCTTTTTATCCAGACTCGAGAGGGCAGCAAACGCTCCGTGGCACACCGCCTGGGTGTGGTCCGGGCCGCTATAACTGGGTTTACCGAACGCGAACTGATTGCCGCAGGTGCCATCGGTGCGGGCGTTTCCAGGCAGGGTGCTCGAGCGGGGCCGAACCAGAAAGTTAAACACCGCATACAGCGCGATAACGACAATCAAAATGAGCGGAAGCAGTTGCTGCAAGCGCTTGGGAATGTTCATATCAGGACCTCGAGCTAGAGTAGCGCTCGAGTGTGAAATGCGTGTGAACAGGATGGAAAGTATCCGTAATGGCGGAAAATTTCTGCTCGACGATGCGAACCTGTCATGGACCAGCCTCAGAGTTTAAATAGACGTAACATCAGCACATCTTGCAGCCCCACCGTAGCTTTCAGGCTGCTTGCAGTCGTTCCCAGGTCCGCTCGAGTCCATAAGTTGCGGAGCACATAAGTCGTTTTATCAAAATTTGTTTTTTTGCCGTTAAAACTGTCCTCAACAGGCTGAGTTTTCCAGTCAAACTCGAGTGAGATTGGGGAGCGCCCCTTGTTGAGAAAGGCCACCGCCCAGCCACCCTCCTCGAGCGGTTTGAACCAGATTTCCAAATCGTTCTGAGCGCTGTAGAAAAATCCGGCTATGCCAAGCGCGTCCTGGTCCACAGCGATGACCTCGGGATTGGTCAGAATGGCTCGAGTCGCTTCAGACATAGTGCGGGGGTCGTGACCCGCGATGAGGGGTGCGGCCAGCAAGCTCCACATCGAGAAGTGCGCCCGGTCTTGACTCTCGGTCATGCCGTTACCCACCTCGAGCATGTCCATGTCGTTCCAGCCACCAGGGGCACTGTAATTTCGCAAAGCTTTCTGGATATTTAGGATGTCCAGAACGCTAAGCACTTTAAAACTCCAGTCAAAACAATCAAAGCAGTTGTAAATATCTCCTGTAGTACGCCACATCTGACTACCGACGTACCCAGCCCATCTCCAGGGCTGGCTTCGGCCCCAATCGCCCAGGCTCAGCACGATGGGTCGCCCAGTGGCATTCAAAGCATCCCGCATCGTTTGATAGGTGGGCACCACGCTCAGTCCCGTGGGGTCACACCAGTCATACTTCAGGAAATCCACCTTCCAGTCGGCGTAAGTTTGGGCATCGAGAGTTTCATAACCTTTGCTTCCGGTGTATCCAGCACACGTTTTATCTCCTGGGGAGGAGTAAACGCCGAACTTGAAGCCTTTGGCATGTATGTACTCGCCCAGAGCTTTAAACCCTGAAGGAAAGCGCACAGGGTCGGGTTGAACCTTGCCCTGTGCGTCGCGTTTTCCTTGCCAGCAATCGTCAATATTGACGTATTGGTAGCCTGCTCCACCCATTTTACTCGAGGATAGTGCGTCTACAACCTCGTGAATCAGTTTTTCATTAATGTTACAACCAAAGGTATTCCAACTGTTCCAGCCCATCGGAGGGGTACGAGCCAAGGTATCAGAGAGCTGAGACGGACGGCGCTGCTGAACACTCGAGCCGGGGATGGGTTCGCAACAACCCGCAGGAAATCCACTCAAACTCGGCATACAAGCTCCAAGCAATCCTGACAGAAATACCCCAACACCCATCCACATTTTATAGTTCATCCCGAGAGCCTCCTTGGTGCGGTGTAGAGGACAAATTTTTAACCTTCAACATAAAACTCCCGCTCGAGCTGAGCGGGAGTTTTTGACTAATATTTTTACTTCTTCATCAACGCTTGAGCCACGTTATTGGGAACGGGTTCATAGTGGTCGAAGAACATGCTGTAGCTGGCGCGGCCCTGGGTTAAGGAGCGCATCCCTGTGGCGTAACCGAACATCTCGGAGAGCGGCACAAAAGCCTTGACGATTTGGGCGTTGCCCTTGGCGTCCATGCCCTGAATCTGTCCCCGCCTCGAGTTGAGGTCGCCGATGATGTCGCCCATGAAGTCCTCGGGCACGGTCACTTCCACCCGCATAATCGGCTCGAGCAGTTGGGGTCCGGCGGTGCGAACCGCTTCTTTGAGCGCCATGCTGCCCGCGATTTCAAAGGTCATCTGCGAGGAGTCCACCTCGTGGTAGCTGCCGTCGTAGATGCTGACCTTCATGTCCACCACCGGAAAGCCCAGCAGCGGACCCGCGCCCAGGGCGTTCTCGATGCCCTTTTGCGCCGCAGGAATGAACTCGCGGGGGATGGTACCGCCTACCACGTCGTTCTCGAACTGAAAACCGCTTCCGGCAGGCAACGGCTCGGCACGAATCTTGATGTGCGCGAACTGACCCCGACCTCCGGTCTGCTTGGCGTACTTCATGTCCACCTGGGTGTGCTTGGTGATGGTTTCACGGTAGGCCACCTGGGGCGCGCCCACGTTCACCTCCACCTTGTGCTCCCGGCGCAGGCGGTCCACCAGAATCTCGAGGTGCAGCTCACCCATTCCGGCGATGGTGGTCTGGCCGCTTTCCTGGTCACTGGCCACCCGGAAGGTGGGGTCTTCTTCGGCCAGCTTGCCCAGGCCAATGCCCAGTTTTTCCTGGTCAGCTTTGGTCTTGGGTTCCACGGCCAGGGTGATGACCGGCTCGGGAACTTCGATGCTCTCGAGCTTGACCACGGCGTCGTCGTCGCCCACCAGAGTATTACCGGTGCCCGAATCCTTGAGGCCAATGACCGCGCCCAGTTCTCCGGCGCGCAGCTCGCTCACTTCCTCGCGGTTGTTGGCGTGCATCTTGAGCAGACGGCCCACGCGCTCGCGCTTGCCCTTGCTGGTGTTCTGCACGTAGGTTCCGCTCCGCAGCGTACCCGAGTAAACGCGCACGAAGGTCAGGCGGCCCACGTAGGGGTCAGACATAATTTTGAAGGCCAGCGCGGCCAGGCTGCCCGCGTCGTCGGCGGGAAACTCGGTTTCGCTGCCGTCCTCGGATTTACCGCGAATGGCCGGAACCTCGAGCGGATTGGGCAGGTAGTCCACCACCGCGTCGAGCAGAAGCTGCACGCCCTTGTTCTTGAGCGCACTGCCGCACAGCACCGGGAAGATGCGCTGGGTCACGGTGCCGTAGCGCAGCGCCCGCACGATGTCCTCCACCGAAGGCTCTTCGCCCTCGAGATACTTGCCCATCACCCCTTCGTCCACTTCGGCGGCGGCTTCGATGAGCATGACTCGCATCTCGGCGACTTTGGCCATGTACTGCTCGGGGATGTCGCTCTCGACAATATCGGTGCCGAGGTCGTTGGTGTAGGTGTGAGCGCGCATCCGCACCAGGTCAATGATGCCCTTGAACTCAGCTTCTTCGCCCATAGGGTACTGGATGGGGGCGGGAATCGCGCCCAGACGTTCACGGATATCATTCAGCACCAGCTCGAAGCTTGCGCCCGTTTTGTCCATCTTGTTGGCAAAGGCGATGCGGGGCACGCCGTAACGGTCGGCCTGACGCCACACCGTCTCGGACTGCGGCTCGACGCCCTGGCTCGAGTCAAACACCGCGACTGCGCCGTCGAGCACCCGCATACTCCGCTCCACTTCGATGGTGAAATCGACGTGACCGGGGGTATCGATGATGTTGACGGTGTAGTCCTGGCCGTTGCGAACCCAGTGCGCGGTGGTGGCGGCGGCGGTGATGGTGATGCCGCGCTCACGCTCCTGCTCCATCCAGTCCATGGTGGCAGCGCCGTCGTGGACTTCGCCGATGTTGTGGGTGCGTCCGGTGTAGTACAGAATGCGCTCGGTGGTGGTGGTCTTGCCCGCGTCAATGTGCGCGGCGATTCCGATGTTGCGGAAGTGGTTCAGGTACTCATTAGACATAGATTCCCCTGGTTTGCCTTGGTTTTTAAAAGTGTGACGCGTTCCGAATTTGTAGTCTTAGGGCGTCAGCAGCGTATCAGAATAGCTCGAGAGCAACTTAAACTCGAGTGCTCGAGCGGGGAAATGCGGCGCTCGAGCCGGCGGATGGTTTCAAGACAAAAGACAGGGTTAGTAAATAAGTGTCTTCGGTCTCTGCGTCCTGATTCATGGGCCTCACCTCCTGCTCGAGAATGGCTGCTCGAGAATTTGTCTGGTCAAATCTTGCTGCTCGAGTGGATAGACCTTAAAAAAGCCGCC
>Ga0209100_1002208_pt1 | contig 12383 bp, 7 predicted proteins | sample lystaG_FD_185480 | JGI IMG/M metagenome (GOLD analysis project Ga0209100, IMG submission 185480) | Glacier valley bacterial and archeal communities from Borup Fiord, Nunavut, Canada, to study Microbial Dark Matter (Phase II) -... | ecosystem: Environmental > Aquatic > Freshwater > Ice > Glacier ...
CAAGAGCAACTCCCTTGTTAACCCTGCCATATTTAATAATCGGGGCAGCACTGGCTGCATCAAACAAGCTTACAGCTTCATCCAGATCTTTTATTAAATCAGTAATAACAGTTGCAGACGGAGTTCTTGCCATCGTTTCATACTCGGCCGGCTGCAGAGGTTTGGTGAAGTAAACAGGATCGCCAAACCATCCCATTAAATGGTAATAGGCCCATGCCCGCAGTACCAAACCTTCGGCCCTGATTCGACTATATCCTGCAACTGAAGCATTGGTTTTCCCTTTTTGCATACCTTCGAGTAGCATATTTGAGTTTGCCACCAGTTTGTATGCCTGATTCCATGCGGTAGTTGTCAGTGAATTGTTAATCATGAAAGGTCCTCCATCGCCGGCAGCCACTAAATCTTCGGGATTACCAACTCGTTTTACAGCAATGTCGGAGGTTGTTTCAATTGCCCATAATAGCGGCATATTATTTGGAAAAACCCAAAAGGAAGCAGCATAAACCCCGTTCAGACCCAGGTCCATTTCTTCTTCTGTTTGATAGAATGTTTCAGAAGAAAGACTGTCGAGAGGCTGTCTGTCCAGAAATTCCTTGCATCCGCTGAATATGATCAACACAGCAAGAACAGAAAGTTTCAATATTTTTTTCATATTGTATGTATTTGAATTTTTAGAAATTAACACTTAAACCAGCAGTATATGTTTTCATTAACGGATAGAATTCTGCATTGGCATTATCTATTTCAGGATCGAATCCTTTCCATGCTTTTGAAATGGTAAACAGGTTTTGTCCGCTTATGTAAATTCTAACGCCGTTGACACCAGCAGATTTGAACCATTTGTCCGGCAGATTGTAAGCCAGATTCACGTTTTTGATTCTGAAATACGAAGCACTCTTGATCCAGTGTGTTGAAGTCACAAAATTATTACCTCCTGATCCTGCTGGTAATAACCTTGGGAAAGCTGCATTTGGGTTGCTTTCAGTCCAGTAATCCTTATGAATTTCGAGCAAAGAAGCAGCAAAATCACCACTTGCAAAAGGAACAGCACCGGTTCCGCTCAAATAGTTGCTACGTTTACCAACCCCTTGTCCGAAAAGGTTAAGCTCGAAGTGTTTATAACTCAGATTTACGTTAATGCTGTATTCGTATCGTGGAAAAGAATTCCCGATAATGGCCCGGTCGTTAGCATCTACTTTACCATCAGGTGATCCTTCGGGACCGCTAATGTCGGCATATTTTATATCACCGGGTTTTGGACCTACATTGACAGCATCATTCCATGGAACGCCGAATTGCACCGGTGAATTCTGGATATCAGATTTGTCCTTATAATATCCAAGCGACTCATACCCGTAATACGACCACAGTGCCTCACCTTCGTAAGTTCTTACTGAACCATCGTCAAGATATGGCAGGCCGGGAATAGATGTTACTTTATTAACTACATCAGAAATCATGCCTGTTACATCCACTTTGAAATCCTTGATCATTGTTTTATAGTTCAGGCTAAGTTCCCATCCCCTGTTTTCCATTGCTCCTGCATTAACAAATGGGGCAGATAACCCAACATAACTTGGAATCGGCCGGCGTAGCAGCATATCTTCAAGGGTTCTGACATAATAATCAAAAGTAACATTGATCTTTTTGTTGAAATTCAAATCTATTCCAAGGTCAAGCTGCTTCGATTTTTCCCATGTAATGTATGGATTTGGAGCCTCAGTTAGTTGATATCCCAGATTGGTAATATTATCGGTATAAGTGAAGGTACCGTTATTCGATTTTGAATAGGTTCCAGTAGTGAAATTTACTGCAAAAGGATAGACTTCGGGTAATGATTGGTTTCCAAGGATACCCCATGATCCTCTTAATTTACCAAAGGAGATAATATTATCGAGTCCTTTAAAGAAATTTTCGTTGGAGAAAATCCATCCGGCTGATGCTGAAGGGAAGAAACCCCATTGAAGGTCTAAAGCCTGCGAAAATCTGGATGATCCGTCGTAACGGCCGTTGAATTCAAGTAGATATTTATCCTTGTAATTGTAGTTGAATCTTGAAAAGAAACCTGCAAGAGCTGTTTCGTAACCGCTTCCGGCATTGGCATAATTCGATGCACCAAGATTTAAGTATGGCTGATTTGGATTGATAAAACCAGTTCTGGAAGCTGAAATTCCCTCGTAAACAAACTTTTCGGATTGAGCTCCGGCCAAAAGCTTGAAAGTATGATCTTTTATTTTATGCGAGAAGGTTGCCTGTGCCAGGTAGGTCGTTCTCGTATTGGTTGAATACGATTCGCCCAGGCTTGTTGATCCAGGCCATTGACCTATTTTATCATAGGTTTGATTGGTTACATTAGGGATGTAAATATCCACGTTTTTCGTAAAAGTTTTTCCATGAGGTGTCCATTGTTCACGAGCCCAGAATGCCTCTATCTCAAGACTTTCAACTGGTTTGTAGTTTATCGTTGCTTTGGTAAGAAGTGTGCTCACTTTAGAGTAAGAGGTTCCGGCTCCTTCGACCATTGCCAATGGATTCCGGTTATTGGTCTGACCGGCTGTTCCGTACATTCCAGGACCATATTTTCCACCTCCAACTGCAGGAAGCCCAATTGCCTGACGGATTATAAATTCCGGAGAGCCAGTTGCCGGAGTAATGGTTTTGCTTGAGTTATAGTTAATCACACCACTAAGGGTCAAATTCTTGCGAATTTTAAAATCCGGATTTATCCTCAGATCGTAACGATCGTAACTGTTGTTTGGTATTAAACCTTGTTGATTCATGTAAGAAAGTGAAGTGAAAATATTTGCCTTTTCACCGCCTGAAGTAAGGCTTACATTGTGATTATTCATAATACCATTGTTCGACATTACCAATCCCAGCCAATCGGTGTCGATGACATCCATATTGTTTGGAGCTGTGGTTTTGTACTTGTCAATCAAAGCCTGTGTATATAAAGTTGCAGTTGGATTTCCGGTACGGTTTTGTTCCGCAATATTGCTCAATTCCATATGCTCAATGGCAGAAGTTCTTCCGGGTATCGAAGTTGCTACCTGTTTGGATAAAAATGTGTTGTAGTTAAGCTTGATTCCCTTTTCCTTTGCCCGTTTGGTTTGGACAAGCATAACGCCATTTGCAGCCCGCGATCCGTAAATGGAGGTTGAAGCTGCATCTTTCAAAATAGAAATACTCTCGATGGAATTTGGGTCGAGATTGTCAAGACTTGACACAACACCATCAACCATGATCAAGGGAGCCTGACCCGCGTAGATTGAGCTCATTCCACGGATTCGGATAGAAGCACCGTCGCCACCCGGTTTTCCCGATTGTTGTTGTACAGTAACCCCTGCAGCTAAACCCTGAATAAGGTTACTGGCAAGTGAAACCTGGCGTTTGGTTAGTTCTTCGGATTTCAATGCCGTTACAGCGCCTGTCAGATTAGCTTTCTTTTGGGTACCATAACCAACAACAACGACTTCGTCGATGCCAATAGTTTCCTCGATAAGTACGACATCGATCGTAGTATTCCCGTTTACCTGGATTTCTTGTGCCTTCATCCCCACAAAGGAGAAAACTAAGGAAGCATTTTTTGGAACACCTGAAAGAGAATAGGTACCATTATTGTCAGTAATTGTTCCGGTAGTAGTGTTTTTAATAACCACTGAAACACCTGGAAGTGAAGCCCCTGTCCCATCGGTTATTTTACCTTTTACATTAATTTGCCCGATGGCATTCTGGGCGCTCATTAATGTGCTAACAAAAAACAGTATCAACCATACTGTTCTCCGAAGCTCAAACAGACATTCATTCAATTTTTTTTTCATAGATGTAATTTTTAATGATTAATTGAGAAAACTTTAAATTTTTGTTAACTTAATATTGGATTCATTTTTGTATTAAATTGATTTTCTATCATATATGCTACTAATGTCATTCAAGGATTTTCCAGATTTCATACATACCCCTTGGCACATGAAAGCATCCTTTCCATTTCCCACCTTTCAAATCAAGAAGTGGATTCCCTTCACGGTTAAGGTAGCCGTACCATTCCGGATATTCAGGGTCTTTGAAGTGATTCCAAGTATATTCATGAATGGTTTCAAACCACTCTTTACACTTCTCATTTCCGGTAAGGTGGTATCCTTTGGCCATCGAAATCAGGGTTTCAATATGAACCCACCAGAGTTTCTGGTCCCATTCAAGTTGCTGGGTGGGATGACCTTTTATATCGAGGAAATAAAAAATTCCACCATGTTTTTTATCCCAGCCCGCTTCGGTAGAACGCAGAAGAATTCCAATTGCCCTGTCAATAAGAGCTTTGTCGTTATTACGAACTCCCAGGTCCATCATAAACCACATCGACTCGTTTGTATGTCCGGGATTCGTCAGCCTTCCTTCGAATGAATCGCTGAATTCACCTTCCGGAGTAACACTTTCGAGGATCAATCCCGATTTTTTGTCGTAAAAAACTTCCATCACCTCATTGATAAGTGGCTGAATGGTTTTATTGACTTGTTCTGTTCCCAGGATATCTTCCATGATCAGGGAAAGATTACACAGTATCATCGGTAAAGCAAAGCTTTTAAGTGGCCGTGTTCCAGGAAAAGCTTTATCATACAATCCTTTCGGATTATCTTTCCGTTTGAGAATATTGTTAAAAGTGTTTAAGGCTATTCGCTTGTGATCCTCATCGCCCGTCGCTTTGTACAGCTCACTGAAAGCCATCGCCGCAAAGCAATCGGAGAAGATATTGTAAGGCTGAACCAGCGGTTTTCCTTCCCTGGTAAGCGAAAAATACCAGTTACCCTGTTTATCCATTCCGAATTTCTTCATGAAATCGGCTCCGTGCAAAGCCATGTCGAGCCATTCCTGTTTTTTCTCAACCTTGTTGTAAAGCATCGAAAAAAGCCAGACTTCACGACCTTGCAACCACATAAATTTATCAGTATCATAAACTTCACCCTTGCGGTTCAGGGAGGTTAAATAACCGCCGAAAACGTCATCTTTGGAATTGTACATCCAAAAGGGAATGACCGATTCAAGTAATTCATCCCTGTATTGATTTGCGTATTTTGCTAACTCGTTATACATATTGCAATTAATATTTTAGAATTTGTCTACTCATTTAACTTATACTTTCGTAACTAACGGTAATTCCCGTCAAAGCCAATCGGTTTGGATTCAAACGGGTGAATCAGTTCGTCAACCAGAACACTAAGTTCTTTTTTTGTTATTGTAAGCATGACGTCATATTTCCGGCTCATCCGGTTTTGCCATACTTTCTGAATTTCGGCAGATGTGTCGCTATTTAAAAGTGCTGAGATCAGCCCCGAAGTTTTCCCGATTGTTAGAACCGATTGATCGGTTGCAATATTTACCTTGCTGTCAAAAGCATTTAAACCTTCCGAAAATTCCTGCACCGTTATTGTTGTGTCAGGATAAAACCAGGTACGGTTGGCCCATTTGTAGGATTCTCCTTTAACTTTCAATATGCCTGAAGCAGTTACCCGCTGAATGGCCTGAAACTCCTTATCTGTCGGATTCACATCAATCAATGGCATCAGGTAAGCGCCTGCATTAAGAAGTGTCTGCTGTACTTTGCGGATATTAACTTCACGAACTTGCAGATTATTTAGAACACTCAGTGCAGCAAGTGCACCTGCAGCTTGTCCTGTCAGCAGTACGACAGGTTGCAGCCTTGTCGAACCATTAATAATGTTTGAAACAGAAATAGCTTTATCAGACACAATCAGGCCGTCAATCTTTTCCGGAATAAGAGACCCCAGCGGGATGTTAAAGGATGGTACAGCCGGGAAATTGATTTTAGGTGCGTCCGGATTGCAGGCATGATGATGGTCGACAGGATAATCGCCGACCGAAATCCCTGTGCGATAGATTGGCTTACCTTCGTAAATGTCGCGTACATGACTGATAGTCAATCGCTGAATTCCGCGCAAACGACGCCCCTCGCGATGATAAGGAACAAATGCAAGTTTGTCAGCAGTTGGAAATTCGTCATCTGCCAGACCAATGTTCTTAAAGCCGAGTTCGGTTTGAATATAGTAAACGAAAGAAAGTGTGCGTTCTTTTGCTTTCTTCAGCTCTTCCCTTCGTTGCGACCAGTCCATCTCCACAACATTCAGATAGATATCATTCCCATGCCTTGGCCAGTTAATCATGAATTTGTTATTGGGAAGACGACCGTAATTGAGCATTTTCTCACAATCAATCAGGACTGAATCAACAGTCATAGCACACGATCCCCTGAAAAGAACAGGGTCATAATTTTCAGGTTTTTCGATGGTTTTGTCGGCCCCTGTTCCATAATCCTTTAGAACTGCGGCCCAGGTAAGATCCTGAACGATATTGTTTGCCGAATCCGGCGCATTTTCTTCGCCAGTTACCGATTTTGCTTCCATTCCCAGGTCGTAAGCAGCACCTGCCATCGCCAGACCGTCGCCTAAATCAGTAGCATCAATAACTACGCGGGCCTGAACGGTTAATCGTTCCTTCTTCTCATTTTCAAATACAGCGCCGGTAACTTTATTTCCGTCTTTTACGATCCCCGTCAGATGATAGCCGTAAATAACGGAAAGCTGTTTCTCTGCTGATGCCATCGATTTAAATATGCTGTCGCCGATGTGAGGTTCGAATTGTGTGTTACTAACCCATCCGGTTGAAAGTGCGGCTTCACCACCGTAGTGGTTTCTGAGTTTGTCCCTGAATTCGTTCCATATTCCGGAATTCAACCGGTGATTTCCGTCAGTGGCACTCACACCAGCAGCCGTCATCATACCGCCCAGCCATGGAGTTTCTTCAACGATCAATGTTGGAACATTCAATCGGGCCGATTGCAGTCCGGCTGAAATACCGCTGGTAGTTCCACCAATAACCAAAACATCCGTTTGTTTGGTTTGCTCCTTCGTTACGCAAGAGGTCAAACTCCCAAATATGCAAAGGGCTAAAACTAAAATGTAATTTCTTTTAAACATTGGTTATCAATCTTTTTTCTCTATTCTTAAACCTATCTCAGGTTCTCCAGAACCATTTTATTTTTGTAAACAGCATAGTCACCATTGCTACCAATCCGGTAATAATCAAACCTTTCAGAAAGCCCAACCATGGATCGGAATTGAAAACTGACAGGTAGGAAGCAATACCGACAATATTAAGTAAGGGCATAATCAGCATTGAAGAGCCTACATAGGCAATCATCGGATTTTGCCCCGACATAACCAGGAACCGGCAGGATTTGTCCCATTTGAAAAAATCGCATACGACCGAGAAGAAAATCAAAGCCATAAATGCCAGTCCGGAGGTAACAAAATAATAACTGTATGTTGAATGGTCTTTACGGATACCTCCTTCATAGGCTTCGAAAAACAAACCGAGCATTAGAAGGTAGGCACCGGCAATAAATAAATTCTTCCAAAGAAAGGCATTCCGGGTTTTCACATTCCTGAGAATAAAAATTCCGGCAAAAAGCAATCCTGATGTCAGCAATAAATTAAAAACCAAAATTCGTGTATATAGGCCATATAAATTGGTAATAATCAAAATAACAGGAAGAACGATCATCCACCATGCCAGTTTATTTTCGGATTGTTTTTCAACTTCCGAAACCGGTCCGGATTTCATCCAGTCAATCAGGTATTCCCCGGCAAAGGTGCCCGGTATGATTATGAAGAGGTATTTCAGGTAGTAGAACTTATACATCCATGGAACCGGAGTAAAATTATAAAGCCATTGCGTCCACGAACCTTCAATAGTGCTTCCCAGAAAAACAGCCATTATAAAAGGAAGTATTGCTATTCGTGCAAGTCGGTTTTTATAGGTAAAGATGTATGCGAGAGCGCCAAATATGGCCATATCCGCCAGTACAATAATAATGATATTGCTGAAACCCGTACTGAACGTCCGGTTATTGGCATAGTTCAGGGTGAGTAAAAGAAAAATGCCGATGCTGTAAGCTGCAATCTTAATTGCTGTGCGTACTAACACCGAATATTTTTCCGGCAATCGCATAAACATCGGAAACATCAATGCAAATGCAAAAAGAGTTATCAGCCATGCTGTTAAATCCTCCGGTTCGCTGATCACCCACGGATAAAGATGCTGGATGTAAATAGCGAAAAATACTAACTGACCTCCTCTTCCCAAGGCATTCAAAACAGCTTTATAAATCCCATTTTCTTCAATAATTTTTTTCCCGATCGAAAAGGGAAAAGCGGCTCCCATCGCGAACAGGAAGAAAGGGAATACCAGATCAACCCATGTGATCCCGTAAATTGAGGGATCAAATGTATGAGCGGGTGGCGGAACCTGTGCATGATACATCCATCCAGGTAAAATACCGTATGCAATGGTACCGGAAAGCACCATTGTAAGGATGGCATATCCGCGCAATGCATCGAGCGCTGAAGCTCTTTGGGATTTAACCGGTGTGTTGATGTTCATCCGTTTATTTGTTTTGATAGTTTTTAAAATATTCCGGATGTTTTTTCAATCCTTCGAAAAAGAAAAAACATTCACCTTTAATACCGTTCCTCCGGTTTTCGACGATCATGCTGTCCAGAAATCCTTCTGACGGACTTTTGCCGTTAACCTGGAGCAATACTCCCGGGAAAAATTTGTCTTTTTCGCCCTCCTTCAACAATTTTACTTGCTCCTGAAGGGTGGTTGAGTAAGCATTTATATTGTATCGGTAAACCTGTGGACATACATAATCAACGATTCCAAGAGCCATCCACTTTGGCCAGTCTTGCAGGTACTGTTCTTTTGCCCAGGGATGAATACTTGGCGCCATGCTCACAGTAAGATCCGGCCTGATACTTTTCAGTTCTTTGTATAGTTTACCGAGGTAGTCAGTAAGCAAGTCAGCCCTCCAGTTGATCCATTCGCGATCTTTTGAATCGGAAGGAGGCTCCATTCCGTTGTGCTGCGATTTATATAAATTGATTGTGTACGAATCATATCCGGATTCCGACGGGACTGCAGGCAAACGGTCGTCGCCCTGAATTCCGTCGACCGGATAATTAGTAACAACTTCTTTAATCAGTGAACTGATAAATTGCTGCACTTCCGGATTAAATGCATTCATCCATTCAAATCCGTTTTTGGAAACCAACTTCCCGTCCTTGTTTAGCGCTGCCCATTCCGGATATTTTTTCAGAATCATTCCGCCATTTTCTTTGTAAGAGGAGGAAAACCCAAATTCGAACCAGGCATGTACTTTAATATTTTTCGCGTGAGCTTCATCGATTATCTCCCGGAGAGGATCACGTCCACTAAATCTTTCCATAATGGAGATTCCGAACTTTTCTTTCATGATGGCGCTTGGGTAGATAGTTCGTGCGCGGTTCCATGTTACCACGTAGATATTGTTGATTCCCGATTTAGCACAGAGTTCCACAGCCTCCCTGATATTTTCGCGTGAATCGAGCGCAGAACTTGCAACGTTGGTCATCCATACACCTTTTACCAGTATGGTTTGGCCAACCAAATGACGAATTGACCCAATAAACAAGGAGAAGCAAAAAATACAAATGATTACAATAGGCTTAGTAAGTCTCATTTTAGATTTAGCTGATCGTATTTAGTAATTTCGTCTGCTAAATTAATTACAATTCTTATAATATCCAAATATATTAAATACATTTATTAATGCATGTAAATTTAAATATTCAGTTTAGTATTATTCCATTGTTTTGTGATGGATATCGGGGAAGATAAAACTTTCATTGGCGTTAAAATATTTGCTATCACATCTTGATTGCAAAATACTAACTGAAGAATTAATAGAGGTTTACTAACTTGATTACAACCTGATTCAAAACATATTTATTAAAATATCTTTGGATTAAACGCTGTAAAAGAGTTTGTCGCGAAGTATATAGCAGGCACCAATTACACCAGCTTTTGATCCCAAAGTCGACATTTTTAATTCCATATCGAGACTTACAAGACTAAGGGAATATTTATGGATCGCAGTTCTGATGGGCAAACGTAAATACATATCTGTTTCGGCAAGCGCCCCTCCAAGTATAACGAGCTCAGGGTTAAAAATATTGATCAACATTGATAGATACCGGCCCATCTCAGTTCCAATTTCTTCAACAACTTCAATGGCAAGTGTGTCCTCATTTTTGGTAATGGCGGTCAGAATATCATCAACTGTTATGTCCTCGATTGCTTTTTTTCCCGACAATATGGAAATTGACCCATTTTCAAGTGCTTTTTTAAACTTTCTTTCCAGGGCAATACCCGAAATTTCGGTTTCAAGACACCCTTTTTTTCCGCAATGGCAAATAATTTCGTTATCAAATACGGGGCTATGTCCGAACTCACCCGAATAACCCGACTTGCCGTAATACAGTTTCCCATTACAGATGATACCGATTCCGACTCCCCAGCCAATATTTACGAAGATGACATCTTTCTCATTCTTAACCACACCACAGTTGTATTCGCCATATGCCATGGCGCGTGTATCATTTTCCAGAAAAGTTTTAATGTGGATGCGCGATTCGATGATTTCGCTCAGAGGTTTCTCTTCAAAGAAGAAATAGCTGTAACTAAATCCCTTACGTGAGTTAATTCGTCCACTAAGGTTAATGCAGGCTCCAATAATTTTTTCACGAGGAACTTCAGAGTCGTCAACAAACTGATTAATGATTGAACACATTGAAAAGAGCGACTCACGTGTATTTTCAAGCGTATATGAAACGTTTTCAGAAAGCTTTACAAAATTGTTGTTAAAGTCTTGAATTCCAATATTGATAGAATTTCGCTTCACCTCAACTCCCAGAAAATAGCAGGCTTTTGGATTTATTCCATATTGAAACGGACGTCTTCCACCTGCCGTTCCAACCTTCCCATCTTCAAAAACTAATCCTTCCTCAATCAGTTCTGAGATAACTTTAGTGACTGTTGGTATGCTAAAGTCTGTCTCCTTACAAAGTTCGGCAATGGTGGCCACACCTTCCAAGGTCAATCGTTTAATAATGCTTTTTTTAAGCTTAATCAACTTGAGCGCAGAAAGCGAAATATCTTCAGGATTATCCAACAAAAAAGACAGACTCATATTTTATATTAAAAGAATTTAAAAACGCAGCCAAAATAATTAAAAATTTAAAACAAAACCTCTTAAATTCCTAAACACAAATGTACTCTTATTAATATGAAACACAGTTTAAAGAAATTTTAAAATTCTGAATTTATAGTGAACTTGTATAAGTTTTGGATCGAAATTTATTTTACACTTTTCAACAAAAATAAAATTGCAGGAAATCATCCTGGCCCGATAATTGTTAGAATTTCAATGTTAGGTTAGTTAGTTTGGTTAGTTTTAGTAAAAGGATGGAGCCGCCCGGTTTCATCCTTTTCAACTTTAAAAAAGTATTTGTATAAAAAGAGGCCATCTATAACACCGGGACAGCCTCTTCAAATTATTCAAAAAATCGGAAAACCATTGGTTTGCTGCGACTTGTCTGATATCAATATCTTTACAATATATTTTATATTTTCTTACAGATTAATCTTTTAGGTGATCGAAATAATCTGATCCTTCACATTATCAGGTTCAAATACTTTTCGCCAGTCCTCACGGATAAATTCCTTCAAGCCGCGTTGCAATGCTTTATTTGCCGCGTCAGAGAAAACGGCTCCGGGAAGTTCATCGAACAGCACAGCCATCTGAATACGAAGATGCCCCAGCAAAAAATCTCTTGCAGCTTCTTCCGGTACGCCCCGTTTGATCACCTCGTCGAGTCCCTGACGAATCACATAAACACACGTTGAAGCCAAGGTTTCGACCAGCGCGGGTTCGAGTAATCCCATCTGTTCGACCGTTATTTTATGAGCCCTCAATACTGGTCCATAAAAAGTACGTGCCAGCTCCTCTCCTTTCGCATAATCAGTGTCGTTGCCTTTCATAATCGAACAAACAATCGATTGTTTAGCTGAAACTCCGCCAAAATGATCATGCATGTCTGCTTCAACGGGTTCCCAGTTAAAAATCGATGGATGAGTCGGATGCGTGATGAAATATGCCACATCTTCACGATCGAAAAGCTTTCCGGCCAATGCTGCTGCCGGATCAAGCGTAACGACCAACGCACCACTTTTCATCATCGGAATAAATGTTGCGGACACTTTTTCGAGTGCGACATCGGGTACTGCCAGAATAACCACATCCGCAAACGGAACTGTATCATTAGGTTGAGAAACAGTAACGCCTTTTTCTGTCAACCTTTCGATCCCAGCAGGGCTTACTTCGAGATAAGTCATCTCATATTGAGCATTTTTCAGATTATGGGTTAGGCGCATTCCCATTTTTCCACCTGCGCCGACTAATGTTACTTTTGTCATATCGTAATAATTTTAAA
>Ga0209100_1002209_pt1 | contig 12378 bp, 9 predicted proteins | sample lystaG_FD_185480 | JGI IMG/M metagenome (GOLD analysis project Ga0209100, IMG submission 185480) | Glacier valley bacterial and archeal communities from Borup Fiord, Nunavut, Canada, to study Microbial Dark Matter (Phase II) -... | ecosystem: Environmental > Aquatic > Freshwater > Ice > Glacier ...
GAATGTCAGGATCGTCCGGGAGCGGAAGGCCCGGCCGCCGATCTACGGCGAGGACGTGATCGTGGTGCTGCGGTTGTGCTGGGCCGTGATGGGCCCTCGGGCAAGCGGATGGCCCCGTTCCTGGGTAAGCTCCTTGCGGTCTTGCGGGCGTTCGGGGAGATGAGGATCGCCGATGAGACGGCCACTGCGGTGTGCTCGATGTCGGCGGCCGCGATCGACCGGCGCCTGGCCCCAGACCGGGCGAAGCTGCAAGTCCGGGGCCGGTCACACACCAAACCGGGGTCACTGCTCAAGAACTCGGACGTGGGCGGACTGGGACGACGCCGTCCCCGGGTTCGTGGAGATTGACCTGGTCGGCCATGAGGGCGGCGACCCCAGCAGGGAGCACGCTTACACCCTGACGGACATCGCGACCGGGTGGACCGAGAACCGGTCGGTGCGCAACAGGGCCCAACGGTGGGTCTTCGCGGCCCCGATGGACATCCGCGACCACCTGCCGTTCCTGCTGCTCGGGATCGACTCCGGGCCTATGGACGGGTCCGCCTGCCCGAAGCACCGGGGAGGACGCGGCGACGAGGCCGTTGGCCTGAAGACCCCTGATGGCAGGTGCGCGATGGCGGACGCTTCGAAGTCGGCGTGCACGTTCTCGATGATCGCGTGGCGGCGATGTGTCTGGTCGGCGCTCACGGTGTCTAGGTCGGTGGTGGTGAAGAACGCGTGGAAGCGCCAAGTGTCGAACAGCGTGGCCTGACCGGCCCCGTCGCGGGCGTTCAGGTCGGGGATGCGTCGCACGACCAACCGCCCAGGGACCTGCTCGGTCCGCTTCGCGGAGGTGAACCCGGTGAACGGGACCTCGGCGACCTGCGCCTTGGAGATCCACCGCGCACTGTCTTCGTCTAGATCGCGTGGGGGTACTTGATGGTCGTCCAGGCGTCCTGGCTGATCGCGGCGATGGCCCGCCGGACCACGGGGTCCATCCGCACCGTGACTGACACGTTCGCGCCGGCGGTGATCGCCGCGCCGACCAGGGCCCGGGAGTAGAACGCGGAGTCCGCGCGCACCAGCACCTCTCGCCCGGCCAGGTGGGTGCGACCCACCGTGGCCAGGGCGTCGCGGACCAGCCGGGTCACCCCGCGCGAGGACCCGACGTTGCCCTTGCGCAGCCGTTGAGTGATCACGACCGGTGCGACGGTGTCGGTGGAGACGCTGGCCAGGATCGCGTTGATGCCGCCGACCTTGGAGTACCCGAACGCGGCGCCCTGCTTGGTGTACCCGTGGACCTGAACGATCGTGTCGTCGAGGTCGACCAGCACCCGGCTGGTCGCGTCGGGGGCGCCCAGCAGCTTCGTGTCCGCGGCCCGCGCGAGCAGGAACCTCGAAGCGACCGCGTCGAGCTGGCGTACGTGGCCGAAGGTGAACGTGCGCAGGAACGATCCCAACGTCGAGGGCGCGTAGCTCGGGCCGAGGACCTTGTCCATCGCGCCGTGGCGCAGCACGCCGATGTCGTCGATGCTGTCCGCGCCGGCGGCCATCCCCGCGGCCAGCGAGGCGATCTTCGCCCCGGCGTTGGCTCCCTTGTCCGTCGGCACGCTCAACCACTGGTCGGCGAGTTCACCAAGACCGGGCCGGAGTGCGTGCGCCATCACCGGGACCAGGCCCGCGAACGACACGAGATTTGGTTCATCGAAGACCGCCGACGCGACCGGCGGCGTGTGCAAGAGTTGCATCTACGAGGTGCCCTTCTGCCCGGTGAGATGGAACCCTAGATAAGTCCCATATTCCCAGGTCGGAAGGGCATTCTCATCCTCCCACGCCTACCAACAACGAACCCCAATCGGTGGATCCAGGCTAAGAGGCTGCGGCCCAGCCGCAGAAGTCGAACGAAAGCCGTCGGGCAGCCGGCGTCAGGAGGTTCCGCTGGCGATTTCCTCGATCACCGAGACGGCAGCGCCTCGTGCCCAGTCGTTGAAGGTGTGGGGCTTCAGGATGATTTCACAGTCGAGAGCAGCACCAAACGCGTGAGACGAGAACTCGTCTCGAAGGTGGCGGGCGTACAGGTCGTACTCCGTGACGCCTTCTCCCGCGATGATGATCGTTTGGGGCCCGACGAGATTCGCGAGCGTGGCGAGCGCTGCACCGATGACGCGCCCGGCCTCAGCGAAGGCATGGGTGGCTGCGGCGTCTCCTTCTAGAGCAAGCCTCGAGGCGTCCTCGATGGTGCCGATCTCGTCGTGCCCTGCGCCACGCACCGCGCCCAGGATCGCGCTTGTGGAGGCGATGGTCTCAACACAGCCGGAACGACCGCAACTGCAAGTCAAGTCGTTGCGCGCGAGGGGTAGATGTCCAATCTCCCCGGATACGCCGTGCGCGCCACGCACAACGCCACCATTGAGGATGAGACCGCACCCGATGCCCGCGCCGATCGTTACGACCGCGAGAGATTCGGCGTTCCGGCCGGCGCCAAAGAGCCATTCCAGAGTGGTCAACGCCCGGACGTCATTATCGATTGTGACTGGCAGTCCCGTCTCGGCTTCGAGGAGCTTCTTGAGGGGTACTTGGCTCCAACCCAGACGGTGCGAGCTACGTACGATGCCGGTGAGCCGGTCTATGTCGCCGGAAGCCGTGACACCAAGCCCGTCGACTATGCCGTTCCGCGCAGAAGTCCGCAGTCTTGAAACTATTTCATTCACTGCCGCGAGGACGTCGTCGACCCTAGAGGAATCGTGCTTGATTTGCGTGGTAGCGACCTCCCCACCAGCCAGGTCGGTCAAGATCCCGTAACTTGCCTCGGGGGTAATCTTCACTCCGACTATCGAAGCGCGATCTGGCGAGACGACTAGTGGATTGACTGGGCGACCGACCGTGGTGACGGCACGGGGACCGACCGACTCGACAACGAATCCCGTGGCGATTAGGGGTGTGACCGCTTTTGTGACGGCCGCTGCCGAGAGGTGCGTGGCGCGCGCAACGTCAACCCGGCCAAGTGGACCGTGGCTGAGGATGTGCCGGAACACCGCTACGGACGCCGGCGAGCGTACTGGGATTCGCTCCAAAGTTTTCACCCTGCGGCCCGCCCCGTGAGATTCCTGCGTGACCTCGAACGAAGTTCCTGTGGGACACGATTTTCAAGGTTGGTCACCAACGGGAGCATCAAGACGACGATCGACACGATGAATAACCTCTCGGACGAAGCGATTGAAGAAGGGTGCAGAAGGTCTCAGTCTGCCAGGTGTTGGGAATGATCCCAGCAGAACGGCCCGCGACTCATGGTCGTCTTGTGCGCGGTCAAAGAGAGGGCCCCCCAGATCGCACACACCTGTGCCGTAAACTGATGTCAGTGCCTAGCACGGCTTCGCCGTCACACATTGACGAAGGGCGCGAGCCAGTCGACGTGTGCCTCGGGGCTGCCGGGCCATGTGCGTGTTCGTAGCTCGAGCGTTCGCGCGCCACGGACGTCGACTTTGAAAGTTACCGCGGGGTGGCCAGCCGCAACCGTCACTTCGTAGGCGGGAGCACCATCGACCACGATGATCGCGGTCGCCGTGCCACCCGCCTCGTCGTCGATGCCGACAGCACCGCTAAGTTCACGAGCCGCACCGCCAAGGTGGAACTCGACCTGCGATGTATTCGCGACCCCCAGACCGCTCGTCCACGGTGTACCGGCGACTGTTAGCACACCCCCATCACGGGGATCCCCGCCGCCGTTTGACATGTCCCTCTCAACAGGACCCAGGCCATTCGTGCAGGCGAGGAAAGGAAGCGCCGACAACGGGTGCTCGCCCTCGGTCAGAGGGGCGGTGACCCGGGCGTGCGCCACCACAACCACGCTGCCCTCCACCTGCCGTTCCGCGGTGATCACTGCGATCTGCCCTGGCCTCATGACCGTGGGGCCGCACACGGTCCAATGCTCCCGACCCGTCTTCTTACCGGTCCACCCCGGAGGTACGCGCAAGGTGGCGTCAGGGTCGACCCGCAATAGAGCGTGACCTTGGTCATCGATGGTCGAGACCGGCGGGCCGATCCTCGGAAGCTTGGATAGCGGCCGCGGTGTCGATAGCAAGACAGGACGGTTCGCGGGCGTGACGACGGCGACGAATCCGCCGTTCTTCACGACGGCAATCCGGAGTGAGGACTCTGTCACGGCGCTCATCCGGAGCTCAACGAGTCCGCCGTCAGGCGCGTCAGTGATCAGCCAGATGTCGACTGGCCCGCCATCGGACAGCTCCGCAAGGGAGAGAGTTTGATCGCCGCCGTCAGTCGCACAGATGCATCCCACGAACCAGCGGTCATCGTGCCGCCGTGCGATTGTCGCGGCTCGGTCAGGGTGCCCGTCGAGCAGGCGTGTCTCGTTCCAACTCGTCGGAAGCTCCGCAAGGAAGCGCGCGGCGAGGGGGCGCTTCACGTATTCCGCCGGGTCGTCTGCGAAGTGCGTGATTCCACTTTCGAAGACGACGCTCAGGGCGAGCTCGTGCCCGTCGCTCGTCTCGCGCCTTGGAGCGCTGAAGGTAACTGGGGTGTAGTCCATCGAGCCGACGACGTTGCGCGTGAACGGTTGAATGACGTTGTGCGAAGCACTGAGTGGCTGGTCGTAGAAGGTGTAATATTCCGCCCCTCTGATGGCTTCGTAGGTCATGACGTGCGGGTATGTCCTAGCCCATCCGCGAGGGATGACCGAGCCATGGAAGTTCACCATGAGTCCGACACGGGCGGTCTCGGCAAGGATCGCGTCATACCAGCGGTAGCGGTCCTGGGACTCAGATTCCATGAAGTCGACCTTGATCCCGGCGACACCCCAGGACCGCCAGAGCGCGAGTTTGTCCAAGCCGGCTCCATCCAGATCGGTCCACGTGCTCCACAAGTGCACTTGGATGCCGCGGGCGCTGGCGTACGAGACGAGTTCCGGGACCCAAGTCTCGTCCCACCCGCAGTCGACCAGAAGGTGCTCCCACCCCTGGGTTGCTGCTGAGTCGGCGAAGCGCTTCTGTACATCGAGATACGCACCGGAGTAGCCACTCGACCACCATGACCACGCCGCACGACCCGGCCGGACGTCGGCCAGCGACGCACCGCGGGCGGGCGGTGCGAGGTCGTCGACAAGGGTCGAGGAAACGATCTGTCTGAGATCCCCAAGAATGGCGACGCGCCATGGCGTGCGATGCCCCGACTCGATCAGAGTTGTCGTGTCGGCAGTAACGACTTGGAAGGCTTCGGCGTCGAAACGTACGTGGGCACCCGAGCTGCGCCCATCGATGTCGGACTCACTCAGCAGGGCGAACGTGCTTCCTTCGCACGTCAATAGGAGCGGGAACCCGTACTCGCCGGGTGGGAGCCCAGTAATGTCGGTGCCGAACCGCGGCGTCTCGTACCAGGGCTGATAGTCCAGCACCCACGCGCGGGCAGGATCCTTCAAAACGTATCTCGTGAGCTCTTCCCCGAGGTTCGTCGGGCCGTCGCTATCAGGGAGGACGTAGCGGAATGCCAGCCCGTCATCCGCTGCACGAACGATGACCTGCCACCGTGATCCGTCAGGGTCTGCCATCGTGAGAATGGCCTCTGAGTGGTCGACGTGTCTTAGCCCTACGGCCTTGCCGGTCACCATGTGGTACTCCTCCCGTACCTCACGCCGCCGCACGTCCATTAGGGCGGCGCCACGACCGAGCACACGGCCTTCAACGCATAGGCCTAGCTCGATGCGGCCGAGTACCAGCCGGCCGGCGAGACGCGGCTCAAGAGCGGGAGATGCACCGACGCTCACCACGAGTGCTATGTCAAGAGCTCCGTGCCGGACGACATGCGTCCTCGTCATGGGGTTCGACACGGTCATGGGCGCTGAGCTCCTTTGGTTCGTCGTGGCCAGGCTGCTTGCGCCGGTAAGAGATAGTAGACATAATTACTTCACATCGTCAAGGATTACCCTTGGCGCCTGGAGAATCTGAGGAGCGCATGGCATCCGTGGAGTGTCCCACCGTCCACCTCCGCAACGGCGGGGTCAGTCTCGTCTTGGCCGCAGACCCTTGGGGCCTTCCTCAAGTCATTCACTGGGGAGCCGAGGTCAACGAGCAGGAGCTCGAAACGCTAGTTCGGACGGCGTCACCCGCGGTACTCAACAGTGCTTTGGACGCGCCGCGATCCTTTTCGGTCGTGGCAACTCGTGCACACGGCTGGTCAGCCTCACCAGCGGTCGAGTGGCACAAGGCGGGCAGAGCGATCTTTCCAACTGTGCTGAGAAGCGTTGCGTCCTTCCCGACGACCGCAGAGTTGACGGTCAGCGACGAAGGCGAAGAGGTGATCGTGGACTACCAATACAAGCTCGACGATGCCGGAGTGCTCGCCGTTTCGGCCGAGGTGACGCACGCCGGCATTGATGGCGTGCTCGATGTGTCGGCGGTTCGGGCCCTGCTTCCGCTCCCCGCCCGGGCGAGAGACATCCTCGACTTCACGGGCCGATGGAGTGGCGAACGGCGACCCCAACATCGGCCAGTCCAAGACGGTGCCTGGCGACGAGTGTCCAGAAGGGGCAGACCCGGCCATGACGCCGCGTTCGTCACGGTCGTCGGGACTCCCGGCCTATCCTTCCGCCAAGGCGAGGCCTGGGCCCTCCACGTTGCATGGAGCGGCGACCACGAACAGCTTGTAGAGCGATTGCCCGAGGGCGCAGGGGTTCATTCAGCGGTTTTGGGCGGCGGTGAGCATCTGGAATCGGGATCGGTGCGGTTGGGTGTCGGAGCGACATATCTGATGCCGCCCTCCTTGTTCACCTGGTCGGACGAGGGGCTGGACGGGCTGTCGCGACGCTTCCACCGTCACGTCCGGGCGATGGCAGCGCGCGGTACCCGACCTCGGCCGCTGGTGCTCAATACGTGGGAGGCGGTCTACTTCGACCAGGGCATGGAGAAGCTCTCGAGGCTCGCCGAGCGGGCGGCCGTCGTTGGCGTCGAACGCTTCGTGCTGGACGACGGCTGGTTCCGGGGGCGACGCAATGATCGGGCGGGACTTGGCGACTGGTACGTGGACGAGGGTGTTTGGCCGGAGGGCCTCGGAGCGCTGAGTGGCCTCGTTCATGCGCTGGGCATGGAGTTTGGCTTGTGGTTTGAGCCCGAGATGGTTAACCCCGAATCCGACCTCGCACGCGCGCACCCGACGTGGCTGCTCGGTGAGCAGGCAGGCCTCACGTGGCGCCACCAGTTTGCCCTCAACCTCTGCAACCCCAAGGCCTACGCGTACGTTCTCGAGCGGGTCGATGAACTGGTGTGCAAGTACGGCATCGATTTCATTAAGTGGGACCACAATCGGGACCTGCACGCGGCAAGGGACGACGACTCCGGTGCCGTCGCCACTCCGTCCCAAACACGCGCGCTTTACTCGCTCATTGACGAGCTGCGCGACCTGCATCCTGAGCTAGAGATCGAAAGTTGTGCCAGCGGGGGTGCGCGGGCCGATCTCGGGATCCTGTCCCGGACCCAGCGAGTGTGGGCCTCTGACACCAACGACCCCATCGAGAGGCAGTCAATCCAGCGCTGGACACAGCTACTGCTCCCACCGGAGGTCATTGGCAGTCACGTCGGTCCTGCCGAGGCGCACACAACCCATAGGGTGTCCACGCTGGACTTCCGCCTGGTGACTGCGCTATTTCAACATGCCGGCATTGAGTGCGACCTGACAGCCTGCAGCTCCGATGAGATTGCGGCTATCGGGCGCTGGTCCACCCTGTACAAGGAACTCCGTCCGCTGCTTCATTCCGGTGAGACGGTGCGGGCGGACCACGTCGATGAAGGCGCACTCCTGCACGGGGTGGTCAATGACGCAAAGACGCATGCCATATTCGCTTGGGTGCGCCTGGACACCAGTGCAGCGGCGCACACGCCCCGCGTGTTGATTCCCGGGCTCGATCCCGGCGCGAGCTACCTCGTGCGACTGCGGCCCGAGGTAGGGACTGCGAGCCGGCACCAGGTTGCTGACCCAGCTTGGCTTTGCGAGGCGACCGCTGGCATCGTCCTGTCCGGTGGGGCGATGACCAGGCATGGACTACCGATGCCACTGCTGAACCCCGGCCACGCCATGCTCCTCGAGATGAAGCGCGTAGATCAGGGACAGAGGTGGGGGGAATGCTGACGGGCTCGCGAACTGCAACCACCGCCGAAGCGGCCGCAAGACAGACGCGGGAACCTGGCTGGTGGAGATCAGCCGTCGTTTATCAGATCTACCCGCGTAGCTTCGCTGACTCCGACGGTGACGGCATCGGGGACTTGCGAGGCATCAGGTCCCGACTGGGCCATCTCGAGCGGCTCGGCGTCGACGTCATCTGGCTCTCGCCGGTCTACCCATCTCCAGGCGCCGACAACGGCTATGACATCAGCGACTACCGCGCGGTGGATCCAGCACTGGGCACACTTGCCGACTTCGACGAGCTGCTGGCCGCGGTGCACCGACATGGCATGGCACTTGTGATGGACCTCGTCGTCAACCACACCAGCGATGAGCATCCTTGGTTCATCGAGTCCCGGTCCAGCGCCGACAACCCGAAGCGCGACTGGTACTGGTGGCGGCCACCTCGACCCGGAATCCTAGCCGGCGCGCCTGGGGCTGAGCCGACCAACTGGGAGTCCTTCTTCTCAGGGCCCACGTGGACGTTCGACCCCACCACCGGTGAGTACTACCTACACCTGTTCGGCGCCAAGCAGCCGGACCTCAATTGGGAGAACCCAGACGTGCGCAGCGAGGTCCACGACATCATGCGATGGTGGCTCGACCGGGGGGTCGACGGTTTCCGCATGGACGTCATCAACCTCATCTCCAAGGACCCCGCCCTGCCCGACGGCGCAACTCGCTCCTGTGGCGGCTTGGGAGACGGGTTCCCTCACTACGCCAACCGCCCCCGCGTGCACGAGCTGCTCCACGAGATGCACCGAGAGGTACTCGCCCCCCACGGAAGCACGCTCCTGACAATCGGCGAGATGCCTGGTGTCACGGTGGAGGATGCTGTCCGCTTCACAGACCCGGCCCATCGCGAGATCGACATGGTCTTTCAATTCGAGCACGTCTCCCTCGACCATGGGCCAGGCGGGAAGTTCGATCCGAAGCCGCAGGACCTGCGTCGGCTCAAGGCCTCGCTTGGCCGTTGGCAAGTTGGTCTTGCAGACCGCGGCTGGAACAGCCTCTACTGGAATAATCACGATCAACCTCGAGTGGTCTCGCGCCTCGGTGACCCAGGACGGTGGTGGCGAGAGTCGGCCACCGCGCTCGCGACCGTACTTCATCTCCACCGCGGAACACCTTTCGTGTATCAGGGCGAAGAGATCGGCATGACGAACGCCCCGTTTGCCTCGGTTGATGAGTTGCGAGACGTCGAGTCGATCAATTACTACCGAGCAGCAGTGAATCGTGGCGTTCGCCACGAGGAGGTGTGGCCGGCGATCATCGCGATGAGCCGCGACAATGCGCGGACGCCGATGCAGTGGTCGGCCGCCGAGCAGGCCGGCTTCACGGCCGGCACCCCGTGGATCGCCGTCAACCCGAACCACGCCTGGTTGAGCGCCGACGCGCAGTACGAAGACGAGCACTCGGTCTTCAACCACTATCGACGCCTCATTGCACTGCGCCATCGCCTGCAGGTAGTCGTCGAGGGAACGTTCACCATGCTCGCGCCGGATGATCCGGACATCTACGCGTATGTCCGGGCGCACGGTGAGGACGTTCTCAGGGTCGTCGCCAACCTCAGCGGCGCGGAACGTCGGCTGTCCGCTGAGATGAGAACGGGCGCTCTCGAGTTGAGCAACTACCCGAATCGCGCGGTCGCAGCTATCCTGCGACCCTGGGAAGCTCACGTATACATCAGCCGCCGTCTTAGCCTGGATTAACCGCAATACCGTTCAGTTAGCCCGAATCTTTCGTGGGGTGCCGGTGCTTGACCGTGACGGCGCGGTGGCCGTCGTCGCGGTGTGATTCTCGCGCTGGGGTGTGACAAGGACCCGAGTGTCGCCTCGGGTGAGCGCCGGATCCAGGTGCGGGGTGTGGTGCGGGGGTTGTCGGGCCGGGTGGTGCGGAGCTCAGCCCGGGACGGCCAGGGCGCGGAGCCGGGTGATGGCTTGTCGGGCCAGACCAGCCCAGGGCGACTTGCCGGCGAGGTGGAGCAGCACGCGCCGGCCGGTGCGCCAGGGGCGCCGGGATGATGAACAGGCGCAGCCGTAACCGTTTGGGTTCCCACCGTCGGGCGTCGTGGTCGTGCAGGGCGAGCATCTGCATCCACGCGGTCAGTTCCACGGCCAGCGTCACGATCGCGCACCAGATCTGGTTCTGGGTGAAGTCGAACAGCGGGAACGCGCGCAGCCCGATGTCCTTGGCGATGCGGATGCGGTCCTCGCAGCGCGCCCGGCGCCGGTGACGCAGCTCGAGGTCGGGCAGCTGGGTGCCGGGCCCGCCGGTTGGCGTGTTGGTGGCGAACGCGGTGATGCGGTGGCCGTCGACATCGGTGATGGTCAACTGCGCGCCGGGGTGCGGGCGCTCCTTGCGGACGATCACGCGCATGCCCTGGGGCCAGTTCTTCAGTGCCAGCAGATCGGTGACCTCGGCGACCCAGGCGCCGTCGCGAACCTCGTCGTGGGCGTCCAACGCGGGCACCCACGCGTGGGCGGGGATGCGTTCGAGCAGGTCAGGGGTATGGGCGGGCAGGTTGAACCCGACCGAGTACAACAACCGCTGACCGGTCAGCTAGTCCAGGACCGCGTGGCTGGACCGGCACCGTCGACGCGGATGAGCACCTGGCGACCGGGGCGGGTCCCACGGCGGTGGCCGGGGAGCTGGGCCAACGCGGCGCGGATCACCTCGATGTGGTCGGTCGCGGTGTTCGATCCGGCGTTGCCCGGTCGGAGCATCATCGCCAGCGGTTCCCCGGTGCCCTGCGCGCCGTGGTCGACGAACGCCGCCAGGGGATGGAAGCCATAGCCCCGATTGAAATTGGCCGCAGCCCCGATCTTGTCCGAGTGCGACGTCACCAGGGTGGCGTCGAGGTCGATGATCAGCGGGCTGCGGGCGTCGATGGCAGCGTCCGGGGCGTGGGTGCCGGCCAACTCCCACGCGCGGGCGCGGGCCGTCGCGCGGGCGGTGTTGATCACCTTCAACGCCGCGGGTGCGTTCTTGGCTAACGCGTCGATGGTCCGGGACACGGTCGGGTCCGAGGCGACCCGACCGTAGACGCCTGGTTCGGCGCGCAGGACCGCGACGTCGGCCAGACAGTCCCCGCCCAGGGCCAGCGTGAGAGCGAGGTCGGTGAGGACCTTCGCGGGGTCGTGGACCGCGAGCGGCTTGCGTCACGGGGCCAACCCCGCCGACAGTGCCCGGCCCAGCCCAGTCGCCGCGATGGTCTCGGTCAACAGGACCCCGCCGGCCTGGGACACGGCCCCCGACGCGGTGGTGTCAACCTTGAGACGAGGGTAGAAACCGGTAGTCTGCTTCACCTGGAAGGTGCTCCTCATACTGGTAAGAATTGGACCTCGACAATCCATATCGTTCCAGTTCAGGAGCACTTTTCAGGCTCTTCACAATTGAGGGTGTAGCCGGGGTGGGCGCGTCGGTCGCTGGGTAGAGGTCGAGGCCTTCCGATGATGGAAGTTCTCACACTGTCCATCGGGAAGACCTCGACGTGCCCGACGCTACCTTCGCGTGCCCTGACCTGACCACCTTCTGCCGCCTGGACGAGCTCGGGCTCGAGGTCACCGGACAGCGCCTCGAACCTGGCCGGGCGGTCTTGGCGTGCCGAGTGGTCGAAGTAGACCTGGACTACTGGTGTCGGCGGTGCGGGTGCGAGGGCATCCCGCGTGACAGCGTGGTCCGGCGGCTGGCCCATGAGCCGCTGGGCTGGCGTCCCACGACGTTGGAGATCACGGTGCGCCGCTACCGGTGCCCCGGATGCGGCCACGTGTGGCGCCAGGACACCACGCGGGCCGCGGCGCCGCGGGCGAAGCTGTCCCGGCGCGGGCTGCGGTGGGCGCTGGAAGGGATCGTGTGTCAGCACCTGACCGTCGCCCGCGTCGCCGAGGGCCTCGGGGTCGCGTGGAACACGGCGAACAACGCGGTCTTGGCCGAGGGCCACCGCGTCCTGATCGCCGACCCCAACCGGTTCGACGGCGTGAAGGTCCTCGGGGTCGACGAACACGTGTGGCGACACACCCGCCGCGGGGACAAGTACGTCACCGTGATCATCGACCTGACCGGTATCCGTGACGGCACCGGGCCGGCACGGCTGTTGGACATGGTCGAAGGGCGCTCCAAGCAGGCGTTCAAGGCGTGGCTGGCAGGCCGGCCCGACCCCTGGCGCCAGGGCATCGAGGTCGTCGCGATGGACGGGTTCACCGGCTTCAAGACCGCCACTACCGAAGAGCT
>Ga0209100_1002213_pt1 | contig 12363 bp, 14 predicted proteins | sample lystaG_FD_185480 | JGI IMG/M metagenome (GOLD analysis project Ga0209100, IMG submission 185480) | Glacier valley bacterial and archeal communities from Borup Fiord, Nunavut, Canada, to study Microbial Dark Matter (Phase II) -... | ecosystem: Environmental > Aquatic > Freshwater > Ice > Glacier ...
TTTGGATAATAGGGAGTGAATTTGATATGGCTGATGCTCAGCTGGCTTAGTCGGGTAATCGCCTCCATGGCCATATTTTCACTCAAATTGACAAACAGTGCGTCGGTTCCTTCCGGTAACTCCAGGAGAATGTCTATGGCCTTCTTCGTATAGGTAATTTCGACTTCTGTGACTTCGCTTTCCGTTGGAATATACTTCGCATACTCGACAGTACTATTGAACGCATCCGTTGATGTCACATAAAGATCGGACTTCACGATATGGCTAATGGATCCGTCAAACACATTGTATATTGACGTTTCCACAAATTCACCGAAAAGTTCAAGAATCTGACTTTCATAGAATTTAGAAACAATCGGATCTCTGGTTATAATTGCAACACGTTTTTTCATGATAACCACCCCGTTAAAGAATTATTCATGCAAACCAGTGGAAAAAACTTTCATTTAGGTAAAATACTCAGGTATTCCGAACATCATTATTTTACCTTATTCAAATTGCTCGTGCATCGTTTTCAATAAATTAAATAAATTCGGAAAGATAATTTGGAAAGATAATTTGGAAAGCAAAAACTGAAACAGGCCTATCTGCCAGTTTCAGTTTTCGTTTTTCAAAGGCTAAGCTTAATAGTATAGCCTTTTTATTTAATGCAGGCTGAAACAACTTCATTTTAGTTGTTTCAGCTTTTTACAACTTTACAGATATCAGAATATATACTCATTTCTACAAATTACTTTTTCAATCTGAAACTTTTGGCTTTATTGGCTTCACTCATAAAAATTCTTGCTCTCTCCGGATCAATTGGGTTCTTCATGTCACCATTTTTGATCCAGGTAGCTACTGATACCCCATCATAATGTTCAAGTAACTCGCAAATGTTGTCGCCATTGGCTCCCCCACCTAAGATTACAGGAGTATCAGGCAATTTCAGCCTTACTTCTTTGATCATTTGAAGGCTTTCTTCTTTTGTTTTTCCCGAGATAAATAATCCGTCTGCGAAGGCTTCATTGACCGCTTCCCAGGCTGCATCTCCTATAGGCTTTTTACCCAGTGGAATTCCATGGACTTCATAAATATCTGCATATACAGGAATCTGGCTCCTTGTACGCTTTCTCAAATTTGCAATATCAATACACTGCGCTTGCAATATTCCTGCACTTGTTACGCTTGCCCCAGTGAACAAATGCTCAACTCTTACAAAATCAGCACCTATAGCATCGGCGACTGACAAACCGGCTACGCCGTCCCAATTGACTAGCACACCAAGAACCAATTCAGGGAAATTTTTTTTCAATTCGTACCCGATTCTGGTCATGTAAGCTATAGCTTCAGGGTTAGCGATTTGCTTTATTGGCATATCATTCATATTCTGAAGAATAATCCCGTTAAAACCATTTTTTTGAACCATCTCTGTTTCTTTCAGCACATGATATACAATTTCATCTATTGATTGATTCTCATGTCTGTAGCTACCTGGCAGTGGAGCAGGCTGAATCATGGAAAACACTGTACAATTCGGTATAAACTTAGACTTCAATTAATTCTCCTCCTTCAAACTCTTGCTGTACTCCATACTTAAACCATACATCTGGATACTTGGCACTACACCAAACTCCGTCACAAAAGCTTTGATATGTTCCGGCGGTACGCCTATAAGCTCTGGCGTAACGAAATCTATCTTGTCAATAGCTAAGCTATGATCCCAATCATGACTAAGCCTTATTCTAACATCGTTATAGACTGTGTTCTTCTCTTTGCCAATTATTGGTCTCGTATCTAACTTGATCATTGGTGTTAGGAAGTACAGTGGGATGTTCAAAGTATTACAGATAAGACCTACAATGTCTGATCCTGTAGTATTGAATCCTGTACCATCAGGATAAAATGTTTCTGCTCCCATGAAGCAGGCATCACATTTTCTTATTGCATACATCATCGAGGCATCAGGTACAAATTTAATATCATAGCCCGATTCTTGGCATGTAAGCACAAATGGATATCCACCATTGATTATCCTACTCTCTGCAATATATACTGTCCTCTTTTTCCCATCATCGGATAAATGCTTTAGGAATTTGTCTACTGTACTCGAGTAATCATAAACAAAGATATTGTTGTATTTCGTAGCTAGATTGACTGCATAACCAACAACTTTCTTAATAGCCAGAGTCGAGTTCAAAGCATAGTTCTCCTTAGTTTTAATGATTTCTTTTGCAACATCTGCATTCATCACTCCACCGTTTCTCAATGCTTCTATACCTTTTGTCATTAAGTGGATAGCATTGCTAACAGCCTGGCTAGCTTCACCACGAGTTTGTATGAAATAATCGCATACAGTTATGATTCTATCAATTACGACGATTTTCTGATCCTTATTTTCTAATCCATCCATTGTGATATTTTCAATCATTTCGCCAATCATTGATATATGTTTACTTGCGCCTAAAACCTTCTGATTTACTATATCGTCAAAGTCCCGGTACGATTGAACCGGAAGGCATCGTTTTGCTTCTTCAGCTTTGCTGATCATTTCTTGCACACCCTTTGAATCTAAGCATTTAGGGGATAAACCAGTCATTTGAGCAGTTCCATCCCCCTAGCTATCTAAATTTTTAAAAGTTTCTTTGAATTAAGATACATTATATTTTTAATTATATCATTATTTAATTCAAACATATTGAATATATCTACGCCATTTGAAGTGAGGCGTTCCGGATACATTGAACCGAACAGTATTTTATTTCCTTGAAGTTCTTGGAATGCTTTCCTTAGGATCTGCATTTCATATTGATTCGAGGTCTCGACATAAATATTATCATTCCTATTTGCAATATCTACACAGCTGTATCCATAATCAAAACATCCAATATGAAGAAATATAAAATTCATATTAGGATGGCTTTTCGCGTGAATTTCCCATTGATGCGGCAAGGAACGTGATCCAATTCCTGTGAACACTTTGACTGGCAATCCTGCCTTTTCAATGATTGAGAGCACTACCTCAAGATGTTCACAATCGTCTGGATAATATCCATGTTCGAATGAATTGAATTCGATGATTCTGATGTTTTTTAGGGATACCGCATGAATGGCGTCTTCAACCGCAGAATCAAGTTTTGGATTGATTATTGCGCAGCCAATCAATTTGTTATTTGTCTCCACAAGGTCCGAAATAAATTGATTGCACCACTGGATCGATGGACCCTGAAAAGTTGAAACAACTCTTAAATCGATTTTATTCTTGTCCATATCATCTAAAAGCTCACTTACTTGGTGTCTTCCCTCAACCCGCTGAACATGTGAATGAATATCTATTTTCATGCTCTTCCTCCTTTGGTATGTCTAGCCTAAAACGCCCAGATATACTCCAACTATCGCAACAATCATCGTTACGAATATCAGTTTAACTGCTGAAATCTTCTTCTTTGTAATCAGGTAATACATGAGTCCTGTATATGCAAGACCCAACACGCCAGGCATTAGTCCGTTCAAAGTCTCTTGGATGCTAATTACCGTTTCACCAGAAGTTATAGTTATCGGAATATTCATGTACACCAGCAATGGAATGAATCCACCAACTATCGTATACGCTGCAATAGCAGCGATATCAGTTACCTTAGAAATAAGTCCGCTGGACTGTATTTTATCAACAAGCTTGACACCCTGTGCATACCCCTGGAAAACGCCAAGATATCTTATTCCTATCGATATGAATCCCATACCAAGTACAAAAAGGATAGGTCCGACCCAGCCAAGATTCGCATTGACCAGTGATATTGCAAGACTTGCAAGTATTGGCCTTGCGGTTCCGTTAAGCAGTGAATCGCCAAGTCCAGCCAGAGGGCCCATAAGTGCTGTTTTTACGGCATTGATTGAACTTGGGTCCATATCCGGGTCGGTTGCATACTTCTCTTCCATCGCAACAGCTATACCCACAGGTATCGCAGAAACCATGTCCTGTGTCAAAAAGTATTCCATATGTCTTTCGTATGCTGCTTTTTTTTCTTCAGGATCTGTATAGAGTTTTTCTATGATTGGCATCATGGCCTGTGTGAAACCCGCATTTTGCTGTCTTTCATAGTTATTAGCACCTCTTATGGTCATTTGGTTCAAAAATACCTTCCAAAGGTCTTTTTTAGTTATTTTTTTAGCTTTGTTTTCCATTTTTCTCCCTCCTTAGTTTGTTTTGGCTTCTGGAGCCAATTTGAAATAGTAGTACATTGCTGAGAAAACTACAGCAAGGAGTGCTATACCGATCATATTAATATGAAGATATGCAGCGAAAAAGAAACCAAGGAACATGAATGGCCACATCTGCCTAGATTTTATCGAGCTAAGAAGGAGCGCAAATCCGACGGCACCTACCATACCACCGCCAACTGTAAGTCCGGTAATTATTTTGTCTGGTATCGCTTGAATTATACCAGCTACATAGTCTGCTCCAAAATAGACTGCGAGGAATGTTGGCACGCCATATAGAAGTGCATTCATAGACATCGGCAGTATGGTATTGTTCATCACAATTCCGCGAGTGTCCATCCTCTCTGCAGCCTTCTCAACCCTGTGCATGAAGAATACGTTTATGACTGAATTCTGAACTGTTTCTGCAACTTGTCCTATAAATGAAATAGGGAGTGCTGTTGCTACTGCAAGCTCAGTTCCTCCCCCACCTAGGATGGCGACTGCTGTTGCTATTGCAGTACTTATCGTTGGATTGGGAGGTACGGCAGTTCCTACAAATATTACGGCAAGGAACATCAATTCGACGATTACGCCAACTGAAAGTCCGGTCTGGAAATCTCCCATGATAGCACCCACGACAGGACCTACAACAATAGGTCTAAATATGTGTGTCTGTACGGTGTGCGAGTCGATGAATGCGACAGTGACGAAAATTGCTACGAGTAGCGCTTGCATGAATAAGCTCATTTTTTTACCCCCTAAATTAATTTTTCTTTCTTGAGTAGTTCTATAACATCAAGGCTCCTATCATTTGGTACAGCCCGGACTTCGGTTAAAATGCCTTTTTTGCTTAATGCGTCGAAAGCGGTGATGTCACTTGCTTCAACCCAAAGGTTCCCAAGAACCTTCGTCTTTCCTTTTTTCATGTTCAAATTGCCCACATTGATGGATTTCAAGTTTTTGCAGGCATCAACAATTGCAAGTGCTTCTTTTGGTCCTCTCACAAGCAGCAGAGTTTTTTTTGTATCATCTCCTTCGCTGATCATCTTGAAGGCTTCTTCAAGATTCAAAATATGTAACTCAACTGATTTTGGAGTCGCCATCTTCAATAAAGTTTTCTGGAATTCATCTTTTGAAGCCTTGTCATCCGCAACAACAATTTGCCTTGCATCTGCATAATTGACCCATGCCGTAACGATTTGTCCATGAATTAGTCTGTCATCTATTCTAAAAACACTGATATTCATTTTTTATCCCCTTCCATTAATCAAATTTCACTGAGGCCAATAGTAGATTTATCTATACTTTTCAGATACTCAACTATTTCTTTTAGTGTGTGATCATTTATCTTCATTATTGCTTCGACAAGCAGCGGTAGATTCAGGCCGAAATAGACGGCTATGTTCTCATTTTTGAACGAATACTTGCTGGCTACATTAAATGGAGTTCCCCCGATAATATCGCAGAGTATAAGGTGCTGAACTCCCTTTTCAGATTCATTAAGTTTTTCGCCTAATTTTTCATCCAATTCTTCACTACCCATATCTTCTTCGAGCGATAGGCTATCTACATTGTCAAATTCACCAATCAGCATCTTAGCTGAATGAAGTATCCCTTTAGCCATATCCCCATGTGTCATCAAGATAATTTTTACCATTAATCTTCAACCCTCCATAGATATTCAGCATTTTTATGAAATATAGATTCCATTTGGTCATCACTGAAACCCAACTCGCTGAATTTGTTAATTTCAATGTTTATCGGTTTATATGGCCAGTCAGTTCCAAAACACACTCTCTGCGCTCCCAGGTATTCAACGGATTTTTTTAGCACACGCACATCCATTTGCCCTGATGTTTCCACCCATACATTTTTCAGATCCCGAATAGCCTGCAGTGTAGACATCCCGAACTCATAGTATCCAGTATGGGTGAACACGAAATCAACTTTGGGGTGTTTCCTCGCGTATTCTGCCCATATATAAGGTGTACTCAGTGGTGCCGTTCCAACATGTGTCTGCACATGAACACCATATTTTTCAATCGTGTCGAGAATTTTGTCCAATGCTAGTGCATTATCCGGATAGTATCCGTGTTTCCATGAATGAAATTTTACGCCATTCATCTTATAGTCTCCAAGGCACTTTTCAACTTCTTCTAGCGCGTCAGGTGCCTTCGGATTAATGAAAGCGTATCCTTTTATGATTCCTGGATACTCTTTCATTGCATTAAAAACTAAGTCATTCTGATTACGTGTAGATATCCCAGATAAACTGCTTATACCGACCTTCGTAATACCATACTTCTTCAGTTCATCAATCATCTCCGTCGGTGAATTTTCTTCTCCGGAACTTGTCTTTCCCAAATGAGAATGAATATCGTATATTTTCATTGTTATCTCCTTATTCCCTACTCTCGCTCAAATCAAGTACGACATTGTACTGGTACATGTCAGATCGATAATAAATCTTGACATACTCTACTGGATTTTCATTCAGATCATATGTAGTCCTCTCTTCGTAGAATATTGGCTGCATCTTGGATATCTTAAGCTTTTTCTGCAACTCTGCGTCAGGCATTCTTGCCTCCAGTGTTTCAGTCGCATGGTGCAATTTAACCCCTTGCTGCTTCAACAGTTTGTATAATGATGCTTCAGGTGTGAAATCTTCTTGAAACAACTTGAACTTATCACTCATTTTAATATAAGCCACATGAAGACCAATTATAATGTCACCGCTTAATCTAAGACGTTCGATCAAATATGCCTTCTCGTTGTCTTGCATATCAAGCTTCTTTGATATGTAACTGTCTGGGACAACCTGGTCAAACTTCACGAGAATCGAACTGGATTTTTCACCATATGCTTCTAAATCTTCACTAAAACTGCTAAGGTTATGAAGATTAAACTTCTTGCTGGGTTTGCATACTACTGTTCCAATTCCTCTTTGCTTCTTGGCATATCCATCTTTTTGGAGATCATCCATCGCACGCCTTACAGTGATCCTGCTTACGCCATACATCTCCTGCAATTCTGGTTCAGATGGCAGCTTCTCATTCACTGAATAAGTACCATCTTCAATTTTCCCGAGAAGATCGTTGTAAATTAAACGGTGTAATGGTATCTGCATCTCTGTATTTAACATTTTGAACATCCTCCCTTCATTATAACGTTATAACGTTATAATGTTTAATTTGAGTATAGTATTCGTTTTCATTTTTGTCAACATCAATTTGAACATTTCATCTGTTATAGAACCCTTTTATAGAACCAGAATGTGTAGACTAAATTTTACACATTGAGGATATTGGTATTAGTTAGATGTGAAGGCAGATATAAAGATTTGCGAAAGATTAACGGTATCAAACAAAAACAACTTGCTTAATCAATACAATTTCGAGACAAACAATCAGTTCACTAGAAACTACAGTTGTAATACTTCAGTCATTCTAGTATTTAAGATTTCAATATATTTCAATTTAAGTATTGAAGAAAAAAATGCAGATAGAAACCGTTAGGTAACTATCTGCATAAGAAATGGGCTATATTTCAGTAGACTCAGTTTTCGTTTTCCAAAAGGTATTGATCTCTTCTTTACTGAGTGAATCCGAGAAGTCTTTCTTGATGAGGAGAAGTACATGGAGATCAGTAACATATTGGTACAGGGATGATCTGTTTTCAAATTCTTCCCTGGTTTCTGGAAGCTTTTGACTTCTAAAGATATCGAGATATTCTCTCAAGTCTTCAATGAGTTCTTTTCCAGTATTGAGTTCATCGAACTGGTATGCTACAAGTTCTGTAAGCGCACCGACCAATCTGTTTTGCTCGTAGTACTTACTTATTCTAGAAAGATGGCTTCTCATCAGTTTAAGGATTTCGAACTGCCTGATTCTCATTTCCATATATTTGACATAATAGGTAAAGCTCTTTTTGAGATTGTTGGATGAAAGCCTTTGAGACCTCTCGTATCCTGATTTAAGCGCACTATCCAATTCCCTATAGAGCTTTTCTTGTCCGATATTCACGGACTGGGTTTGAATTCCATTGGAGAGATCCCTGAGAATCTCCTTGATGAGCTTTTCTACCTTTTTTTGATCTTCCCTGATTTCTTTTTCGATGTTTGGCATATGGATATTGAAAATCAGGGCAATTCCTGCGCCAATGATGAGCAGTCCATACTCATTAAGCATCCATGGTAAGGCGATGGAGTTTTCAATCCAAAGATGGGTCACGAGGACGGTACTCGGGACAATTCCATCTTGAAGGTTCATCTTTGCCGCAAAAGGGATAAAAATAATCAAAAAGATTCCGAAGGATAAGGCTGTATATCCAAACAGAGTAAATACAAGTGCACCAACGAGAAGGCCAAGAGTCGTAGATCCTAACCTTGCTATTGCCATCTCTATGGATTTCATCTTCGTATTTTGAACGCTGAGGACTGTAACGACTCCTGCAGAAATCGCATAGCTTAAGCCTAATGTCTGTGCGATGTATACCGCAATTGCAGCGCCTACCGCCGTCTTTATTGTCCTGTAACCGATGAATTTTTTCAAAGCTTTCATTCCTCCAGCCCCTGCATTTTCTTTAGCAACCCTATTAAGCTTAACTTTTCTTCTTCACTTAGCTGGCTGAATTCATCTTTTATGGTTTCCAGATGTTTTGGAAAGAGTTCGTATATTATGGTTCTTCCCTTTTCCGTGATTTTTAGGCTATAGGATCTTCTGTCTCCTTGTGTACTATGTTTGGTGACATATCCTTCCTTTAAGAGATTGGCAATGACGACTGTCATGTTTCCCCCAGAAGATAGTATTTTTTCTGTAATATCGCAGACTCTCATCTCTCCTTTATGATATAGAACTTCCAGAACCATAAACTGGGCTGGGCTTAATCCAAAATCTCTGATTTTCTTGTTTGTTTCTTTGTTTAACTTTCCTAGTCCTCTGTTGAGGGAAATAAGAAGCTTCAAATTAAGGTCATTTTCTTTTCCGTAGCTAATTTTTACGTTATCCATACTACTACTATAATATGAAACCACTTTAATTTCAATTGCGTCAAACTTATATAGCATCAAGTCTCTATGTGTTTTCGCTGTACTTAGGAAAAATCAGGACTTCGATGATAAACTTGGGATTTTCTCTTTCTTGATGTTATGATTATCTATAGAATCCATGATGGGAGAAAAAATCGATGACTACATACAATATCATATTAAAGGAAACGAAGATTCCCTCATATTATGAGGATGCGATAAAAGAATATAAAAAAAGACTGGGTAAATACTGTAACTTACAGATTACCCAGATCAATGATTCAAACAATATAGAGAATTTGCTTCATGGTTACTATGTCATTGAAGTCAGAACTAAAGGAACTACTTTAGATTCAGTTGAACTCTCTGAAAAGCTACAGAGCTTGGCGACTGCAGGTCATCCAAAAGTTGCTTTCTTAATCAATATGAAAGCTCTGAATCCAGAGGAATCCATTAGATTAACTAGTATTGATCTTAGTGATGAACTTTCTTTAGTTGCAATGTTAGAGCAGATTTATCGTTCATATAGGATATTGAACGGTGAACCGTACCATAAATAGGCAAACTATTGGAATGCAATAGTTTTTAAAATTAAACTCATCAAAAACGCTAGCAAGTGTTTTTGATGTGTTTAATTATGCTACCTCTCTAGGAATTTTACATAAGATGTTCCTTTTTCCGCAAAAAAAGAAAAGAGAGACCACATTGCAATCTCCCTACTTTCCGTTTCAGTTTATTCAATAAGCTGCCACCTCTCGATAACCTCCATCACCAGTCATCCTACGATTCTACCTTCAGCTTGTAACTCCTTCATCTTTGATAATTTTCTTGAGGAAGTCCCTCAGAAAAGAGTTCAATAATAGCTGTTCTTGCTCTAGCGATTTCAAACAATACCTTTAGATGGAATGGAGGGATCGCTTCTCAGTGTTCCGAATAGCTTAATAATTTTCATTGGCATATTTTGCGTATTTTGGCTTCAATGTTGTAATCAAACTCGTTATATATGACTTGTTTTTAGATAAATCACTTGATTTTGATGACAACTTTTCCTTTAGCATGTCCCGTTTGCAGATAATCATAGGCTTCCTGGACTTTATCAAATGAATAAATGCGATCTATTGTAGCTTTTACCACACCATCATTAATAAGCTGTGCGAGATGTGAAAGCATTTCACCACTAGGCCACATAAAGAACGACTCGAAATGAACGCCGTATTTCTTCGCAAGTTCTTCTGTATCTTGACCTTTAATCGAAACTATAGATCCACCTTTTTTTAGAATCTTGAATGAGTTTTTCAAGATGTCTCCACCCATAGTATCTAAGACTAAGTCATAACCACTCAGTTCCTCTTCAAAATTCTGAGTTTTATAGTCAATCACAACATCCGCACCAAGATTTTTTACTAGTTCAAAATTAGAACGACTGGTCGTAACGGCTACTTCCCCTCCAAGATGTTTTGCTATTTGAATTGCGAGTGTACCAACTCCGCCAGCACCTGCATGAATAAGAACTCTCTGCCCTTTCTGAAGATTCCCTTTTGTAGTTAGGGCCTGGTAAGCTGTTAGACCCGCCAATGGAATAGAAGCAGCTTCTTCGTGAGTAAGCCTTGTTGGTTTTAACGCCAACTCATCTTCCTTAACAACATTATATTCAGAAATGCTCCCAGCATTCATTTGATTCGGTCTTGAATAGACTTCATCACCTATTTTGAATTTACTGACTTTCGCCCCCACTTCTGTTACGACCCCAGAGACATCATATCCCATAATGTATGGAAATGTTATTTTCATAACATCTTTAACGTATCCAGATTTTACTATGTTATCGATTGGATTTATACTTGCCGCGTGGACTTCTATCATTACGCTATCCTCTGAAAGTTCTGGTACTGACACCTCTGATATTTCAACTTGTTTTCCATAGTCTTTAATAATTGCTGCTTTCATTTTTTATTCTCCTCATATCTCATATTAATCGTTACACTTATCTGGTAACTAAATATAGATTAATTTATTTATCATTCATAAATCCTTGTTCTATCATTACCGGATACACCTTTGGGAAATACACTTCTTTGTATATACTGCTGGTATGAGTGCTCCAATTAATTTCTTGACTTCTGTTTATTTCTTTTAGATAGTCTGCCATAAGTAAATCATAATTATCTATTTCTTTAGGAAGGTGTTCCGTTTTATACTTATCATCATGTCTAAATGTATTAAGGGGTAATCTAGGCTTTTTTCTTGATTCACTATTTGGGTAGCCAATAGCCAAACCAGCTACCGGAAAAGTCATTTCGGGAAGGTCTAGTAAATCAATTATTTCCTGAGGGTTATTCCTGATCCCGCCAATTGGTACAATACCTAGCCCTAGTGATTCGGCAGCAATTATTGCAGCTCCCATGTTTAAGCCAACATCAACAGCACCTACAAGAGTACTTTCTACACTAGCATGAATCAGCTGAGTTAGCCCATTCTTTTTTGCCGCAAGATTAGTTTTGTAAAAATCTGTGACAAAAAGTAAAAATAGCGGTGCTTTATCTACCCAAGGTTGTCCCCCTGAATATTCGGCAATTGCAGCTTTAATTTTAACATCTTGCACCACAATAACTGATGTTTGTTGACCATTAATTGAGTTTGGCATAGATTGTGCAGCGACAATAATTTCATTTATAATTGACTCTTCTATTTTATCTGACTTAAAATCTCTAGTTGAGCTGTGATCTTTAATTATTTCAATTGTTTTATTCATATTTATATCTCCTCATATATCTTTTTTCACTTCTGTAATCACCAATCTAGTATTAATATATTCGTCACTTTCGTCACTATTTATAGATCGTATTTTTAATATTTTCTTCAACTGCAGATGAGTCTTCAGTTGGTTCAAAACGTGTGTTAGAAATTGATTGAATTTCTTTATCCGTTCCAGATGTTTGAATTTCAAATTGATTAAATGGAAAATCTCAAGATTTAAAACCTTCAATTCCATACTCCTCAAGTAAATCTTGAATTTCATCAAAAACTTTGGGTCAATCATAAAAACTGTGGGATTGACCGGTTGAATCCTCGCCTTAACATCAGTTAAAACAATTGGATAAATTAAGAACCTCACGTTATGATTGAAATACATCTTTCCGAGATACAAATCCAAT
>Ga0209100_1002215_pt1 | contig 12342 bp, 9 predicted proteins | sample lystaG_FD_185480 | JGI IMG/M metagenome (GOLD analysis project Ga0209100, IMG submission 185480) | Glacier valley bacterial and archeal communities from Borup Fiord, Nunavut, Canada, to study Microbial Dark Matter (Phase II) -... | ecosystem: Environmental > Aquatic > Freshwater > Ice > Glacier ...
CCCAAAATTTAGCCCTAATTTTTATCTACCCATACAGAGCAATAAATAATAATGGGACTAATTTTTTATAAACTTACCTACGTTTTTCACCACCATTCATCGCTCAGCTCTTTTATCAGCAGTCAATCTAGGGTCTAAACGCAATAAATATTCTGCAAATTTTGTAGCTTATTAAGCCTAACCTTCCATAGCTGTATGCTCAATTATCTTTACTCAAAAACTTTTGTAAGCGAGATAATTAAGGAAAAGTAAACAATGTTAATACATACTTAGCCATTTTTACTTTGTAAGCTAAGTTTACTGCCGTACCTTGCACAATGCGGTCGGTAAACAGCTGCTTTATTAAACCGACCCTTTTACATTCATACATAAATTATTTTTTCTTTGGCATTACCACATCTAATTAAGCATATATACAACAATGGCACCGACGAAGTTATTCGCCGGGGAAAAAAAATTCAATCACTTGGCTTTGTAGAGCTGGTGGAACATGATGAATTAATGAGCAACATTGTCTTTAGGGTAAAGGATGACGTGTACAGTACATTTTACAAAGTGTATATTGAAAAATACAGCGATGCAAAAGCAATGAATCTCCGTTGCAGCTGTCCATATAATATCGGTGATATCTGTCGCCACGAAGCCGCTGCTTTATTGCGTTTGCAGGATATGGTTGATAAAAACTTATTGCACATCAGTGCTATACAGTATAACCAGATGCACTCTGTAGCAAAAATGAAAAACATCGATCTTAAAATGATAAAGATGCTTTCATCGCCTTCTATTTTTCATGAGGCGGAAGAATTAATGAAAACTACTAAAGCCGTTATTTTAAAAACTGCTGACGAAAGGGTAGAAGCTGAAATAGTTATAAACGGCGAAAAATTTCCACTGGTTATTCAAAAAAATGATGAACGAAATTTTGATACTTCCTGCATGTGCAGCGAAGCGATGCACCCTTTGTGCGAACATAAAGTTTTATTGTTTGTACAATTGTTGCAAACTTATGGTTCAGATTATTTTGACAGCATAAGAAACCGGGATAAAGAGAAAAACAAACTATTGCAGATTTACGGTTACAGCCTTGAAGACGACCTTGCAGGTAAATTTGAATTTACTTACAAAGACAGTAAGCCTTTTTTAAAAGTACTTGATACTACAATAAAGCGGGTTGTTGCTGCTGCACCATTGCCAATTCCAACATACCGCACAGCACCTGCATTTGTACCTATTGCAAATGTACCTCAACAGGAAAAAATAGTTGATGTTCAAAAGCGCATGCGCCTGGGATTGGTATTTAATTTTAATGCTAAAAATTACCCCGGTTTTACTATAGATGCTATACAGGGAGAACAGGATGAGGACAATAAAAAATACCTGGGTAAAACTGAATTAATCGATTTAACCAAGTTTGTAGATATTTCTGATTTTTCTGAAAATGATAAATCACTCTTTCAGCAGGTACGAAAACTGCAGGAAAATGAAATAAACAAATACCTCAACCGAAACTCTCCTTTTAGCGGTATCTGGGAAAATATTATTCATACCGATGGTGATGATTTACCCGAAGAAACAAAACAGCTTATCACAGAATACCTCCATCCAAAACTGCGAAAAATTTTTGATGAGCAATGCAACAACCCTTTTGTATTTATTTTACCTGCTACTAAAAAATTTAAAACTGCCAATTTGCTGGAGACAGAACTGAGCGATGAATTTTTATCTCCCGTGTTTAAAGTTGCTGCTAAAAAAAGCCAGTTCGAAATTTCGTGCATGGTAAAAATTGGCGGTGAACCCGTTGCATTTACTGAAAACAAATCAGGCAACAGCCTAGTTTTTTTGTTTGAAGATGTAATGTATACCTGGCAGAAAACGGAAGATGTAATGCAGGCTGAAAAATTTATAAGAGAAGGAAATATTGCTTTAAGCAAAAGCAACTGGGCAGAAAAAATGGAAAATATTATTATTCCGTTAACGAAAGAATATGAAGTTGAATTTGATAAGTCGTTGGTAAAAGAAGTAAAAGTTTCTATGCCCGATATTAAATTAATGTTGCAGGAACGGGGTGAATATTTGCTTTTTCAACCTGTATTTTCTTACAAGGGTTTTGAAACAAAAGCTGGTGATAAAGAAGTATTGATAATACCTGATGGCGATAAAATTTTACAGATATACCGCAATAAAGATGCAGAAGATGCTTTTATGGCAAAGCTGGAAAGTCTTCACTCAGGTTTTATTACAAAGCAGGAATCCGGCAGCCTCGTTTTGCGTGGTGCAGATGTGTTGCGTAACAACTGGTTTTTTCTTTTTGTAGATGCCATGAAAGAAATGAAAATACCTGTATTTGGTTTTGAAGCTTTAAAAAACTTTAGGTTTAACACCGCCCGACCAAGTACTAACATACATGTAAGCAGCGGACAGGATTGGTTTGATGCAAAAGTAGAAATAGAATTTGGTGAGCAAAGAGTAGGTATTGCAGAAATAAAATCGGCTTTGGCGGAGAAGCGGTCTTTTGTGCAACTGGGCGACGGCACTTTAGGTATTTTGCCTGATGAATGGCTTAAGAAATATTCGCTTTTATTTAAAGTGGGCGATGGCAGAAGTGATAAACTTCGCCTCAGCAAATACCATATGAGCGTAATAGATGACCTGTATGAAAACCGCAACGAAGAAGAAATGAGTTTTGCGCTGGATGAAAAATATGAGCGTTTAAGAGAATACCGTAACATACCAGAAATACCTGCACCAGTTCAGTTAGAGCCAATTTTACGGCCGTACCAGCTGGCAGGTTATCGCTGGCTCAATTATTTAAATGAGGTTGGCTGGGGGGGTATATTGGCAGATGATATGGGACTAGGTAAAACGGTGCAGGCACTTACCATGCTGGATTATTTTAAAGTAACAAACGAATCACTTATTTCGATAGTAGTTTGTCCTACTACACTAATTTACAACTGGCAAAACGAAATAAAAAAGTTTACACCATCACTTGTTGCCCATGTGCACCATGGCAGCACACGGAGCAGAAATATAGAGGAATTGAAAGCTGCTAATATCATCATCACTACTTATGGAACTTTGCGCAGCGATATACAGCTGTTCTTAAAAATACATTTTGATTATGTGGTGTTAGATGAAAGCCAGGCGATAAAAAATCCATCATCAAAAGTTACAAAAGCAGCATCTTTATTAAATGCTACCAACCGTGTTTGTATGAGTGGTACGCCTTTACAAAACAATACGTTTGATATTTATGCGCAAATGAATTTCTTAAACCCGGGGCTGCTTGGTACAATGGAATTTTTTAGAAATGAATTTGCAAATCCTATTGATAAATTTGGTGAGCAGGAGCAAAAAGAACATTTGCGTAAACTTTTATATCCATTCATTCTGCGCCGAACAAAAGAGCAGGTGGCAAAAGATCTTCCTGAAAAAACAGAACAGATACTTTTTTGCGAAATGGAAAAAGAGCAGCGTAAAATTTACGATGCTTACCGCAATAGTTATCGGGATAAAATACTTGGTACAATTGAAGAGCAAGGAATACAAAAATCGCAGCTTACCATTTTGCAGGGGTTGATGAAACTGCGCCAGATTTGTGATAGCCCGGCTATACTAAATGAAGAAGATAAATTCCCGAACCACTCCATTAAACTGGATGAACTTACCCGGGAAATTGTTGAAAACATTGGTGATCATAAAGCATTGATATTTTCTCAATTCTTGGGAATGCTTGCGCTGATAAAACAAAAATTAATAGAAAATAATATTCCTTTTGAATATTTTGACGGAAGCACATCTGCTATTGACAGAGAAAAAGCCATACAAAATTTTCAGAACAACGACGAGTGCCGGGTATTTTTAATTTCATTGAAAGCCGGTGGTGTGGGGCTTAACCTAACTGCTGCAGATTATGTATATATCGTTGACCCATGGTGGAACCCGGCCGTTGAACAACAGGCAATAGACAGAACACACAGGATTGGGCAGACAAAAAACATTTTTGCCTATCGCATGATTTGTATAGACACCATTGAGGATAAAATTTTACAACTCCAGGAACGTAAAAAAATTCTTGCAAAGGAATTAATAGCTGATGATGCAAATTTTGTAAAGGCACTAAGTAAATCAGATGTTGAATATTTGTTTAGCTAGTAACTAAAGTTGTCAGCTTTTAAAAAGTACTTTCAAAATTTTAAGTTACTGTTAATTAAAGCTGCCTGCCCTTTCTGTACATATTTCAAATTGAATCTTTCATCCTTCGCAAAAAATATATTTTACCTTATCTTTACTTCAATCGAAAATTTTATTATTGCTTATGTTTAATTTAATACTTTTTGGTCCTCCCGGTAGTGGAAAAGGTACACAGAGTGAAAAAATAATTGAGAAATTTCATCTTGTTCATTTAAGTACCGGAGATTTATTACGATCTCAAATTGCCCAACAAACTGCTTTAGGTTTAGAGGCAAAAAAATTGATGGATAAAGGCCAGCTGGTTCCAGATGAAGTTGTTGTTGGAATGATAAGTACAGCATTGGAAGAAAACCCGCAGGCAAAAGGTTTTTTGTTTGATGGTTTCCCCCGAACTGCAGCACAGGCCGAAGCATTAGACAGTTTATTGGAAATAAAAAAAACACCGGTGAAAGTGATGCTGGCACTTGATGTTAGCGAAGATGAATTGGTAAAACGTATTTTAAAAAGAGGTCAATCCAGCGGCAGATCAGACGATACCGACGAAACAATTATTGCAGCAAGGGTTGCAGAATATAAAAATAAAACAGAAGCCGTAGCTGATTATTACCGCAAGTCAGATAAAGTAGTAATGGTGTCGGGTGAAGGTAGTATAGACGAAATTTTTGCGAGATTATCTGGAGAAATAGAAAAAAGAATGTAATTTAAAAAAATAATTTACGGTGCCTTGTTTACTTTAAGAACATAAAAAATCTTTAAGAAAATAAGGGTTTTTATTAGGGTAAACAGCCCAAAAAAGTTGACGTAAAAAAGGCTGTTAAACTAGGCAAACAGTAAAACGATGGTTGCTGCTGAAATTAGTAGGGAATAGAAGTAAAATGATTTAATTGAAAATTTATTTTTGAAAAGTACCCACAAGGCAATGATGGGTATAATGAAAATAGCTGCCATAATAAACAACCATAAAATTTCGAAGACCGCACCAACAACAGCATATTTGTAAGGGTTAACAGCTTTAAATATTATCACATAAATTAATACAAATACACTTATGCAAAGCACGAATTTGCTTTGCTTATTATTTTGAATGTTAATGGGCTGGTTCATAAAATATTATTTTGCACATGCGCCCTCCGTCCAGGATTTTACACCGGCGCATGCAGCCACACAGGCATTGCTGTACGTTTTTCCATCACAACCACAAACCGGTTTATATTCCATTGTACACATACAATCAGGTTTTGATAGACCAATGCAAGTATTAACCTGTTTGGTAGTTTTACATGCAGCAAAAAACAAAATAGCAACTATTTGTTTTTTCCTGTTAAAAATACTGTTTTATTTTTACTGATTTTTTCTAATAGGCTATTTTATATTTTTTATACGCTTGCCTGCCATAAATTTGGCTATGCAAAAACTGGGAAATTATATTACAGGGAATTGGATAGAAGGCGATGGTGAAGGAACAGAATTATATAATGCAGTTAGTGGAACTGTTATCACAAACGCCACTACTAAAGGTCTGGATTTTGAATCAATTTTAAAATATGCCCGCAAGAAAGGTAATCCGGCACTTCGGAAAATGACTTTTCAGCAAAGAGGCAGAATGTTGAGAGCGCTTGCATTACATCTTTTAAAACACAAAGAAACTTTTTACAACATAAGCTACCAAAGTGGTGCTACAAGAGTTGACAGCTGGATAGATATTGAAGGTGGAATTGGAAACCTTTTCAGTAATGCAACGCTGCGCAGAAAATTGCCTGATGAGTCTTTTTGCCTCGATGGAGATTCCATTAACCTGAGTAAAGAAAATTCTTTTATGGGCCACCATATTTTGGTACCAAAAGAAGGTGTGGCAGTACACATAAACGCTTACAATTTTCCGGTGTGGGGAATGCTGGAAAAAATAGCCTGTAATTTATTAGCAGGAATGCCTGCGGTTGTAAAGCCGGCGACGGTAACTTCTTATCTTACTGAAGCTGTGGTGAGAGAAATTATCGCATCCGGTATTTTACCCGAAGGATCTTTACAACTTATTTGCGGTAGCGCAGGTGATATGCTCGATTATGTAAACTCGCAGGATGTGGTAACTTTTACTGGCTCCGCAGAAACGGGATTAAAATTAAAATCCAATCAAAATATATTAAAAGAAAGTGTGCCGTTTAACATGGAGGCCGATTCCCTAAACTGCATTGTGTTAGGCACCGATGTTGAACCCGGCATGCCCGAGTGGGATATTTTTATAAAAGAAATAAAAAAAGAAATGACTGTAAAAGCCGGACAAAAATGTACCGGCATCCGCAGAATATTTGTACCCGAAAATAAAATGGAAGATGTACAGAAAGCAATTGCAAAAGCTTTGGAAACAACGGCAATTGGCAATCCATTAAATGAAAAAGTAAGGATGGGGTCGCTTGCCGGGCAAGATCAACGCAATGATGTACGCAAGCAGGTACAAAAAATTCTGGCATCGTCACAAATAATTTATGGGTCGCTGGATAGTGTAGCAGTAATTGATGCTGATGAAAAAGCGGGTGCATTTTTAAGCCAGATTTTATTATTAAATAAAACACCATTCGTTAGCGAAGAACCTCATAACATTGAAGCATTTGGTCCGGTAAGTACCATCATGCCTTATAAAGATATTTACGATGCTATTGCCTTAAGCAAAAAAGGAAAGGGAAGTTTGTGTTCATCTATAGTAACTGCCGATGCAAAAATTGCAAAGCAATATGTAATTGGTGCAGCAACTCATCATGGTAGAATTTTGGTGTTGAATGCTGCATGTGCAAAAGAAAGTACTGGGCATGGTTCACCACTTCCATCGCTTGTTCACGGCGGCCCCGGCAGGGCAGGTGGTGGCGAAGAAATGGGCGGCATGCGTGGTGTAAAACATTATCTGCAACGCACGGCTATACAGGGTTCACCGGATATGATCACTGCCATCAGCAATGTATTTCAACCCAATGCAACAGGTAACATAGAAGCAAAACATCCATTTAAAAAATATTTCGAAGAGCTAAATATTGGCGACCAGCTCATCAGCGAAAAACGATTAATAACCGCTGAAGATATAGATGCATTTGCAAACCTTACAGGTGACCATTTTTATGCGCACAAAAGAGAAACAGATTTTACGGACACCATGTTTACAGAACAGGTTGCGCACGGGTATTTTTTAAACAGTGCTTCAGCGGGTTTGTTTGTTAGCAGCTTTGAAAAAAACCCGGTGTTATTAAATTATGGTATAGATGATATGCGGTTTGTAAAACCTGTGTATGCGGGCAATTCTATTTACATTCGTTTTACGTGTAAAGAAAAAACAGCACAGGAAATGAAAGAGGTAAATCCGGAAGTACCGTTTGTACAGGGACAGGATATACCCAAAGGAATTGTAAAATGGTTTGTAGAAATATTAGATGCAACAAATGAAACCGTTGGAGTTGGTACAATATTAACCATGGTAAAAATGAAAAACAAAATCGAAGTATAAATTCTAAATAATCTTTTTTTATAAAACTGTAAAAACCACTTTTACGCCTCAGCGCCTTAGCGGTAAAACCAAAAATAACATGACTGAAACACAGGAAGGATACGTAACCACAGAAACACATACAGGCGTTACAACAATAGAATTTAGCCATCCACAAAGTAATTCTATGCCTACAAAGCAACTGGAAAAACTTGCACACGAAATTCATTTTGCAGGTACACATGCCGAAACAAAAGTGATTATTTTAAAAAGTTCAGGAGATAAGGCATTTTGCTCAGGTGCATCGTTTGATGAACTGCTGCAAATAAAAGATGCAGCTAGCGGCGAAAAGTTTTTTAGCGGTTTTGCAAATGTTATAAACAATATGCGCCGTTGCCCTAAATTTATTATTGCACGTATACAGGGTAAATGTGTGGGTGGCGGTGTGGGCATTGCTGCTGCTGCAGATTATGCTATTGCAGTAGAAGGTTGCGATATAAAATTAAGTGAACTGGCTGTAGGCATTGGTCCATTTGTAGTAGGCCCGGTAGTAGAAAGAAAAATTGGTCACGCAGCTTTTAGTGCACTGTCTATAGATGCTACCATGTGGCGCAACAGCGATTGGGCAAAGAAAAAAGGTTTGTTTGCAGAAGTGCATGAAAATGTGGTGAACATGGATGAGTCTGTAAAAAGACTGGCAGATACATTGGCCCATTCTAACCCCGAGGCAATGGCAGAAATGAAAAAAGTTTTTTGGAAAGGAACCGAGCATTGGGATACCTTATTGCACGAACGGGCCCTTATCAGCGGCAAATTAATTCTGAGTAGTTTTAGCAAAGAAGCCATTGGAAAATTAAAGGCAAAATAATTCATTTATAAAAGACAAACCCCGGAAAATTTCCCCGGGGTTTATTATTATATTGCTATGAGTCTTTGAATTTTGCTGCTGTTTCTTATGCCAAAATATAATCTAATGTTACTGAACGTTATCCGAATTTGTAATGATGATCTGACGATGATGGAAAAAACAAATGACTAATCGAATACTTTATTTTTTGCGGTAATGTCATTGGGTGTTGTGTAGTCTGTCCAAAAAATTCAGCCTGCATAATTTTCATTTTAATCAACACTATCGATTTTTCATTCATACCCAAAGAATCTTTATTTGATTCTATATCTTCATTTTCATCTTTTACGATAATGGCTTTGCCGCTTATACACAATCTTTCTCCGTATCCTTTTTTATGATAATCTAAATAAGCATAAAACGGATGATCAATGTTTTTTGCAAAGTTGCCATTAGATGATGTGAAGAAATAGATATTCCCCTCTTCATCTACACTTATCGTTTGTATAACATTCGTTGGTAACGATAATTCTGAATTTATTTCAGATTTAAACAAGGCCACTTTTGTTTCCATTATCCTCTCACGTAAAAAACCAAGGTGTGTATCGTTGTATTGCATAACGTATTTTTTGTAATAAAAAAAATTCAAACGGTGTACCAATTACATTTTATCGCTAACTGCCTATCCGGTAATAATTACGTAGAAATCTTTACTCATAGATTGTAGAAAAAATATTGTTAATACAAAAAAATCGGTATAAAAATACTCAGTATGGACAGGCATAAAACTTTCTTATAGAAAAGGATATCGAATTTAAATACGGTTTCCCTTCTATGACAGCTATAGATGAAATGGTTGAACTACTGCCAAAAAAAGAAATGGCAAAAATTATTAAAGATCCTGTAAAGACTGCAGAGGCCGCCAATCTTGTATATGTTACAGATGCTACGCCTGGCATTGTACGGCAAAAAAAAGCTAAGGTTTTTTTCTATGTAATGGGTAAAAAAAAGATAAATGACGAAAAACGTCTTAAAAGAATAAAAGGTCTTGTAATACCACCCGCCTGGGAAAACGTGTGGATCTGTGCACAGGAAAATGGTCATTTACAGGCAACCGGCATTGATGTAAAAAATAGAAAGCAATACCGATATCACCCCGCATGGAATGCTTTGCGAAACCATACAAAATTTTACAGGTTATTGGAGTTTGGTAAAGCCTTGCCTGCAATAAGGCTGCAGCTGGAAAAAGATTTATCCATAGCCGGACTTACCCAGCAAAAAGTAATGGCAACAGTAGTTAGTTTAATGGAACGCACCAACATACGGGTTGGCAATAATATTTATGAAAAATTATACGGTTCCTTTGGGTTAACAACTTTTAAAAACAAGCATGTTCATTTTAACGGAAGCAGTATCAAATTTTCTTTTGTTGGAAAAAAAGGAATTAAACATGACATCAGTTTAAAGAACAAAAAGCTTGCAACCATTGTACAAAAATGCCATGATATTCCAGGGAAAGAATTGTTTCAATATTATAATGAAGACGGAAACCGCCACAGCATTGATAGTGGAATGGTAAATGAGTACATTAAAAATATTAGCGGTAAAGATTTCTCTGCAAAAGATTTTAGAACTTGGTCAGGAACGTTAAATGCATTATTGGCCTTTAAAGAAATTGGGTTTGCTGATAATGAAACAGAAACTAAAAAAAATGTTGTGCATGCACTGGATAAAGTGGCGGAGCATTTGGGTAATACAAGAACAGTTTGTAAAAAGTATTATGTGCATCCACTCATCATTTCTTTATACGAAGATCAAAGCCTGGATAAATATTTTAAGCAAATTGATAAAATTGAAATAGATGATGGACAGACAGATCTTTCTAAAGAAGAAAAATTAATAATGAAAATATTATCATCTAACTAAAAAGAAAAGATGAAAATGATTGAAATGACTGTAAAGCATGTCGGGTCAGAAGTTGACATAAATATTTTACCTGAAGAAAATTGTGCAGGTACTATTTACCCGGTAGAAGCAAATGGAAAATATGTATTTACTTTTTTAGAAGATGAAGATGGAGAGTGGAGTGTTATGAGAGAAGGAAATGCTATAGCACCGGCTGTTGAAAAAGAATTGTATAATTCCATTTTAAAAAAGCTGCTCTACGAATTAATGTATGTAGCCTAAAATCAATCTTCGCCCTGTTAAAAAAATTTTCGGCATATATGGGTTTTTTAAATATTCTTATATTTTGAAGTATAATAAACCGCTGTTATTTTTTTAAATTACCTTGAATTCATAATGCTAAAAAAATTTGATGAGGCGGAGCGACTTAAAGAGGTTAATTCTTATAATATAGAAAATACGCTTACCGAAAAGGAATATGATGATATAGCTTTTCTTGCATCTATCCTATGCGGCACGCCAATAGCGCTTGTTACAATGATGTATGACGACAGGCAATGGTTTAAAGCTGCAGTTGGTACAGATTTAAAAGAAAATAAAAGGGAGTTATCTTTTTGCACACATGCTATGGCAGGAGATGAAGAAGTAATGGTGGTAGAAGATGCAAAAACGGATGTGAGATTTGCGAACAATCCATTAGTAAAAGGCGGTCCCGAATTAGCTTTTTATGCCGGGGCATCTATTGTAAACAAAAATGGTTATTGCCTCGGTACGGTATGTGTATATGATTTGAAGAAAAATTCACTAACTGAAAATCAAATAAAAGGCCTGCAAATTTTATCTGAACAGGTGATGGGTTTGCTCGAATTGCGAAAACAAAATTTCCTTTTAGAAATGATGACTGAGCGGCTGGAGATCAGCAATAAAAGCCTCGAAGCATTTGCAATGGTACTGGCACACGATCTAAAATCACCTTTATCCAGCGTATCACTTGCAAATGAAATGTTAGAGGCCGAAGCAAGCGAATTGAAGTTTGAGGTAAAAGACCTTACAGACATTATTAAGAGGAATTCCGAAAAGATGCAAAGATTGGTAAATGGCATACTTACCAATGCTAAAATTAATGACAAACATAATGTTGTGGAGGCTATTGAACCAGTATCTTTTTTCAATCAATTAAAATCTTCACTTTTTTGTCCTAAACCCTTCAACTTCACTTATTTTTCCTCATTAAATATGTTGTATTTTAATAAAATACAACTTGAACAAATTTTCAATAATTTATTCACCAATGCAATAAGGTACAATGATAAAGAAAAGGTGGATTTGAAGGTGGAAGCACGTGAGCAAAACGGCTTTTATCATTTTGAAGTGACCGATAATGGAATGGGTATTTCAAAAGAAAATCAATCCTACATTTTCCAGCTTTTTAAAACCGTAGGTGACAAAGATAATTATGGGTTTGAAAGTAGTGGTATAGGATTGAGCATTGTAAAAAAAATTATAACAGCTGCGGATGGGCAAATTAATGTTGCATCAGTGCAAGGTGAATACACTTGCTTCTCATTTAGTTTAAAAGTGCCCGAAAAGAAATAAATAATAACACCCAAATAAATTGTCGCAAAAAAATTCCTCAAAACAATATTGTTTTAGCGGCCCTAATATTTCTGCACAAAAATTGCAATATTCCATCTTGTATTTGGGTCGTAAAAAATATTCCCCGAAAAAGTAATTTTTAAAATTAAAGATTATGAAACCATTGTGGACAGGAGCTATTGGCTTCGGTTTGGTAAACATACCCGTTAAATTATATAGTGCAACAGAAAGCAGCGATGTTGATTTGGATATGCTCGATAAAAAAGACCATAGCCACATAAAATATTTACGGGTAAATGAAAAAACCGGCAAAGAAGTACCATGGAGCAGT
>Ga0209100_1002216_pt1 | contig 12342 bp, 10 predicted proteins | sample lystaG_FD_185480 | JGI IMG/M metagenome (GOLD analysis project Ga0209100, IMG submission 185480) | Glacier valley bacterial and archeal communities from Borup Fiord, Nunavut, Canada, to study Microbial Dark Matter (Phase II) -... | ecosystem: Environmental > Aquatic > Freshwater > Ice > Glacier ...
CGGTGCACTGCTTGCAATCGGGCTGATGATGGTCTGGAGCAGCACATTCTTTATCGATAATAATTCGCCTTACCTGTACTTTTTGCAACAACTGCGCTCAATGGCTTTTGGCGGCGTGATCATGTTCGGGCTGAGCGCCATTGACTATCGCTTTTGGCGACGAGCCGCTTTGCCGTTGATCCTGGTGATCGTTTTTTTGCTAGGGATGACGCTCACTTTACACACCATCCTTGGCGCTCACCGGACGCTGTTCGATGGCCGTATCCAGCCGAGCGAACCCGCTAAAATAGTCGTGGTGATCTATATGGCGGCGTGGTTAGCCTCAAAGCAAGGCAAACTACGCAACCTGACTTACGGGCTGCTGCCGTTTGCGGTATTGGTCGGGACGGTGGCCGGGCTGGTGATTGTCGAGCCGGACTTATCGACTGCCGCGTTGATCCTGGTCACGTCGGCCATCATGTTCTTTTTGGCGGGCGCGGAATGGCTGCAAATGGGCATTACGATCGCCGTGTTCGCGGCACTCGGCGCGTTTGCCGTAACGCATGTGGATTATGCGCAGCTTCGCTTCAAGAGCTGGCTGGATGTGATCAACGATCCGATCCATGCGCAGGCCACGCACGCCCAAAACGTGATCATCGCGTTCTTGAATGGTGGCTTAACGGGCGTCGGGTTGGGTGGCAGCTATCAGAAGTTCTATAACTTGTCCGTGCCGCACAGCGATAGCATTTTCGCCGTCGTCGGTGAGGAGTTGGGGTTAGTCGGCTGTGCGGTGATCGTGGCGCTGTTCGTACTGTTCATGGTGCGCGGCTTCCGCATTTCGCGCAACGCACCCGATCCATTCGGATCGCTGTTGGCGGCGGGCGTGACCACGCTCGTTATGATTCAAGCGCTCTACAATATCGCGTCGATGGCGACGATCGTACCGCTGGCAGGCGTACCGCTGCCGTTCATCAGTTTTGGCGGCTCATCATTGGTGACCATGATGGCGGGTGTCGGCTTATTGCTCAGCGTTTCGCGCGGGACGGTCAAAAAGCCGGACGCGCCCCGGAGGATTCTTGCAACGACTTTTGATTTCAGCGGGCGGGACGGGCGGCGGGGTGTATCCCGCGTTAGCCGTCGCTGAGGCACTGCGCCAGACCAATTCAGCATCGAACGGCACGCCGCTTACCTTGCACTATATCGGCAGCATCGGCGGCATGGAGCGCGATCTGATTCAGCGCGCGGGCGATCTGTTCGCGTCCTACGATGAAGTGCAGGCGGGGCCGCTGCATGGCGTGAGTGCAGGACGAGTCGTAATCAGCACGGCAAAATTGACCGTTGGCATTCTGCAAACACTGCGTTTGATCGCGCGCTATCGTCCGCAAGCGCTCTTTCTGACGGGCGGTTGGGTAACCTTTCCGGTGGCGCTGGCCTGTCGAGCGCGGAATATCCCGATCGCGATTTTTCTGCCGGACATTGAACCTGGTTTAGCGATCAAAGTGCTCAGCCGATTAGCGCGCGTGATTTATGCCACCACAGCGGACTCGGCGGCTTATTTTCCGGCGGGCAAAGTGATCGAAACCGGCTATCCGCTGCGAGCCGATGTGCTGAACGCCAAACGTGAAGATGCGTTCGGCCACTTTCAGCTAGACGCATCGCGCCACACTCTGCTTGTGTTTGGTGGCAGCCGGGGCGCGCGCAGCATCAATGAAGCATTCGGCGCGATCGTGAGCGATGTGCTGGACGACGGCTTACAAGTGATCCACATTTCCGGCGAACTGGATTGGTCAGTGGTACAAGCACGGCGCACAGCCTTACCCGCCGATCAGCAGGCGCGCTACCACGTGTATCCGTACTTGCACGGCGATATGGGGTTGGCACTGGCTGCCGCTGATCTGGTCGTGAGTCGAGCGGGTGCCAGCACACTTGGCGAATTTCCACAGTTCGGCTTGCCCGCGATTCTGGTGCCGTACCCGTTCGCCTGGCGTTATCAGAAGGTCAACGCCGATTGGCTGGCAGCGCGCGGTGCGGCAATCCGGCTGAATGATGAAGCGATGCGCGCTGAACTGCTGCCCACCATCCGCGCGTTATTCGCTGATCCGGCACACTTGACCGTGATGCGCGAGAAGGCGGCGGCACTGGCACATCCTGAAGGCGCAGCGATGTTGGCGCAACGGCTGATCGCAATTGATCGTACTACGATATAATCGATCTTCAATCGCTAACCAGTCCGATCGCCGTCCAAGGAGTCTCCGCTAAATCCCATGATGCAATTGTCGAGTGTGCTATGGATTTTTACAATCCTGTTCGGCGTGGTCGGCTTTTTACGCGGCTGGACAAAAGAGATCGTGGCGACGGCGGGCGTGGTGCTCGCATTATTCATCGAGCAGCAGTTCAGCGGCGTCGTGCTCGATCCGCTGACGGCGGGCGCGGGTCCCGAACAACGCTTTTATCTGTACGCCGGAATTCTAGTAGTCGTCACTTTTTTTGGCTACCAGACGCCCACACATGCCTCGCGCTTATCTGAGGGGCGACTGTGGAGTTCGCGCCGTGAAGGCTTGCAAGAGCGGCTGCTCGGCACGGTGATCGGCGCGTTCAACGGTTACCTGATCGTCGGCTCGCTCTGGTATTACCTGGACGCGCTGCAATACCCGTTTTCCCCATATTTCATCGCGCCTGCTGTCAACTCACCAAGCGCCGCGATCGTCGCCTCGAATGTGCTGCCGTTGACCTGGCTGGTGCAAGGCAACCTGCTCACGGTGGCGGTGATCGTGTTGTTCCTGTTCGTGATCATCGCGATGATCTGAGCAGGGATTACGCGCCCACTAGTTCTGCCTGTTCGCTGATGGGTTGCGCCAACTTTTCAATGATGCCACCGCCCAAGCAGCGCTCACCGTCGTAAAAGATCGCGCCCTGTCCTGCGGTAATATCACGCAAAGGTGCATCGAACGTCACGGCGGCGCGCTGATCAGGGAGCGGCGTGATCGTTGCCCATGCCGGACGCGCTTTGTAGCGAATTTTCACCTCAGCGCGGAACGGATCAGTCGGCGGCGTGCTGCTGATCCAGTTGACGCGATTGGCGGTCAGGCTGTCACGCCCTAATTCGGCTACCGTACCGACGATCAGCGCGTTGCGACGGGCGTCCGTACCGATCACGTACAGGGGTTCGCTCCACGCCAGATTGATCCCTTTGCGTTGACCGACCGTATAATTCGGCAAACCCGTATGCTCACCGATCACCGAGCCATTGCGCAGCATAATCGGCCCCGGCTTGATCGCGTCCGGCGCGTGCTGAGATAGAAAGCGCCGATAATCGTTATCCGCCACAAAGCACAAATCCTGGCTATCATGTTTGGCGGCGACGGGCAGCCCAAATTTCGCGGCCAGCGCGCGCACATCCGGCTTGCTGTATTCACCCACCGGAAACAGTACGCGCGACAACTGCGCTTGCCCCATCACGCTGAGCACATAGCTTTGATCTTTGGCGTCGTCCAGCCCTTTCAGCAGTTGATAATCGCCCGCCGTGCCGTCACCATGATCCGCTGCCTGACGGATGCGCGCATAGTGACCCGTTGCCAGGTAATCGGCGTCGAGTGCCAGCGCGTTATTCAACAACCACTCAAAGCGAATGTGCCGATTGCATTCCAGGCACGGGTTAGGCGTCACGCCCTGGCTATATTGTTCAACAAAGTAGCGAACGATGCTGCCTTTGAACACTTCGCGCGTGTCCAATACATAAAACGGAATGCCGAGCATCTCCGCGATCGTGCGTGCGTCCGACATTTGATCAGGCGTGCAGCAGTGGTTGGCGCTTTGCTCGCTCGTGCCGCCATCTTCCGACCACAAGCGCATCATCATGCCGATCACTTCATAGCCCTGCTCAACGCACAGCGCCGCCGCTACCGAACTATCCACGCCGCCGCTCATGGCGACCACTACCCGCTTTGCCATTACATTACCCCTGCTTTACATTACATCCCGTTTAGCACTAAAAATAGTTAAAACGATACAGTGTATAGCTATAACCATCCGTCCACACAGGCGTCAGCCAGCGCGCTATTGCCGATTGCAGCGCTAATCCCTGTGCACGGAAACGGACATCTTCGCTCATAGAAAACTGATAACCTGTGTCGAATAATAGCACATACCCATCGTTTTGACCAGACCACGTTTCCATAATTTGGTCGGGCGTTTGGCCGTTAGCAAGCGGATCCGTCCAGGCGTCGATCAGCGAGTCGGCAATGCAAGTGATGTGCGGCGGACAGTAAAAGCCGCGCGGTTCCCATAGAAAGCGCACGCGCGATCCGGCGGGCAGCGTGTCGAGTTCATGCATTGCGCCGATGTACGTGCCGAGCGTGTTACTCAAAAAATCATCGTGACTTACCAGTGCCAGCGCATACTCGGCGGTTTGCAGGCGTGCCGAGGTTTGCAGCACCTCGAATGACTCCAACAACAAGCTGAGCACCAGCATCGCTTGCAAGATGAAGTACACGCTGAGCGGCTTGGTCGGCCAACGTGACATGCCCGTGAGCGCCAAACTTCCGCACAGCGCGAACAGTGGAAAGGCCATCGTCACCAGCCGCGTTTGAATGCCGATCCCGCTCGTTGCAGCGGCAATTCCCCAAAAGATCAGCAGCGGCGCGCCGATTAGCAGCGCATCTTTGGCGAGCGTGCGCTCATTGGGTTCAAGCGTTCGCCAACTGAGGATCAATAGCAGCGGCAAAGTCAGCAGCCACGGACCCATCGTAAACGAAAATTGCGTCCCATTTTCTGCGCCGAATACCGTTGCAGCGATTGGCAGAATGGGCAGCTTCCAGGCGTTCCCGTCGCTGAGCAGAGTGCTATCGACTAGATTGAATTGCCGCGTGCGCTGTATATCCCAGGCAACGCCGCCGAACACATACGGATAGATCGGGTTGCCATACAGCAGCGCGCCTTTGACTAACCACGGCGCGAACACCACGAACGCTGCGCCTGCCATGATCGCAATCGGTAGGGCAGCTTTGGCACGTGCATAGCGGATCACGTACAGCACAGCGGATACGCCAAGCGCGGCAGCAGTGTATTTGGTACTGACTGCCATACCCAACAAGATTCCCGTCAGGATCAACCATGAAGTGCGGCGCGTCTGCTGCCAGCAAACCAGCGCGATCAGGATGAGCGTACCGTACAACAGCGGCGCGAGATCAACGTAGGCTTGTCCGAACAACAGCCACACGCTGAAGCCGCTCAAAATCAAAGTGACCGCCAACCATGCCGCCGTTTTTCCGGCTTCGGCCACCCGCGCGATCAAGCCACCTAACCCGATCAACGACAACACGCCGATCAACCAGTGCAGTGGCGCGGCAGCCGTCACCCGCCCGAATAAGCCGATCGCCACGCCGAACAGCATTTCCGTCCCTTGCGCCATGCCAAAAAACGGATTATCCGGCTGTGCAGTAATTCGCCCATCCGCCAAGTAGCGCGTCGGCTCTACCAGATGATAAGTCAGCGCATCCCAGGCCGTCGGCGGTGCGAGCGCCCGCAGCAGCGTGGTTGACAGGATCAACGCACAAAAAGCTGCCAGCAAAATTGTCCAGCGATCCAGTCCATTGAACAACCCACCGACGAGATCGCGGCAATCCGTGAACCAGCCGCGCCCACGCCAAACGCTGAGCGCCGCCATGCTGAGTACCGCGATCCAAAAAACGGGCGGAGTGAACAAACCGATCAAACCTGCGATCAGTACGCCGACGCTCAGCAGACTCAAGCCGAGTCCCGCCTCCAGCGCGATCCGTTCGCCGCGCGAGAGCATCGTATCATCTACCCGCGTCATTACGATTCGCCCGACGCCGCCCGCTACCCCAACGATGAGCGCGGCGCTTGCCAGATCGAGCGCCATGCCGCCGATTGCTCCCGCTAACGCCAGATCGAGCGGTTTGTGAACCCAATAATAGGCGATCAACAGTGCCAGCAGCGCGATCAAGACCAACAGCGCGCGCAGCACTCGCAGCAGCGTTTGCGGCAAGCGCTGCATCAGGCGAGCGTTTGCGTCAGCTTGACGGCGTGCAGTTTATCCACGCTGGCGGGCAGCACTTCCAGTAAGTGATGAATATCCGCGTCGGTCGTTTGCTTACCGACCGTCAGGCGCAAGCTGCCGAGCGCCAATTCGCGCGAATAGCCCATTGCGCTCAGCACGTCGGATGGTTCGGGATTACCCGTATTACATGCCGATCCACTGCTGGCCGCGATGCCGTGCATGTCGAGGTGCATCAGCAGCGCGTTGGCGTCGATGTTTTCAATGATGAAACTGGCATGGTTTGACAGCCGATCGGTAGGGTGTCCGGTCAGGTGCGATCCGGCTACAAGCGTCAATACACCGTTGATGATCATGTCGCGCAAACGGCGATACTCGGTCACGCGTGCGTCGAAATCGGTATACGCCAGTTCCAACGCTTTCGCCATGCCCACGATCAGCGGGACATTATGCGTTCCGGCGCGTCGATCGCGTTCCTGACCGCCGCCACTCTGTGACGGCACCAGCTCGACCCCTTCGCGCATGTACAGCAGTCCAACACCCTTTGGCCCATAAAATTTATGAGCAGTCAACGCCAGCAAATCTGCGCCGATCGCCTTCACATCGATTCGCAACTGTCCGGCGGCCTGCACTGCATCAGTATGGAACAATGCGCCGCGCTCATGCGCGATGGCGGCCAGTTCTGCTACGGGTTGGATCGTGCCGACTTCATTGTTGCCGACCATCACGCTGACAAGCGCAGTCGTATCGCGCATAGCGGCGCGCAGCGTATCAGGCAGCACGCGCCCATAGGAGTCCACTTCGAGCATAGTCAGATCGCAAGGCAGGGTATCCGCGAGCAAGTGCGCCGTGTGACTGACCGCGTGATGCTCAACGGGCGATGTGATCAGGTGTGGGCGTACCGTGCCGCGTCCGAGTGCTGTCTGGATTGCGCCGCGTAGTGCCAGATTGTCGCTCTCTGAGCCGCAGCCAGTGAACACGATTTCGCGCGGACTGCAATTCAAAATGTCCGCGATTGTCCTGCGCGCTGCCTGAACTGCTTTATCCGCTTTGCGCCCGAAGCTGTGAACAGAGGACGGATTGCCGTACACATCGCTGAAGTACGGGAGCATCGCCTCGACCACGCGTGGATCGGTGGGCGTGGTGGCGGCATGGTCAAGGTAAACAAGGCGTTCAGGCTGCATGATCGTTCTCCAAAAATTAAGCTGGCTTGATTGTATCAAGGTTGAACACGACTGGAAATAAAAGGGGAAAGCAATATGTCGGTGTATTGTCGTATTGAAAATATGGGACAATTCTGCTACTATCGTGGTAAGTGTCCAATACGGCGCTCTCGGAGCTGCATTAATTTTGACCGATCATGCTTTGGATGGCTCGAACAGTTACATTTTCGAGGCTGCCGACAATCAAGTACAGCGCACACCCTACGGACATATCAGACATGCGCTGCTGTACAAGACATTTTTCTGGTATTGGGTACGGCGCAGTCTGGTTACACGTTACCGACAAACCAGCCTGGGTTGGCTGTGGGCGCTGCTGCAACCCTTGCTCAGCAGCCTGATCTACGTGATCATCTTTACGGTGATCATTCCAGTGCCGACGGGCAACGTGCCTTATCCGCTGTTCATCATCACCGATCTCGTCTTTTGGAGTTATTTCAGCCGCGTCGTCTTGATCGGGGCTGGCTCGATCACGAATAATATCGATCTGCTGACGCGTATTCAGTTCCCACGCGAATTTTTGCCGCTTGCCGTGTGGGTCGAGTCGCTGGTCGATCTTCTGTTGGGGTTGTGCATTGTTGCAGCAGCCTTTCTACTCTATCAATATCCGCTGACCGCGTTCGCGCCGTTGGTATTGGTCGCCTTTGTTGTCGAGACAATGCTCGCGCTTGGCCTGGCCTTTCTGCTGGCATCGATGTCGGTCATTGTGCGTGATCTGATGCAGGTAGTGCCGCTGTTGATGCAGCTTCTGGTGTACCTGTCGCCTGTTATTTACCCGTTGACCAGCGTTCCAAAAGGGCTGCAATCCGTGTTGGCGTTCAACCCGTTGTCGGCGGTGTTTGCTACTTACCAGGAAACGCTGTTCTATGGACAGTTCACGGTCGGTGGATCGCTCTTGCTCGGCGCGGTTATTTCTGCTGTCATTCTGGTGGGCGGCTACCTGACCTTCAAGCGCGTCGAGTGGCAATTTGCCGATTTGAGATAGGAACGCGAATGCCTTTAGTAACGGCTGAACATATCTACAAAAGCTACAAAACATCTGGCCAGTTCGAGATCAACCGGCTGTTTCAATCGCTGGCACGTACCTTGAAACAGGCCACCGCGCCCCATACCGGACGCGAATTCGTGTTGAAGGATGTGAACTTCACCGTTGATTCGCACGAATCAGTGGGCTTGATCGGCAATAATGGGGCGGGTAAGACGACGCTGTTTCGGTTGCTATCGAGCATCACGCTGCCCACCAAAGGCCGCTTGCGAGTCGAAGGCCGCGTGTCGTCGCTGATCTCGCTCGGCGCAGGCTTTCACCCTGATCTGAGTGGGCGCGAAAATTTGTACCTAAACTGTGCGCTGATGGGCTTGAGCCGTGCGCAGACCGCCGATCGGATCGATGGCATTGTCGATTTTGCCGAGCTTGACGAATATATCGACATGCCGATCAAGTATTACTCATCAGGGATGCTGGCACGGCTCGGTTTTTCGGTGTCCGTCCATTTGGATCCAGCGCTGATCCTGATCGATGAAGTGTTGTCCGTGGGCGATTACCAGTTTCAAGTCAAGAGCGCAGCGGCACTGCGCGATTTTATCGAGCGCGGCACGGTGATTCTGGTTTCGCATGATTTAGGCGCAATCGAACGTATCTGCAAGCGCACGATCTGGTTGGAGCGCGGTGAAATCAAGCTGGACGGCCCTACTGAGATGGTGATCCCGCGTTACCTGGATGCGCAAAATCAGATTTTGGAAGTCAACAGCGGGATCAATAACCAGTTGATCATGAAAGACCCGCGTATTTCCGATGTGATCAATGTCTCACGGCAGGCACTTGACGCCAATATTGATGTCTTGAAAGTCGAAGTACGCACCGCAGCAGGCGAAGTCAGCCGCGAATTCTGTATGGACGATACCATCGTCGTCGTGGCAGATTTGGTCTTCAAACAGCCGATCAGCGATGCGCGGATCATGGTCGGCTTGATCGATATTGAGTATCAGGCGGTTGTCATGGCGGGTGATAATCAACTGCTCGACTCACCCGCTGCTTTTCTGGGGCATGTGCGGGTCGAGTGTCGCTTTCCGCATGTCATGATGCGACCACGGCGCTACGGCGTATACGTGATCGTGTCGAACATGAAAGCGATGATGCCGCTCTATATCTATCGGGATGGCGACGCGCGCTTTTTGATTACTGGTGAACGGCATGATCCGAGCATCCATTATTATGCGCCGCAAGTCGATCTGGTGTACAACCCCGCCGTTGAGATGCATTACCTTGAGGTGAATACGCCGTTATAAGTCTGCGGTGAGAAGAAATCTGGCAATCTGGCGCAGCGGTTGCGCTGCACCGAACGTGTGATATAATTCGTCCGCTTGATTACCGTCTAATCGGAGAACGACCCGTGCAAACTGGCACAATTGTAACTGCACTGCAAATTATTCAAATCATTATTTCGTTGGGGTTGGTCATTGTGATCATCCTGCAAGCGCGCGGCCAGGGGCTGGCGAACCTGATGGGCGGCGGTGCGGGCATGGGCATCACCAAGACGCGCCGTGGCCTTGAAAAAACCCTGTTTCAAATCACGATTATTCTGTCGATGTTGTTCCTGGTGAACTCCGTCGTACAGTTGATCATTCAGCACTAAGGCCGCTCGTTGCGAGGCTTTCGCGCGCCGCTGGCCGCCCTGATCATTGCTCTTTTGTTGTTTGGGGCGGTCATTGCTACCCGCCCTGCTGATCCAACGCCACCCCCGCCTGGCGTCACGATGGTGACGGCTACCGCCCGCCCGGTGGTGCTGACACCCGCGCCGACGATCCCTATTCAGCAGATCGATACGACGACGCTCAATGAAGCATTAGTCGGCAGCCCAAAAAAAATCAACCCGCTGCTGGCGGGTTACAATCGAGTCGATCAGGATTTGAGCGCGCTGATTTTTGAGGGACTCATGACGACTGATGCGACCGGCAGCAGCGTTCCTGATCTGGCTGCCGCACCGCCCACTATTTCCAGCGATGGGTTGGTGTATGCCGTATCGCTGCGTACCGATGTGTTGTGGCAGGATGGCGTACCGTTCAGCGCCGCCGATGTGCTGTTCACGGTGCATCTGATGCAAGACGCCGCTTTCCCTGGCACCCCCGATCTGCACACGTTCTGGCAAACTGTCGAGATCGACGCGCTGGACGATCACACCGTGCGCTTTCAACTGGCACAACCGCTGGCCGCTTTCACCGACGATCTGCGCATTGGCATATTGCCCGAACACGCCTTACGCGGCACATCGGCGGCAGGTTTACTGACGCATCCGTTCAATTTGTCGCCCATCGGTACGGGTCCCTATCAGTTCGATGCGTGGGTGGGCAACAGCTCGCAGATAACGGGCGTGCGCTTGCAGGTTGCGCCCACTTATCGGCAGCGACCAGAGGGCAAAACGGGTTACGCGCTGGAACATCTGGCCTTCCACTTTTACCCATCGGCGGATGCGGCGGTGAATGCTTTTCAGCGTGGTGAAGTGTTCAGCATTGGTGAACTGCCGCCCGAAACACTCCAGCAAATCGGCGCGATCACTGAATTGCAGACGTACTTTCAGCATCGGCCAACGTTCGGCGTGGTGATCTATAACTGGCAAAACCCAAACACGCCATTTTTTCATGATCTGCGTTTGCGTCAGGCACTCGCCAGCGCGATCGACCGTACTACGTTGGTGAGTCGCTATCTGGCAGGACGTGCGCTGCCTGCGTACAGTCCGATTTTGCCTGATTCGTGGGCGTACGATCCTAATACGAACTGCCCGCAGCTCATGCCCTACGATATAGCGCAAGCCAAAGACGACATGGCGCATATTCAGATTTCCGCGCCGTCAGCTACTGCTGTCGCCACTTCCAATGCAACTGCCAGCGCTATCACCAGCGGCGCAACCGATTTAGCACCTGTTGCCACCGCTGCGAGCACCGCGACCACTGCTGCACCTGCCCCTGCCACATCATCTGGCGGCGCGAGCAAGTTTCACTTTCAACTGCTGGTCAGTAACGATCCAGCAGTGGTGAATATGGCAAAAGATATGATCACGGCGTGGGCATCGATCGGTATCACCGTTCAGATCAGCGTGACCGATGCACAATCATTGAATCCGCGCTTGATCAAGGGCAACTTCGATGCGGCACTCGTTGAACTCAATCTTGCGCCGAGCGCTGACCCCGATCCGTACAGCTTGTGGCGCTTATTACCCGCTAATGGCGGCCTGAACTTTGGTGGTATGAACGAGCGCGGACTGAACGATTTGCTGGAGCAAGCGCGTCGCGAGTCGAATAACGGGGTGCATCGTGCCGAGTTGTACCGCCAATATCAGCAGTTGTTTTGCGAGCGAGCGGCAGCGCTCCTGTTATACAATCCGGTTTATGCCTACGGCGCGGATCGGCGGATCAATGGCGTGCAATTGGGGTTCATCGCACAGCCGAGCGATCGATTTCGCACCTTACGCGATTGGAAATTTGTAGCAGGTTGATGGCGGTGTGCCTGGGATTATTCCAGCACGGCGAACAAATCGCGTACGCTCAGCGTGAAGCCGGGCAGCACCTCGCCGCCATCCAGCACGCCGTCAATATCCAGAATAACAGCCGTATTCAGCGCCGTAAAAACTTCAATGCGCGGCTCGTCGGTGTACACAATCCATACTAGCCGGACACCGTAGGTAAAATATTCGCCCAACTTTCGGCGGATCGCTAGATAAGTTTCATTGGGCGAAATGATCTCAACCGCTAAATCAGGCGCGCCGTCGTATAAATCGTTTAGTAGTTTCATCTCGCGCTCTTTGCGAACAAAAGCCACGTCCGGCACTCGTACCGTTTCGCGACCTGTTTCAGGATCGGTGTACAGTCGATAACCGCCATCAGAGCCAGTCACATTGCCCAACTTGTATTGTCTCGCGTGATTTGCCAACGTGCGCAAAAATTCAGTGGATAACAAGGCATGAATGCGAATGGGTGGATTCATGATGATTATTTCTCCATTTTCAAGTTCGTGACGCTTACCATCGTCCGGCATTGCCAGCAAATCAGCGCTCGTGTAAAAGCGTTCTTGTACCGTCACGGTAACGACTCCTATGCTCGTATGCTTCAAATTGTCTTGCATTATAGCAGCGC
>Ga0209100_1002225_pt1 | contig 12305 bp, 6 predicted proteins | sample lystaG_FD_185480 | JGI IMG/M metagenome (GOLD analysis project Ga0209100, IMG submission 185480) | Glacier valley bacterial and archeal communities from Borup Fiord, Nunavut, Canada, to study Microbial Dark Matter (Phase II) -... | ecosystem: Environmental > Aquatic > Freshwater > Ice > Glacier ...
CGCATCGCAAATTGCAAACCTTCCAGATCGGAGCTGATTCACTCAGTTCAGTGATTCTGTTGAGAGATGCAGCTGGTAATGAGTTCAAAACCTCCAACTCATCAGTGATCACCTCAGTAATCGACGAGATGAAACGCACACTGGATGTGAAAGTCCGTGAGGTTGAAGAGCAAATCAACCTTTGAAAATTGGGAGCGTTGCTCCCTTTTTTTGGTCGCCAGGGAGAATTAATATTGAAGTAACAATATAAAATTATCTAAACATGCAGCAACACTGTTTTATGTAAATGAAACATTATTTTATGCCTTGATACAACAGCTTATTAGTTGATATTGAATAAGTGCGTGAATTTATCAATAATTTATTTCAAATGTTTTCTTTCGGAATTGCTGATAAAGATAGTTTGGGTATTGCATAGCTAAAATCTTTTTCTACCTTTGTCAAAGAGTTATTTGACCGAGCAGCAAATCAAAGCAAACCAACGTGTCTAGCTCGTTACTTATCCATTACCTATTGAGATTTTTAGGATTGCAAGTTGTTTAAAATGAGCCGTATAATTAAAAAGCTCACTAATGTGGCAAATGTGTGACGTGCAACATGTGTTGTCAATTTCTTTTTGATGTCACAGAGGTCAGCAATTTCTTTAAGATAAGAGTTCATTCTTTGGTTGCTTGGAACTGGCAATAGTGTCCCTGCCTTGATGCATTCAATGTCATTTTTATACTTGTCCAATATTTTATCAGCAACTGACAGAATTGGAATATGACTCATATTTTTTGTTTTCTGGCGCCGTTTTCTTATCCATCTTTTGCCATCATTTCCAGTTGTAATATCTTCTTCTTTAAGTTCTTTCACATCAATAAATGCAAGTCCTGTGAAACAGCAAAACAAAAACACATCTCTGACTTTTTCAATGCGTTTTATAGAAAATTCTTTATTTAATATTTTGTCAAGTTCACCTGAAGTTAAATATGGTTTATCTACATCCTTAAAACTAAAACTTGTATTTTTAAATGGATCATCAACTATCCATCCATTATTGAGTGCCAGCCTAATAATTTTACCAAGGTTTTTGATATATTTGACTGTAGTATTGTGTTGACATTTTGTTTTAGTGTTCAACCAGAATTCATAATCTGTTAAAAATTTGTGATTTACATTACGGAGATCAATTTCGTTAACATTATATTCTTCCTTCAAAAAGGATTTTAAATGGTTCAAGGAAGTATTATACCTGGTAAGCGTTTTTGGCGCATATTTTTTCCCAATCAATTCCTCTATTTTCTTATTATGGGTAGTATGTGCTTCAACCAAACCTTGAGATTCCTTATTAATACCTAATATCTCATTTTTAATTTGCTCAACAGAAAGAGGAATTCCACGCAATTCGTATTTTCTTTCTATTTCTGTTATTTGGTTTCTAATATTCTCTAAATCATTGTTAACCACATTGGCTTTTTTGGATTTTCCTGCTACTTTTCCAGTTTCAGCACTCCATGAATCTTCATCAGTACTTACCTTGGTGCCAAATTCAGCTCTATTCCCATCCAAAGTTAACCGACAATAAATGGGACATTCTCCGTTTGAGAGCTTCTTTGTCCGTTTAATAAAAAATAATAAAAAAAATCTTCTCATAATTCATTGTTTTAAAAATGTAAAAATATCAGGTTTAATCTGCATTGTAAAATGCAAAATACTGAATAACAATGAATAAGAGTGAAAGAGGTGGACTTGGCAGGAAATGAATCATAGTCCTCTTTTAGTCCACCTTTTATATTTCATCAAGGTGGACTTATCTGCTTTTGTTTGCAATATGTGAAAGTGGAAATGCCTTAAAATACAGAGGCTTGCATTGATTTGCAAGCCTCTTTGTTGTCCTGTCAGGTCTCGAACCTGAACTCTTCTGATCCAGAAACAGACGTGTTGCCAATTACACCACAGGACAGAATTATGGTTGACCCGTCAAGGCTCGAACTTGAACTCTTCTGGACCAAAACCAGACGTGTTGCCAATTACACCACGGGTCAATCAATAATGTCTTATTATTTAAGACGGCTGCAAAAGTACGAAGTTTTTTTTTCCTACAAACTGATATGAGCATAAAAATGCCCTCAATCGGTTTATTTGTTGATTTGCCTGTAATTACTTGATTAAAAATATCTGGAAATGAATTTCAATTGAATAGAAATCAAGTTTGTATATCATCGATATGGGTTGTAATCATTTTTCAGATTTAAAAGGTAAGATTGTAAAATACTTAATAAGTTTAGCTGAATCGGTCGGTTTGGGTTAATTTTGGGGTTGTTTACGCATCGGATGGTGGCAAATCGAAAGCCGTTTTTGGTCAGAAATCCGATTGGCGGTGTTCAGGGGGCAGATCGTTTAATCTTCAGATTTTAGTCCGAACAATAAAAAATAATGCAAATTGGCAGAATTAAGGAATCAAAAGTTAATTTAATGCAATGTTCATCATTTAATTAGATGTGGAGACAAAGATTATTAATATCTTCGCAAAAATTTTGTGATTCTGTACAAGTTTAAAACAGGTTTTAAAAAATATAGATCTATCGTATGAAAACAAAAGGGTTTAAGTATTATAATACTGTCGTTGGATGGTTCATATTTCTTGTTGCTGCGGTTGTGTATCTGATGACGATTGAGCCAACTGCCAGCTTTTGGGATTGTGGCGAGTTCATCACTACTGCTTTTACCCTTCAGGTTGGACACCCGCCAGGTGCACCTCTTTTCATGATTATGGGGCGGATTTTTACGATGTTTGCGGGTAATACTGCCCAGGTTCCTGTCATGGTGAATATTATGTCGGGACTTGCCAGTGCATTTACCATCATGTTCCTGTTTTGGACGATCACACACATGGCACGCAAAATCATCGACTCTAAAACTTTGGAGCTCACTTTACCACAAATGATTGCGGTTTTAGGTGCCGGCGCAGTTGGTGCTTTGGCCTATACCTTTTCAGATACTTTCTGGTTCTCAGCTGTCGAGGGTGAAGTTTATGGTACTTCGTCGTTGTTTACTGCACTTGTCTTTTGGTGCATCCTGAAATGGGAAAACGAGGCTGATGAGAAATTTGCAAACCGTTGGATTGTGTTGATCTGCTATTTGATCGGGCTTTCAATTGGTGTTCACTTATTGAATTTATTAGCAATACCTGCAATCGTTCTGGTTTATTATTTCAGAAAGTATCCAACTACACGAAATGGTGTGATCATCGCTTTGGCCATCTCGATGTTATTGGTTGCGGTCATCATGTTCGTATTGATTCCAGGGATTGTCATAGTCGCGCAATGGTTTGAGTTGCTTTTTGTAAACGGATTAGGTTTGCCATACAACACAGGCGTAATTGTCTATTTTATACTGCTTGTTGCAGGGATTGTTTGGGGATTAAAATATACAACGAAACACGGTCAGGTTTTGGCAAATACCGCAATATTAGGATTTATGGTATTGGTAATTGGCTACTCTTCGTATGCGATGATCGTCATCCGCTCATCGGCTAATCCTCCAATGGATCAGAATAATCCCGATAATGCCTTTTCGTTACTTTCGTACCTGAACCGCGAACAGTATGGCAGCAAACCATTGTTCTACGGACAATATTATAATGCGCCATTGAATAATGAAAACCCTTACAAGAAAGGGAGCGCTAATTATATTGAGCGAAACAGGAAATATGAAATTTCTGATTATAAACAGTCACCAAATTACGACGACCGGTTTAATACCATTTTCCCACGAATGTTCAGTCCTAGTCCTGAGCATATTAAGGAATATCAGAGTTGGGCAAATGTAAAAGGTACACCAATTCAGGTAACGAACAGGGAAGGCGAGCCGGAGCGGTTGATCAAACCTACTTTTGGCGAAAATCTGTCCTTTTTCTTTTCGTATCAGATTAACTTTATGTACTGGCGGTATTTCATGTGGAATTTTTCCGGCCGACAGAATGATATTCAAGGCAATGGAGATATAATTAACGGAAACTGGATTACCGGATTTAACTTCCTCGATTCGATTCGATTGGGTGATCAGGACCATCTTCCTACCGCTTTGGCGAACAACAGGGGCAAGAATAAGTATTACATGTTGCCATTAATCCTTGGATTATTGGGTCTGTTTTACCAGTTTAATGCGGGCAAAAAAGGGAAAAAGGATTTCTGGGTGGTGATGTCGTTGTTTGTAATGACTGGCCTTGCCATATTGGTTTATCTGAATCAGGAACCACTTCAACCGCGTGAACGGGATTATGCATACGCCGGATCTTTTTATGCTTTTGCCATTTGGATTGGGTTTGGCGTACTTTCTTTATACGAGTTATTTAAAAAAGTGTCGCCGGCCAAAATGAGTGCCATAGCGGCAACCACCATATCGTTCATTGCGGTTCCTTGCCTGATGGCAAACCAGAACTGGGATGACCACGATCGTTCAAATCGTTACACCGCACGTGATTTCGGAAGTAACTATCTCGAATCCTGCGCACCGAATGCAATTATCTTTACCAATGGTGATAACGATACCTTCCCATTATGGTATGCCCAGATGGTGGAAGGTATCAGGACAGATGTGCGTGTTTGTAACTTAAGTTATTTCCAGACTGACTGGTATGTTGATCAGATGCGACGTAAAGCTTACGAGTCGGATGCATTACCAATCAATTTCGAGCATAACCAATATGTTCAGGGAACCCGTGATGTTATTTATGTGCTTGATCAGATCAAACGTCCTGTAAATCTTAAAGAAGCAATCGATTTTGTACGATCCGAAGATCCCGGAACTAAACTGCAACAGGCCGACAATGCCTCCTTCTTCCCGTCGCGGCAATTGGTTTATCCTGTTGACAAAGCGGCTGTTCTTGCCAATAATGTAGTTGATCCAAAGAAAGCTGACAGTATTGTTTCTCAAATGGAGATCAATCTCAAGGGAAACTATCTTACCAAAGACGAGTTGATGATTCTGGATATAATTGCCAACAACAACTGGAAGCGCCCGATTTATTTTGCCATTACTGTTGGAAGCGACAAATACCTGAATTTACAGAATTATTTCCAGGCTGAAGGTTTCGCCTACCGCCTTGTTCCTATTAAGACGCCAGCCACAACCGGACAGATTGGAAGTGTGCGCACCGACGTGATGTACGATAACATCATCAATAAATTCAAATGGGGTAATATGAACGACCCTAAGGTTTACCTTGATGAGAACAACATGCGGATGGCGATGAATGTACGGAACAGTTTTGTACGACTGGCTGACGGATTGCTTGAACAAGGGAAACGCGATTCGGCAATTGCTGTACTCGACCGTTGTAATGAGTTGGTTCCTAACTCGAAAGTTGAATACAACTATTTCAACCTTTTAATGGTGGAGTCGTATTACAGAGCTGCAAGCAGCAATGTGAGAAACATGAACAGAGATAGTTTGTCTATTGAGGTGAATGTTTACCCGGCTGCAACTAAGAAAGCTGATGATGTGGTGAAAATTATGGCCGCTAATTGCGAGGAGAAATTGAAATACTATTTTGCACTCGAACCTAAATTTCGTGCTTTAATTCAGGACGATCTTCAAAGGGAATTCTATATCATGAGGGAGCTTAGCAATATTGCCGGTCAATATGGTGAAAAAGCCTTGAGCGATGACGTCGCCAAGAGGTTAAATGATATTGTGAAGGTTTACCAGCCAGAATTGGCTTCTCCGGAATTGAAAAAATAAATTATTTGTTGTTTCTGAATAGATTATTTATTTTTGGCGCTATTATTGTAATTTTGATTTGAAAGACATCAATAAGAATGAGATTTAAACTGCAGGTTCATCTGCCGCAATATATAACAAAATGGTTCCCATTAGCTGTATGGAGGATGCCAGACGATACAAAGACTTTGTATCTGACTTTTGATGATGGCCCAATACCCGAGGTAACACCCTGGGTTTTGGATTTATTGCGCAGGAATAATATCAAAGCAACATTTTTTGCGGTTGGGGAGAATGTCTTCCATAATCCTGAAATTTTTGAGCAAATCATTGAAGAGGGTCATGCTGTTGGAAATCATACCTATCATCATCTTCAGGGGCTTAAGTCCGATAATCGCACCTATTACAAAGATATCGTTCATGCCAATAAGCTAATCGGATCAAATCTTTTCAGACCGCCACATGGTTGGTTGAAAAGGGCGCAATACCGTTACCTGTCGGGTAAGTATAAAATTGTTATGTGGGATGTGATTTCGTGCGATTACAACCAGAATATTACAAAAGAGGAGGTCCTGCAGAACGTACTCGATTTTGCCAGGGCGGGGAGCATCATTACTTTTCACGATTCTTTAAAAGCTGCCGATCATCTTTATTGGGCGCTTCCCCGTGCAATTGCGGCGTTAAAGGCCGAGGGTTATGAATTCAGTAAAATCGAATTCCCAAAAGTTCGTCGGCTACTCTTTTCTCCCACGTTACAGCGTATCCGTCGCATACGAAACAACATCAGGCAATTGAGCCTTTGGGCATAAACTGATATTCCAATCTATAAAAGAGATTCTTCCCGGAAACAGGGGAGAATCTTTTTTTTTGATTCTATGACCTATCTTGTGGGTGAATTTTGCAACCGCTTTCAAATTGTTTATGCTAACAGCAGTTGGGTTCTGTCAGCTTGCAGTTGGCATGATCGTGCTAACTATTTGATTTTTATTCTTTAAGAACTATGTTAACGCCTGATTTTTTTGTAAGCGAGTCTGCTCCCGATGCATCGGGACCAGTCACTAAAAGCCAGCAGCAATCATTACAACATCCAATTAACCCTACCAAACGTCATAAAGCATTTTTTTTTGAGCAAAGCTTTATGGTTAGAATAATCTAACTATATTTGTGGCGGAAACAATCTGTTTTGCAGATGATATTGAATGAATTAAAATCGACTATTAAAAGTAAATATTTTGGAAGAAATTATAGCAAAGCTGTCGGCCTACATGAGTAGGATGGAGGAAGAAGCCAAAGAACAATTTAATTTCAAGGATCTGACGCTTACTCAGATGCATTACCTTGAGATGATCAGTGAACTTAAGAATCCGAATCTGACAGAATTGGCGGCGGCAATGAAACTAACCAAACCTACCATTACTGCATTGGTTGATAAGTTGATTGAGAAGGAATTGGTTTACAAGGTTCAATCGGATGCCGACAGACGTAGTACGCATCTTCATCTGACCGAAAGAGGAAAGTTAATCAATCAGATGCATGAATATGCCCATCGTAGAATCGCTGAGCAGATAGAGAAAAAAATCGATGCAGAGGAAATGGCACAGCTGATCCTTTTACTTGAAAAGATCATGAAGTAGTTGTCTTATTGTAATTAGTTCGATCAAACAAATAGAATCGTAAAAATGATAAAGAATAGTATCCGTACTGAAAAGATTCAGGGCTTAACCGAAGAGCAGGTAAAGCAAAAAATTGCAACAGAAGGATTTAATGAATTACCATCATCCAAGCCGAAGAGCTTGATCCATATTGCACTTGGTGTTTTCAAGGAACCAATGTTTCTTCTGCTGGTGGCCTGTGGAGCGCTGTATTTATTTCTTGGCGATGTTCAGGAAGGCTTAATGCTGCTGGGATTCGTTTTTGTGATCATGGGTATTGAGTTTTATCAGGAGAAAAAAACGGAGAAAGCCCTTGATGCCTTGAAAGATCTGGCCAGTCCTCGTGCACTTGTTATTCGAAATGGTGTTGAAAGGCGCATTGCAGGCAGAGATGTTGTTACGGATGATATCTTGATTCTTCAGGAAGGCGACCGCGTACCTGCCGATGCAATTGTTTTGTACTCGGTTAATCTAAGTGCGGACGAATCGCTTTTAACCGGCGAACCTGTTCCTGTCCGGAAGGCAGAATGGATAGAAGGAACCGTTCAGGCACGACCGGGTGGTGATGATCTGCCTTTTGTCTTTTCGGGTTCAATGATCGTGCAGGGCAATGGAATTGCCAAAGTAACGACTACTGCTTTAAATACAGAGATTGGAAAGATTGGGAAAGCCCTGAATGAGGTAAAAGAGGAACCAACCAAACTGAAGCGCGAGATGGGGTCTTTGGTTAAAAAACTGGCATTCATAGGGATTGGCCTTTGTTTGGTTGTGATTGCAGCTTATACATTAACACGGGGCTCTGTGCATTTATTGCAGGGTTTTTTAGCTGGACTTACCTTGGCAATGGCGATGTTACCCGAAGAGTTTCCGGTTGTACTTACTATATTTCTGGCCCTGGGGGCATGGCGAATCTCTAAAAAGAATGTGCTTACCCGGAAACCTGCGGCCGTCGAAACACTGGGTTCTACAACCGTGTTATGTACAGATAAAACGGGTACTTTAACCAAGAATAAGATGACGGTTTCCCGCCTTTTCAACGGGAAAGATTTTATGACAGTAACTGCTGACAGTACTTTCCCCGAAGAATTTCATGAAATTATTGAATTTGGAATTTTGTCAAGCCAGGTTAATCCGTTCGACCCAATGGAACAGGCCATTACAGTTGTAGGGGAACAGTTTCTGAAAAACACAGAACATCTTCATGCCGATTGGGAAATGATCAAAGAGTATCCGCTTTCGAAAGAGTTATTGGCGATGTCGCGGGTATTTAATAATATAGAAACAAAAACACGGACGATTGCTGCAAAGGGCGCTCCTGAAGCTATTTTTGACCTTTGCCATCTGTCGCAGGAGCGGGTATCAGCGTTGGCATTGGCTATCGAGACTTTGGCTTCAAGCGGTTTAAGGGTTTTGGGTGTAGCCAAAGATGTTGAGAACTTCTCCGAGCTACCCGATATTCAGCATGACTTTAATTTCGAATTCGTCGGGTTAATCGGTCTTTCCGATCCGATACGTGAAAACGTTCCCCAGGCAGTTACCGAATGTTACCAGGCTGGTATCAGGGTGATTATGATTACGGGTGATTATCCCGCAACTGCCATGAATATTGGGAGTGAAATTGGCTTAAAGAATTGTGCAGAGGTTATTACGGGTCCGCAACTCGAAACGTTATCGGAGGCAGAATTGGCCGAAAAGATTCGGACGGTTAATATTTTTGCACGCGTTGTCCCTGAGCAAAAACTTAAAATTGTGAATGCCCTCAAACGGAACAATGAGATTGTAGCGATGACGGGCGACGGTGTAAACGATGCCCCTGCCTTGAAAGCTGCAAATATTGGTATTGCGATGGGTGAAAAAGGAACCGATGTGGCACGCGAAGCCTCTTCACTTGTTTTGATGGATGATAATTTTGCCTCTATTGTTGGGGCGGTGCGTATGGGAAGACGGATCTCCGATAACCTTCAAAAGGCGTTGGGATACATTTTTGCGATTCACGTTCCGATTGCCGGTTTATCGCTGATCCCTGTGTTTTTTGCCGATCTGCCCTTGATATTGTGGCCGGTGCATATTGTTTTTCTTGAATTGATCATCGATCCGGCATGTTCAATCGTTTTCGAAGCCGAAAAAGAGGAACTCAACGTGATGAGTCGTCCGCCTAAACCCTATAATGAACCATTTTTTGGTGCAAAGAAAATTCTATTAAGTTGTTCTCAGGGTGTTGGAATTTTGATCATCGTTTTTGCAGTTTACCTTTTTGGCTTGAATAATGGTTATTCCGAACGTGAAGTGCGGGCCCTGGCTTTCACAACACTTATTGCCTCTAATATTGCAGTCATTCTATCGAACAGGTCGTGGTCACGGAACATTTTCCAGATCCTGGCAACCCGAAATAGTACGGTGAAATGGGTGGCAGGTGGTGCTGCTTTCTTTCTTGCGCTGACGCTTAATGTTCCATTCCTTCTCCAGCTGTTTCAATTTGATAAAATTTCATTTGTCGAAGCGATCATATGTGTGGGCGCAGGATTTCTAAGTATCCTCTGGTTTGAGATTTACAAGGTTGTTAATCAATCGAAAGCATAATGGATTAAACTCCGGTTTTGGTCTTCATATACGACTATTGCCGGCGTTGTATATCATGTAAGACATGATTGCAAGGATTGTTGCATTTGTGAATGATCCTTTGAAAATCACTTCTATCGTAATTGCCAAATGAAGTATTTCGGTAGTCATTAATACCCTCAGAATTCCCAGATTCTTGAGGGTATTTTTTTGCGATCTGATCAGGCTATGGGGTGGGCATTGGGTCATGCGATTTGTAATCGCATATTAATGTCTCTCCGCGATTACAAATCGCGGGATCCGCACTATCTAAATGCAAGGAAGTTGGGCAAATTAATGGGCAAATAAAAAAGGGGCTGAATTCGCCCCTTGTAACTACTTGTAAATCAGTGGAGAATATCGGAATCGAACCGATGACCTTTTGACTGCCAGTCAAACGCTCTAGCCAACTGAGCTAATCCCCCTGATATTTCAATTCAACTTGTAATTTCCCGTATTTGAGATTGCAAAAATACGAATTTTTATGAATCACCAACCAAATTTTAGCTTAAAACACGTAAGGGATTGGTAAATAATGCAATGCTAAGGTTCAGACATTTAGCCTTGTTGAGATATACTTTTTTGTGTTAAATTCATAAAATTATACCAATCCGAATATCTTTTGGGATTAATGTCTACCTTTATAGCCGTTCAGAGAGTTGTAAAAAAACAGCTCGGAAATAACTTATTTATGGAACTCAAGAAGTCGAAAAAAGCAGATCTGGAAAATAAAAGAGGACTTTTCCTCCAGATTGGGATGTTCGTTTCCCTTGCAATCGTTCTGTATGCTTTCAATTACTCAGAGAAAGTTACAAAGACAGATTCACTTGGGCAGGTAGCTGCCACTGAAATTAACGAGGAAATGATTCCGATTACCCGTCAGGAAGAAGCGAAACCACCACCTCCTCCGCCTCCTCCGGCAGCTGTTGAGATTTTAAGTATCGTTACTGATGATGTAAAAATAACTGAGAATCTTGAAATTATGGATTCGGAGGCGACCAAAGAAACCAAGGTAGAGGTTGCACAAATTGTGACGGAAGAAAAAGAAAAAGTAGAGGAAGAGATTTTCGTTGTGGTTGAAAATATGCCTGAATTCCCGGGAGGCGAATTGGCTTTGCGCAAATTCATCTCAACCGCTATAAAATATCCTTCAATCGCTCAGGAAAATGGAATTCAAGGTAAGGTATTTGTGAATTTTGTGGTCGATCGCGACGGAAGTATTTCGAACGCAAAAATCGCTCGTGGAGTTGACCCTTCAATCGATAAGGAAGCACTTCGGGTTGTAATGACCCTTCCAAAATGGAAACCAGGTATGCAGCGTGGTAAAACAGTTCGTGTATCTTACACTGTACCAATTAGTTTCCAGCTTCAGTAGTCTGTTTCTAATTTAGAATATATTCCCGGTTTGTCTGCTGACGAATCGGGATTTTTTTTATTCAAATTGTATTAATTTTGCACCATGGCAAAAATGCATGATACTTCAGAACAGAAAGAAAAAATAGTCATAGTTGGATTAGTAACCAGCCGGCAAAATGAGAAAAAGGTAAAAGAATATCTTGACGAACTTGAATTCCTTGTTGATACTGCAGGTGCAGAGGTTTGGGAGCGGTTTATTCAAAAGTTGGAAAGTCCTCATCCTGCTACTTTTGTGGGCTCCGGTAAACTTCAGGAAATCGCCGATTTTGTCAAAGTCCATGATATTGATACCGTTATTTTTGATGATGAACTATCCCCGACTCATCTTCGAAATATAGAACCGGTCTTAAACTGCAAAGTGATCGATCGTACCAATCTGATCCTCGATATATTTGCAAAAAGAGCACAAACGGCGCACTCAAAAACACAGGTGGAGTTGGCTCAATGCCAGTATTTACTTCCCCGGTTAACCCGGTTTTGGTCGCATCTTGAGCGTCAGCAGGGTGGGGTAGGTTCTCGCGGACCTGGAGAATCACAGATCGAAACTGACCGAAGGATTGTTCTTGACAGGATTTCGTTTTTAAAGGAAAATCTGGAGAAGATCGATCGCCAAATGAGCGTTCAAAGGCGTAACCGGGGCAATATGATCCGGGTGGCGCTGGTAGGATATACCAATGTCGGGAAATCGACCATTATGAACCTGATCAGTAAGTCGGAAGTTTTTGCTGAAAATAAACTGTTTGCTACCTTGGACACCACAGTTCGCAAAGTTGTTATCGCGAATTTGCCGTTTCTGTTAACCGACACGGTAGGTTTTATACGAAAATTACCTGTTCACCTGGTCGAATCGTTTAAATCGACGCTTGATGAAACCCGCGAAGCTGATTTACTGATTCATGTGGTTGATATTTCACATGCAGGATTTGAATCGCA
>Ga0209100_1002232_pt1 | contig 12283 bp, 9 predicted proteins | sample lystaG_FD_185480 | JGI IMG/M metagenome (GOLD analysis project Ga0209100, IMG submission 185480) | Glacier valley bacterial and archeal communities from Borup Fiord, Nunavut, Canada, to study Microbial Dark Matter (Phase II) -... | ecosystem: Environmental > Aquatic > Freshwater > Ice > Glacier ...
CACCCTGATCAGGGCGAAGGCGAATGAGCCGGACACCGTCGCACGTCTCGCGCGCGCCCAAGAGAGGGACCTACGGGCGTACCTGTATCAGGACCGTCGTTCGGAGGCGGACTCGGTGGCCACCGCCTTGCTCGCCGCGATGTCCGAGGTCGAGGACACTCACGGCGTCGCGATCGATGTGGTGAGCGTGGGCGACGCGCCCACGACGATTCCGATGCGCGCCGCGGTGAGGGCTGCCCGCGAGGCGGCGACGAACGCCGCGCGGCACGGAATGGAACCCATCAGCGTGTACGCGGAGCTGACCGAGGACGCCTACGAGATCTTTGTGCGCGACTCGGGCCCCGGATTCGACCCGCGCGTTGTCGATAAGGACCGCGCGGGTATTCGCAACTCGATCATCGGCAGGGCGGCCAGGCATGGCGGCACCGCGGTGATTTCCTCGGCGCCGCAATCGCGTACCGAGGTAGCAATCACCATGCCGCGAAAGGATGAGAAATGACAGTGCGTGTAGTCATCGTTGACGACCACGATGTGATTCGGGTGGGGGTCAGGGAATCCCTTGAGGACGACATCGAGGTGGTAGGCGAGGCGAGGGACGTGGAATCGGCCATCGCCGCGATTAAGGCCGCAGCGCCTGACGTCGTGATCCTCGACGTCCATTTGCCAGGCGGTTCCGGAGGCGGGGCGCTCGATGTTCTCGCCGAGATCCTGGGCGGCCCCCGCGCGCCCAAAGTGCTCGCGTTGTCGGTCTCCGATGCGGCCGATGATGTGGTGGCCGTGGTGCGCGCCGGCGCTCGCGGCTACGTCACCAAGTCGATCTCGGGGCCGGACCTGTCGGATGCGGTGAGGAGGGTCGCCTCGGGCGACGCGGTGTTCTCGCCGCGTCTCGCGGGGTTCGTGCTGGACGCCTTCAACGCCGCGGGCGGCGAGGTTGCGGAGGCCGACGAGGACCTCGACAGCCTGACGGCGCGGGAGCAGGAAGTCATGCGGCTGATTGCAAGGGGTTACACGTATCGCGAGGTCGGCGAGAAGCTCTTCATCTCGATCAAGACAGTCGAGACCCATGTGGGCAAGGTGCTGCACAAGCTTCAACTGTCGAACCGTCACGAACTCGCGCGATGGGCCGCCCAGCGCCGCATTGTGTGACACGACTCACGGTTCTCCCACACACTGTGAAGAATTGCACAGTGGGCGCGTGTGTGGCAAACCGCACATTGTGCACCTATGAAAACGTGCGAAAGCGACAATAGTGGGAGCACCCCAGTTGTGGGGGCAGGGTGCACGTTTCACGGGTGCCGTTCTTGCCGATAGAAAGTGAGACGCCTGCGTTAGCGCAAGCGTTAACTATCTGCGGCCGGGGAGGATGCGTATGAAGAGGTGGAGAAGGCGGCGTCTTTTTGACGGCATTCGCACCGTCCCACTGACCCCTGCGCAGGTGCTCCAGCTTCGCTCGCACCAGGATCGTGTCGGCAGCACCCTCATCGGTTTGTTCATCGTTGCGTCTTTCGCGGTCACGGTCGCCACGGTGGTTGTGTTTGCCAGCGACAGCGGACAAGACCATCGGGCTTTCATCATGGTCGCGGCATTCGACTCGTTGCTATTGGCCGCCTCGTTTGCGCTGGTGCGCGAAGGGCGCGAGCGCACTGGCACCATTCTCGCGCTCGTCGTTGGCATGCTTCACGTCTTGTGGGTCTGCATCGAGACGTCGGCAGGCGTCAGCCAGGAGTCGCTACTCTTTGGGCTTGCCATGGCGCCACTCATCGTCATCAGAGACGAACTGCCCTACTTGCGGATGGGTCTGGCTGCGGCGGCGGTGTCCATCTTCATCACGGTTGAGTTGGCCTTGCCGGACGGTGCGGGTGCGCACCCATTGACAGCAGGGCTCGCCGAGGACTTCACCCGAGCGAACAAAGTCATTGCGGGAGTCTTCATCATGGCGGTCGCGGTGGCTATTCAGTTCAAGTTCTCCGCGACAAAACGCATTCTTGAGGGAGCCGCACGGTACGGCGAGCTGCGAGCAACGACCGACGAACTCACGGGGGTCTATAACCGTCGCCCCGTTGTCGCTCAACTGAGCGAGTGGGCACAACGTGACCGTGGCAACTACGCGATCGCGCTCATCGACCTCGACCACTTCAAGACCGTCAATGATGAGTTTGGCCACGACTGCGGCGACAAGATCCTCCAATTGGTCGCATCGACGTTGAGGAACCATTTTCGCGATTCAGACATGGTGAGTCGCTGGGGTGGTGACGAGTTCCTGGTGCTCATTCCTGGGGTGCGTCACGCCGATCTGCACCCCATCTTGGAGCGCTTGCGCCGATCCATCGCCCTTATCCAGAAGGAATGCAGTGAGCACGTGCATTCCGTCTCGGTTTCGATTGGGGCGGCCATGGGGGCGATCGGTCAGACGCCCGACGAGTGCATTGCCGCTGCGGACCACGCCCTGTACCGCGCGAAGGAGGAGGGGCGCAACAAGGTAGTTGTCGTAGGGGTTGGCACGCCGTCCCACGCGCTAGGGCGACCTCCGGCCGACGAGATCGAGCGGCGGAGTGTCCCACCTCGGGTGACGAAGTAGGCGTCGGACGTCATGCCCTGGACCTAGACTGGGGCTCCCATGGATTCCCTGTTTAGCCTCGAGCCCGATGCCCATTCTCCGCTCACAGAGGGGCTGAACGCCGAGCAGGCTCAGGCCGTGCTGAGCGAGGCCCCCGCTCTGCTGATCTTCGCTGGGGCAGGCTCAGGCAAGACGCGTGTGCTCACCCATCGCATCGCGTATCTACTCGAGGCCGGTCGCGCCCGACCTCACGAGATTCTTGCGATCACCTTCACCAATAGGGCCGCGGGCGAGATGCGTGAGCGGGTCCAGTCCCTGGTAGGTCCCGGCGCTCGGCAGATGTGGGTCTCGACGTTCCACTCGTCGTGCGTGCGCATGCTTCGCAGGGACTACGAGCTAGCCGGCCTCCGATCGAACTTCTCGATTTACGACACCGCGGATTCCGTGGCGGTCATGAAGCTCGTGATGAACGAGTTGGATCTCGATCCCAAGAAATTCAAGCCCAAGGCGCTGCTGGGCCGCGTGGGTTCCTATAAGGACGAACTGATCGGACCCGAGGTCGCCGCGGCATCGGCCGCGATGGCCTCCAAGTTCTCGATCGAGCATGCCGCTGGCCTCGCCTACGGCTCTTACCAGCGCCGGCTCGAGGCAGCGAACGCCGTCGACTTTGACGACATCATCGTGAAGACGGTTCGCCTATTGCAGGACCACCCCGAGGTGGCGGAGCGGTACCGTTCGCAGTTCAGGCACGTGCTCGTCGACGAATATCAGGACACCAACCATGCACAATACGTCCTGGTCAGGGAGCTCGTCGGAGAGACAGGGCACCTCACCGTGGTGGGTGACGCAGACCAGTCGATTTACGCGTTCCGCGGCGCCAACATCCGCAACATTCTTGAGTTTGAGAAGGACTACCCCGAAGCTCAGGTGATCCGGCTCGAACGCAACTACCGTTCAACGCAGAACATCCTCTCCGCGGCCAACGCCGTGATCGCCAACAACGTCGGCCGCCCGCCAAAAAACTTGTGGACCGACGCGGGTGACGGCGAGCGCATCATCGGCTACGCCGCCGACAACGAGCAGGACGAGGCGCTCTTCATTTCGACCGAGATCGCGCGCCTCACGTCCCTCGAGTCGGTTTCTCCGTCCGACGTCGCGATCATGTACCGGGCGAACGCCCAGTCGCGTGCGATCGAGGAACGCTTCATCCGCGCCGAGATTCCGTACAAAATTGTGGGAGGCACGCGCTTCTACGAGCGCAAGGAAATCAAGGACATGCTGGCCTACCTCGCGGCGATCGCGAATGAGGACGACGACGTGGCCACGCGCCGCATCATCAACACGCCCAGACGCGGTGTGGGCGACACCACGATCGATACGATCGAGCGCTTCCAGCGTGCGCAGTCGAGCGCCGCCGCACGTGAGGGCGCGCGCGGCCCGAGTTTTGGTGCGGCGCTGCGCAGGGCCGACGAGGCGGGCCTCGCCACGCGCTCGCTCAAGCCGATTCAGGAGTTCGTCGCGCTCATGGACGATCTGCGGTCCATCGCGGCCGACAACGGCCCCGCGGGGACGCTCGATGCGATCGCGGACCGCACCGGAATGCTGCGCGCCATGAGGTCGTCGGAGGACCCGCAGGACTCGAGCCGCATCGAAAACATCATGGAACTCGTCTCGGTGGGGAGGGAGTTCTCCGAGGAGAACCCCGAGGGCACCCTCGCCGACTTCCTGGAGAAGGTGGCCCTGGTGGCCGACGCGGACCAGATTCCCGATGCCGACGGCGGGGGAGGCGTCGTGACGCTCATGACGCTCCACACGGCCAAGGGACTCGAGTTCCCGGTCGTGTTCGTGGTGGGCCTCGAGGACGGCACGTTCCCCCACGCGCGGTCCATCGAGTCGGGCGATATCAAGGATCTCGAAGAGGAGCGCAGGCTCGCGTACGTGGGTCTGACGAGGGCTCGCGAGCGGCTCTATCTGACTCGCGCCGAGGTGCGCGCCTCGTGGGGTGCACCCCAGTACCTTCCCGCATCCAGGTTCGTGGACGAGATCCCCGCCGAACTGGTCGAGTGGCGGCGATCCGAGACCACCATGACGTCGCTCAGGGCCCGTGCGGAGCGGCGTGGATCGGGCGGCTGGTCGAGCACGTATGGCGGCAGCCAGGACCGTGGCGACGGCAACGTGTACGGGAACGCTGGTTCCGTGCGGACGCGATCGGTGCCCCCGAGCCCGCCCGGTGCAGGCGCGGGCGATGTGGGTTTCGAGGTGGGCGAACGCGTCAACCACGACAGCTTTGGCATGGGCAAGGTGGTGGGCATCGAGGGTGTCGATCGCAATGCGGTGGTCAAGGTCGATTTTGGCGACGTGGGCGTCAAGCGCCTCGTCCTGCGCTTCAATTCACTGTCCAAGCTCTAGCGGCGACCGTCGGCTCCCTGGAAGCGCTTTTCGCGGCGCCCAGGGGCCGCGCGGGTAGGCTATTCACGTCCCCACGAAAGGTTCGTTCCATGGAAACCAAGACCTCAAAGGTCTCGATCGTTGGCGCAGGCGCGGTGGGATCCACGCTCGCGTATGCGGGTCTCATGAGGGGCTTCGCACGGACGGTCGCCCTCTATGACATCAACACCGCCAAGGTCGAGGCGGAGGCTCTCGACCTCGCGCAGGGCATTCAGTTCATGCCCGAGGCCAAGGTCATTGGCTCGAGCCAGGTCGACGTGTGTGCGGATTCCGACGTGATCGTGATTACCGCAGGCGCCAAGCAGCAGCCGGGTCAGTCGCGGCTCGAGCTTGCCGAGGCGACCATCGGGCTCATGGACAAGATCCTCCCCCCACTCATCGAGGTATCCCCTGAGGCAATCTTCATCCTTGTCACCAACCCCGTGGATGTGGTGACGTACGCGGCCATCAAGGCCTCGGGGATGAGCCCATCGCACATGTTTGGGTCGGGCACCGTGCTCGACTCCTCGCGCCTCCGCCACCAGGTGGCGGTCGAATGCGGCGTGGCGGTCTCGAACGTTCACGCCTACGTGGCGGGCGAACACGGAGACTCCGAGGTGGCCCTGTGGTCCTCCGCCACGATCGGTGGCGTGCCGCTCCTCGACTGGCACGACGCGGAGGGCAAAGTGGTCATGACCAGGGACATGTGTGAACGGATGCACCGCGACGTCTTGCGATCCGCATACAAGATCATCGAGGGCAAGGGGGCGACCAACTACGCGATTGGCGTGGCCGGTGCCCGCATCGTCGAGGCCGTGTTGCAGGACCAGAACAGGGTGTTGCCCGTTTCGACCATGATCGACTATCCCGGTGTGGGCGAAATCTGCATGTCACTCCCCGCCGTCGTGGGGCGAAGCGGAGTGAAGCACCGCGTCGACGTTCCCCTCGATGCCGCCGAGACGGAGGCGCTCAACGCCTCGGCTCGGTCCATCCGCGAGGTGGCCGAACGCTTCGTCACCGTCTAGTCAGAGCGCGGTGGCCCTAGCTCATCGCCAAGAAGAACACGATCGAGCCGACGGAGCCGACGACCCCCAGCACGATCGCAAAGATGGCGCGGCCCGTTCCGTGACCGCCGGAGCCGGCGCGGCGCAGCGCAAGGAGGCCGAGCACGATCGCCCCAATGCCGAAGATCTGGCTGATCAACGGCATAGGCACGAGTGAGGCGAGACCCGCATAGGGGGCCGCGATGGACTGCCATGACCTTCCCACCGGAAGCATGTAGTGCCGCACCGACCCCGGGCCGTTGTCGTGCGCGGGGTCGCTCGGCGACGGGGAGCCTGGTCCGTTGTTCGCGTAGGCGGTGTGAACCGACCACTGGGTGCCGTCCCAATAGCGGACGGATCCCGCCACGCTCGGGTTTTCGTACCAACCTGCCGGTGCGCTCATTTCCCCTCCTCCCTGCTATCACACCATACGGAGGGCGTGAAGCGTTGCCACCACGTTGCGCGCGGCGCGAAGACGGGGCGACGCCTGTTGGCTTCGCCCCGTCTCCACGACGGCCGGCTAACGCGCCGGCACGAGTGCGTACTCCGGCTCGAGGTACTGAGCAGACTCGCCCTCGACCTGCAAATGCGGGAGCCATTCGAGCCACTTGGGCAGGTACCAATTCGCCTCGCCAAGCATTGCCATGAGCGAAGGCACCAGCAGGGTGCGCACCACGGTGGCATCGAGGATCACGGCGACCGCGAGACCGAGGCCCATCTGATTGAACTCCGCGAGGTCTCCCAAGGCGAACCCCGCGAAGACCGCCACCATGATGAACGCAGCACCGGTGATCAGGGCACCTGTGCGTGACAGGCCGAACGCGATCGCGTCCCTCGTGTCGCCCGTGGCCGCATGGCGCTCCTTGATGCGACTGAGGAGGAACACGTGGTAGTCCATCGAGAGTCCAAAGAGCACTGCGAAGAGGAACAGCGGAAGCCACGGAGCGATGCCGTCCACCTGGGGCATTCCGAGCAGATCCGCCGCCCAGCCAAACTGGAACACCGCCACGAGCACCCCGTAGGCGGCCCCGGTCGAGAGCACATTGAGCACGATCGCCGTGCCCGCGATCGTGAGCGACCGGAAGGTCACGAGCAGCAACACCAGGGAGGCGCCGAGCACGATGAGCACCACCCATGGTGCGGAGTCGGTGATGAGCCTCGTGAAGTCAATAGTGCTCGCCTGGCCCCCCGTGACATAAGCCTTCGCGTCCGTGCCGTCGATGTATGCGGGGATGACCCGCGCGCGCAGATCCTTGACCGACTGCTCCGCGCGCACGTCGGCCGCGTCGTAGACGTCTTTAGTCTCGATGACTGCGACGTTGCCGTTCCACGTGAGGCCCGTTTCCGCAAAAGCGGGCTCGGCCTCAATCGCGGCGGCGAGTGCCTCGACCTCGGCGACGGAGGAGCCTGCGTTGTCGACTACGACGAGCGTGGACGCCTGGCCAAAGCCGAAGTCAGCGACGAGCATTTCGTTCGCTTGCTTGAAGGGCATGTCGTCGGGAAGGGCATCGGCGCCAGGGAACGTGAGGCGCATGCTGAACGCGGGAATCGCGAGCGCCATGAGCACCGCGAGGCCAGCGACCGCGCCCACCGCGGGCCTGCGCATGACCGCCCTTGCCATGGCAGCCCATACACGCGGCTCGGAGCCAGGGTGTGAGATCGGCAGCTTGCCCTTGTTGACACGGCCGCCAAGCAGCTTCAGCACGGCGGGCAGGAGGGTGAGCGCGGACAGGATCGCGAATACGGCCACGATCATCGCGCCCGAACCGAGGCTGACCATGATGGTGGAGGGCACGACGAGCAGTCCCGCAAGCGAAACCAACACCGTGGCGCCCGAGAACAGCACGGCACGGCTCGCGGTGTTGCCCGCGAGGGCCACCGCGTCGCCGACGGTGCGGCCGTGCGCGAGCTCTTCGCGGAAGCGCTGAACGATCACGAGCGAATAGTCGATCCCCAGCGCGAGACCCATCATCGTGATCATGTTGAGGATGAAGAACGACAGGTCGAAGGCTCTCCCGACCACGGCGGTAGCGCCCACCGCGGCGAGGATCGACACGAGCGCGACCAGCAGCGGAAGGCCCGCCGCCACGAACGCCCCAAAGACGATGAGGAGGATGACGATCGCCGCGCCGATGCCGATCATCTCGCCGCGCACGAGGCTCTCGGATGCGAGGCCGTCAAAGGCGGCGTTGGCGCTCGCCTGCCCGTAGGCGTACACGGTGAACCCCTCGAGACCCATTCCGTCGACGGCGTTGTTGAGGGCGCTGCCGACCTCGTCGGGGTAGTCGCGAGTGAGTGTCGCGGTGAGGAGTGCCGAGTGGCCGCCGTCGGAGACGGGGTTTGGCTGGTCGAGGGTGGGCCCCTCCACGGAAGCGACGCCGTCGATCGCCTCGAGTGCCATCGTCGTGGCGCGAATCGCGTCCTGGAAGCTCGCATCGGCGAACTCATAGGCATCCGATGTGACGATGATCGTTTCGGTTTCGGGTTTCTCCTGTGCCACGCCCCCTGCGTTCGGGGCATTCAGAATGTCGTCCGCGGTTCCTGACTCGGTGGGGATGAGCGCCTTGTCATCCTGAACGAGCGCGTCGCCCAGCGATCCGGCAGCGAAGACCGCGATAGTGAGGCCAACGGCCCAGGCGCCAATCGTGAGCCAAGGTCGCGAAGCCGAGGCTCTCGCGACACGGCCAGTGAATCCGATATTCATGGTGTTCTCCTTGTGAAGGTGAGCCCGCGTGGGGCGGCCTCATGCCAATGACGACGCTACGGAGGGTGCGTCTGCGCCGTCTGCCCGCTTGAGAGGGGTTCACGCCGCGCGCACGGGGGGTTCGCGTGTGCCCCGATGGGGGGACTCGCGGCCCGGAGTCCCCCGACGGGGGGACGCGAGGATAGGGCGCGTGGGTGTGGTGTCGACGCGAGCATGAGGGCACGATGGCTCCATGACTTCTCTTCGCCGCTATTTCGCCGTCGTCTGGAGTGTCCGGACGTGGCGAGAGATTGCGTACTTGCTGCTCGGACTTCCACTCGGCATCCTGTGGTTCACCTACGCGATCACGATGTACGTCACGAGCGTGAGCCTCGTGATCGTGTGGGTGGGCATCCCGCTGTTGGTCCTCACGCATTGGTCGATGAGGGGGGTAGGCGCGATCGAGCGCACGATCGTCAACTCGATGCTCGGTGAGCGCATTGCGGCGCCACGTCCTACGCGCGTAGCCGCTCGCGGCGATGGCAAGCGGTCAACCACGCGAAGGTGGCTCGAGGAGCTGCTTCGCGACACGGGCATCTGGCGCGTGGTGGTGTGGGTTTCGGCCAGGGGTGTGTTCGGAGGCGTGGGCTTCACGGTGGCGCTGCTGGGGGCCATCATGCCGGTGGCGCTGCTAGCAGGTGCGGTCCTCGCGATCCTCTACCAGCTCGGCTTCACGGAATGGTTCACGCTCGATCTCACCGATGCCGCGGCCGTCCACGCAACCGATGTCGCCACCTTCTGGACCGCAGTGGGCACTCCGATCATCCTGCTTGCGGCGCCGCTCTTCGCGTGGGCCGCGAGGGGCATCGCGGTTGTCCACCGGATCTTCGCGCGATGGGCCCTTGGGCCGGCAGCTGACGAGGCGGTCGAGGCCGCAAACGAGCGCGCAAACCTTGCCGAGGAACAGCTGCGCATCGACCAGGAACTGCACGACTCGATCGGCCACATGATCACCATGAACATCATTCAGGCGGGAGCGGGAGCGCACGTGTTCGAAACCGATCCCGAATTCGCTCGACAGGCGCTCAAAAACATCGAGGAGCGCGGTCGCGCCGCGATGGGGGAGCTCGACCGCATCATCGCGGCCATCAGGGGCGATCAGCCGGAGCCGAGGACTCCGCTCGCGGGGATAGGGGACCTCGACAGGCTCGTCGAGGAATCGCGGGCCGCGGGCATGACGATCGAGGCCCACATCGACGCCCCCCGGGTGCCTGCAGCGGTGGGGCGCGCGGCCTTCACGATCGTGCGCGAGGCGCTGACAAATGCCGCGAGGCATGCTCCCGGCGCTCCGGTCAGGGTGCGCGTCGAGACGGACGGGGACGCGCTCGCGCTCGAGGTGATCAACGACGTGCCCGTCGAGTTGCGCGGATCGAGCGTCAAGGGAAACCGTCGAGGACTGGGTGGCATGCGGGATAGGGCGGCCCTTCTGGGGGGCCGGTCGCGCATCGGCCCGCAGAGGGGCACCTTCGCGGTCCGCGCCCTCTTGCCTCTCGACGCGACACTCGCGGCGCAATCTCCCGATCCCGCTTCGCCGTGGGCCGCCCTGCGTGAGAAGGTGTGAACGTGAGAATCGTGATCGTTGATGACGACCCCTTGGTCAGGATGGGCCTCAAGGCCATCGTGGGTTCGGAGCCAGGTTGGAAGGTAGTGGCCGAGGCGGGCGACGGACGCCAGGCACTTGCCGTTGTCGCCGAGCATCGGCCCGACATCGTGCTGATGGACGTGCGCATGCCGCACCTCGACGGGCTCGCCGCCACGCGCGAGATTACGGCGGGGGATAGCGGAGCGAAGGTGCTGGTACTGACCACGTTCGAGGTGGACGAGTACGTCTTCGAGGCGATGCGCGCGGGCGCCGCCGGCTTCGTGCTCAAGCGCGTTCCTCCCGCGGAACTCATCGAGGCCGTGCGCATCGTCGCCGCGGGTGAATCACTGCTGTTCCCTGCGTCGACGCGGGGCGTCATCGAACGCTTTGCCGCGCGGCAGCCTGGCGCGGGCCTGCCCGATCTCACTGAGCGTGAGGAGGACGTGCTGCGCCACCTGGCCAGGGGCATGTCTAACGGCGAGATCGCCACCAAACTCTTCGTCTCGGTCGAGACGGTCAAGAGCCATGTCGCGTCGATCCTGATGAAGCTCGGTGTGCGTGATCGCACCCAGGCCGTGATCGCCGCCTACGAGAGTGGCTTCGTGGCGCCAGGCGGCGCCGACGAGTTGAATCCGTGACGACCGACTGACCGGTCGAGCGCCTTCGCGGGCCGGGCGGGCTCAGACCGCCAGTAGGCTGGGCCTATCGTCCCCCCACTGGCCGCGTGACCCGCGCGCCCCAATGCGTCAAGGATTCCGATGGACCTCTTCGAATACCAAGCGCGTGACATGTTTGAAAAGCACGGCGTTCCCGTGCTGGCCGGCATCGTCGCCTCCACCCCCGCCGAGGCGCGAGCCGCGGCCGAGAGCCTCGGAGGCGGCACCGTCGTCGTCAAGGCCCAGGTCAAGACGGGGGGCCGCGGCAAGGCGGGCGGCGTCAAGGTCGTCCACAACCCCGCCGACGCCGAGGCTGCGGCGGTCGCCATCCTCGGCATGGACATTAAGGGCCACACCGTCCACAAGGTGATGATCGCCGCGGGCGCCAAGATCGCGCAGGAGTTCTACTTCTCCGTGCTGCTGGATCGCTCCGAGCGTCGCTACCTCGCGATGTGTTCGGTCGAGGGGGGCATGGAGATCGAGGATCTCGCCGTCGAGAGGCCCGAGGCGCTCGCGCGCGTTGCGGTCGACCCGATCGTTGGCATTGACTCCGCGAAGGCCGCCGAGATCGTCGCGACGGCCGGATTCCCCGCCGACATCGCGGGCGCCGTTGCCGACGCGATCGAGAAGTTGTGGACGGTCTACCGCGAAGAGGACGCCACTCTCGTCGAGGTCAACCCCCTCGTGCTGACCGAGGGAGGCGACATCGTCGCCCTCGATGGCAAGGTCACCCTGGACGAAAACGCGGGCTTCCGCCACGCGGATCACGAGGCGCTCGAGGACGCGGATGCCGCAGACCCGCTCGAGGCCAAGGCCAAGGCGCTGGGCCTCAACTACGTGAAGCTCGATGGCGCCGTTGGCATCATCGGCAACGGCGCCGGCCTGGTCATGTCGACCCTCGACGTGGTCGCGTACGCCGGACAGCAGTTCGGCGGAGTCAAGCCCGCCAACTTCCTCGACATCGGCGGCGGCGCGTCGGCGGCCGTCATGGCGAATGGGCTCGACGTCATCCTGAATGACCCGCAGGTGAAGTCGGTTTTCGTCAACGTGTTCGGCGGCATCACCTCGTGCATCGAGGTGGCCAACGGCATCGTCGGCGCGCTCGAGACCCTCGGCGCCGCGGCCACCAAGCCGCTCGTCGTCAGGCTCGACGGCAACTACGTCGACGAGGGTCGCGCGATTCTCGCGGCCGCCGCCCACCCGCTCGTGACCATTGAAGCCACCATGGACGGCGCCGCGGCCAAGGCCGCCGAGCTCGCCTCCACGGCCGCCTAA
>Ga0209100_1002233_pt1 | contig 12282 bp, 11 predicted proteins | sample lystaG_FD_185480 | JGI IMG/M metagenome (GOLD analysis project Ga0209100, IMG submission 185480) | Glacier valley bacterial and archeal communities from Borup Fiord, Nunavut, Canada, to study Microbial Dark Matter (Phase II) -... | ecosystem: Environmental > Aquatic > Freshwater > Ice > Glacier ...
TGCTCGTAGTCGGCTATGAGCATCAGGCGGGTCAGAGGGTCGGGAGGAGCAACGGGGGCAACAGTCATGTGTGGCTCGAGCTAAAAGTATATCCGCTCGAGCCTGCACCAAAGGAGAGAAGTGATTTGTTCTAGGTCGCCGCGCCTTGAGCGCTTCTCAACTTAACTCGAGCCAGCTCAATCGAGCCGAGTGCTACTGGGTCGGGGTTCGGTGGGAATGTAAGCGGTTTGAGCGTCCACAGGCGCACCTTTGCCGTCAGCACTTTTGTCGTCAGCGTGGGCGAGTGTTTTCCGGCGCTCGAGCAGCGCTTTCCCAACCCAGTAACCCACTCCTATCACCAGGGCGGCCAGCAGCAGGAACTTGAGCAGGGCAGCAATGAGGCCCACGATGCCCAGCACCAGTGCCCCCAAACCGCGCAGCAGTACGCCTGCCAGCCACAAACCTACGATAGCGAGCAAGACGATGCCCGCCAGTTTAGCCACGCCCTCGAGCGAATTGTTGAATTTGAGTTTCATGCTTCTCTTTACGGGGTCTCGAGTGATGAAGTTGCGTGAGACGCTCGAGTAAACTCGTTTCATGCGGGTTGCGGTCATCAGCGACGTTCACGGAAACGCCTTTGCGCTCGAGCGTGTGATTCGGGACTTGCTTTCCGAGTCACCGGATTTGGTTCTCAACCTGGGAGACCAGGTGTACGGACGCGCTGACCCCGCTCGAGCCTACGCGATGCAGCTCAGTCTGGGCGCGGTGGAGGTGCTGGGCAACTGCGAACTTCTGCTCGAGCGAGACGACGCTCTGGCAAGCTGGATTCGGGGTCAGCTCCCCGACGATGCGCTCGAGCACCTGACCAAGCTCCCCCTCAACTCGAGCGTCTTGAGCGGTGAACTCCTGGCCTGTCACGGCGACCTGACCGACCCAAACGGTCATCTGTTCTGGTCCTGGCAGCGCGGACCGTACCAGACCGACACGATTCCTGAGCTGCGCCGCAAGCTCGAAGGCATCTCGGCTCGAGTGGTGCTGTGCGGCCACACCCACCGCGAGGGCATGACCGCGCTGGGAGACACGCTCATTGTCAATGCAGGCGCGGTGAGCGCTCAAATTGACGGCGACCCCAGAGCGCGCTGGATTTTGCTCGAGCGCCGTGGGGGTCGCTGGAATGCGGATTTCAGGCGGGTGGTCTACGACTGGAACGCCGCCGCAAGCTGGGCGCTCGAGCACGCGCCAGACGCACAGGAGGAAGCGGCGTATCTGCTCGAGGGTTGAACTTGGACATCTGGCTTATCCATCTCTAGGCCAAGTGACAGACGGCACGCTCGAGCCATGCGGCTATGCTTTTAGCGTGCTCGAGGGTGGCTTGAACGAGTTGGGAGTGCGTCTCGAGTTTGCTTGGGAGAACGGTGGCTTGCCAAGGTACAGGAGCAGGTTTGAGTCCTGCGGGGCGCTCTGAAAGTCTTGAGGTCAAACAGCAGTGACACTTGTTTGTCGAACGAGAGGAAGCGGGGGCAACACCCGCCAGGACCGCCACACGCATTCCTAGCTCAAATGGATGAGAGCACTGGTTTACGAAGTCAAAGGGTACAGGTTCGAGTCCTGTGGGATGCACCACCGCTCTAGGACGATGAATCCATCGTTCCAGAGCTTTAAATATCGTCTCTTCGTCTAGTGGTCAGGACGCTTGGCTCTCTACCAGGAAACAGGGGTTCGACTCCCCTCGAGATGACCAATCAGAGTTTGTCGGAGGTAGGCCCATGAATCAAAAATCTTTCCACCCGGAGCAGTTTTCGTAAAGCCCACTCCCAACTTTTAAAAGGACTCTAATCATGAATATTGCACACCTCGAGCGGCCTTTTGCTCGCATAGGCGCTCGAGTTAAATTGTCCGATCGTGCTTCGCGCCGTCGTTGGAACGCGCCCGATTTTTCGCTGAACATCCGTGAGGACCGCCGGGGCGAGTATTTCGAGCTGGTCATGCCCGAGTCCACCGCGCTCGAGCTGGGTGTGGTGGACACACGCCCTGAGCAGCGGCACCTGTTGCTGCACGTTATGCGAGATGGACAAAAAGACAAGTTTCTCTGCGGTCACGACGAGCGCCACTGGTTCACTTGCGTGGTGCCAGGAGACGGCATCTCGAGCGTGCGGGGCGCGATGCAGGCGTTGCGGCCTCCCGCTGTGCTCGAGGCCCTGACTCAGGCGGGTTTGCGCCCTCGAGAAGCGAACCGCCGCCACAACGCCGCTTTCGTGCGTCAGGGCGAATGGTTTTTTCTACCCGTCCCAGACTCTGAGGTGGACTCGAGCGTGATTCACACGAATGAACCCCTCTCTCGAGGGTGGGGCAGTAAGCCGCACTGGGTCGAGAAAATCGTGCGTGTCGGTGGTCAAGCGGTCTATCATGATTTCATGACGGGCAAGGTCATCTCTGTAGAACGTTACATCCACCTGCGGCAGACGCAACCAGGGTTTAACACTGGAAATTGGAGTCAGAGATTCCAAGATGCCACGGTTTACGCCACCGGATGGGTGCGCCACTCCGACCACGCCACCCTACAGCTCAGGGGTTGGCACCGCGTCCTGATGAACACCGAGGGCCAGGCTCGAGCGGCGAGGCATGTGGTGTTCCTGGATTGATTCAATCGAGGGGCTTCAAACCCCTCGCTGTGCGCCCTTAGCTCAATGGCTAGAGCAGTGGATTCCAAACCCGAAGGTTGCAGGTTCGAGTCCTGCGGGGTGCGCCAAATAATACGCTCGAGCGAATCAAATGAGGCGATTAGGCACGTTCGATATTCTCGCGCTGTTCAAAATCTATGCGCTGCTGCGCCACTTCTCCCATGTGCTCCATAGCCCAACAGGTCATGGGCCTGAGCACTTCGTTGTATAAGCCTTGGCCCAGTGAGGTCAGCGCGTAGTCCACATGCGGCGGCACCACTGGGTGCACTGTGCAGCTAATCAAGCCGTGGCGCTCGAGGTCGCGCAGGGTTTGGGTCAACATGCGCTGGCTCAGGCCCTCGATGCTTGAGAGCAGTTCCCCGTGGCGCTGGCTGCCACCCTGGAGCTTCGAGACCATCAGAGCGCTCCACTTGTCGGCAATCATGTCCAGCACAGCGTTCGAGGGGCAGCGCTTGCGAAAGATGTTGGCGGGCTGAGCTGGGTGATAGGTGGGAAACGGGGTAGGCATGAAGTCATCATCTCCCTCGAGCCGACCCCCAACTACGTTCACAGGTACAAAACAGTGCGTATGGGTAGGGCGAGTACCTACCTGGGCAGGGCGGTTTCAAAGGGTCACACTGATTGGTGGAGGAATTGACATGAGCGCTAACCCCAACCCCGTTCGCCCTGGCTCCACCAAGCGCGTCTTGCTCATCGCGGCTAACCCTGCCGTGAGCACCCAGACCGGCTGGCCTATCGGCTTTTGGTACGCCGAGGTCACACACCCTTACTGGGCCTTCACCGAAGCGGGTTACGAAGTCGAAATCCGTAGCCCCGACGGTGGCGACCTGCGGGCCGACGCTTACAGCGACCCTGAAGACCCCAGCGGGTATAGCGCCCACGACCTGCTCAGCCTGGGCTTCAAGAAGAGCGAGGCGCACGCGGCTCTCTTGCACGGTACTCAGAGCAGCGCGGGTGTGCAGCTCGAGCACTACGACGCCCTTTTTGTCACCGGCGGCCAGTCGCCGATGTACACCATGCTCGAGCACGCCGGGCTGCACGCGCTGTTCGCCCAGTTTCTCGAGGCGGGCAAGGTGGCCGCCGCCATTTGCCACGGCACCTGCCTGCTCTTGAAGGCCAAAAAATCTGACGGTACTCTCATTGTGGACGGCAAAACCTGGACTGGCTTTGCCAACAGCGAGGAGCGCTACGCCGACGACTTCGTGGGGCAGCGCATCCAACCCTTTTGGATAGAAGACGAGGCGCGGGCGCTCGAGCACACCAACTTCATCGTGGCCCCCATGTTCAGCGCTTTTGCCTACCGCGACGGCAACTTTATTACTGGTCAGCAGCAGTACAGTGGTGCGAGGGCTGCTGAACTGGTCATCGAGGCGCTGGGCCGCTAAGCTTGGCGCACTCCAGCAGCCTGGATGTTTGTATGGGCGTTTGGCAAACGCTTTTCACCGCTCGAGCCAGAGCCAAATTTGCTCGAGCGCACCGAAACTTTCCCATGAGAAAGGGCGCACGTTGGTGCGCCCTTTCAAACTTCAACTCGAGCGAAACTCGCTTACTTGCGATAGGTAGGGTCCAGAATCTTCTTACGCAGACGAATATTCTTCGGCGTAATCTCCACGTAATCCTCGTCCCCGATGTACTCCAGCGCGTCCTCGAGCGTGAGTTTGCGGGGCGGGGTCAGGCTCATGGCGTCGTCGTTGCCGCTCGAGCGCACGTTGGTGAGCTTTTTGTTCTTGCACACGTTTATGTTGAGGTCGTTTTCACGGCTGTTCTCACCCACAATCATGCCGATATACACTTCGGTGCCGGGGTCAATAAAGAACGAACCGCGCTCTTGCAGCTTCCAGATAGAGTACGCGAACGCCTCGCCCGCTTCCATGGCAATCAAGCTACCGTTCTGGCGCGACTTGAGTTCGCCGGCCCACGGCGCGTAACCGTCGAAGATGTGGCTCATGATGCCCTCGCCCTGGGTCATGCTCAGGAACCCGGTGCGGAATCCGAACAGCGAACGCGAGGGAATTTTAAACTCCACCTTCACCCGGTTGCCCATCGGCTCCATGTTGACCATCTGACCCTTACGGCTCTGGAGAATACCGATGACGCTCGAGGAAAAGCTGTCCGGCACGTCAATCACCAGGTGCTCGAACGGCTCGAGCTTCTCGCCGTTTTCATCCTCACGGGTGATGACCTGCGGCGCGCCCACCTGCACCTCGTAACCTTCACGGCGCATGGTCTCGAGCAGGATGGACAGGTGAAGCTCGCCGCGACCCGAAACCAGGAACTCGTCGGCCCGCAGCTCTTCCACCCGTAAACTCACGTTGGTCATCACCTCGCGGGTCAAGCGGTCACGGATGTGGCGCGAAGTCACGTACTTGCCTTCCTTGCCCACGAACGGTGAGGTGTTGGGCGCGAAGGTCATGCTCACGGTGGGTTCGTCCACGGTGATGATGGGCAAGGCTTCCGGTTCGGCAAAGTCGGCCACCGTTTCGCCAATCTGGGCGTCCTCGATTCCGGCCAGCGCCACGATATCCCCGGCGCTCACCTCGTCCATCTCGATGCGCTTCATGGACATATGGGTGAACGGCTGCACCACCCGGCTTTTGGTCATGGTGCCGTCTTTGTGCATCAGTTGCACGAACTCACCCTTCTTGACCGTGCCGCGCTGCACCCGGCCAATCACGATGCGGCCCAGGTACTCGTTGTAATCCAGATTGGTCACGACCATCTGAAACGGCGCGCTAACATCCACCGCAGGCTGGGGGCAGTGCTCGAGCACCATGTCGAAGAGTTCGTGAAAGTCGTCCTGGGGCTTGTTCAGGTCCTTGTAGGCTTTGCCCTCCCTCGAGATGGAGTAAAGCACCGGAAAGTCGAGTTGCTCATCCGTCGCCCCCAGTTCGGCCATCAGGTCGAAGGTGAGGTTGACCACCTCGTCCGGGCGGGCGTCCTGGCGGTCAATCTTATTGATGACCACGATGGGGCGCAGGCCCAGCTCGAGCGCCTTTCTGAGCACGAAGCGGGTCTGGGGCATGGGGCCTTCGGCGGCGTCCACCAGCAGCAGGCAGCCGTCCACCATGCCGAGAACCCGCTCGACTTCTCCACCGAAGTCCGCGTGTCCGGGGGTGTCCACGATGTTGATTTTGACGCCCTTGTACTCCACCGCCGTGTTTTTGGCCAGAATGGTGATGCCGCGCTCGCGCTCGAGGGCGTTGCTGTCCATCGCCCGTTCCATGAGTTCCTCGCCGTGCGCCTGGACCGAGGTTTGCTTGAGAAGCCCGTCTACCAGGGTGGTTTTACCGTGGTCAACGTGGGCGATGATGGCGATATTGCGGTATTCCATGAATTCTCCTGAGAGGTCGCCTTTTTGAAGGTCGGCCTAAATTAAACTGCTCAGCCCGAGTGTGGTCTTTCCAATGCTCAGAACTCGAGCGGCAAGCAAAAAGCTAAACTGCAAACTACAGGCCCCACGTCATGTGCATGCAAGCGCACAAACTCTGTCTGCGCTCGAGCGTGCTGGCAGGGGTTTCAAGGCTTTCTCTAAGTTCTCGAGCGCTCTAAAGGAAGGGAAAGAGTCCTCGAGCAGCCCAAACTTTTAGAGTATAGCACACGTCAGAGTGAGAGCGAAGGACAAAACGAAGGATAAAATAGAGCCTCATAGCAAGCCCTCGGGCAAGGGTTTTCGCACTTTGCCTTACTCAGCGCTTTGCCCTAAACTGAGAAAGCTTAAGGTATATTTAGATTCCCTAATGTTTGCCAGGAGGCCGTATGAATCGTCTTTCACTCGCTGTTTTAACCCTCTCGAGCCTACTTTTTTCCTGCTCTAACAGCGCTCCCAAACCCAATCCTAATCTAGTCAACGCCAGCCAGGGCGGCAGCGTCTCGAGCCAGAACGGAACCCTCGAGATTCCCGGTGGAGCGCTGGGCAAAAATACCGAGATGATGGTGAAAGACGAACCCGACAGTGTCTCAGGAACCCCACCTGTGGGCGTAAAAAAGGTGCTGTTCACCACCCAGAGCATCATGGTCGGTGGGATTGACGCCAACTCTGTCGAGGACAACACCCTGAACCTCAACAAGCCCATCACCTGGAAGAGCAAGTGGAAGCCCGAGACACTGGGGGGAGTTCCTGAAAATCTGGCGCTCTTTCAGGTCAAGGGTGGAAAGTGGGTACGCTTCGAGAATGTGGACATAGACGTTAAAAACAAATGGTGCAAGATTGAGTTGAAAGGCAAGATAGACAAGAGCTTGATTTTAGTTCTGGGCCTCGTCAAATCAGAAGGTTCGGACTACTAACCCACTTTTCGCCTGCCCACCATGACCTCTCTTCCAACTGCCCTTGAAGCGCTCGAGCAGGCCGTCTCAGATGAGGTGTGGCTGGAAAAAGCCGTGGCCCTGGGGCGTGAGTACCTTCAACAAGGCGACACCTCGAGCACGGCGCTCGAGCTGGCAGAGCGCACTGTACAGCGGGCGCGACTCCTGAATCACTCTGGTCTTGCAAGTGCGCTCATCACGCTGGCCCTGTTCGGTTGGCGCAGGGGAGATTGGGTGTCGGCCATTGCTCACCTCACTGAAGCAGGTGAGCAGCCTCATTTGAGTCAGGACCCGCCCACCCAACTACGCCACCTAACCTCGCTAGGTGCGGTGTTGCATTCGCTGAGCGATTTGGAGGCCGCCGCCGAGCGCTACGGCGAAGCTCTGAGTCTGGCCCGTCGCCTTCAGGACACCACCGGAGAAGCTCGAGCGCTCAACAACCTCGCCTTGATTGAGCAGCAGCTTGGGCATTACCCCGAAAGTCTGGTGCTGTTTCGGCAAACCCTCGAGCGGCGTGAGGCGGTGGGGGACGAGATTGGAAGCTGCCGGACCCACATCAACATCATTGGGCTGTACTTGTCCTGGCTCGAGCAGTCTGAGGTTAAAAATTTCGATGAACTTTTAGGGCAGGCCCTCGAACATGTAAAAGTGGCACAGCGGTTGGCCCATAAACTGGACAATTCCTTTTTATGTGGCATGTGTGCTTGTTATTCCGCTCGAGCACACGTTTGTGCCAATGACTACCCGAAAGCCCGAGTGCAGGTGGACCTGGCCTTCAAGTTTGCCCAGACCCTCGAGAGTGCAGACTTCACCGCCCATGCTCAGGAAGCGTTGGGACTGCTCGAGCAGGCTCAGGGACACTTTGATTTGGCGCTCAAAGGGTATGAACAGGCTTTGAGCGGCTTTCAGGACCTCGAACAGCGAGACCAGGAGATTGGGCTACACCGCAGACTTTCCAAGCTGTACCGTTTGACCGGGCGCTTTGACTCGGCGCTCGAGCACACTGAGGCGGCGCACATTCTGGATGTGCAGGTGCGCTCAGAAGCGGCGCAGAAGCAGATGGAAGTTTTGACCACCCGCCGTCAGCTCGAGGAGGCACGGCTACGCAGTGAACTCGAGCGGTTGCGTGGCGAGGAGCTGGAAAAACTGGTGGGGGAGCGCACCGCTGCGCTCGAGGCCGCCCAACAGGAAATGCTCGAGCGCCTTGCGGTGGCGGCTGAGTTCCGCGACACCGACACCGGAGAGCACACCAAGCGGGTGGGTGAAAGGGCGGCTGCGGTGGCCCTGGTGCTGGGCTGGGACGCGCAAACCGTAGAAATTCTCCGCAACGCGGCACGCCTGCACGACCTGGGAAAAATCGCGGTTTCGGACACCGTTTTGCACAAACCGGGCACACTCACGCTCGAGGAGTTTGAAACTATCAAGAGTCATACCACCGTGGGAGCCAAAATGCTCGAGCACACCACCTCACGCTTGCTTCAGATGGCCGGAGTGATTTGTCTGAGTCACCATGAAAAGTGGGATGGAAGCGGCTATCCCCAGGGCCTGACAGGTGAAAATATCCCGCTCGAGGGCCGAATTGTGGCGGTGGTGGATGTACTTGACGCCCTCACAAGCTCTCGCCCCTATAAACGCGCCTGGACACTCGAGGAAGCGCTCGAAGAAATCCGCGCTCAGTCTGGACGGCATTTTGACCCGCAGGTGGTTGACGCTTTGTTTGTTGCGCTCGAGATAGAAGCAATGAGGTTTGTAGAACAAGCAAGCTGAATCTGTCCTCGGGTGTAACTCAGATTCATGAGGTGGCTGTTGCGCCTGGAACGACCCTTTTCTCGTGAGAGCTACCGCAGTCTGACAACCGCTCTACAGGGGAGTTCTTTCAACCCGCTCGAGCAAAGCTCACCGTCTAACGAAATCCCGCCAAATCGCTCGAGAGCAGGAAAACACAGTCGCTCTTGGCCTCGGTGCGGACCACCACATCGAGCTTGGGGCCGGGAAGGTACCTGCTCAAGTCGAAGTAGTACACCATGCTGCCCGCCCACAGCTTGTCGTCAGTCTGCTTCCAGTCGGTGAGGAAGTTGGTCTTAAAAGGGCGCACAATCGTGCCGTCCGCCGCTTTGACCGCCACGTTGTAAGCGTCTCGAGCCTTTTGAATCGGGAGTCCCGCCATCTGCATGTAGACCCGCAGGTTGCCGTCGGGCAGAATTTTTTTGGCGTCCTCGAGCAGCTTGGCCGGTTCGGGGGTGTCGAAGTTGTCCCTGGCGGACGCGGCACTCAGAAACACCACGTCGGCCTGACCGCTCACCAGCACTCCGGTGGGGCGGCTACCGCCCTTGACGTAATCGGTGGGGGCAGCTTTCCAGTTGGTCACACAGGCCGGACTGCCGCGAAACAGCGACACCGCACCGGGCGTGCCGAACTCGCCTGCCTTCACCGTGAGGTCGAGGGTAGCCACCGTGTTCAGGCCCTCACTGCGTAGAAAAGCCGAATCAATCACTTCCTCGGTTCCCTTGAGGTCCAGCGCGGGTGTCCAGGCGAACGCGCTCTGGCACAGCAAAACACATGAAACCAGCACGGCGTGGGCAAAGGCAGCTTTCTTCATGACCCCATCCTAAAAAAGCGCGGTGAGATGGGCATTGCACAATTTTTCATCTCGAGTCAGGATGGGAGGGGCAATGGGCGGTGAGTTGGGAGCGACGCGCTGGATTCAAACCCTGCCGAGCGCGTCCTGCTCGAGTGTTCCGAAACAGTGTAGGTCCGGTGCGAACTTGCGACATGCTCGAGCCGTTCCCTCTCACGCGGGGATTTATACTTGGGGCATGTTGACCGCGCCCGCCTCCGTCCGACCCCTGCTCGAGAGCGCCCAAAAAGCGGCTCGAGGGCTGGCCCAGAAGAACCGTAACGCCGCGCTCGAGCACATCTCACGCGCCCTGCTCGAGTTCGAGACCGAGATTCTCGAGGCTAACCTTGTGGACGTGGCGCTCGAGCGACAAAAGGGAACCTCGGGTGCGCTGCTGGACCGCCTCAGCCTGAGTGCAGGGCGGCTCGAGGCTGTGCGGGAAGGGATTGCCCAGGTGCGCGCGCTTCCCGACCCGCTGGGACGAATTCTCGAGGGTTGGCGGCACGAGAACGGGATGAGTTTTGAAAAGGTGACGGTTCCCTTTGGGGTCATCGGCATGGTGTATGAGTCGCGCCCGAACGTGACCGTGGACGCGAGCGCGCTGTGCCTCAAGAGCGGCTCGAGCGTGGTGCTGCGCGGTTCCTCGAGCGCGCTTGCCACCAACCGGGTACTCGTGAAGGCAATGCAGACCGGCCTCGAGCGGGCGGGCTTGCCCCGAGATGCGGTGCAACTGATTGACTCGACGGACCGCTCGAGCGTGACCGAACTCATCACCGCGCGGGGGCTGGTGGATTTGGTCATTCCACGCGGCGGGGCCGGACTCATCGCGCATGTGGTCGAGAACGCCAGGGTGCCGGTCATCGAAACCGGGGTGGGCAACTGCCATTTGTACGTGGACTCGAGCGCCGACCTGGAGATGGCCCTGAATATTCTGCTCAACGGCAAGGTGCAGCGCCCCGGCGTGTGTAATTCGCTCGAGAAGCTGCTGGTTCACGCCGACCTGGCCCCGATTTTCTTGCCGCTGGCGGTCAAAGCTTTGCGTGAGGCGGGCGTGGAGGTGCGCGGCGACGACGATGCCCAGCTCTACGCCCCCGGCGTGATTCCGGCACAGGGGGCCGATTGGAGCACCGAATACCTCGATTTCATCATTGCGGTGAAGGTGGTCAAAAATCTGAGTGAGGCGCTCGAGCACATTCACACCTTCTCGAGCGGACACAGTGGGGCCATCGTGACCCGTTCGCTCGAGAGTGCGGCCCGCTTTGAGAACGAGGTGGACGCGGCGGCGGTGTATGTGAACGCCAGTACCCGCTTCACCGACGGCTTCGAGTTCGGCTTTGGCGCGGAAATCGGCATCAGCACCCAGAAACTGCACGCTCGAGGACCGATGGGCCTGCGTGAGATGGTGAGTTATCAGTTTCGGGTGCGGGGAAGTGGGCAGATTCGGGGGTGAGGGGATGCTCGATTGAACAAGCCAACCCATATTCGATCCTGCGCTAAGCTCGAGCCATGATTATCGCCATTGGAAACGACCTCATCGAACTCGAGCGCATACGCAAGGTCCTGGCCCGCGAGGGTGAGCACTTCCTGCACAAGATTTTTACGCCCGCCGAACTCGAGTATTGCCTGAAGCACGCCGACCCGGTGCCCTCGCTGGCGGCTCGCTTTGCGGCCAAAGAAGCGTTCCAGAAAACCTGGCCTCGAGCGCACGGCTGGAAGGACGTGTGGACCGTGCGCGACCCCACACCGCAGGGTCCCTTTTCGCACACCCGGCCCCGGCTCGAGTTCGTACCCGAAATCGCGCTCGAGCTGAGTCAAAACGGCTGGACCGCGCATCTGAGCCTGACCCACACGCGGGAACACGCGGCGGCGGTGGTGGTGCTCGAGGGGTTGTGAGGGTCGTTCCGTTGCGCTGGGGGTGCGTTTTCGCTTGAGTGCGGGAGATAGGGAGATAGGGAGCAGGGGAGACGGGGAGAAAAAGCTTGAACTTGCCTCGTTCCCCCAATCCTCACCCCCTCACCCCCTCACCCCTCTATCTTTCCCCTCAGCCATACCCTGTAGGCTAGTTTCCTGATGCCCACGGTTTTACTCATCAACGCCAACTCCAAGCGCGGACAGGAGATGTTCGAGGCCGCGCAGGACGCGCTCAAGGCGGTAGGGTTTCACGACTTGGAGCCGCACGCGGTATCCTCGCTCGAGGAATCCACGGCGGTGCTGGGAGCCGCCATTGAGCGCGGGGATGAGATGGTGGTAGTCGGGGGTGGCGACGGGACACTCTCCAGCAGCGCTCACGTTCTGGCCGGGTCCGAAACCGCCCTGGGCGTGCTGCCGCTGGGCACCGGCAACACCTTCGCACGCGGCCTCGAGCTGCCGCTCGACCTCGAGGGAGCTGCAAAAGTGCTGGCTAAGGGTGAGTTCGCGCGGGTGGATGTGGGCCGGGTCAACGGGCGCATCTTCATCAACAGCGTCTCATTGGGTGCATCTGAGCAAATCGCCTCGAGCCTGGACGGGGACCTCAAGAAAAAGCTGGGCCTGCTGGCCTGGCCGGTGGCGGCGTTCAGGGCGCTGCGGGGACGCCGACCCATGCGGCTCGAGCTGCGAACCGAATTTCTCAAGATGAATGTGAAAACCCGGCAGCTCCTCATTGCCAACAACAGCAACATCGCCAGTTTCGTGACCGCACCGGGCGCGACCCTGCAAGACGGG
>Ga0209100_1002235_pt1 | contig 12276 bp, 17 predicted proteins | sample lystaG_FD_185480 | JGI IMG/M metagenome (GOLD analysis project Ga0209100, IMG submission 185480) | Glacier valley bacterial and archeal communities from Borup Fiord, Nunavut, Canada, to study Microbial Dark Matter (Phase II) -... | ecosystem: Environmental > Aquatic > Freshwater > Ice > Glacier ...
TAACTTCTTGATGGTGCCATAGTACTGCTCTTATGTTGCTATTAAAGTAGTCGCTAAAATCTCCATATGACAAAAAAGGACAAAAAAATAACCCCTCGCGAACGAGGGGTTATTCGAAACACTGGTATTACCAGCTACGTTGACGGAATGATCCGCCGTCGTTGCTTCGTGGGCGATCTTCTTTAGGTCGTGCAAGACTAACGTTTATTGGACGTCCGTCGAGTTCTTTACCGTTTAGTTGATCAACGGCTTTGTCGTTGTTTGCTTCATCAGCAAATTCAACAAATCCGAATCCCTTTGAGCGGCCGCTTTCGCGGTCCATAACGACTCGTGCACTAGTCACTTCGCCGATTGTCTCAAAGAAAGCCTTTAGGCTGTCATCGTTAGTTGCGTAAGCAAGGCTACCGATAAAAAGATTTTGTGATGCCATATTGGATATCTACTTCTTTTCTTCTTCTAATTACTTGTTGTCAGATCGACCATGACGACAGTATTACGGTGAAGAAGAGTGAATATCTATATAAGATAAGCGCTCGCCATCCACTTTGGTACGCGTTGTGCTTCTGAACGTTACTTAGTTAAGCATATTCTCAAATAAAATACTAGCCCTACCTCTGAATATTACTGCCTAGATAAGACTTGCGCTAATGCTTAAAAGGGGGCATAATGACGATATGCTGATGCGCAATGGGACAAAGTCCTATGCGCGACAAAATAAACACGTCAGACAAAAAAACGGCGTCCCGGGTGGGCGCGCAGCAGCCGAAAGTACGTCTTCTTAACCGGAGGCGTATTTTTGTTGGGATGTGTCATAATAGAGCTAATGTTAAAAAAATTCATCCAAAAAAGACTAGAACGGTACGTAAAAAAGTATCTTCACAAGCATCCAGATGTGAAATTGATCATTGTCACGGGATCTGTCGGTAAAACGAGTACAAAGGTAGCTATTGGGACAGTGTTGTCGGAACGATTTCGTGTCCGCTTGCACGAGGGTAACCATAATGCGGAGCTCAGTACACCGTTGGCGATTCTTGGGATCGAATATCCAGATAATCTCAAAAGCATCACGGCGTGGCTTGAAATATTCGCAGCAGCCAGAAAACGGATTCATGCACCGAGTGATATTGACGTTATCGTGCAGGAAGTTGGAAGCGACGGTATCGGTCAGGTCCCTCATTTCGGGACCTACGCAAAGCCTTATATTGCCGTTGTTACCGCTGTTTCTGAAGAGCACATGGAATTCTTTAAAACACTTGATGCGGTCGCGGCCGAGGAGCTATCGGCAGCCAACTTTAGTGAATATGCCCTTATTAACCGTGACAATATCGAAGGCAAATATGCTGCCGATCTGACGAATCCGCACATGAATACATATGGTATAACAAATGCCGCAGAATATCATTTCATTCAGGAAGATTTTACGTTGAAGGACGGTTTTACGGGGATCTTTAGTGTACACGGTGAATTTGACATGGGCATCAAGGTGACACTACAGGTTGCTGGTGAACATAGTATTCGAGCAGCCGTGGCTGCCGGTGCCGTAGGGCTACGTCTGGGGATGACAGAGGCGGAACTACGAAGCGGATTTGCGAAAATTCGAGCCGTCAATGGTCGTATGAATATCCTTCGAGGCGTCGAAGACACGATTATTATTGACGATACATACAATTCAAGCCCGCTCGCGGCCGCCTCTGCACTCGAAACGCTCTATCAACTGTCAGTCCCGCAGCGTATCGCTGTCCTGGGGAGTATGAACGAACTGGGTGATGCGTCTCCAGCTGCACACGAGGCTATTGGAAGGATATGTAACGCCAATTCGTTGACATATGTCGTCACGGTCGGTGAGGAAGCTGAAAAGTACTTAGGACCAGCTGCACAGCTAAATGGCTGTCGCGTGGTGAGTTTTAAAACGGCACTTGAGGCCGGAGCCTTCGTGCATAAATCACTCGAAGCTGGCGCTGCGATCCTTTTCAAGGGCTCGCAGGGTGGTATCTATCTAGAAGAAGCGATAAAGATCATTCTTCACTCAACCGAAGACGAATCAAAACTTGTTCGTCAGTCACCTGAGTGGCTAGAAATCAAACAAAATTTCTTTTCAAAATTTAGCTAGAGAGTGATCTCTATAACGCCCCTGTTATCGACGGGGGCGATTTGCTATACTTGTAAAAGTTATGCAACGCTATAATCCATCTGAAATCGAACCAAAGTGGCAAGCTATCTGGGAAGACCAGAAGGCAAACGAAGTCACGACCGACCCTTCAAAGGTAAAAAATTACGTATCAGGCATGTTCCCGTACCCTAGTGGAGCTGGGATGCACACAGGTCACGCTTTTAGCTGGGCGATTGTTGATGCGATTGCACGCTTTCATCGCCAACATGGCGAGAATGTTCTTAATCCAATTGGATGGGACACGTTTGGTCTTCCTGCTGAGAATTATGCGATCAAAACAGGCACAGCGCCTGCACTTGCAACGGCGACTAATATTGCCAACTTTAAAAACCAATTCAAACGAATGGGCGTCAGTATCGATTGGTCGCGTGAAATCAACACGAGCGACCCCGAATACTACCGCTGGACACAATGGGTCTTTACGAAATTATTTGAACGCGGTTTGGCGTACCAAAAAGAATCATTACAATGGTGGTGTCCGGTTGATAAGACCGTCCTTGCAAACGAGCAAGTCGAAGCCGGTCACTGTTGGCGCTGCGGTAGCCTTGTTGAAAAGAAACTATTAAAGCAGTGGTTCTTCAAGATTACAGATTACGCAGACTCTCTTCTGGAAGAGATCGAAGACCTCGATTGGCCACAAAAGGTAAAGACGGCCCAGACTAACTGGATTGGTAAGTCTGTGGGTGCCGAAATAGAATTCTTGATATCGGATGTTTCTTCAACCAAGAAGTCTATTTCTGTCTTTACGACTCGTCCTGACACGATTTTCGGGGTGACGTTTGTCGTCCTTGCGCCAGAACACCCGCTTTCACTCCAGCTTGGTGTTGGTGACTTTAAGGCCGATTTACAAGATTACATCAAAGCGGCAGTCAAGAAATCCGAGATTGATCGGACAAATGACACGAAAGAAAAAACAGGTGTCTTTACTGGTTCGTACGCGATCAACCCAGCGAATGGCGAGAAAACACCGATTTGGGTCGCTGACTACGTACTTGGTGGTTATGGCACGGGTGCAATCATGGCGGTTCCAGGTCACGATGAACGTGATTTTGCATTCGCAAATAAATTCCGCCTGCCTGTGATTGATGTCATCGAGAAACCAGCCGAATACGAAGAGGCTATTTACCACGGTGAAGGCCTGATTATGAACAGTGGTCAATTCGACGGTATGCCATCGAGTGATGCCCGCGAAGAGGTTGTGGCTTGGCTCGAAGCGCAAAAGCTTGGTCGCGCAAAAACAACTTTCAAGATGCGTGACTGGCTGATTAGTCGTCAGCGTTATTGGGGTGCACCGATTCCGATTATTCACTGTCCCGATCATGGTGCTGTCGCTGTTCCAGAAGATCAGCTACCAGTGATCCTGCCTGAAATTGAAGACTTCGCACCAAAGGGTGACGGACTTTCTGCGCTGGCTCGGAATGAAGAGTGGGTGAATACGACATGTCCTGAATGTGGTAAACCTGCAAAGCGCGAAACCGACACAATGGACGGCTACGCCTGCAGTAGCTGGTATCTCCTCCGTTATGCTGACCCAAATAACACTGAGCGTGCCTGGGATCCTGAAAAAGCAAACTACTGGAACCCAGTCGATTTCTATGTCGGTGGTGACCATGCTGTTGCACACCTTCTGTATGTTCGTTTCTGGACACACGTCTTTTACGACATGAAACTGTTGAACTTTAAAGAACCAATTAAAAAACTGATTTATCACGGTTATATTAACGCCGAAGATGGCAGCAAGATGAGTAAGAGCAAGGGTAACGTTGTCGATCCACTCGACGTGATTGATTCTGGCTATGGTGCTGATGCGTTACGAACCTATGTTCTTTTCATGGGTCCAATTGAGCTTGACGCTAGTTGGAGTACAAAGGGTGTTGCTGGTGTCTACCGCTTCCTTAACCGCGTTTGGACGGTATCGCAACAATATCTTGAATCTGAAAAAGATACTGACAAAAATGATCAAGCCTTAAAGGTCTTGATGTATAAAACAATCCGCAAGGTGACCGATGATTATCGTCGACAGAGCTTCAATACAGCCATTGCTGCGTTGATGGAATATGTGAATGAACTCTACAAGTTGAAGCTCGATGGATTCTCGAAAGACGGTTGGCACGATGCACTCGTCGCTCTGGTTCAGCTACTCGCGCCATTCGCACCGCACATGACCGATGAGCTATGGGTGCAACTTGGTGGTGAAGGGTTAGTGCAAAACGCTACTTGGCCTGTATGGGACGATGCTTTGATCGTCGAAGATGTCATTACGATCGCTGTTCAAGTGAACGGTAAGCTTCGTGGTGAAATTACGATCTCGAAAGATACTGATGCTGAAGCAATTAAACTCCAGGCACTGGCGCACGAAAACGTTGCGAAATTTGTTGCCAATCAAAAACCGGCCAAGATCATTTATGTTCCAGGCCGGCTCGTAAGTATTGTTCTTTAGATTACTAGTGAGTAATCGGTGAAGGAAGTGTCTCTAGGGACTTGTCCTCGCCTGGAACAACCTGTTCGGGGGTAGGTACTGTCTGACTAACTTCGATCGTGACTTTGCCATTTCGGGTACCATTCTCAAAATCGAGTTTATCTTGTGCTTGTTGGGCCTCTTGGGCATGTTGTTGCCCTTCTTTTTCGACGTGGGCTGCCTGATTATCAAGCGCACCAAAACCAAGGATCGCACCTGCACCTGTACCTGCAATAAGCGCGCTAGCGATGAGTGTATCTTTGGCCCCATTAAAGAGGTTCTTTTGGTAGGTGCTGATATCGTCTAGTATTCGTGCACTTTCGTTGATCCTTAGCTGAAAGTCTTCATCGGCTGCGAGCTTGTCGGCTTGGTTCTTTTCACTCAATTTGACGGCTTCGCGACCTGCTTGTTCGAGGCTTGTTTCAGTGTTTGTGTGGGGTGTGTATATTTCGCTCATATTTATATAATACGATACCACAAAACGCACTATAAGCATAACCACTTGAGTCTCGAGGTAGAAAATAGTATAATACGACTAAAGTTTTAATAATACCTACAAAAGGAGCACATGTCATGGGACAACCAAAGAAACAGAGTAGCCCCCGGAAGACCGGACTACGACGTAGCCACCTGCGCTTGATCCTCGCTCGTCGTGTGAACGGCAAGTCACCAGTCAAGGCAACAGCAACACGTAAAGAAACTGGCAAGAAAATTGTTGGCGCAACCGCTAAAGTAGCAAAAGTTGCAGCTACACCTAAAGTTGCCGAGAAAAAAGTAACTGAGAAAAAAGCCGCGAAATAATTTCGCGCTTTTTCCATTTACCTCTCGCACTACACCTTAAATTACAATAAAAGAGAAACAAACGCATTATGGCATCTAATCGTCATCTCGGTCGCATCGTCGCCCTACAGACACTGTATGAGTTCGAATTTCGAACAGAATGTAGTGACATTACCGTTGATGTTGCAGAGGTCCTTGGCCGAAACCTTGGACGCTACGAGACCGCTATCGATGATACCGACTTTGTCGATGCTTTGGTTCGTGGCGTACTGAAAGAGGCAGCAGGTATTGATGAAAAAATTCAACCTATCGCCCCTGACTGGCCAATCGATCAGATTGCCCGCATTGACCGTAATATCCTGAGAATTGGTGTCTACGAACTGCTTTTTTCAGCAGACGTGGTACCGCCAAAGGTTGCGATCAATGAAGCCGTCGAACTTGCTAAGGCGTTTGGTTCCGATAACTCGAGTAAGTTTGTGAACGGCGTTCTTGGAACTGCCTACCGCACGCTTGTAGAGGGAGTGACTGATGGCAGCACCGCAGTTTGATAAATTCAAAAAATACTTCACCCGAAAAAAACCGTCAATTCAGGAGATAGTTCGCGAGCCAACAGCTGGCGGTATTGTCTTTCGACGCGGTAAAGAAGGCGTCGAAATTCTGTTGATCCAAGACGCGAAAGACCGTTGGACAATTCCAAAGGGTCACATCGAAGAGGGTGAGACGGCTCAGCAGACAGCGAAGCGTGAAATCGGCGAAGAAGCCGGCCTCAAGCAAGTTGATGTCCTTGGATGGCTCGGTAAGATCCACTTCCGTTATCGCCGGATTGATAAATTAGTCCTTATGACGACACAGATCTATCTGGTGCGTGCCATGGGTGATACCGACGACATCCAAAAAGAAGAATGGATGAATGGCATCAAGTGGTTTAAGTTCCACGATGCACTCGATGCGATCGAATACGAAGACATCGGAAAATTAATGCTTATCGCTATGAAGCGTATACGGCTGGAGAATCTATAATGTCAGGCATGCAAACAGAACCATATCAAGCATTCGCACGCGATACCCTCGGCTTTGAATTTAGTAATCTCGACCTCTTGATTACTGCGTTCACCCACCGAAGTTATGTGAATGAACACCGTAAAAGCGTCAGTGATCACAATGAACGGCTTGAGTTCCTTGGTGACGCCGTCCTCGAACTCGTCGTGACTGACTTTTTGTTTCGGAACTATTCTGAAGCAGAAGGCATTTTGACGAGCTGGCGAGCTGCCTTGGTCCGTACGGAAAGTATTGGCGAAGCCGGCAACAAGATTGGCTACGAGCCACTGATTCGTATGAGTCGTGGCGAGAAGCAGGGAAGTGATCGTGCACGCATGCAGATCCTCGCTAACGCCTTTGAAGCACTGATTGGTGCAATCTACCTAGAGCGTGGCTATGATGACGCTGCGGTCTTTATTAGCGAGCACATCAATAGCAAGCTTGAAGCGATTATCGCCGAAGGCAGCTGGCGCGACCCGAAGTCACATCTTCAGGAAGTGATGCAGCGAAAAGATGGTGTTACCCCTCGTTATGTGGTGACCGAAGAGGTTGGTCCTGACCACGACAAGATCTTTACACTTGGTGTTTACTCGGGTGATCGATTGATCAGCAAAGGCTCTGGACCGAGCAAACAAGCTGCTCAACAAGAGGCCGCAAAAGAGGCTCTCTCGCACTATCAGACCTAAATAGTACACGTCACCCTGATAATAGATTGACGTACAGGGTAAAACAGTGTAAAATCAATCAAGAGTTAAAATTATTTTAAAGTGTTAGTTTATAAGCTAGCCGAAGAGTCAAAGGAAGTTCTGTTTATGCTCGCAATTCGATTGCAACGTCTCGGACGCAAAGGATACCCAACGTATCGTCTTGCAGTCCAAGAATCTCAACGCCACCCATCAAGCGGCCGTGTTGTTGCCTATGTAGGTAGCTATAACCCACACACAAAAGATGTCACCGTACATGTTGAAGAGGCGCAGAAGTTCCTCGACAACGGTGCTCAGCCAACCCCTCGTGTGGTTAAGCTTTTGAAAGACGCTGGCGTCAAACTCCCTACTTGGGTTGTTGAACCATCAGCTGACAAGCAAAAGAGCATTCGTCACGCTGACAAGCTTCGCAAGAACCAACCAGCTCCAGAAGTTGAAGAAGTTGTTGAAGAAGTTGCCGCTGAACCTGTCGAAGCATAGTTATATCCTTTGTACACAAAAACTCCCAGTTGATCTGGGAGTTTTTATTTTTTGAAACGAAATACCCCCGTATATTTCAACGGGGGGTGTGACCCTGAGGGTCGTGTTTCGATGTTAAGCCGTTTGGGCAAACTTGCGGTATTGTTCCATGATGGTCTCGGCATGGTTAGTGTCGAGACCCGCAGTGACTGCTGCATTGGTGCCATCTTTGTGGATCGCGTCGATGTAGTCTTCTGCGTGTTGTAGCTGGTCAAACCTCCAACGTGCTTTGATGGCGAGTTTTGCGATGAGCTCCTTGAATTCCTTCAAGCTAGTCATTCTTTCCTCTCTCGAAATTATACCAGGTGTATAACATATATATTATAGCATATTTTACACTAGTTATCAATATGATAAGCAAAAGTAGGATGAGACCTCGGCATTTCCTTGTGCTACAATAAAATTACGATAACATTGCGCGTGACCGTAAGGCATTAAGGGGGAATATGTCCACAATTGACCAGCAATTCATAGAGTATATCGTAAAATCTGTCGTGGGGCATCCTGATGATGTCGTCGTTGATAGAATTATTGATGAAAAAGGCGTTCTTTTGACATTAACAGTGAATCCAGAAGATCTTGGACGGATTATTGGCAAGCGCGGCGTGACTGCGCAAAGCCTCCGAACACTCCTTCGAGCACTTGGCACAAAGAACGACGCTCGGTACAACTTAAAGATCGTTAATAATGATGGACAAGATGGTCCAATTATTGCGTCATCACATGATCATAGTGACGCAGATGCGTCCGGAGAAGCGGTAGAAGAGGCACCTGTGGAAACTTCTACAGATGAGCCTGTGGACAAGGAGTCTGACTACTCAAAAAAGACTCGTGCAGAGCTTGCGGAACTCGACGACCTTGATATATAATCACTCATAAGTTCAGAACATCTTGAACTGCGAGACAAAGAGCTCATGCGAGCAACGAATCACCACATTTGTTGAGAGCCTATGTGTATAAGAAACCACCTTTTTTAGGTGGTTTTTTTATGGCAACCGCTCAGCTATCAATGATTCCTGCGTAGGCTATTGATACATGAGTTAGTTGCCCGGGATTCTGCCCGGGCAACTGGTGGTGCTCTCGGGCATCGCTCCGGGCGGCGATGCTTTTGTGGTGTTCTTGTTTTCTACTGATTGGCGTGCCGTTCAGCATCCCTGATGGTGTTTTGCACCTTCATGAATGCCGCCTCAGATTCTTCTCGCCGCAGGCGGTCGCCTTCGGCGATGCGGAGGAGTATCCTGTCCTCAAGTACTTTGATGCGGGGAGCCAGGATGGCGTTGGCCCAGATCAACGCAATGAGGACGAAGATCGCAATTGTGCCAACCACCGCTGCGGTGACTTGTGCTGATGCTTCTGCTGTGTAGTAGTGCACCGCAGATGCGAGCACTAGAACTATGACGAGGATCGCCACGTACAGTTGATCTTGTGCGTGGTGAAGCTGCGACAGTTCGTCATGCTTGGGGCCTTTCTTCATGGGCTGGTACTCCAATTTCGTAGAAGGTGGAAAGAACGCGTTCGTCAGTATGACGAAAAGCTAGGGAACATTATAGCACATATTTACAAAAAGGTCAATGTACCGTAGACTAGAGAGAGATGAAAAAAATTCAAGTGATCACTTTGTTTCCCGAAATGTTCGATGGCGTGTTAAATACGTCGATGATATGGAAGGCTCAGCAGCAACAGGCTGTTGAGTTTGCTATGGTCAACCTACGCGACTTCGGTCTTGGCCCCCGCCAACGTGTTGATGACACCCCTTATGGTGGGGGAGACGGCATGCTTTTGAAGCCCGAGCCGTTGTTCGCTGCAATTGAAAAAGCCAAACAGGCTGACCCAGACGCTAAAGTAGTGCTTATGACGCCACGTGGACAGCGCTGGAAGCAGTCTCTCGCTCAAGAGTGGGCTGATGCAGATCGTGGCTATATCTTCGTCTGTGGCCGCTATGAGGGCTATGATGAACGTATTGTGAGCCTCGTCGACGAACAGGTGAGTGTCGGCGACTACGTCCTGACTGGCGGTGAACTGCCCGCTATGACGATTATCGATTCAATTGTACGGCTTATACCAGGGGTACTGGGTGGCGAGAAGAGTGCGGAAATCGAAAGTTTTTCTGATGGTGAAACGCTCGAGTTTCCTCAGTACACCAAACCTTCTGAGTTTGCTGGCATGAAAGTGCCCGATGTCCTCTTGAGTGGTAACCACGCCGAGATCGCTAAATGGCGCGCTGCACACTCTTTCAAAGCTGAATAATTACATGCGCATAAAAAAATACCGCCTATTTTGGGCGGTATTCCTTTTTTTGTTGTGGTGGATATCGTAGAGCGAGTTAGTCACACATATTTTTTTGGAGCTATGTTTGTTTTTCGTAACTTTCGCTTACAAGGTACTTTAATGGAGTGTGACTAAAAGCGCAAGCGAAATATCAAAAATGACAACACTATACCTTTAATAGTTCATCCACAAACAGGAGGGTGTATACTTTTAGGCATGAGTATATTCGTTAAACCAGTACCTGCGCCGACACCTAAAACTAAGGATGTTCGGAGGGTAGCTCTGTTTTATGCCGGCATCTTGGTCGTCATGGCCGTTGCGCAACTCTTTAGTTTTGAAGACTTCCTAAAACTAGTGACGGACTTCGGTTTTCCTGGTGGTACCCAGTTTGCCTATTTCTTGGCAGCGTACCTAGTAACGGTGGAGGTCTTCGCCTTGCCGTTTTTGCTCCGTATGTCGTTAAGTGTCGCCTTTCGATGGCTGAGTATGGTTGCTGGATGGTTAGTGGCCTTTATCTGGACGGTAATTACTGTATGGTTGGCGCTTCATAACGGTGCAGTGAACAATGTTGGATTCCTAGGAACGGTTGTTGAAACGATACCAGGGTGGTGGGCGCTATTCTTGAGCTTGGCGTTAGGCATTTTAGCCGCCTGGGCATCATGGGGGATGTGGCCATGTCAGCGACATTCCAAAAGGGTTGCTAAAGACGTTCGATAGTTGCCGAAACAGGTCTAAGGCAGTATTATAAGGCTAATTGAATAAGGAGTTACGATGCAAATTATCAGCAAACTTGAAAAATTAGTACTTGGATGGGCGAAAGACGTTCCACACCTTCCCGTTGCTGTGCAAAAATGGCTTGGAACAAACGTATGGTGGATCGCCCTCATCGGTGCAATCCTAAATGGTATTTCACTGTTAGTCACAATGGGCGCACTATTTACGCTGATTGAAATACTCGGAACACCAAGTAGCACCTATCATATCGCCGGAAACTACAATGGCCTTGCGATATTGAGCGCCGCAGTAAACCTTGTCTTTATTGCGATTAACGGACTACTGCTTGCCTTTGCCGTAAAGCCACTGCAACTGAAGCATAAAAAAGGTTGGGTTCTCTTGTTCTTTACCCTTCTCGTTCAGGCTGTGTCGGTTGTCGTCAGCGCGATATTGAGCCTGAGCATCCTTGGCTTTATTATCGGTATATTATTTGGAACGATCTTCCTTGCAGTGAGCGCCTACTTTATCTTTGAAATTCACGGTCAATTCAACCACGCACTCAAAGCAACCATTAGAAAAAGTTAGTTACCCCTTAGCACTTGAGCGTTCACCTCGGTTAGTGTACAATTCCTTAGTGCATTCATCGCACTAATGGGATGTCGCCAAGTGGTAAGGCACTGGTTTCTGGTACCAGCATTCGGGGGTTCGAATCCCTCCATCCCAGCCAAGATGATTATCTTAAAAGACTTCGATCCAGAAGTCTTTTTTGTTTGTTATGATTAAAACATGTCTGATTTATCTACAATAATTCCCGAGCTTAAGTTGATGAAGCCTGTACCGGATCGTGATTCTGTATTTGCCTTGTCTTGGTTTGATTCGGAAAATGGACGAGATACGCTGTTGAAAATGGGAAATACTCCTAATGAAATCAGTGCACCTACTCTTGAAGGCGAACGAGCGACTATTGAAGAGTTTTTAAATCTTGAGATTGAAGGTAAGCAGAAAACTTGGATGCTACGGTACGGGGAAGTAACAATCGGTGCTGCTTGGATTGACTTGGTTGAAAACCATGGAGTAAAAGCGCCGAGTGTCCATCTGATGATCGGCGACCCTTTGTATCGCGGCAGGGGCATCGGTAAGGTCGTAATGAGCACGATGATGACGTATCTACAAGAAACAGGCCACAGTACTGTCTACTCGCGCCACCTAGCCAGTAATAAAGCGGTAATCGGGCTCAACAATTCGTTAGGATTTGTATTAGACGGTCAAGCATACACTGACGAAAATGGACTTGAATGGCAAAACGTAAAAATATCGTTAAAGCCGTAATTTTCCCGGAATATATCCACTAGTGACCGGTATCACAGACGACCTATCTATCGAAGCTGTATCATAAGTACATGCAAGATATCGACCGGCCATCAAAAGTGAAAAGTAGCAACCACACCTTGGGTGTCATGGGTATTGTTCTCTTGATATTACTGCTGCTTGGCGGGGTATTCTATGGTACATATCAATGGCAGCACGATATGGTGACGAACTTAAATAGGGAGGTTGCGCAGCTCAATACGCAGCTCGGTGACGCTCAAAAGCAAGTTCCGAATATGCAAAATAAAGACGAATCA
>Ga0209100_1002236_pt1 | contig 12272 bp, 10 predicted proteins | sample lystaG_FD_185480 | JGI IMG/M metagenome (GOLD analysis project Ga0209100, IMG submission 185480) | Glacier valley bacterial and archeal communities from Borup Fiord, Nunavut, Canada, to study Microbial Dark Matter (Phase II) -... | ecosystem: Environmental > Aquatic > Freshwater > Ice > Glacier ...
CGAGACCTGATTGAAGCAGCAGGGGCAAAACTGGTCTATTTATCGCCCTATTCTCCTGACTTTAATCCGATTGAGAACTGTTGGTCGAAAGTCAAAGCGTTTTTACGGTCGGTGGCGGCTCGCTCTCACGAAGCACTAGATCAAGGAATTACGGATGCCCTCAAGGCTGTGACCTTAAAAGATATTGAAGGTTGGTTCACCTACCGATGCTACTGTACTTAACTGAAATGAAAACCGCTATAATAGCATTAACGCCTGGAAGGATGCGCCCTTCCGCCCTCACGTTGTCGCCCGCTATCGACAAACTGCCTACATGTTCAAGACGGTGATGGCGTATTTGGATAACCTGGTCGATTGGGGCGACACGCTCTTCAGACAGGACACAGGCGAGAGTATCAACGAAGCAATGATGCTCTATGTCTTAGCCGCCAATATTCTGGGTATACGTCCTCAAGCTGTGCCTAAGAAAGGGTCTGTACGTCCCCAAACCTACGCCAGCCTTCGGGCTGATTTAGACGAATTTGGAAATGCTCAACGCAAGTTTGAAGCCGATATTCCCTTTGACGGGCTACCTCATCCCACCAATATTTCTGACTCCAATAGTTCTACTACAATCCGTAGCCTTGGCACGGCTCTCTACTTTGGCATTCCGCGCAATGATAAGCTATTGAGCTACTGGGATACCGTTGCCGATCGCCTGTTCAAAATTCGCAATAGCCTCAATCTTCAAGGCATCTTCCGACAGCTACCTCTCTTTGAACCCCCGATCGATCCCGCTTTACTAGCAAAAGCTGCTGCTGCCGGATTAGATGTTGGTGCGATCGTTAGCGGCATCAACCAGCCCTTGCCGCTGGTGCGCTTCCAGCTTCTGGTGCAAAAAGCCGCCGAAATTTGCCAGGAAGTGAAGTCCTTAGGAAACAATCTGCTATCAGCCATTGAAAAAGAAGACAACGAAGCCTTCGCCCTCCTCCGTGCCAAGCATGAGAGCGTGATTTTAGGACTTACAGAAGTGGTTCGTTACTCTCAGTGGCAGGAAGCGATCAAAACACGGGAGGGATTGGAGCAATCGCTGGCGATCGCGATTCAACGCTACACCTATTACGAAAAACAGTTAGGCAAAAAAGATAACGAAATTCAAATCCTTCAACTGGACGCTTTGGATGGCGATGGCTTAGAGAAGCTGAAGTTCAACGCCACTGAGCCGGAAGTTAAACTGCGCCCTGTTGAGGTGGACATTGCTACGGGATCAGCCGCTGACGTTGCTCAAGCCTTAAATGGAGGCAAAATTCTTAGCTCTAACGAGGTGAGAGAATCTCTTTTCCTTGAAGGCGCACAACTCGCTAGTGACGTTGCTAATATTCTTAGTCTTGCTAGTTCAGGCTCACATCTTATACCAACCGCAAAAGTACATTTGCAGCCTTTTGGCACAGGGGCGACTGTTGAGTTTGGCGGTAAGGAGGTTGGATCAGCAACAGGCGCTTTGGCATCTGGATCTCGCGCTCTTGCAGAGCGGTTAAACTTTGAAGCCAGAAGAGCCAGCCGCATCGATTCTTTGGCCCGCCGTGAACGAGAATGGGCATTTCAGAGTAACTTGGCGGCTGGAGAGATTACGCAGATCTTTAAGCAACTGCGGGCGGCGCAAATTCGAGAAGCCATTGCAGATCGAGAGTGGCGCAATCACCAGCAACAAATTCGTCATGCCGAGGAAATCGAGCGCTTTCTCAAGGGCGAAAACACACCGATCGGAGACACAAAACACAAGAAGACTAGCACCCAAGCCTTCTACACCTGGACGAAACGAGAGGTGAAAGGGCTATACGGTCAAGTTTTCCAGTTTGCCTTTGATATTGCCAAAAAAGCCGAACGCGCTCTGCAACATGAGTTAGGCAACTCAGAGCTTAGTTTTCTTCAGTTTGGTTATCTTTCTGGCAAAGAAGGCTTGCTGGCAGGCGAAAAGCTTTACCTGGACATCAAGCGTATGGAGATGGCATATCATGACCTCAACCAGCGCGAATATGAACTCACCAAACACGTTAGTTTGCTGCAAGTAAGTCCCTTAGACCTGCTGCAACTTCGCACCACCGGACGCTGCACTGTAGTTCTTCCCGAAGAACTCTTCGATCTCGACTGCCCCGGACATTATTTTCGTCGTATAAAATCCGTTGCTGTCAGCATTCCCTGTGTCGTAGGTTCCTACACCAGCATCAACTGCACCCTCACCCTGCTCAAGAGCGGCATCCGCAAAAACTCTCTCTTAACTGATGGCGAATATGCTCGTGATGGGGCTGAGGATAATCGTTTTAGCGATCATTTCGGCAGTTTGCAATCCATTGTTACCAGCAGTGGACAAAACGACAGCGGCTTGTTTGAAACTAACCTCCACGATGAACGCTACTTACCATTTGAAAATTCAGGTGTCATTAGCGAGTGGCAGTTAGAATTGCCCAACGAGGTGCGCCAGTTTGACTACGACACCATTTCTGATGTGATGCTACACTTCCGCTATACTTCCCGTGAAGGTGGTGGACTGCTGAGGAAAGGAGCGATCTCTAACCTTAAAGCCCAAATTGAGAAAGCAACAGCCGCTGGCTCAATGCGCCTATTCTCTATTCGTCATGACTTCTCTACTGATTGGGCAAAATTCAAGAGTGTCAAAATCGGAGGTGCAATTACTGATGCAACCCTCACCTTTGAAATCCGGGAAGAACATTTTCCTTACTGGAGCAAAGGCAGATTGGAAACCATTAAGCAGATATATTTCTACACTAAAAATTCCACAGGTATTATTGCTCAAAATCCAAGTAGCATCGAGGTAGAAGTCATCACTCATAAACCTGATGACACAATCACTAAAGAAATTTTAGCTGCGCCAACAAACATTGCTCTCCCAAAACCACCGGATAAATTTACGCTCAAACTTAAAGTACGTTTCAGTGCAAACTCAATGGAGGAGCTTTGGCTGGCAATGACATGGGGAAAATAAGATTAATTTTTGGCTGCTTTAGTAATGCTCAACTCGAACCTACTTGTCTGTCAAGATTAGATTGAGGGATAAAGCCGCTTGAGTTTAGTTCGAGCGTCTTGGGTGGTGAAGCGCCAGTCCACTGCATGACCTTGAGTATTGCGCTCCTGCTCCCAAGCTACAATCTCTTGCTTCAGGGGTTGAGTTTAACTCAATGCCACGATCGTTCGGGGACGGCTCCTCTGAGGCTTGAAAGCGGGTTGGGTGTCCACGGTCTTAGGGCATCGCTCGGTGTTTGGAGACAAACTTACAGACGGATCGCGCGATTGCAAGACGATTTCCGCTCTCTCTCTTGCAACTGGGTGTAGCGTTGAGGTTCCACGGGGTTGAGTTTTGAGAATCTGCTTATTGATTGTCATTCTCGCTCTCGCCGATCGCCCTCAAATACGCCTCACCTGCTGCCTGCTTAAACACGCCCTTGATGTAGCGTTCAAACACCCGATCGCTCTTGATCCCCATCAACTCCTTACCAAACAGTGGGTCTACCCCTCGCCGAGTCACCTCCGTTCCAAACGTGTGTCGAAACCGATGCGGGTGCATGTTCTCCACTCCTGCGATCGCCCCCAACTTCTTCACCATCTTGTGCAACCCCTTATAGCCCAACCGCTTTCCCACACTCTTCGGATCTTGCGCCAGAAACATCGGACTTTCTGGCATCGGCTCAAACATTCCACCCTGCTGCCGTCGCCACTCTAGATACGCTTCCAAATGAGATCGCGCCTCCCGACTCAGCGGCACCTCCGACACGTTCTGCCCCTTTGATCGGTGCACTGTCAAAATCTTGCCATTCCAACTACCCACGTTCAGCGCTGATGCCTCCGAAGCCCGTAGCCCATGACTGAGAACCGCTACGATCGCCCGGTCCCGCATTCGCGTCCGCTCGTCCAACTCCAACACTGCCCAAATCTCACTCAAGTCTTCTGCTTCGATATGCGCTGCCTGGGCTTCCGGTTGCCGTTCGAGATCGATCGCATCCGTGGGTAACGGCTGATTCATCGGGTAGCCGTTGCTGCGACGAAGCCAACTATAGAACGATCGCAGCGTATTGAGCGCGTGATTTACCGAAGTCGGTTTCAACCCCTTTAACTTCAGATCCCGTCGATACTTGCCGACCTGACTGGGAGTCACATCCAGCCAGGACTGACCCGACCAAGCTGCAAAGCGTTGGAGTTGTCCGCGATAGGTGCGCTGCGTATTCTCTGCCTTGCCCGTCTGCCGCAAAAATTCCTCAATCTGCCAGTGCCTCAGATCGGGCGGTTCTTCCAAGTGGGGTGTCTCCACTTTTCCCCCCTTCATTGAGACAATCACGATCGGGAGAACAGGTTCAGCGGGTAAAGGATTCATCACAAAATCAGAAGGTGGGGTGAATTTTAGATAGAGATAATTGCACTTATCTCTATCAGAATATTGTAAGAATATTAGTGCTATTTCTGAAAATCGAAGGCTTTTCACGGATAATCAAAGCGTGAGTAAAAGCAGGTCTTTTTCGGCAAGTCATCACCCCTCTTACGACTATGAGTACGAAAGATTTGATTATTCAGGAACTCGACCAACTGCCTGAGCCTTTACTATCGAGAGTGCTTGAGTCCATTCGTCGGTTGAAAACCGCTGAACTAGGCAAGGCTGAAGACCCCGTTTGGCAAGCCTACCTCGCCTCAGAACAGGAAAACGAGGAGGTGTATCGTCGTCTTGCAAACTCCTGAATTTCTGGATTTGGCGGATGTGCTACGGATTCACGATCGACAGATCCAAAAGTTTGGCGGCACTTCAGGCGTTCACGACTCAGGACTGTTGGAGTCTGCACTGGCTCAACCGCAGGCGACTTTTTCGGGACAACTCCTCCATGCAACCATTTGGGAGCAGGCGGCAGCTTACCTTTTTCATTTGGCAATGAACCATCCGTTTTTAGATGGCAATAAACGGACTGCGTTTGCCGTGATGGATACCTTTTTGCGGCTGAATGGCTTTGTCCTAACGCTCACTCAGAGTCAGAAGTATGAGCTAGTCCTTGAAGTGGTTGAAGGTACTCTCAGTAAGGAAGACCTGGCAATTCAACTCGAAGGAGCTGCGACTCTGCGTCCTAAAATCTGAAGATACCGTCTTCTAAAAACTTAAGCGATGTGAGCACAAGTGATACCTAGAATTATGGGTAGACTGACTAATGAGAAATGTTGGGCGTGCAGCCTGTTAACGGCAACTGAAGCTCGTAAACTTCACGATAAGGAGAGCGAGGGTGATGGCTGCTGGAAAGATGAGACTTGCCGCAGTCGCCGATCGTACTACCGCAAAGGGCGGGGCAAGGGGGTGCGGCGATTGTCTGCGATCAAGGTGGTAAAGGTGCCAATTCCAGCAGTGCCCTATGTGGTGCTGCACACCTATCTGGACAAGCCGCGCGCTCCTGCTGATGAGGTGGTGATTCACGCGATGTGTGCAGAACTGTGGATCGGGGGAACGCCTAAAGCAATGACGGAACCTCAGCATACCTTTGGGCTGCCGCCTCGCTTGGTGAAGGAGTATGCTCGGCAATTATTGGAGGCGCTGTATCAACAGTATGGAGAGGGGCAACGCAGAGGATTTGAACGATTTGCTCGTGAGGAACAGCATTCGATTGCCCAATGTCCGGCGCGTCCTTGTTCTTATCATGCTGCCCATCTCAATCTGGTTGGGGTAGAGGGATTAAGATGACGATTCAACCGCTGAGGCAGTCTTTGGGGGAAGCACTCCAGGTAGCGCGACTCATGCCAGAGCGAGCAAATCTAGGTGAGTTGATGCCACGAATCGATGCAGCATTAGCGCAGCTTTCCACAAGCAGTGCTCGGATGACAGACTCGGCGCGACTGCAAGCGGCGGGTGAACTGTTGCTGCAATTGGCTGACCTGTGTGCAGCGAGGGCTGAGGCGTTGATGACGGGGTGGGAGGAAACGCATCGTGACCCGATCGTCGAGCGCGACTTCTTTGCCGATGTGGTGCGGCAAACGATGGCAGTGGATTTAAGCGATTTAATGGAGCCAGTGCCATTGCGTCAGCCTCGGACAAAGCAAATTAAACCCACTGCAATTCAAGCAGGGTCGATCGTGGCACCCGTGGATAAAATAGCAGTCCTAGCCCTGGTGGATCAGTTAGAGATAGAAGCGGAAATTCAGAAGCAGCAGGCGTTAGCAATCACATACGACGAGGATGTCACGCGGTGGACGAGTGAAATTTCTCAATGGTTACAGACGGTGCCTGAAGATTTAGTTTCCTTCGCTCAACTGTGTCACGGCTTACAGATGCCGTGGGTAGAAGTGTGGATGGGACTGCTGTTGGGCGGCTTTGAGTTGGAGCAAGCTGGGGAGTTTTATCGCGATACGCTTTGGGTGAAACGTTCGAGCAGAAACGCTGCTGGTTGACCCGGGATTCTGCTCGTTTCTCGTTGAGAGTTAAAGATGCCGCTCTTCTGGAAGTCGCAGAAACCGCACTGTATCACTGCTCTTCCTCCTCAGTGACGAGACCTGCAAGAAACGACAGCGGATTGCTCATATCAGAGGCAAAGCCCAGGATGCCACGATCTCGGTGTTCATAGAGTAAGTCTCCTCGGTCGTCAAATAGAAAGGTCGCTCCTCGTTGAGTCAGATAGGCAGCATCCGGAACATAAGTCTTCCAGTGACTCAGCACTTCGGTCATATTTCGCAGTCGTAAAGTTGCCAGTTCAAACGGGCGCTGAAAGCCTCTGCCGCCTGCCCATTGAAAGACTGATCCTTTGAGCGGGGGCAGAGGTAACGCTTGTACGATTTCGTCATCAGCAATGAGCTGGGGAGCTTGGCGGTCTCCCCAATATCCTCGAAACACTTCAGCCAAAGTCCCAGGGCTACCGATTCCAGCACACATCAACAACAGATTGAGCCAGGCATTCTGAGCAACCGACAGACCAGGCAGTTTGAAGGACAGACCGGAATACAGATTAAGGACTTGATGCAATTCTGCGGTTGGGTCTACAAACAAACAGTCAGACGGGAAGTTAGTGTAAGCACAGAATTGCTGACCCGCATTGCGATCTCCAATGCCAACCGCTCGAACGACGATCCCTGCCGCCTGAATTTGGTGGCTCTCTCGCTGCAACCACCAGGCGTATTCCAAACTGTCAAAATCTCCCAACTGGGGCAAGAGCAGTACCAGTTGTCGAGGGGCGAACTCGCAGCCGCTCAGAATAGGAGCGACAGCTCCATCACTGACCCGTTGGCAGTTGGTTTGGCTCAAGATTGCATACAAATTCATCCGGCACCTGTTTTCTGAGGAATGGAAAGCTCATCGTAAAGTCTGGGATGGGTCAATGACCGTCTCTCTGGTAGATCTGAATTTTCGCCAGTCACTTTCACAGGTTAAGACTAATCATTGTCCCATTGCATGTATAGTTGCACATCGTTCTTGACCGTAGCTTTGAAACCAAGCCGTTCATACAATCCTCTGGCTGGATTGACTTTCAACACCCGTAGTTGGATGGGGATCTCTTTAGCGATCGCTTAATTTTTCAGCGATCGAACGAGTTGAGTTCCTAACCCTTTGCTTTGAAAGTCAGGCAGAATCGCTATTTAGTTCAAGTCTAGAGCCTCTCCTGTATCCATGACTGAAATGCAACCCACGTCCTCACAGGCATAGCGAACTATTGCAAAGGGTGACTCACTGAGTTCCTTCGGAAAACCAGTGGTTTGCCGTTCTTCATCCCAACCCCAAATCTGCTCAATATAGAAATAGAAGGTTTGTCAATGCAGGTTGAAGAGAAAGTCAAAATCTGCCGATGTGACTTTTCAAGTCTGTTCATGATGAGATTGGTTTCGCCATGTAAATGTCGGGTTTCCCCAATCCATTAGCATCTGGCATTACACCCACGATTACAAATCCACATTTCTGGTAGAACTCATACGGGTGCCGTCGCAGGTTCTTGATGGTCGCAATGTGGTCAGATACATTCGGATAGAGGTTGACTCCTGACAGTGTGGTTTTCTTTTCCTCATCGTCTGTTCCCACCCAGAGAGTGATGCCGCCTCGCTTTTTTACCTGCGTCTCCAAGTCCATCACTAGCGATCGCCCAATTCCCTGTCCCCGAAAACCAGATTTCACCACTAACGGGTGCAGTTCCCAGACATGTCCGTCATACTGCTGAATGCCACCAATCCAACCCAAAACTGTCCTTGATCTGTCTATGGCAATGCGACTAATCCGATCCGGTGCAAACGAATTTCGGACTTCCTGGAGGGATTCTTCCCGCGTCAGATAGCCACTAGGCAATGGCTCAAAGCAATCAAGCAATATCAATGCAGCCTGCTGAATGAATAAGTCATTGTCAGGACGCAGATCAAGAACTTGCATAAGCGGAGCTAGAACTGTGCTTGTTGTAAAACCTCTTACCTTTGATGCTACCGTTGAAAGGTAAGCTTTCTTTAATGCAATAGTCCGGACAGTTTTTGAACCGCTTCACAAGGCTCTCAGAGCTTACAGTTTCAGGATCGAGCTATTTTTTCAAAGTTAGCTCTACCCCTGGCTTTGATCATAAGATTCTGTCCACGGCTGAATCAGGGTTTGACGCTCAAAACCTGCTCAAACTTTGTCCAGAGCACTGTTAGTGGGAACAACAAAAATAATAAGACCATTGGTAATGAAACATGGCAGCAGCAAAAATTAGAAAGACTCCTGGAGTTTGCAATGGAGCTGCTTGTGTCGGTCGAACACAAGTCCCCGTGTGGAAATTGATCGCTTTGCACTCCCAGGGATGCTCAGACGCAAATTTGCTCAGCGATTATCCACAGTTGACCAGAGATGACTTAAAAGCTGCGCGTACCTACTACGCTCAGAACACAGAAGAAATCGACATTGAGATCGCGTCTGAGAACTCAGAGAGCTAGCATAAAATCTTCGGGTCATGTCTGACTGAAGATCACAGCGAGAATTGCCACTGCTTAACTGTGCGATCGCGACTGCCGCTAATTAAAAGACGCTGATTCAACGCATTCCTCAAATGGTTGGGGCTTGCTGACCCCTTTTGCCCTGCGGGAATTGCCAGGCTCGTGACTGAATCCGTGTGACCCACCCATTGCGCGATCGCTTCGCCTGTCTCCACCTGCCACACTTTCATCGTCTTGTCCCAACTGCCGCTGATCAAGATATCGTTTGACTCAAACATTAGTGCCGACACCGACCACGAGTGTCCAGAGATGACTCGAATGCACCGACCAGAAGCCACGTCCCACAGGCGAATTGTTTTGTCTTCACCCCCGCTAGCGAGGAGTTGACCGTCTGGAGAAAACGCGATCGCTCGGACTGCTTGAGTGTGTCCCTTCAGTGTGCGAACCAGTTTAGCCGTTTCTAAGTTCCAGATCCGAACGGTCGCATCAGCGCTAGCACTGGCAATCAGTAGCGCAAGCGGCGCAAAAGCAACGGCATTCACAGCTAATTGATGTGCCGCAAAAGTAGAGATCAGTTCGCCGTTGGTAGACCACAGCTTCACCGTTTTATCAGCACTGCCACTGGCGAGCCATTGCCCATCGGGGCTAAAAGTGACGGTGTTAACTTGCTGTCCGTGTGCTGCGATCGAGCAAATCTCCCGCTGAGCAACCCAATCCCACAGTTTGATTAGTCGATCGCGCCCGGCGCTCACTAACAGATCAGACTGATGGGGATGAAAGGCGACCGACTGCACAAACTGAGTGTGTCCGTGTAACACCACAACTTCTTTGCCAGTTGCAAGGTTCCACAGCCGCACAGTTTTGTCTTCGCTGCCACTAGCAATGTGCTGCTCGTCTGAAGCGATCGCCACCGCAGTCACGCTGGCAAATAGTCCTTCATGACCGCTGAATGTAGCAATGTTGCGCCAAGTTGCAGGCGGAGTCACGGGAGGAATCAAAATCTTTTTACCGCGCCACCGCTCGATTTCAGCGATCGCCACCGATGCAGACATAAATCGCTGACTCAGGCTTGGGGCGATCAGACGATCGAGAACTTGTGCCAGACGGTTTGCAGAGTCTCGATCAACCGTAGTGGCAGGATTAAGCCAGTAGTTACGCCAAATCCAACTATTCACAGTCAAATCAAACAGTTGAAAGGGTGCAATTCCAGTTAGTAGATGAATGCAAACGACTCCCAGACTGTAGAGATCGCTGGCAAAAACAGCCTCTCCTTGAATCTGTTCGGGAGCAGCATATTCAGGGCTACCACTGGCTCTGTGTGATCGATCGGCGCTAAGAATCGCTGCTCCAAAATCTACCAATACCAGTTTGGGTGAACCATCTGCCCGATCGCCGCTGCGAATAATGTTCTCCGGCTTAATGTCACCGTGGATCACATCTTGAGCATGAATCTGTTGTAAGATGGGCAGTAAGTTTTCTAACACCTGCCAGACTTCTGTAGAGCTAAATGAACCTTGAGTGCCGATCGTCTTAGCGAGACTGTTCCCCATAATATACTCCTGCACCAGATAACAAATGCTGTCTTGCTCAAAGCACTCTAGCAAAGCCGGAATTTGAGCAAGGCGACTCAGCGATGGCAGGGGCAGTTTTGCTTGTGTTTTACATCCAGTATCCCAACTTTGTTGAATCACACATTCTGCTGGCGGGGCAGAGTGGTCGATCGCCAACAGGGTACGACTAGACTGGCTTTGCCCCAGCAGCGCGATTGCCCAATAGCCGCGCAACTCTAAAAAGGCCCCACACCGCTGACAGCACAAATTCGTCAGCGGCTGAGGAAGCGGAGGACATTTAGGATTGAAGCAGTAAGCGATCGCATTAGCCCTGATGCGATTCATTGTCCTGGGCTTCTGGTGCGGCGGCTACTGGGAGTGCTGCCCCATTGGTACCATTGTGAGGAGACGGTGCATTTAGCATCGGGTTGCCATTGGCTTGATTCCACATCATCATGCTCATCAAACCCTCTAACAAGCCCGAATTTGCACTGCTGCTAACCGAGACATCAGGAACCACACGAACATTGCGATCGCCAATGACCTGCATTAACTGAAGTGCAGTGTAGGCCTGTGAGCCAAGTGAATTGACCCCAGCTTGGTAGGCATCAGCTTTGGCTTGTCCTGTGACGCGAATTGCTTCGGCTTCACCATTGGCCTGTTTGACGGCCGCGGCTGCTTGCAACTGAGCGATCGTAACACCTTCTTGAGCCGTGATAATCTCGCCTTGAATGTTTGCTAGAGCAGTTTCTCGCACCAATTCTTGTCGTTGCGTTTGAGCCACTCGCTGAACTTCATAAGTTTTTTGCTGCTCTTCGGCAATTTTGCGATCGGTCAAGGTTTGCATCAGTTCGGGTGGCGGCGTAATCAGACCAATCAGTGTATCAACTGCCTGCACATCATAAGCGCGGAGGGCTTGTCTCACATATTCAGCGGCTTCTGCCTGACGTTCGCTGCGGGCCGTCAGAAAGTCGAGAATTGTGTATTCTTGAGCCGAGTTGCGGAAATAGTTGCCGACGATCGGACGCAAAACGTGATCGACTAGATTCTGCATTGAACCCAGCCGGGAAATCACTTTAGGCGCATCGATCGCCCCCACATGGATAATTTGAAACACTTCCAATTCAAACTCAAACCCGTCAAACGACAGCAGTTTCAGCGCAATTAGTTTGTCATCATAACCATGTTCGCCGCTAAAGCGACTGGTGAAGTTCAGCACAATGTTGGTCGTGGGCACCAGTTCCACTTTCATGATCTGTGTATTGAGCGGATGTTTACCCGGATAGAGCGGCTCAATCCACACACCTTTATCGCCTTTGTTGACCAAGTTGCCATGCGTAAAAGCATCGCCGCTGACATCTTGATGAGAGGTACCCACAAACGAAATCACTACCCCGACATAGCCGATCGGCACTGCGGTCATTGCCACCTGTTCGGTTTGCACAAACCAGGGATTCAAGTTCCACGAGCCTGACAGCATTACCTGCTCTTGCAGTCCTCGCCGTCCGCCATTGTGGACAAACCGATCAGCTCTTTGAAAGTTATCGTGATCTGGCACGATTGCTCCAGCAATTTCGCCCGGCTCGATCGGCAGACCATCCAAAGTCGTGACTACACCTACCCCATCGGGGGCGATCGTATACACCCGCAACTGAGCAGGAGTCATTCCGTGTTTGGCGGCGGTTGCGGCCGTAATGCCCTGCTCAACAATGCTCTCTTTGCTTTAGTGATTGTGCCGATACAAACCACGTTAGCGTTGGGGTTAGCCTTGCTGCTCAACCGTCCACTTAAAGGAATGGCACTCTTTCGCACTCTATTTTT
>Ga0209100_1002238_pt1 | contig 12265 bp, 5 predicted proteins | sample lystaG_FD_185480 | JGI IMG/M metagenome (GOLD analysis project Ga0209100, IMG submission 185480) | Glacier valley bacterial and archeal communities from Borup Fiord, Nunavut, Canada, to study Microbial Dark Matter (Phase II) -... | ecosystem: Environmental > Aquatic > Freshwater > Ice > Glacier ...
TCGAAGACTTCGAATCAAGAGCTCCGGTCAGCTCATCGCACAGAAGCAGTTTCGGATTTTTGATAAGGGCGCGCGCAATGGCAACGCGCTGCTGCTGCCCGCCGGAGAGCTCCTTGGGAAACCTGTATTTGAAGGCGTCAATCTCAAGGGATCTCATCACGTCTTGGGTGTTCAGCGGATTTTTCGATATATCTGATACGACCTCGATATTTTCGGTCACCGTCAGATCCTGAATCAGGTTATAGAACTGGAATACAAAGCCAACATCCTCGCGCCGGTACTCCGTCAGTTCCCTCTGTTTTAATCCAGTAATCCTGCGGCTTCCGATTGTGAGTTCTCCGGAATCTATGCGGTCCAGTCCTCCGAGCATGTTAAGCATAGTACTTTTGCCGGAACCGGACGGTCCTAATACGACACAGATTTCCCCCTGGTTTATCGACAGATCTGCTTCGTTGAGTGCATAGACAAGCGCATCCCCTTCACCATACTTTTTTACAGCTTTCTTAAGTTCGATGAACATAACATTTCCTCCTTACATGAAAATAACAGGTACTTGCTGTACCTGTTATTTAAATAGACAAAGGTACGGCGCAAGCCATACATGAGTCTCATTATTTAAGGCAAGCCAGACCTATCGGTCAAATATGTTGACTTGCCGCGCACCCTGCGCTAATTACTCCCTCACGGATTATTTTCATTGTATTCTGCGCATTCTGAGTTAGTCAAGCATAACTCAATAATTAATAAGTACATCAACAAACAGAAGAATGAGCTGATAGAGGAAAGCATTTTCCGAATCGTCAATAGCAATATAAAAATGTTATAATATGAGAAATCCTGTTACAAACCTAAAAGAATCTGTATTGAATATTGCAGAACAGACTACTTTTGAAGGTGGACATAATCAGATGATAAGTAACCCAAAGGCAAGCCAGAAGCCTGAAAAGACGCCTGTTGTTAAAATTTTATTTCTATTTGGAATTATAGTATTTACCTTTGCTGCTGCAGGCTATGTTTTTTATAATTGGCAGACGTATACCCGGCATATTGAAAGCACGGCTGTTGATCTGGCAGAATCTGCCGTGGCGTTTCTGCCAACTGCCGATATTAAAGAACTGGAAGCAAATGACAATGATATTGGGAAACCCGCATATGATGAGTTAAAAAGAAGCCTTATGAAATTGAAGGCAGCCAATTCTAACGTACAATTTGCGTACTTGATGAAAAAGAACAATAACAAAATATTTTTTCTGGTAGATTCTGAATCTCTTGATTCACAAGATTATTCTCCTCCGGGGCAAGAATTCTCTGAAGCATCCAAAACGATTATGCAGCCATTTTTAGACGGAAAAAATATTGTAACTGAACCACTTAAAGATCGATGGGGAACTTGGGTCAGTGTTTTTGTCCCGGTCAAGGATTCACAAACCGATGAAATTATTGCGGTATTTGGCATGGACTATCCAGCCGATACGTGGAATGCAGAAATTGGGTCACTTGTCTTACAGAATGTTGTAATTTGTTTGTTCCTGCTACTATTTTTAATTTCTACGTACATTATATATGCCAAGAATTTGACGCTGAAAAGTATCGGCAGTAGTCTTGCTTCCAGCGAGAAGTTGTTCAAACGCGTATTGTCGCAAGCTCCCATAGGCATATCAATTGTAGAGGATTATTCTAAAGTTCTATTAATTAATCAAAAATTTGCGGAAATACTGGGAAGACCGCTTGACGAATTTGCCACTTATGACTGGAAACTAGTAACTCATCCGGATGATTTAAACGCTGACCTAGATCAATTTGAGAAGTTTAAGACAGGTAAAATGGACACCTATTCGATGGAAAAGCGATATATCAGACCAGACAACTCCATTATCTGGGTAAATATGCTGATAACACGCCTTTCTATAAATGATGAGGATAGTAATCACCATCTTTGTATTGTTCAGGATATCCAGGAAAGAAGAGTTGCAGCGGAGGCGCTGGAAGAAAGCGAACGCAGTAAAACGGTACTTCTATCCAATTTGCCGGGCATGGCTTACCGTTGTGACTTTGACAAGGAGTGGACTATGCACTTTTTATCAGATGGGTGTCTGGAGCTTACCGGATACAAACCAGAGAGCCTTCTTTACAACCATGATCTGTCTTATAATGACCTGATCGTGGCCGACTATCGGAATATCCTTTGGAATGAATGGGAAAAGGTACTCGCGTTCAAGAAGCCATTCCGGTATGAATACGAAATCATTACCGCCAAAGGCGAACGAAAATGGGTACTTGAGCTAGGTCAGGGAGTCTTTAGCGGAGATGGCGCCATTGAAGCCCTGGAAGGTATTGTCGTTGACATTAACGAACAAAAAACAAAAGAAGCTCATATTAAGTATGTAAATGATCATGATTATATGACGGGTCTATACAACAGGAAATATTTTGAAGAGTATAAGGAACGTCTTGATCAGGAAGGCCTTATTCCGATATCTGTTCTTGTCGGGGACATTAATGGAGTGCGGCTGATTAATGATGCCTTTGGTCTGGCGGAAGGTGACCGTCTGATAATTGAAGTTGCAAAAATCATGCAGAGCTGCTGTAGGGAAGGCGACTTGATTGCTAGAACTGGCGGTGATGAATTCACAATACTTATGCCATATTCTGATCAGGATAAAGCTACAGAAATGATGGAAAAAATAAAAGTTGTATGCGAGAAAATAAGTCTTGAAACATTTGGCACGGGTCAATATATTAACTTATCAGTAGGTTATGCGACGAAAAGCAGTAAGGAAGACAATCTTACAATTGTTCAAAAAGAAGCGGAGAATTATATGAACAAGCGTAAGCTTCTGGAACGGAACAGTTACCATAATGCGATATTATCATCTATCATGGCTACGATGTTTGAAAATAGTCATGAGACCGAAGAGCATGCGCAAAGACTGGCACTGCTCTGTAAAATGATTGGTGAGAAACTTCAGTTTACACCCAAAGACATGGATGAATTGCAGCTTTTTTCAATGCTCCATGATTTGGGGAAAATCGGAATTGAAGACGGGATATTGAATAAACCGGGAGCACTTACCGCGGAAGAGTGGGCGGTCATGAAAACACACCCTGAAATTGGTTATCGTATTGCCATGTCCTCCCCCGAACTTGTAACTATTGCAGAATACATACTTACTCATCATGAGCGCTGGGACGGCAAAGGATACCCGCAGGGGCTAAAGGGTGAAGAAATCCCCCTGTTATCGCGTGTTTTGGCCGTTTCGGATTCTTATGATGCGATGACACAGAACAGGGTCTATCGAACTGCAATTTCGAAGGAAGCCGCGATAGAAGAGATAACAAAAAATGCAGGAACACAATTTGATCCGGAGATTGTAACTGTGTTTATTGAACAAGTGATTGGTGATTGAATGATGACCGTCCAAACCTACTGGTTGTGAGTCTGATTTCCAGCAGTTTCGCAGGATATTTTGAGATCGTAAACTTGCGGATGTATTAAAATGAGAATCATCCGGACAGAGTACCCAAATACCTGACGCCGGAACAGAATGTATAAGGAGAGCAAATTTGATGGATATGCCAAAAACAGTTGAAATAGCAAACGGTATTTTTTGGGTTGGTGGAAGTGGTCAGGATGGCGGACTGCATTGTAATCCGTATCTGATCATTGATGGAGACGAGGCTGTTCTCATCGATCCAGGATCCGTACTTGATTTCGACTATGTTTTTGAAAATGTCTGCAGCCTTGTGCCTCTTGGAAATATTAAATATGTGATATTGCACCATCAGGATCCCGATTTCTGTGCCAGTGTGCCGCTGTTTGAACAGAAGGGTGCTAAATTTGAAATTGTAACTCACTGGAGAACACAAACCTTAATTAAATATTATGGTCTGAAGTCAGACTACTACATCGTAAATAACAATGAATTCAAGTTGGTTCTGAAGTCTGGAAGGGTTTTGGGCTTTGTTCCAACGCCATATCTTCACTTTGCAGGGGCTATCGCTACATATGACTACACATCAAAAGTATTGTTTTCCAGCGACCTTTTTGGTGCGTTTTCATATGAATGGAACCTTTATGCCCAAGACGACTATCTTGAAAAAATGAAAGCTTTTCACGAACATTACATGCCTTCGAATGATATTATTAAGCCGGTTATGGAAGTGTTTTTAGGAATGGACATCTCTTTGATTGCTCCCCAGCATGGCTCTATTATAAAAGATAGTATAGCAATGTATATTAAAGCATTAAGGGATTTGGAATGCGGTTCCTTCCTTTTGCCCATAAAGAGAGACCTGGCTAAGGCGGGCGGCTATAAATTTATTTGTAGCTCTGTATTAAAAAGATATGCTTCTATTTTCAACAGAGAAGCTGTTTTGGATGTTATTGAGGACATGAATATTACGTTTGAAGATGATTTAGAAATCACGGACTATAATTACACCGGTAATACATTATGGAACCTGATTTTTGAGAAGGTACTGATTAAGAAGGGAATTCAATGGCTTTTTGTAATTGAACCTTTGGTACGAACCCTTGCAGAGGAATATGATGTCATGATACCCGCGGTGTTTGAAACAAAGCTCAAAAAATCAGAAGAGGAAGCCGCTAATCTAAGCAATGAAAACCGCGCGCTGAAGGACGTAAATAGAAGACTCGAGTCCAACCTCAAAGAAGCGGAAAACAACCTGATCAGATGTCCCGTTACCGGCTTGTATAACTATGTCTTTTTTAAAAACTATTATTCTCATGAGCTTCAGCGAGTTCTTTCAGATAAATCCGGCAAAAATTCCGGCTTACTTATTATTAGTTTAGATAATTCAGAGAAATTCAGATATTCCCATAGCAACAGCGAAGTAGAGGCACGTTTAAGAAGTACAGTGTATATTTTGGAAAGCATGAAAGAAGAAAATGAAATCTATTTCCGATTTCAGAATGAAGTATTTGCCAGTTACATACCCAATACTACGAAACAAAAGGCCGTTGCCTTTGCTGAAAAAATAAGGAATGCTATAGCAGGATCTGATAAGTTTATCGAAAAAACGACCGCATCCATTGGCCTGGTATGTTTCGATGAGATAAAAGAAGACAATTTATTGATTAATTCTCCGGAAGCGGTAATGTATAATGTTGCAAAAATGAGAGTTAGTCTTGCAATCAGTATGGGTATGAATATTGTATGCAGCCATTCATCGATAGATACGTATCAGGACACGGCGGCTAGTATTTTACTCGTTGATACAGATGAAGTAAATATAGATGTTCTTAAGACATTTCTAGAGAACCTCCATTATCGGGTATTTACAGCAAAGGATGGCGTAGAGGCTTTAGAATTAGTAGAACAGCGTCACCTTGACCTTATCATTTCGGAAATAATGATTCCGAAAATGGATGGATTCATTCTACGGGAAAAGGTGTTGTCTCAGTCTAATATAAAAAGTATTCCCTTTGTTGTTTTGTCCTATTTAAAAAATGAAGATTCTGTGCAAAGAGCAGCAAGCTTAGGAATTGAGCACTATTTTAGAAAGCCGTTCATGCTGTCAGAGTTAATTGGAGTGATCAAAAACATAATTAAAGGGGAAACATATCAATGAATGCAAGTATTAAGGTATGGTTAACCATTGCGGCTGTACTAATATGTTTGGATATTTTTGTTGTATTTCGATTACTTCTGAAAAGAATTGCAAATAAGATAAGAAAGGAATTGCTTGAAAATCCCAAAAGCAGCCTTGTCGAATCGGGGGTATCTGGAAAATCAAGACGATCCCCCAAATATGCAGCATTAAAATATCTTCAGATGAAACAATTAGTTTTTCTGGACTTTGCAAAAAAAAGCAGCATTGAAAAAAGCATTGATCTTGATTGGGCGGAGAAGAAGTTTCTAAAGGGACTCAAATCAGCGCATAAAACAAAACGCATTGAATCTGCGGTATATCTTGGGTTGCTCGGCACAGAGAAGGCAAGAGAAAATTTGGAGAAATCGATCCTTGTTGAGAAAAATGCTGCGGTTACTCTTTATATTGCAAATGCACTCTCTGATATTGGATCTCCAGCATCTATCCCTGCATTAGTGTCATCATTAATCAATTCAAATCATTTTTACAGAAACAAAGTCAATTTATTGATTTCAAATTTTGGAGAAGATTTGAATGTATACCTGCAGCAAATTCAAGGTGATATGAGGATTGAAATAAAGGAACTTATTGTAGATTGTTCATCGGTACATTTTTCTGAGTTTACAAAGAATTTCTTAGTAAAGTTGATTGATACCCGGGAAAATGAAATAGAAAGGCTGAATTCTTTTTTTGGAAGCGGGAAAGGAGATTCCTGTGCTAATTGTCTGTACAGTTCAGTCTCCCCGGACACAAATAGAAGAATATGTAGATTTAAGGGTGATGTAAATGCAACATACAGATGTCATAAATATAAAATACTGCCTGTAAGTATAAATAGTGCAGTAAATTATACTAGGCTGGTTTATAAAGCCTGTAATGTTTTATCGTATTTTCAGCCTCAGGAATTAGATAACAGCAAGTATCTGGATAACGATGATGCTGAGATAAGAAATATAGCAGTTAAATCACTAGCCAATTATAATTCGGTAAATAATCTGGATCGCCTATTTACATTTCTTGGAAAACCGGACACATCAGAAAGTGCTGAAAAAGCAATTTCTATGATTATTGAAAAGAATTCAAAATACATAAATACTATTTCCAAAGCTTTTCAAGAAGAGAGTAATACAGAGATTCGGCAGAAATATGCAAGGATACTATCGAGGCGAATTGAATATTTCATTATGAAATTATCATCAAGAGACAGAAAAGATGCAATAGAAATCATCACGGTGATTTTGCGTTCCGGAAGATGCAGTGAAGTTGTTGATTTTTTGAACAAAAATAAGGACCTTGATATTGAAAATGAACTTATTGCGATTATTAAGCAGGTTGTGGCTCAATCTTCTGATTTGGAGAAGGAATTCTCTAATTATTTGAATGAGAGAATATCAACAAAATGCGGTCTGTCTCCTCAAGTGAATACAATGCCAAAGATGATAGCGACAAAGGATAAAAAGCTTATTGCAAATCTTTATGTATTACTGGCAGTGATCATTTTGATTTTTCCCGTGATTTATTGCATAAGGCATCAAAATATACTATTTATAGTTCCCTTTATTGAACAGTTGAAAACGTATGTTATTGATTTTAATTACTATATTGCATTTTATTCAATGTCAATAAGCATTATTTATCTCGTTCTTCTATTTCTTTCTTATATGAGTGCCAAAAAGCAGGCGAGGCTGTGGGAAATAAAAAACATGTCCTTGCTTTTCAAAACGAAGATGCTTCCGTCTGTCTCTATTATCGCTCCTGCATATAATGAGGCAAAGACAATAATAGAAAGCGCCAATTCATTGTTGAATCTAAAATACCCGGATTATGAATTGATCATTGTGAATGATGGTTCAAAGGACAGTACGATAGATGTGCTTATCAAATATTTTGATCTTACCAGAGTTGATTACGGTTTTAGATCTGATTTGCATACAAAACAGGTTAGGGGCATTTATGTAAATCGCTCCATGCCTAAATTAATAGTTGTAGATAAGGCGAACGGTGGAAAGGCAGATTCAATAAATGCAGGAATAAATATTTCGCACAAGGAATATTTCTGCTGCATAGATGCCGACTCGCTGCTAGAAGATGATGCTTTGCTGAAAATCGCATCATTATCCCTGGATGAAGCAGTAGAGACGCCTGCTTTAGGCGGGAATATTATCCCTATCAATGGTTGTTCTGTTGAACAGGGACAGATAAAAAACATAAAGATACCAGAAAACTGGATTGCAAAAATTCAAACAATGGAATATATTCGTGCCTTTATGTCCGGAAGACTTGGCTGGGCATCCATTAACAGTTTGCTTATTATTTCCGGGGCTTTTGGTCTTTTCAGGAAGGAAAGGGTTATCGATGTGGGGGGCTATCTCACAAGCAGCGGAAAATATGAAAAGGATACCGTAGGAGAAGATATGGAGCTTGTGGTCCGTATCAGCCGATCTATGCGGGAACATAGCCAAAAATACAAAATTGGTTACGCCTTCAATGCGAACTGCTGGACAGAAGTGCCCGAAGATTTGAAAACGTTACAAAAACAAAGGTACAGATGGCAGCGAGGGCTGATAGATATTGTTACTTTTCACAGAAAGATGCTTTTCAACCCTCGATATGGTCGAACAGGAATGATTGCCATGCCGTATTATTATATTTTTGAGATGATGGGTCCGCTTGTTGAGATACAAGGATATCTGATGGTTGTTCTTGCAGCAGTTTTTGGCCTGCTTTATAAGGAACTTGCCTTGATTTTGTTTGTTTCAACTATTCTGATGGGCGTTCTTATTTCTGTGTCATCTCTGGTAATTGAAGAAATGGATAGCAAGCGCTTTGAAGCAAAAGATCTTATTACACTCATTATTTATTCCGTACTCGAAAATTTGGGACCAAGGCAACTATTCAGTTTCTGGCGTGTCGGCGGATATTTCAGTATGTTGAAAACACCGGGAGGATGGGATAAGGCGGAAAGAAAAGGTTTTTCATCATCCAATGTTTCTGATAAGGAGAAAATGAATGAAAAATAGTATGAGTAGAGCGGCACTTACAGTCATTATTGGTGTGGTAATTTTGCTTATAGCAGGAGTCGCAGCGGGAATCATTTACAATATATCCCGAACAGACGCCGAACAAAAAAGATTGGCCGGTGTTTATGAACACAATGGCATGGAATATGTTTCTAAAGTGGAGGGCAAGAATTTCTATATCTATGCTGAAGGGAAATGGGAAATAAAATTTTTAAAAGGCGTAAATGTAGGAGCTGCAAAGCCGGGAACATTTCCCGGTGAACTTGCCATAACAAAAGACGAATACCTGCGCTGGTTTAAGGCGATCGGTGAAATGAACGCTGATGTCATTCGGGTTTACACTACGATGAAGCCTGTTTTTTACGATGCCCTGTACAAATATAACAAAACTGCAGAAAAGCCTTTGTACCTGATGCAGGGGGTCTGGGTCAATGAAGAAGACATTTCTGCGATAAATGACGCGTACGGCGATAATGAAAAAATCCTGAGTGACTTCATTAATGATTCTAAAAATTTAGTGGATGTAATTCACGGGAATGCTGTACTTCCTGAAAAAGCAGGTTTCGCAAGCGGGACATATAAAAGTGACATATCTCAATATGTTATTGGATGGATTTTGGGAATCGAGTGGGATCCTGATTTTGTGAACAATACAAATACGGCAAACTCAACGAGAAACAGTTACTCGGGGAAATACTTATTCACGGAAAATGCATCCCCTTTTGAAGCCTTTCTCTGTGAAGTCGGGGATAAAGTTGTTGAATATGAAGCGGATAAATATAGTATGTTGCGTCCGGTAAGTTATACAAATTGGCTTACGACTGATTTGCTGAGTCATCCCAACGAACCGCTGGTTAATGAAGATATGGCAATTGTTAATGTTGAACATATTAAGACGCAGACAAGTTTTGCACCGGGCGTTTTTGCCACCTATCACGTTTATCCTTATTACCCGGATTTTATGAATTATCAAAAGGACTACATAACTTTTACGGATGCGACAGGAAAGATAGACACATATGAAGCATACTTAAGAGATCTTATATCAAAGCACACAATACCTGTTCTGGTTGGCGAATTTGGAATTCCGGCCTCACGGGGCATGGCACACAAAAGCCTGTACTCAGGATACAACCAGGGGAATATTGATGAGACGCAGCAGGGCGTGATTCTGGAAAGTCTTATGCAGGACATTTATAACGAGGGATATTGCGGAGCCCTGGTTTTCTCCTGGCAGGATGAATGGTTTAAAAGGACTTGGAATACAATGGACCTCGATTTGCCTGACGCAAGACCCTTTTGGTCAAACACGCAGACAAATGAACAGGAATTTGGACTTCTTGCGTTTGACCCGGGAGAGAAAGAAAGTGTCTGTTATGTCGACGGGGATACATCGGAGTGGAAGGATGCTCTGCCGGTTTATTCAGGAAATGACGTGACTCTCTATGTCAAATCTGATGAAAAATACTTATATCTGATGGCAGAAATAAATGAATTGGATATAAGTAAGGACAAACTTCTGATCGCAATTGATACAATTGATGGACAGGGAAACACAGTAGATACTGCAAATCATGTTAAATTCAGCAAAGCGGCTGATTTTGAAATTATTATCGAAGGGAAAGAAAATTCCAGGATTTTGGTGGATTCATATTATGATTCTTTTAACTATATTTATGCAGTATCACTTGGAATGATCGAAAGGAACCTTAAATATGAAGTGAAAAACAGTGGGATATTTAACTCAATGTATCTGTGCCTAAACAAAGAAATGACTTTGCCGGAGGACAATACAGTAGTTCCTTTGTCAAAATATGAAACGGGTAAACTCCAATATGGAGACGGAAATCCAACACAGGACGGATATAATTCGCTGACTGATTATTGCGAGAAAAATGGAAAGATCGAGATTAGAATCCCTTGGCAGCTGTTGAATGTGATGGATCCTTCCTCAAAAGCTATTATGGCAGACCTTTATACCAATAATGGAATAACGTCTGAAACGGTTGATGGAATCTACTTGGGAGCAGAGATTATCGGGATGGATGAAACTGAACTAGTGATGGAATACTTCACATGGGAACCCTGGCAGATTCCGACGTATCATGAGAGATTAAAGCCCTCCTATTACATTCTGCAGGAAGCTTTCAGTAAAATTGAATAATCTGTCCATTCAGATTTGTTATATCAACTGATAAATGAGGAGTGTTTATATGAGAATGCTGATAGCTATTCTTGCATTATTACTGCTTTCAGGATGCTCCAATACTTTTGATAATAGTGTTTATCTACAAAATGAAACAACTTCCATTATGGAAGAATCTAAAAAAGAAGAGGGCGCAGTGATTATAGAACGTTTTTTTCACCCATCCGGCGCCTTTTTTCCAGAGGATAAAGTTGTTGCAGAAATTGAGATATCAAACTCTGCAGTGGATGAAAAGAAAGTTTGGATAGAATTACAGATAATAGATCATAAGGATCAAGTGATTTACTCTAAAACTTTTGCGCGTAAGATTGCACAAAAAAGCAATATATCACAAGATATGCTCTGGATTGTGCCCCCAAAAATCCAGAGTGGAAATTACAGAACGGAACTGACCGTATGGGATAGGCTGCCTTTGAAAGAAGATGCCGTAATAATATCAAAAAACACATCGGAACAAGGTTTTATGTGCTATAACATGCAGGAGAATTTTGAAATATTGAACGAAAAATTTTGGAGATTGTCCAATAAGCGATTAGGAAGAACTTTATTCAAAAGTGAAAACGTCTCTGTTGTTGATGGGATTCTGAAAATAGATTTGCCGACGGGTATACTCGAAGGCGGTGAAATTTCATCTTTAGAAAAATATGGATATGGAGCATATGAAGTCAGAATGATGCTTCCATCAGTGCCCTCTTCTATTACAGGATTCTTTTTGTATGAAGAACCTGATTATTATTCTGAAATCGATATAGAATTATATAATCAAAAAGATGGAAAACTATTACTTACGACTTATGCTAACGGTAAAGTGGAAAATGAGCGTGTTTTGAATTTGGGATTTGATCCTACAAAGGCGTTTCATAATTATAGATTTGAATACTATGAGGAAAGTGTTGCTTTTTATGTTGATAATCAATACGTAATTAGTTGGCAGGATGGAATTACAAAGGAAAAAATGAGGCTGATTATTAATGCATGGTATCCAGATTGGCTTGATGGGATCCCACCGGATGAGGAACAGTCATTATTGGTTGACTGGATTAGATATTGAACTCTTTAACAAATGAGAATGAAAATATGTGGATGATCTAACTGGCACTAACTAATCTTGTAATTTATGCTTTATAATAGATTTATGAAGTATAAGGAATAGGTGCAGCACATCGCTGCTCAAATCGGGTTGAAATAATCTTTTCTAATTCATCCCTCGCGAAGGAGAACCGAATATGAGCCTATTGGGTTTTTTATTTAGTCCGGAAAAGAAATTGAACGCCAATTTGGATCTGGCAGAAGCCTTGCTTGCGGCTCAGAACTTGTCGGCTGACGAAAATTCAACAGTGGTTAAAAAGAGCAAAAAAGTAGAAAAGATCCTGGAGACGTGCACCACCCGTCAGGCGATACTCGATAAAGTGATAGAACTGTGTGG
>Ga0209100_1002240_pt1 | contig 12256 bp, 8 predicted proteins | sample lystaG_FD_185480 | JGI IMG/M metagenome (GOLD analysis project Ga0209100, IMG submission 185480) | Glacier valley bacterial and archeal communities from Borup Fiord, Nunavut, Canada, to study Microbial Dark Matter (Phase II) -... | ecosystem: Environmental > Aquatic > Freshwater > Ice > Glacier ...
GTCGCCAAAATTCTAAATACACGCCATTTCGATCTTGTGATAATTATGGCAGGTGTTGATAAGGAATTGCCACTCAAAATTGTGGATGAAATCAATGCTGCAAAACCGCGTATTCCTATCTTATTGCTTGTCAATAACAACAGTGATGTCCGTTTTTTCAAAATTGCAGCGACTAAAATTCCAGCAATCGATCGTGTATTCGTTTGGAATGGTAATTCGAATGTGTTTTTGGCAATGATCAAATACATCGAGGATAAGAAAAATGTTGCAAAAGATACAAGGCTTGGTGGCGTACGGATTATCCTGCTGGTTGAAGATTCAATAAAATATTATTCACGCTATTTGCCGCTTTTATTTGCCAGTGTGATGACGCAGACCCAGGCATTGGTTTCGGATGAATCAACCGATGAACTTCACAAAATATTCAAATACAGGGCGCGTCCTAAAGTATTGTTGGTTAGTACATATGAAGATGCTTTGCAGGTGATTCACGAATACAAGGAATATCTTCTTTGCGTTATTTCTGATGTCAAATTTGCGCGTAATGGCGTTAATGACGAGGATGCAGGGATTGAACTACTTAAATTTGTGAAGCAAACCCTTCGTTACCCGATCCCTTTGTTATTACAGTCGCACGATGTTTCGAACTCCATCCGGGCCGACGAAATTCAGGCAGGATTCATCAACAAGAATTCAGATACCCTTTCACATGATATTAATGATTTTATTAATAGCAACTTAGGCTTTGGTGATTTTGTATTTAGAAATGGGGAAGGAGTGCAGATTGGTGTTGCCAGGAATCTTCACGAATTTGAGGAATTGATCAGACAGATACCCGTAGAATCCATTGTTTATCACGGAAGGTCCAATGATTTTTCAACATGGTTGGTGGCGCGAGGTGAAATTAATATTGCAGAAAGACTCATCCCCTATAAAATTGAGGAATTTGATGATCCTTCAAAGATCAGGGACATCTGTTTAAGTGTTTTTGCCGATGTGCACGAGAAGCGGAATCGCGGAAGGATTATCAATTTTGATCCAAGCCTTGTAAAAGGTAACCGTTATATCGTTCGGATGGGCAGAGGCTCGCTTGGGGGAAAAGGAAGGGGTCTTGCTTTTATGTGTAACATGATGGAGAACATCGATATGAAAGCAATAATACCGGGTATCAATATCCGGATGCCCGCAACAGCAATCATAGGTGCCATCGAATTTGATAAATTTTTGGAGGCTAACGATTTGTATGATGTGGCCTATCATCAGACCGATTTTAAAAAGGTGAATGAGGCATTTTTGAATGCAAGCCTTAGCAGTACGCTGAAGGAACGTTTATTAGAATATGTGCGCCAGGTAAAACAACCATTGGCGGTAAGGTCTTCGGGACTTTTCGAAGATTCGCTGCTACGGCCATTTTCGGGGGTTTATTCTACCTTCCTGATTCCCAATAGTCATCCTGATGAGAATGTCCGCTTTGAACAACTTCGAACCGCCGTTAAACTCGTTTATGCTTCGGTATTCAGCGATGATGCCAGGGCCTATTTCAATGCAATTAATTACAAGATTGAAGAGGAGAAAATGGCGGTGATACTCCAACCTGTTGTAGGTCATGAGCGTAACCAGAAGTTTTATTCCGATATCAGCGGAGTTGCCCAGTCGTTTAATTACTATCCCTATTCCTATATGCAACCGGATGACGGGTTTGCAGTGATTGCAGTTGGTTTGGGACAAGCGGTTGTCGGGGGCGAAAAAGCTTTCAGATTTTGTCCTAAATACCCGGCATTGAACAACAATTCGGTTCAGAACCAGATCCGCGATTCGCAGCGCGATTTTTATGCGATTGATATGACGCATAATAGTTTCGATCTTACTATGGAAGGTGAGATGGCTGCGATACGAAAATACAAAATGGTTGAAGCAGAGAAAGATGGAATGCTTGATCACTGCGCATCGACCTATAGTATGGAAAATGATTACATTACACCTGGCATTGGAACTCGTGGGCCGCGTGTAATCAACTTTGCTAATATACTTGAATATCAGCATGTCCCGCTCGCCGATACTTTAATGTTACTCATGAAGCTTTTCAAACAGGCAATGGGTTCTCCTGTTGAAATGGAATATGCAATCGATCTGAACAATGGTGAGAATGGATGGCCAACTTTCTATCTGCTTCAATTAAAGCCATTAATCAGGCGTGAAGATGATGTGGAAATAGAATTGGGCTCGCTCGATAGTTCTAAACTACTATTGTTGTCGAACAGAGGCATGGGAAATGGCAAAATAGCTGGAATTTCGGATGTTGTTTATGTTGATATTCAAAATTTTGACAGGACAAAGACGCGTGAAATTGCTAACGAGATTGCAGAGGTGAATAAATCATTTACAGCCGGCAATCAGCAATATGTATTAATTGGACCAGGCCGTTGGGGAACCCGGGATGAATACACGGGAATCCCGGTCAACTGGGCACACATTAATAATGCAAAAGTAATTGTCGAGATAGGATTGCCCAATTATCCGCTTGATGCTTCGTTGGGTTCTCATTTCTTTCACAACGTCACTTCAATGAATGTTGGGTATTTTTCGATTCCCGATATCAACAGCAGCGATTTTGTTAAGCTCGAAATTCTGGAGAAACAGGAATTGATATGGCAAGGGAAATATGTCAAACATGTGAGGTTTAAAAATGAACTTGAAATATTAATGGATGGCCGGAAAAGAATGGCAGTTATCAGGATTGATGAATTTTAAAATAGTAAATCAATGAAAGCAATTAAAATTATTTCAGGAATCGTAATTCTTCCAATTGCAACCTATTTTCTGGGACCTAAAATGCCCGATCCGGTATTAAATGCTGAATTGCCTGTTGTTACAGAAAATATTGGGCAATTTGTTTCGCATCTGGAGACGGTTGAAAAAGTCAAACCGGGTAACGAGGCTAAAATTATTTGGGCCAATGATTCTGTTCATGCTAAAACTGAGTATGTTCTCCTCTATCTACACGGCTTTTCTGCCAGTCGCATGGAAGGCTATCCGGTGAATGAAGATTTTCCAAAACGATATGGATGCAATGCTTACCTTGCCCGGCTCGCATCGCATGGTCTTATTACCGAAAATCCTTTAATTGACATGACGCCTTACCGTCTTTACGAATCGGCTAAACTGGCTTTGGTGATCGCGCAGCAGTTGGGTAAAAAGGTGATTATCATGGGAACCTCAACTGGTGGAACTTTGGCGCTCAAACTTGCTGCCGATTTTCCTGATAGGGTTTACGGACTTATTCTCTATTCACCTAATATAAGAATCAAACAGAAAGCATCCGTCCTGCTATCCAAGCCATGGGGCTTGCAGATTGCAAAGTTAAATTTCGGGGGCGATTTCAGAGTTTCGACCGAAGATCCGACAAGCGAAATATGCAAATACTGGTATTGCAGCTACAGAGCCGAAGGGCCGGTATTCCTTCAACAGTTGGTCGATGTTACCATGACAGAAAAGGTATTTGCGAAGGTGAAGTGTCCGTTATTTTTTGGATATTACTTTAAGGATGAAGAGCATCAGGACGAAACTGTTGAAGTAAAGGCAGGGTTAAAGATGTTCCGGCAAGTGGGAACTCCGGTTTTATTGAAGCAGGCGCAAGCTTTCCCTGAGGCCGGATCACATGTAATAGCATGTAGTCTTACTTCAAAAAGTGTGGATGCGGTTGCTAAAGCTACTTATGGATTTGCAGAATCGATATTAAAAATGGAGCCGAAGTAATTGCGATTATTTCATTTCGCTCATTGCCTTGTTTAGTTCTTCGACAGCAGCAAGGCATTCTGTTTCAAATCTACTGACATGCTTTGCGTAAGTTTCTTTTCTGATTCCGCTTATTGTATCGAGTTGAAGCGTTTTTAAATCATGACTGAGATTCTCCATTCCCATAATCATTACGGATGATTTTGCTTTATGGGCTTCTTTTCCAAGTTCAATAAACCGCTCTTCAGCAAGGTGTTTCTTTAGATTCCCGATAAATTCCGGAACTTGTTCTATAAAGAGCAGAATCAGTTCGCGCATAGAATCATTATCGCCTTCGGTTATAGTTTGCAGATAACTCAAATTAGTGTATGCCATGATCATTGCAGGTTTTAAAGGTGATTTTTATTAAACAATCAAAATTAACAATTAATATTCAAATCGAAGTGAGATTTTTCAGCTTTTAGTCTCTTCGAAATATTTAGTTTTGCATTACGAAAATATTAAAAATAATCAGATGATAAGAACTCCGTTTTTCGAGATTCACAAACGTTGTAATGCCAAGATAGTAGAATTTGGCGGATTTGAAATGCCGGTTGAATATACAGGCATCAAAGATGAACACATGACCGTTCGCAACGGTGTAGGGGTTTTTGATGTTTCTCATATGGGTGAGATTTGGGTGAAAGGACCTAATGCGCTGTCGTTTATTCAAAAAGTGACAACCAACGATGCCTCTGTTTTACTACAAGGTCAGGCACAATATTCATGTTTTCCGAATGGAAAAGGTGGAATTGTTGACGATTTATTGGTGTATTATTTCGAACCACAGAAGTATATGCTGGTTGTAAATGCTTCAAATATTCAGAAAGACTGGGCATGGCTCGTTTCTCAGAATGATTTAGGTGCAGAATTGGAAAATGCCTCTGGTAAGATTAGTCAATTGGCAGTACAAGGGCCAAAGGCATTGCTGATTCTTCAGAAACTGACCGATACGGATCTATCGTCTATCAAATATTATACCTTCAAAGTCGGACGTTTTGCCGGCATTGATGATGTTATTATCTCTGCTACAGGATACACAGGCGCAGGCGGATTTGAACTCTATTTTTATAACGAATTTGCGGAACAGATGTGGAATGCAATTTTCGAGGCAGGAAAAGAGGCCGGAATCAAACCAATCGGACTGGGTGCACGCGATACGCTGAGACTCGAAATGGGTTTTTGTCTGTACGGGAATGATATTGATGACACCACTTCACCAATAGAAGCAGGTCTTGGATGGGTAACGAAGTTTACAGATGACAAAAACTTCATTGATAAAGCTCTTTTTCTGAAACAGAAGAAGGAAGGTGTTACCCGGAAGTTAAAGGGTTTTGAAATGATCGACAGGGGAATTCCGCGTCATGGATATGAGATTGCTGATGCCGAAGGAAACGTAATCGGGGTGGTAACTTCCGGAACACAGTCACCGGTACTTGAAAAGGGGATTGGTATGGGCTATGTTCGAAGCGATTTCAGTGCATTAGGCTCCGAAATTTATATTCTCATCCGCAACAAACGGGTAAAGGCTAAAATCGTTAAGACGCCGTTTATTTAGGGTACTGCCACATGTTAAGTATTCATTACTTGCATTTAAATTTTTATTGATTTTTGTCATGTTTCTGACAAATGTGTTAATTTTGCGAATAAGAGTCGGATAAGCTGTTTATTTTACGATAATATACACAATTATAATAAGTTATAAAATTTATCACTTTTAAATTCCTTCAAATGAAAAAGCACAATTTTTACGCAGGTCCATCTATTCTTCCGGATTTTACGATTCAGAAAACTGCAGAAGCAGTTGTTAACTTTGCCGGTACCTCCCTTTCTGTTTTGGAAATTTCGCACAGGAGTAAGGAGTTTGTTGCCGTGATGGACCAGGCGATAGCGCTTGTAAAAGAGTTACTCGAAGTACCCGAAGGTTATGAAGTACTCTTTCTTCAGGGTGGGGCAAGTCTTCAGTTTTGTATGGTTCCTTTTAACTTGCTGAAAAATAAAGCGGGCTATTACAACACGGGTGTATGGGCATCGAAAGCACTTAAAGAGGCTAAATTTTTCGGCGAAGTTGTTGAAGTAGCTTCTTCAAAAGACAAAAATTACAATTACATCCCTAAAAATGTAAGTATACCATCAGATATTGATTATCTCCATATTACAACGAATAACACCATTTTTGGAACTCAGATCTACAAAGATATTGATGCTCCAGTAATGTTGGTTGCAGATATGTCATCCGATATCTTTAGTCGTCCGATCGATATTTCGAAATACGACCTGATTTATGCCGGAGCACAGAAAAATCTGGCTCCTGCTGGCGTAGCACTTGTAATCGTTCGCAAAGATGCACTTGGCAAGACAGGCAGGCCAATTCCAACGATGCTCGATTATAACACTCATATCGAGGGAGTTTCAATGTTTAATACACCACCTGTTCTTCCTGTATTCGCTGCGCTTCAGACTTTATTATGGTTGAAGGAAAATGGCGGAATCAAAGCAATGGAAGTGAAAAACCTGGCCAAAGCCAAATTGCTTTATGATGAAATCGACAGGAATAAGATGTTCACCTGTCCGGTTCCTGATCCTGAAGATCGTTCACGCATGAATGTTGTATTTGTGATGGCTCCGGGTTATGAAGAACTCGATAAAGCATTCCTTGCCAAAGCAAAAGAACTGAACATTCTCGGTATCGAAGGTCACCGCAGTGTTGGTGGTTTCAGGGCTTCTATTTACAATGCAATGCCGATCTCAAGTGTGGCAGTGTTGGTTGAAGCGATGAAAGAATTTGAAGCTCAAAACTAAATTATGGCTGTATTAAAACCTTTTAAAGGACTCCGGCCACCTGTTGAGTTGGCTTCAAAAGTTGCCTCACGACCTTACGATGTTCTGAATTCGGAAGAAGCAAGGGAAGAGGCAAAAGGAAATCCTTATACTTTATTGCACATCATCAAACCTGAAATAGATTTTCCTGCCGGAACCGATGAACACTCAGAGCCTGTTTATCAAAAGGCTGCTGAAAATCTGGATATCTGGCGTAACAATGAATGGCTGGTGAAGGATGTAAAAGATTCCCTTTATATTTATGCGCAGACCATGGAGGGGAGGACCCAATATGGTATCGTGGGTTGTGCTTCTGTGGATGATTACCTGAAAGGTGTGATTAAAAAACACGAATTAACCCGCGCTGATAAAGAAGAAGACCGCATGAAGCATGTCCGTATTACCAATGCCAATATGGAACCTGTGTTTTTTGCTTATCCTGCTGTAAAAGAGCTGGACGACATTGTTGCCGATATTGTTGCAACACAGTTGCCGGTTTACGATTTTGTGGCAGAGGATGGTTTTGGTCACCATTTCTGGCTCGTTGATAATGATCAGACCATTGATAAGATTGTAAAACTTTTTGCCAAAATTCCGGCTACCTATGTTGCCGATGGTCATCATCGTACTGCTGCAGCTGCCCTTGTCGGCAAAGAGAAGCGCGCCGAAAATCCGAATCATACAGGTGACGAGGAATATAACTATTTCCTTGCGGTTCATTTCCCCGACAATCAATTAAAAATCATCGATTACAATCGTACGGTTAAAGATCTGAACGGTCTTTCAGCGACCGCACTGATTGACAAGATTGGCGAGGATTTCGAAATTCAGAAAATCGGCACCGAAATTTACAAACCGGATCAGTTGCATACCTTTAGCATGTACCTCAAAGGTGAATGGTATAAATTGGTCACTAAAACGGGTTGCTACGACGACAACGATCCGATCGGCGTACTCGATGTAACCATTCTTTCAAATCTGATCCTTGATAATATTTTGGGGATAAAAGATCTCAGAACCGATAAACGGATTGATTTTATTGGTGGAATCCGCGGTCTCGGAGAGTTGAAAGAAAGAGTCGACTCGGGTGATATGAAAGTAGCATTTGCACTCTATCCAGTTTCGATGGAACAACTGATTAACATTGCCGATTCGGGTAATATAATGCCTCCGAAAACGACATGGTTTGAGCCCAAGCTTAGATCTGGATTGGTGGTTCACGAATTAGAATAACAAACTTGCATATAAAGGCGGCCAGATTTGGCCGCCTTTTTTTTTAATTCAACTCGCCCTTCAAGCGGTTGCAAACCCTTGAAGTGGCTATTAACTGAAGACTTTTTACGGTTAATTGAAGAACTTTTCCGCAGCGTAGAAGAGTTGCTACGGCGGCGTAGCACATCTACTACGTGGCGTAACAATACTTCTACGCGGTGTAATAACTCTTCTACGTGGCGTAGCGACTCTTCTGCATGACGTAGCAACACTTCTACGCCGCGTCGCATATCTTCTACATGGCGTAGCGACACTTCTACGCGGCGTAGCGGTGCTTCTATCTACTGAAAGATGTCATCTATATTATGCCATAAATTATAGGAATGTTGAAAGACATTATCGGGGGAAATGATGGACTATCCTTACAACAGATTTTCCGATCGTCAGATTACTTGCTGGCTTTATTCTTTCTTTTGAATTGAAAGAGGTAAGCAAAAGTAACCTGTGCACCGTTACTTTGAGTGACTTTATAAGGATATTTGTCGGGATCGAAAAGGTTTGGAAGACTGTAATAGGCACGTCCTTCGAGTGAGAAAGCACCACCATGTTTTAAATGGTATTCCATTCCGATCCCCACGGTAAACAGAAAATCGAGCTGCGTGTCGGTTGGTTTCCCAATATAGGTGCGATATGCCGGATCTTCGGTTGAAGTTGCTGGTGGATAGCTGAATTTCTCTTCTTCAGAAAACATATAGGCTATTTCCGGACCAAGATTAAGCGTGAACCGGAATGCTTTTTTCCCAATATTTACATGCGTCATTACAGGAACGCTAATGTAGTTTAGCTGGCGCGAATAACCAATTGAATCCTCTTTCCAACCCTTTTGCGTATAATTTACCTCCACCTGAAATCCGATATGAGGCTCAGAAATTAGCCGAAACATGATTCCGCCTGTTTTTCCCTGCTCGAATGATTCAATGACGTTCGGATAAAACCTCACCTTCGAGAACGTTATTCCCCCTTTCGCACCGATATAAATTTCTGTCTTAAAATCCTTCGGTTGTGCAAATGCAGCAATTGAGCATCCTGTAATCAGCAATAATATGAGATATTTTTTCATTCAATTCTAATAGTGATCAAGGCAACTTTGTTCGGGTGTAAAGTTAAAAAAAATAGCTTGGCTGCTTCATTGGCCTGTTAAATACAATTGACGGGCCTATGTTGGGATTGTGTGCGGTAATTCGCCTCTTTTATCTACATTTGAGTAAAATTCATTTGGAATGACGATTGAAAATAACTTGAATAAAATCAAAGCATCATTACCTGATGGTGTTAAGCTTGTTGCTGTTTCGAAAACGAAGAGTAATGAGGAGATTATGGAGGCTTACCGGACGGGACAGCGGATCTTTGGTGAAAATAAGGTTCAGGAACTTGTGCGCAAGTGGGAATCGCTGCCCAAAGATATCGAATGGCATTTTATTGGTCACCTTCAATCGAATAAAGTCCGGATGATTGCTCCTTTTGTAGCAATGATTCATTCGGTGGACAGTCTTAAGATTTTAAAGACTATAAACGATGAAGCGAAGCATGCCGGAAAAGTGATTCCATGTTTGCTCCAGTTTCATATTGCAAGCGAGGAGAGTAAATTCGGTTTTTCATATGAAGAGGCCGTTCAATTATTAACGGCATTAAAAGCATCAGATATTGAGAATATTATCATCTCCGGAGTGATGGGCATGGCAACTTTTACAGATGACGTAGAATTGATCAGAAAAGAATTTTCAACCCTTCACGAAATATTTCAAAACCTTAAAGATGTTTTCTTTCGCGGAAATGATAACTTTCGTGAAATCTCCATGGGAATGTCGCACGATTACCTTTACGCTGTTGAAAATGGCAGTACAATGGTGAGGGTCGGGAGTACTATTTTCGGAGAACGAAATCTAATGACACTTTAAAATCATAATTCAAAAATCATAAATCACAATTCATAATTCACACGCCATGCCCAATTTATCAACAACTTACATGGGGCTTTCCCTCAAAAATCCGTTGGTGGTTTCCAGTTCCGGATTGACTAATTCAATTGAAAAAATTATTCAGCTCGAAGAGAAAGGTGTTGGGGCCATCGTTTTGAAATCTCTTTTCGAGGAGCAAATCAATAATGAAGTAAATTCAGTGATACGTCATGATGCAAAGCAAAATGCACATCCTGAGGCTGAATATTACATTTCGGAATATGTCCGCGAAAACAATTTGCAGACCTACCTTGATCTGATTAAACTGGCCAAATCTTCGGTGAAGATTCCAGTAATTGCCAGTATCAATTGCATTACTGGTGACGAATGGATCGCTTTCGCGCGAAATCTCGAAAAAGCGGGTGCCGATGCATTGGAAATAAACGCTTTTATTTTACCCACCGACCGTAAGATCTCATCTGCGGATATGGAATTCAGGTATCTCGATATTTTGACCGAAGTCCTTCGGGTCGTTAAAATTCCGGTTGCCATGAAAATAGGGTCGAACTTCACGAACCTGGTTGGAATGGTTGATAAACTTTCGGCCAATGGTGCGGCGGCAGTGGTGATGTTTAACCGCTTTTATGAGCCCGATATTGATCTTGAAACGCTCCAAATGACCACTTCTTCAATTTATAGTTCCCCCGGTGATCTTCGTCATTCACTTCGCTGGACGGGGATTATTTCGGGTAAAGTTCCGAACCTCAATATTGCTGCATCGACAGGGATACACGATGGGGAAGCGCTGGTTAAAATGCTTCTGGCCGGAGCGACAGTTGGGCAGATTTGTTCGACGCTCTATTTGAATGGCTTCGGTCAGATAAACGAAATGCTTGACTATCTGAAGTCGTTTATGGTGAAATGGAATTTTAAGCAGATCTCTGATTTTCGTGGTAGCCTTAGCTATTCAAAACTTCCCAATCCGGTCCTTTACGAACGGACTCAGTTTATGAAGTATTTCTCGGACCCCAAATAGTTGAGAATCCTGTTCCTCATATTGCTGATCTTTACCTTTTTCGTTGATTTGGCGAAAGGGGCGGTCACTTCTACGATTAAATTGAAATATACTACAAGAGAATATTGTATCGATCCTGTTTTAGTGGCAGAAGGCATTAACATTGAAGGATTTCCTGGCATTAAAGGGATGAAAATTTCTATAAGTCAAGGTTTCGTTTCGGGCGAGGATGAGTTGATTTATACAGGTCCTTTATCACAAAGTCAACCTTCTCCAGGAACACTTGAACTAACCGGAAGTACTGATGTTCGTGATTATGTAGCTGCAATAGGAACTATAATTTATAAAAATAGTAATATAAATCCGACTGTTGGAGTTCGCAAAATCACTATCTCATTAAACGATGTCGATTACCTTCCTGCAACTGGGCATTTTTATCGTTTTGTTCCCAAAGTTGGGATGACATGGACAAGTGCAAGGGATCAAGCTGCAATAACGGAATACTATGGTTTAAAAGGCTATCTGGCGACTATTGGTAGTGATGTCGAAAATAATTTTATCCGTGAAAAAACCACAGGGGAGGGCTGGATAGGTGCATCGGATGCAGCAGTTGAAGAAGATTGGCGTTGGGTAACCGGTCCGGAAGGATTGATGAATGGAGGAAACGGACTTTCTTTCTGGAAGGGCTCCGGTTATAAGGCCAAAATAAATAACTCATCAGGTGTTTATGGACCGGTTAAAGATCCATTTGGAAATCCTTATTATCATAATTGGAACAAATGGGATAGCTCAACCGGAGACGAATGCACTTATGAGCCGAATAACTGGGTAAGTGTCAATAATGTTGCTTTTTGTGGTGCAAATAATGTACCCGGTGAAGACTATGCCCACATTACCTTTCCTTCTGGTGGATCTATTGATTCTCGTAAATGGAATGATTATCCCAACAATGGCAATTCTACAGGTTATTTAATTGAGTTTGGAGGTATGGAAGATGTAGTTTTGGATCTTACAGCGACAGTTGATTTACAGGTAAATACAATGTCGTTTTATAAATCAGGAATTCAGCCAGCAGTTTGCGAAGGCACAACTGTTGAATTGAATCAGCCAGACCTCAATACGACCCCTGCAACTTATGTCTGGGTTCCTGACAATACTCTTTCGGCAACTGATAAAGCCAATCCAATTGCAACCCCAAAATTTCCTTCCTCAACTTATACGGTTACAGGAACCAGGGGAACTTGTCCATCGGTAACGGTATCATACACCGTTCCGGTGAATCCAAAGCCAGTTTCGCTGCTAAAAACAGAATACAATATTTGTAAAGGTGAAAAAATAGCTCTTGATCCGGGATTACAAAAGAGTTACAAATGGTCCACTGGTTCTACTGCTCAAACTATTGATGTTGAAACTTCCGATGAATACAATGTAACGCTGACTACTGAAAAAGATTGTACAGCTCCTCCTTTCACTGCAA